>Ga0207849_100102_pt1 | contig 72402 bp, 56 predicted proteins | sample TtaePargueraPR_12_FD_187277 | JGI IMG/M metagenome (GOLD analysis project Ga0207849, IMG submission 187277) | Aerobic enrichment media microbial communities from Bioluminiscent Bay, La Parguera, Puerto Rico - Tt and P2 (4) (SPAdes) | ecosystem: Environmental > Aquatic > Marine > Unclassified ...
TCAACTTGAGAGATTACAGCTAGTTTAAAGCCTAAATTGTAATCTCGTTGACTGCGTTTCTTTTTTGATTCTCCTGAGGTTTTCATAAATAAGTTGATTTTGTGTCAACTTATTTCAGGACGGGACATTGAAATTAAAAAAGCCAAGAATTCAACTCCTTGGCTTTTGGCGAGAATGTATAGTCGTTTTTACCGCTGAATAATCAGCTTCTCTGTTTGGCGGAAATTTTCCGTTTCTATCCTTAAAAAGTACAAACCTTCGCTGAGTTCATTAACCGAAAACTGTTTTTTGTTTTGCAGTTTTTTTACCAAACGACCATTAATGTCGTATAGAAAAAGATCGAACTGCTGTCCGTCGAATTCTAAATTCACGGTTTGAGCCGTAGGGTTTGGGAAGAGCTTGAAATTGCTCTCTCTTTTTATTTCATTCTTTGCTACGGAGGTAAAAATGTTGTTGTCGTAAAAATCTTGAACAGTATCGCTTACCAAAAATAATTTGGCTACAGGATCGCTGATGTGTTGACTGCTATCATCATCTCTTGCAAAAACATAAGCATAATCGAATTCAATCATATCACCATGATGTAATTGTGAAGGTGTATTCGGTCCGCCAACCATTCTGCGGTCACCGGGAGAATTAGGATAGCTATTTCCTATGACACAGAAGTTTTCTTCCGTCCATTGTGTGGTGTCGTTAGTTAGGGTTGGGTTTCCACTAAACATGTATTTTGTAGTTTGGTTAGTGTCGACACAGAAATTATAACCATCTCCACTGAAATAAGTTGATTGTCCGTTTTTCCAATGATTTCTCTGGTAGTTTACTATATCGCTTAAGTTGTTGGGACTTCCATTAGGAGTTGTGCCATAATTGTAATACAACGAGTGCCTTAAGTCATAGTCTAAAAATTGAACGGCTTGAGCTGCTAACTTATTCCCATATCCATTGTTTCCATTTAAATCTTCATCAAAAAGGTCTCCATTGTAGCCAAAAAATAGATTTTTATTAGTGTCTGTTCCAACGTAACCATCTTGGGGATTTCCCACATCAAAGTCTGCGAAGACAGAAACTTTAAAGTCGTTGTGATCATCTGCAGAAGAGTTTGAGCGATTATACAGTTTTACATTCACAAAAACAGTATTGGCAATGGCTTCTGTTGGATGGTTAAATGCGTATAGCATCATGTGCATTTCAACTTTAGCAGATTTTGTATAAATAGTTCCATTTGGATTAATAATAGAATCATTTGGACGGTAGTCGTTTGTAATTAAATAAACGGCTTGGTCTCCTTTAATAATTGGGTATTCTCCATCATTGGGTTCGTAAATATTGTCATTGTCTAAGTCGGCATAGGGTGCCAAGTTTTGAGCTGTATTGTTGTTGCCATTCCCCGGCCAATCGAGAATCTCAGCAGGAGCCGAGTAGTTAGGACTGCTCCAGTTTTGTATGTGATAATCAATGCTGTCTTGATTAACTTTCCACAAGCCTTGGAACTGCATGGAGTTCTCACTTTGTTGGTTGATGATGTCCACCGGTCCGATATTGAACATATTTTGATTCCCATAAATTTCGTAGGAGCCTGCAATTTCAGGGCTTCCATTTTTTTGACCCACAGAAGTAAACCAAAGTGCAGATGAATAAATAGTGTAGCTATTGGAGTTTTTGGGAACTTCAAAGGCAGCTCTTTGATTCACTTTGTCTTGAAACAACTCTCCATTGGCGTGAATTCTTGCTCTAACGTTTCCAATATCTAAGTGGGTGAAAGGTTGTGCTTCGGCATTCTGCATGATTGCTAAAAGGCAGATTAAAAAGTAAATTGATTTTTTCATAAGATTTGGTTTTTAGTTTCTTAATAAACACTCTCAGAAACTTAAACGTTGCCTGAAGATGAATTCTCCCTTTGAAAAATACTCAATTCACAGTAGTGTAATTTCAGTTTTTACCGTGAGGGAAATGAAATACTAAACACTCAGCTTTGTACTGTTGATTTTAAGATTGAAAAAAATTCACAGATGAAAACAGCCGAAAAAAATACTACCACAAATTGTTTGCTTGTTCTTGTCAACTGTTTTGCAGAGCATGGGAGTGATTCTTCCATGCTCAAAACAGACTTTTGGGCGATTAAAAGTAAGATAGAAAAGAAATACAAAGTAAATCTGAGGCCGGAAGATATTCTCCAAGGTGAAGAGGCAAGTTGGGAAATAGTACGCGACCGAATGGAAGAGTACTTACACTTGTTTTATTTGCGTCCTGGAAGTTTGAAGGTTTTTTATTATTCTCCGGTTTCAGATTTTTTTAATGAATTTAATCATGACCAAAACCTGATTAATTTTTACGATTGCAGTGTAAATAAGGAACAATGGCGTGATTTAGTCAATTGCTTTCCGGAGTCGTTCAAATTGAGCTTTGAAAAAATTGAAATTTGTGAGCCAAGCTCAGTCAAAAATATTCCTATGAACTTAAAGAGTTCTGCTCACTACTCTTTGCTAAAACAGACGGCATAAAATTAGACCGCTGCGCTGCAAGAAACAAGAAGTTAGAGGTACTTAAAGTTAAAAGTTTTTTAACTGCAAAGGACACTAACCTAGCCTAGCGGTTGGCAGGGCTTACTCAAATGACTCAAAGCATTAGCATTTTAATTAATAATTAGCGAATTAAGAACCAATTCTCGCCTCAGCGAGACAGTTTCAAAGTTTCTGCCTTCATATTTCATATTTTTAAAGAGTGCCCGGGAAAAATGAATTAACTGAAATACTTTTGGCGGCATTTTGCACCAAAATGGTGACAAAAGTGATAATGTTAAACATTAAGATCATGAAGGTTTTAAGGAAGTCATTAAGTTTTTATAAGCGAGATTTTAATCACAAATGCTAAAGACGCACAATGTGCCTCAAGAGTTTCTTTTCCAACATAATCCTGCTAGTTAGTCACCTAATCTCGCGACAGTGAGAAAATTTCAATGTTTCCTCTTTCACATTTCACCTTTTAAAATATACTCATATTTAGGTAGTGTATTTTTTAAATATTTAGTTGATATTTGATGCTTTAAATAAAATTGCATGAAAGCTAGTCAATTAAAATATAGACTGAATGAAATTTATTTATATATTGGATACGCTTAAAAAAGTGGATTTATGGGTGGTAAAAACGATGTTAAAAAAGTAAATACAAACCCAAAATAACAAGACTATGAACAATTGGACAATTGAAACTACGGAGAATTTTGATGGAAAAGGATTTTATGTAATTTTAGAGTGTGATTTAGACTATAAGTACCTTTTTTTTAAGGTTTTCAATGTTGGTGAGTACCCTAGGATGGACGTTTTGGAAGGGATAGATCTCGAAGGCATTGAGCTTATTTATGAGGTTTTTGCTAAAGAAGATAATGACGGTCAAAGAATTCTGGTTGCACCTAAAGACGATGATATAGTTACCTCAGAAAGTGGTGGTAGCTCAAATGGATTAATTTTGGTTGTCAAAGAGATTGCCGATGGGGTAGCGCTTCTAGATCATGCAAGATCAAAAGGGAAGTTAGTATTGCGAGATAAAGATATAAGATGATAAAGTATTGGTTGTGTGTGATTTTTCTTCTATGCTGTTGCAGCAACACTTATGCAAATGTAGCTGACAAAGAGCTGAGTTGGGAGGAAATCAAGGACAAATATATTGAGATCAAAAAATCAAATGCTAGCAAAAACGAAAAGTTATCTCAATTATTAACTCTTTATAATGCAAGTCCGCAGCGAATTGATACCTCTGTTTACATTCCATTATGTGTTAAAATAGGTAATACATACTCTGTCATTGGTCACTACGAAGAAGCGCTTCAATTTTATTATAAAGCGCAGAGATTGATTGAACAGATTGGAGCGTTAAAATTGCTGTCTTTTGCGCAGTATAATGCAGGAATGGTGCATTATTACATCAATAACTATGAGAAGGCAAGCTACTATGCAAAACAATCTTTAAAAAACTTCTTAGAATACGATGGTAGTGAGGAAGACAGTTATGAGGATATTTTTGAAAAATACCAAATAGGAGATGTTTACAACTTACTTGGCTTAATTTATTTTGATCAAAGCATAGATGATACAGCTGGTTACTATCTCAATAAAGCGCTTGAGCATTATCGAAATGCCCCAATAGTAGATGAGGTAGCTGTACTTAGTGTAAATGATAATTTAGCGCAACTATATGAATTCACTAATCGACCACAAAAGGCTATAGAAAGTTATGAATGGTCATTAGCCACTTATATAAAAGATAGTTCATACTACGATATTGCTTGGAATGCTAATCACTTAGCAGCAGTTTATTCGCAAATTGACAATAAGGGAAAAGCGCTAGATTATATGCAGATGGCTAAAGAGGCAGCAGAGAAAATGGCATATTTGGATGTGAAGAAAGATGTTTACAAAACAGCCTTGGCGGTGTACTCTAAATATAAAATTACGGATAGTTTATCGTCTGCGCTGAAGAGGTTTACTCAGCTAAATGACTCACTAGTAAATGAGAAAGTTTCTGAGAACTTACACGAGATTGAAACACGCTATCAAGTGGAAAAAAAGGAAGCTGCATTGCAGATGAGCTTGGAGAAAAGTAGTCGACTGAATACTGAACTGGAAAACCAACGACTTTGGGCAACGGTAATGCTTATCGGCTTAGGTGTTTTAGCCATTTTGACAGCTTTTATTTATTACTATTTGCGACAGAAAAGAAAAGTTGCAGAGTTAGAATTAAACATCAAAGAAAGACAGTTGGATGAATTGATGCAAAGTCAGGAGTCAAAAGCTTATGCAGCCATGTTGCGCGGGCAAGATCAAGAAAGAGAGCGAATAGCTCAGGATTTGCACGATCGTTTGGGAGGTACTTTGGCAGCCTTAAAAATGTCCTTGAGAAGAAAGGAAAACAAAGTGAACGAAGAAGATTTGGAAATTGTAGATGAGGCAGTGCAAGAAGTTCGAAATATTGCACACAATTTATCTTCCGGATTAATGCAGAAGTACGGTTTAAATCAAGCCTTGCAACAATTGAAAAGCACCGTTGAAAAAAGCGGAGGACTTAAGTTTAATGTCTTTTTACATCCAAAAATCTCAATTCTTGGACAAGGGGTAGCGGTTGAGCTATACCGAATTGTGCAGGAGTTAGTGAACAATACCATTAAACATGCACAAGCGACTGAGGTGAGCTTACAAACTAACTTTGATGGCAATACTTTTAATCTGATTTACGAAGATAATGGGAAAGGCTTTTCACCAAGTGATGTGAAAAGTGGAATTGGATTAGAAAATATTAAAGCACGCGTAAAACGAATGGGTGGAACCTTACACATTGATGCGGAAAAGGGTAGAGGGGCTATTTTTATAATTGAATTAAACAAAGGATAAGATGATTAAAGTTGCTATAGTGGACGACCACCGCTTGTTTCGGCAAGGACTTTCAGTAATACTTGCCTCAAAAGAAACAGTTGAGGTAGTGGGGAAGTACGAATCTGCAATTGAGCTGCTAAAAGCATTGCCTGACTTAGGGGTGGATTTAATTTTACTGGACATTGATATGCCCGAAATGGATGGAATAACTGCTGCTCCTGAAATTTTTAAGATAAAGCCGACTGTTAAAGTAGTGATCTTAAGCATGCATTTGAGTAGTCACAAAATTCAAGATGCGGTGGCTGCTAAAGTTCATGGTTATTTGCTAAAAACCAGTAGCGACGAGGAGGTGGTAGCAGCCATTGAGCAAGTAATGTCGGGCAAGGACTATTTCTCTAAGGAAGCGCATGAACAATTGGTGGAAAGCTTTAGGGCTAGAGATGAAGGGCAGGAAGTAGAGCTTACCCCTCGGGAAATTGAAATCCTAAAGTTGGTTTGTGAAGAATTGAACTCTCAGGAAATTGCTGAAAAGCTATTTATATCAGTACATACTGCCGAAACACACCGTCGTAATTTACTCAGTAAAACCGGTTGCAGAAACTCAGTAGGCTTGGTGCGTTATGCAATGGATCGGGGTTATTGTTAGTTTTTATTAAGAGAGAAGAGATTGAGTTTTAAATTGTAAATGTCAAATTGGGAATGAGGATTTGTAATTACTTTTTTGTTATGAAATGAATTTAACTTTTCCTTCCTCTAAAAACTTCAGTCACTTTTAGCCTAAATCGCCAAACCCTTTATTCCAAACTTCAATTAAATTCAGCAATTCATCTTTTCCTGCTTTTGTTGTTGAGGAGGTGTACATCATGATTGGCAGTTCTTCCCAGCTTTTGAGTAGCTCCTTTTTATAGGCGGTAATGTTTTTGTTGAGCGCTGAGCTAGAGAGTTTATCCACTTTTGTAAAAACAATCACAAATGGAATTCCTTTTATTCCCAACATCTCCATAAAATCTAAGTCTACTTTCTGAGCTTTATGTCTGGAGTCAATTAAAACAAAAGTGTAAAGTAAGTTTGGACGGCTGTAGAGGTACTTTTTAATGAAGCCATCCCATTTTTCTCTTAATTTTTTGGAAACTTTGGCATAGCCATAACCCGGCAAATCAACAATGTACCATTCGTCGTTGATTAAAAAATGGTTAATGAGCTGAGTTTTCCCGGGAGTAGCTGAGGTTTTTGCGAGTTTGTTGCGCTCACAAAGCATATTGATCAAGGAAGACTTTCCCACATTGGAGCGACCGATAAAGGCATACTCGGGCTTGTCGGGGGCAGGACATTTTTCAATGTCAGTATTGCTTATGACAAATTCTGCAGTTTTAATCTTCATAATAGTAAAATGACATTAAACCTTTCGGCTTAGCCATTCATTTAAAATGGCATTAAATTCCGTAGGGTGTTCCATCATGGCTGCATGCCCGCATTTGTCAATCCAATGCAATTCAGAATCCGGTAAATGTTTATGGAATTCCTCAGCAACATCCGGTGGAGTAATGTTGTCATTTTTACCCCAAATTAAGCAAGCCGGCATTTTAAATTTTTCTAAATCTTCAGCCATATTATGTCGAATAGCTGATTTGGCCAAAGCTAAAATTCGAATAAGCTTATTTCGGTCATTTACTATCTTAAAAACCTCATCAACCAGCTCGTCGGTGGCTACTTTAGGATCGTAAAAAGTAACCTCTATTTTTTTGCGGAGGTACTCCTTGTCTTCACGACGAGGAAAAGAACCACCAAAGGCGTTTTCATACAAGCCGGAGCTTCCTGTTAACACCATAGAATGTACTTTTTCGGGAATGTCTAAAGCGCAAATTAAAGCAATATGGCCACCCAAGGAGTTTCCTAAAAGAGTAACATCCTCTAATTTTTTGTGCTCAATAAATTGCTTTATGTATTTTGCCATACTGCCTACGCCTGTTTTTACTAAAGGCAGACTGTAAAGTGGCATAATTGGCACAATTACCCTGTACTTTTTTGAAAAAGTTTCGATGACATCAGCAAAGTTGCTCAAGGCGCCAAATAAGCCGTGAAGAACGACAATAGTATGACCTTCACCTTTTTCTAAGTACTCAAACTTTCCTTCTTTCGTAATGTATTGCTCGTGACTCATGGTTTTGTTTCTAGTTTCAAAAGTAGTAATTAATTCAATTTTTCATTTTTAAAATGTCGCAATTCTGCGACACACTTCTTTGTAAGTTTTTATTGAGCCTATTTCTGTTAAAGTCTCCCCACTTTTTATTGCGTTTTAAGTTTTTGTTTTTATGGGGTTTGCTGATATTTTTTCTGTGAAAACTCAAAAAAGTTTTCAACAAAGTGGTAAAAAGTGGTAAATTGTGGTAAAATAATGTATATTTTTGAACTCAAATTGCTGAAAACCACGCCGGACAAGCCTTATGACGAATTTCATTGGAGAATTTGATTGCAAACTGGATGCGAAGGGTCGCTTGATGATGCCCTCCGGTCTGCGTAAGCAATTGGATCCGGCGAACAAAGAAACTTTTGTGATTAATCGAGGTTTTGAGCCTTGTTTGGTGCTGTATCCTAAAAATGATTGGGAGCGAATTAGTGCCGAGGTAAATCAGTTAAATCAATATGTAAAAAAGAATAGGGAATTTATTCGCTATTTCTACAGAGGGGCAACGGAGTTGGCTTTGGATGGAAATGGGCGAGTTCTTCTGCCTAAAAGACTGCAACAATACGCTGGTGTGGAAAAAGAGGTGGTGTTGTTTGCTTATTCTGATAGAATTGAGGTGTGGGATAAAGATAAATATGAAGGCTTGTTGACGGATGAGCCGGAAGATTTTGCCAACCTTGCCGAAGAGGTGATGGGGAATGTAAATCAAAAAACGGGAGGTGACGATGGTGTATCATAAACCGGCATTGCTCAAAGAGACCATCGATGGGTTGAGTCTCCAGCCAAGCGGAACTTATGTAGACGTGACTTTTGGCGGCGGCGGACATTCGTCGGAAATTCTTAAACGGCTTTCTTCTCAAGGAAAGCTGTTTGCTTTTGATCAAGATCCTGAGGCGGCTGATAATGTAATGGAAGATGATCGCTTGACTTTTATTCAGCAAAATTTCAGTTTTCTGAAGAACTTCTTAAAAATGTATCGAGCCATTCCGGTGGATGGAGTTTTGGCGGATTTTGGTGTTTCTTTTCATCAATTCGACCAGGCGGAAAGAGGGTTTTCATTTCGCTTTTCAGGGCCTTTAGATATGCGTATGGATAAAAAACGTCCGCTTACGGCTGCTAAGGTTTTAAATGAATATGAGAAAAGTCAACTGCTTTACATTCTTAAAAACTATGGGGAGTTGAGAAATGCACAGAAGGTGGCGGATAAGATTGTGGCTCATCGTGAAAATCATGCATTTGAAACCATTGATGATTTAAAAAATCTTTTGCAAGAAATGGTGCCGGAGAAAGTGCAGCATAAGTTTTTAGCTCAAGTTTTTCAAGCCATTCGCATAGAAGTAAATGAAGAGCTGAAGGTGATTGAGCAGTTTTTGGAACAATCGGCTGAAGTGTTAAAAGAAGGTGGAAGAGTAGCGGTGATTACTTATCATTCTTTAGAAGATCGCTTGGTGAAAAACTTTTTCCGCAGCGGAAATTTCGAGGGTAAACTCAATAAAGATTTATACGGAAATATAATCCGGCCATTAGAGCCGGTGAATCGAAAGCCAATTGTGCCTTCGGCAGAAGAGGTGAGTGAGAATAACAGGGCGAGAAGTGCAAAGTTGAGAATTGCAGAAAAACGGGAGGTAGCATGAATCGATTAAAAGAGGAAATAGAGAAAGAGGAACCAAAAGTTGAAAATGGATCAAAGTCGGTGAGCGGAGTGAAGGATGTTTTGTCCGGAAACTTTTTGTCGAAAGACTCTGTGGTGAATGTATTGCCCTTTTTGTTTTTCCTCACTTTTTTGGGGATTTGCTATATCGCCAATGGGTATCAGGCGGAAAAGCTAGTACGCAGGCTTTATAAAATGAACAATGAAATTAAAGAATTGCGCTCTGAATACATTACTAATAAATCGGATTTAATGTATGTGAGTAAGCAGTCGCAAGTAGCGAGAGCAACAAAAGATATTGGTTTGAGAGAATTAGTTTCTCCTCCAAAAAAAATTGTCATCAGTGAAGATGAGAAAGAAGAAATATTAAATGACTGAAGTTAAAAAAGACATAGCGTGGCGAGTTTATTTGCTCTACTTCTTGGTTTGCCTTTTTGGTCTGGCCATTATAGGGAAGGCTGTGGCTATTCAGTTGTTCGAAGGTGATGAGTTGAAGAAAAAGGCACAGAGCTTAACGCTTATAGAGCGAAATATCGAGGCGGTTCGCGGAAATATTTACGCAACCGACGGCAGTTTGTTGGCAACCTCTATACCTATTTATGAGGTGCGTTTTGATCCAAATTCCGGAGCTTTAGATGAAGAGTTTTTCTACGCTAATGTTGATTCTTTAGCATGGCATTTAAGCAAGTTGTTTAAAGATAAGTCGATGGCAGCTTATCGAAAAAGCTTGGTTCATGCACGCAACAATGGTAGTAGATATCATCTTATTCAACGAAATGTAAAGTATCCTGAGTTAAAAGAGCTTCAGGAGTTTCCCATTTTTAGAGCCGGAAAATACAAGGGAGGTTTGATTGTTCACCAACAAAATAAAAGAGAACGACCTTTTAAATTGTTGGCTGCTAGAACGATTGGTTACGAGCGGGAAGATGTGTTGCCTGTTGGCTTAGAAGGGGCTTATAGCGATGTTTTGAGTGGAGTTGACGGAAAGCGTTTGATGCAAAAAATTGCCGGTGGGGTTTGGATGCCTGTTGGCGATGAAAGTGAAATCGAACCGGAAGATGGCAGAGATATATACTCAACCATTGATGTGAATTTACAAGATGTTGCCGAAAGTGCGCTATTGAAACAATTGCAAATGCACAAAGCTGACCATGGTTGCGTGGTTTTAATGGAGGTTGAAACCGGAGAGATAAAAGCGATAGCTAATTTAAAGAGGACTTCAGGTGGAGGTTATTACGAAAGCTATAATTACGCTATTGGAGAAAGTACTGAACCAGGTTCTACCTTTAAACTGCCGGTTTTGGTGGCAGCTTTAGAGGATGGTTTTGTAGATATGGATGATATTATTGATTGTGGCGATGGCTCAAAACAATACTATGATCGCACCATGTATGACTCTAATTACGATGAAGGCGGTTGGGGAAAAATTACTGTTCAAAGAGTTTTTGAGGTTTCCTCAAACATTGGAATGGCAGAAATTGTGAGCAAAGCTTATGGTCAGCACCCTCAAAAGTTTATTGATCGGCTGGATAAAATGAGCTTACGTGATCCCTTGAATATAGAAATAGCTGGAGAGGGAAAGCCTTACATTAAAAATACAGATGCCGATAGTTGGTCGGGGATTTCTTTGGCTTGGATGGCGCATGGTTATGAGGTAAAACAAACTCCACTGCAAATTTTAACTTACTACAATGCCATTGCGAATGATGGAGTGATGGTAAAGCCAAGGTTTGTAGAGAAAATTACAAAAGGTAGGAAGGTGATTAAAGAAGTGGAAACGGAAATCATAAACCCTAGAGTTTGCTCAAAGGAAACGATTAATAAAGTAAGAAAAGCATTAGAGGGTGTAGTAGAAAGCGGAACAGCAGCTAATCTTCGAAATGCGGATTATAAAATTGCCGGCAAAACCGGTACAGCTCAGATCGCCAACAAAAATTATGGTTACAGTTATAACTCCAGGGTGAGTCACCAGGCTTCATTTGTGGGTTATTTTCCTGCTGATAATCCTCAGTATAGTTGTATTGTGGTGGTAAATGCACCTTCTCAATATGTGTATTACGGAAACCTAGTAGCCGGGCCCATTTTTAAAGAAGTTGCCGATAAGGTTTATGCCAACAGCTTGGATATGCACGAGGAGCTGAAAAAGCAGGAAAATTTCTTGGCTTCATCTGCAATTCCATATTCTAAGCATGGCGATAAAAGAACCATTGAAAAGGTGTTTAAGGAATTAGGTGTACCGGTGATTTCAAAAGCTAAAGATGAGGACTGGATAGTTACCGAAACCAAAGATACAGCTGTGGTTATCGATGAAAGAAGAATCACTGAAAACTTAGTTCCCAATGTAGTTGGGATGGGTTTGAGAGATGCGGTTTACTTGCTGGAAAATCAAGGGTTGAGGGTAGATGTGAAAGGCAGAGGAATGGTGAAAAGCCAATCCTTGCAGGCAGGGAGTAGAGTGCAAAGAGGTCAAAAAATTCAAATTGAGTTATCGTAGATGAAAGTATTAAAAGACATATTGTATAAAGTTTCTATTCAAGAGGTAGTAGGCGATACTTCGGTTGAACTGGATCACTTGACTTTTGATTCTAGAGAAATCCTAGGGAATTCTTGCTTTTTTGCCAGAAGAGGAACTCAAAATGATGGACACACTTTTATTGAACAAGTGGTAAATGATGGAGCAAAAGCCATAGTTTGTGAGGAATTGCCCAAGAAATTAAAAGAAGGTGTATGCTATGTGCGTGTTTCAGATTCTGCGGAAGCATTAGCCATTTGTGCCGCAAACTTTTATGATAACCCATCGGCTAAGTTGAAATTGCTTGGCGTAACGGGTACAAATGGTAAAACAACGATTGTAAGCTTGCTGCACCAACTATTTTCTAAGTTGGGTTACAAAGCAGGATTGATTTCTACGGTAGTAAATAAGGTAGGAAATGAAGAAGTGAAATCAACGCACACTACTCCAGATGCTATACAGATTAATAAATTAATGGACAAAATGGTGCTGGAGGGATGCACGCATTGTTTTATGGAGGTGAGCTCTCATGCTGTTGCTCAACATAGAACTACAGCTTTGCAATTCGCAGGGGGTGTTTTTACGAACATTACACACGAGCATTTAGATTTTCACAAAACTTTCAAAGCTTACTTAGAAGCCAAAAGAGGTTTTTTTAATCAAATTCCAAAAGGCGCTTTTACACTTTCTAATAAAGACGATAAAAACGGTGAAGTCATGCTGCAAGAAACAGCAGCCAACAAATATTACTATGCACTTAAATCGCAAGCAGATTATAAAACAAAAGTGCTGGAAAGCAACTTTACAGGTTTAAACCTAAAATTAGATGGAAATGACTTTTGGAGTCCGTTAATTGGGCATTTTAATGCGTATAACTTAACAGCAGTTTATGCCGCTGCACATTTACTAGGAGAAGATAAATTAGAAATTCTAACCGCATTAAGCACTTTGCAGCCGGTTGCCGGAAGATTTCAGTATGTAAATATCAATCAAATTGCGGGAATAGTTGACTATGCTCACAGTCCGGATGCACTAGAGAATGTATTGAAAACCATAAAAGACATTCGCAGTGGTAATGAATCTGTAATTACAGTGGTGGGCTGTGGAGGTGATCGCGATCGTACAAAAAGGCCAATTATGGCTGAAATTGCTTGTAAACTGAGTGATCGAGTGATTTTAACTTCTGACAACCCAAGAACTGAAGATCCGGATGCCATTATTGAAGAAATGAAAAGGGGTGTAAATGCTGCCGAAAAAAGAAAAGTGCTTTCGATCACAAAAAGAGATGAAGCAATAAGAACCGCTTGTGCATTAGCGGAGCCCAAAGACATCATTTTAGTGGCCGGAAAAGGACATGAAACTTACCAAGAAATTAATGGTGTGCGCAACCATTTCGATGATATGGAGGTGCTCAACGAATGTTTAACCGAACTGAATCAAAAGAAATAATATGCTGTATTACCTCTTTCAATATTTAAACGAAATGGATGTTCCCGGGAGTGGAGTGTTTGAGTACATCACTTTCAGAACAGCGGCATCTGTTATTGTATCACTTTTAATTTCAATGGTTTTTGGTAAAAGAATCATTGCTATGTTGCATCGTAAACAAGTTGGAGAAACAGTTCGCGATTTAGGTTTAGATGGGCAAAAAACAAAGCAAGGAACTCCAACTATGGGAGGGCTGATTATACTTGCTTCAATTCTTATTCCCACCTTACTTTTCGCTAAACTGGATAATATCTACATCATTCTTATGCTGATTTCAACGGTGCTTTTGGGCGCAATTGGATTTGTAGATGACTACATAAAAGTTTTTAAGAAAAACAAAGAAGGCTTAGCTGGAAAATTTAAAGTTGTAGGACAGGTGATTGTAGGACTTTTTGTAGGTTCAGTACTTTATTTCAATGATGATGTACTCGTTCAGCGAAAAGTAGATGTTGATCAGATTACTGAAAATAGTATAGTAGTAGAAAGGGCAAATGAAAGTCCGTCGCAAGATTATAAGTGGGTGCAAAGTAAGTCGATGTACACTACCATTCCTTTTGTTAAAAACAACGAATTCGATTACGGAAAACTAATTGATTGGTGCTGTGACAATGCCATGGATTGGGCTTGGTTGGTCGTTATTCCCATTGTCATTTTTATAATTACGGCGGTTTCTAACGGAGCAAACATGACCGATGGATTGGACGGTTTGGCCACCGGAACTTCAGCCATTATTGGAGTTACTTTGGCCGTATTCGCTTATGTTTCGGGTAACACCATTTTTGCGGATTATTTGAACATTATGTACATCCCTCACTCCGGCGAGCTGGTAGTGTTTATCGGTGCCTTTGTGGGAGCTTGTGTTGGATTCTTATGGTATAACTCTTATCCTGCTCAAGTGTTTATGGGCGATACCGGTAGTTTAGCGCTTGGTGGAATTATTGCCGTTTTTGCATTAGCAGTTCGCAAGGAATTATTAATCCCGGTTTTTTGTGGGGTTTTCTTGGTGGAGAATTTATCAGTGATGATTCAGGTAGCTTACTTCAAATACACTAAAAAGAAATTAGGCGAAGGTAAGCGAGTGTTTTTAATGGCGCCGCTTCATCATCATTATCAAAAGAAAGGATATCACGAATCAAAAATTGTTTCACGCTTTTGGATTGTGGGTGTAATGCTCGCCATTTTATCCATTGTGACATTGAAATTGAGATAATTAAAAATGAAAAAAGGAGCTAAAATAGGCATTTTAGGTGGCGGCGAAAGCGGTATAGGAGCGGCTGTTTTAGCTCAGCGCAAAGGACTTGTACCCTTTGTTTCCGATCGAGGAAAAATAAAAGATAAGTACAAGGAAGTTCTTTTAAATGAAAGTATTGAATGGGAAGAAGAGCAGCACGATGAGGTGAGAATTTTAGCTTCTGATTGTGTGGTGAAAAGTCCAGGAATTCCATCAACTGCGCCATTGGTGAAAAAGTTAATCGCCAAAGGAGTTGAGGTGATTTCAGAAGTGGAATTCGGCTATCGTTTTTGTGAAGGTAAAATCATTGGAATTACCGGAAGCAATGGCAAAACAACCACTAGCAATTTGGTTTATCACATGCTCAAAAAGGCAGGTTTAAACGTTGCTTTAGGCGGAAATGTAGGAAAGAGTTTTGCCTGGCAGCTAGCTACCGAAAAACATGATTGGTATGTGTTGGAGTTGAGCAGTTTTCAGCTTGACGATATTGTCGATTTTCGAGCTGACATAAGCATTTTACTCAACATTACTCCCGATCATTTAGATCGCTATGAAAGCAGTTTTGAAAAGTACGCCGATGCTAAAATGCGCATTGTGAAAAATGCAACAGCAGATGACTTTTTTATTTACTGCGCCGATAGCAAAGCTACACTTTCGGCAATGCAGCGTAACGATTGCAAGGCAAAGAAAATTCCTTTTTCAATACAAAATGAGCTCAATGAAGGAGCTTATTTAAGCAAAGACGAACAATTAATTATAAACATAAACAACAACCATTTTACTATGTCAATACACGATTTAGCACTACAAGGAAAGCACAATCTTTACAATTCAATGGCATCAGGCATTGCCGGAAGAATATTGGATTTGCGAAAAGAGTTGATTCGCGAGAGCTTATCAGATTTTCAAAATGTGGAGCACCGCCTAGAGCGAGTAGCAACCATCCATGGAATTGATTTTATCAACGACTCAAAAGCAACGAATGTAAATTCTACTTGGTATGCTTTGGAAAGCCTTAATAAACCAGTAGTTTGGATTGTAGGGGGAGTAGATAAAGGCAATGATTATGGTGAGTTACTTCAATTGGTAAGAGATAAAGTGAAAGCTATTGTTTGCTTAGGTAAAGACAATAGCAAAATTATCGATGCCTTTAAAGGAGAAGTGAGTGAAATTCAAGAGTCATTATCGGCAGAAGATGCGGTAAGAAAAGCTTATGCCTTAGCTACTAAAGAGGATGCAGTTTTACTTTCTCCCGCTTGCGCAAGCTTTGACTTGTTTGAAAACTACGAAGACAGAGGACAACAATTTAAAAGAGCAGTAAGAGCACTTTAATTCTATGCAGAGTATCTTTAAATATATCAAAGGCGACCGAGTAATTTGGGCAGTTTCTCTATTGCTCGCAATTATATCTGTATTGGTTGTTTACAGTTCTATTGTTACCCTGGCATACAAATACCAAGGAGGCAATACGGAGTTTTATTTGTTCAAACACTCCATCATTTTAGGAGTGGGTTTCTTTTTGATGTATTTTGCTCATAAGCTGAATTACAAGTACTATTCAAGGATTTCTCAAATCTTTTTATTTATTGCGGTTCCGCTGCTATTATTTACTTTGCTGACCGGTGCTAGTATAAACAGTGCTAGCCGTTGGTTAATGATTCCTGTGATTAATCAATCTTTTCAAACATCGGATTTGGCTAAATTAGCTTTAATCATGTTTTTAGCTAGAATGTTGTCCAAGCGTCAAGATAACATCAAGGATTTTAATCAAGCCTTTTTGCCCATTATGATTCCTGTTCTAATCATCTGTGGCTTGATTTTACCGGCAAACTTTTCAACTGCGGCCATGCTTTTTGTAACCTCTTTGGTATTGATGTTTTTGGGAAGAATTAATGTTGCTTATATTATCTCGTTAATTACTATTGGGGTGGTGTGTTTAGGTATTTTTATTGCCATTGTAATGAATAGCGACTATACCGGCAGGGTAGGAACATGGAAGAATAGAATTGAAAATTATATTGAAGGAGATGCACAAGGCAATTATCAAGTAGAACAGTCGAAAATTGCCATCGCTACCGGTGGAGTAATTGGTAAAGGCCCGGGAAGAAGCACACAAAGAAACTTCTTGCCACACCCATACTCCGACTTTATTTTTGCTACAGTTATTGAAGAGTACGGATTGTTTGGAGGAGTTGTAATTGTGCTGCTCTATTTAATTTTACTTTATCGGGGAGTCGTCATTTCTCGAAAAGCACCCAGAACTTTTGGTTCCTTATTGGCCATTGGTTTAAGTTTTAGTTTGGTGTTTCAAGCAATGATTAACATGGCTGTTGCCGTTAACCTCTTTCCGGTAACCGGACAACCTTTACCTTTAGTTAGTATGGGAGGGACTTCTATTTGGTTTACTTGCTTAGCAATAGGAATTGTTTTAAGTGTTAGCGCCCACAGCGAAAAAGAATTGGAAAAGGAGGTGAGTCATGCCTAATTTAAAAGTGATCATAAGCGGGGGTGGAACCGGAGGACATATTTTTCCGGCCATAGCCATAGCCAATGCCATAAAAAAGAAAAGACCGGACACAGAGATTTTGTTTGTAGGCGCTAAAGGAAGAATGGAAATGACGAAAGTTCCTGAAGCAGGTTATAAAATTGTTGGTTTGCCAATAATGGGTTTGCAACGCTCATTGACTTTAAAAAATTTAAAATTTCCCTTCCTGCTTTTAAAAAGCATGCGGAAGGCTAAAAAGCTAGTGAAAACTTTTAAGCCGGATATTGCTATCGGGGTAGGAGGTTACGCTAGCGGACCATTATTGAGAGCTGCTTCAGCCGCTAAAGTGCCTACTTTATTACAAGAACAAAATTCGTATGCAGGTTTAACCAATAAAATACTTGGCAAAAAGGCGCATAAAATTTGCGTTGCTTATGAAGGAATGGAGCAGTTTTTTCCGAAAGATAAAATTGTCATTAGTGGAAATCCCGTTCGTGAGGAAATGGTAAACATCGATGGGAAGAAAGACAAAGCATTAGCGTTTTTTGATTTAGAAAGTTCAAAGAAAACCCTTTTAATTGTTGGTGGAAGCTTAGGAGCTTGGTCGGTGAATGAGGCAGTTGCAAAAGCAATATCCAAATTTGAAAGCGCCGGCATACAAGTGGTTTGGCAAACCGGAAAGTTGTATCATCCAAAAGCAGTAGAGCAAGCTAAAGAGAAAGTAAATTGGCTGAAGGTTCATGAGTTTATTCAGCGAATGGATTATGCCTATGCAGTAGCAGATTTAGTAGTGTCGAGAGCTGGAGCAATTGCCGTTTCTGAGCTTTGCTTGGTAAAAAAACCGAGCATTTTTGTGCCGCTACCTTCCGCCGCTGAGGATCACCAAACGAAAAATGCAAATGTTTTGGTGGGAAGAAATGCAGCAGTAATTATTAAGGATAATGAGGTGAGAGAAGAGTTAGGTGAAAAGGTAATTGACTTGATTAATAATGAAAATGAATTAAATAGAATGAGCAGACAGATGGAGCCAATGGGCTTTAGAGATGCTGCAGATATAATCGCTGATGAAGCAATTAAATTGGCCATAAAAGCATGAAAATAGAGCAGAAGAACATATACTTTGTGGGCATTGGAGGTATTGGTATGAGTGCTTTGGCTAGATATTTCAACCAAAAAGGGCACAATGTAGCCGGTTATGATCGCAGTACAACTGATTTAACCAAAAGGCTGCAAACGGAAGGTATTGTTGTTAGTAGTATGGGGGAGGAAGACAGTATTCCCTTTACGCATCGAGATAAAAAAGATACATTAGTGGTGTTTACTCCTGCGATTTCTGCTGAGAACCCGATTTTGAGTTATTTTCGTGAAAATGGGTTTGAATGCTTAAAAAGAGCTCAAGTATTGGGTATCTTAAGTGAAGGTTTGAAAACTATTGCCGTAGCAGGAACGCATGGAAAAACAACAGTTTCTTCCATGATTGCTTATATTTTACATACTTCAGGAGTGAAGATTAATGCTTTTCTCGGAGGAATTTCACGTGACTTTGGAACTAATTTAATTGTAGAGGAAGGAGCCGAAATTATGGTGACTGAAGCCGATGAGTTTGATCGTTCCTTTTTACAGTTAAACCCTAATTTGGCTGTTATTACGTCAATCGACTTAGATCATTTAGATATTTACAAAGACGAAAAAGATTTATTAAATACCTATAATCAGTTTGCTAATCAAATTAGTGCCGATGGCGTTCTTTTTAGCAAAAAGAAGGTATTGGATCAGCTTAAGTTGAAAAGTGGAGTAGAACTTAAAACTTACGGTGCAGATGATGCTGAAATTCAATATACAGATTTGAAGATTGAAGATGGAAACTTCCATTTTAACTTAAAGGTAGGGAATAAAGAGTTGAAGGATGTGAAGTGCGGCTTAGCCGGAATTCACAATGTAGAAAATGCATCTGTGGCAATTGCAGTATGCATGAATTTGGGCTTGAGTGCAGATGAATGCAAAAAAGCAATTGCATCTTTTCAGGGAGTAAAACGTCGATTTGATGTCCACATTAAGCGCAAAGATTTTGTTTATATCGACGACTATGCACATCATCCGCAAGAGATTGAAGCCCTATTGAAGTCGGTTCGTCAAATGTACCCCAATAAGAAAATAACCTTGGTTTTTCAGCCGCACTTGTATAGTAGAACGAGAGATTTTGGGGATGAATTTGCCGAGGTTCTTAGAAAGGCAGATCAAACAGTTTTATTGGAATTGTATCCGGCAAGGGAAAAGCCCATTGAGGGAATTGATGCCTTTTGGTTAGCTTCAAAAATCGACAAGAGTAGTGTGCCTGTGTACAAGAAAAGTCAGTTAATGAATTACTTAAAAGGAGAGGAAGTAGAGGTTTTACTAACAGTGGGAGCAGGAGATATTGACACTTTGATTCCTGAAATAATTAGCTATTACGAATGATAAAAAAAGTGCTACATATCAGTTTATGGGTGCTTTTAAGCGCAGGCATTTTGTTTTTGCTGGGCTTTGTAGAAAGTAAACAAAATGATCGCTTTTGCAGTGGTCTGGATATCTATATCGACAGAAGTAATGGAAACTTTTTTGTGGATGAAGATGATATTTATGCCATGGTTTATCATGAAGCCGATACTGTGGTTGGCAAAAAGTTAGTGGATATTAATAGTGAGGCTTTAGAACATAAAATAAACAATCACCCCTCTGTGGAGAAGTCGGAAGTGTACAAAACTATTGAGGGTAAATTGGTGGTTGAAGTCGAGCAGCGCACTCCAATCGTAAGAATTTTTGCCTATAATGGCGATAGTTATTACATCGATAGTACAGGTAGAATTATGCCTCCATCAACACAATATACCGCCAGAGTAATGGTGGCAAATGGTTATATTTTTGACAACTTTATAGAGATTAATCATTTAAATGCGAGAGAGTTGTCTGATTCTTTAGAAGTGAAGACTTTAGTGGATGACATTTTTGAATTAGCAGAATACATTAGAAAAGATGAGTTGTGGTCGGCTCAAATTGAACAGTTGTATGTTAATAAAGATTTTGAACTTGAATTGATTCCACGGGTTGGAAATCATAGAATTGTAATTGGAGATGCCACTGCTATCGATGAAAAGTTTAATAAGCTTAAAATATTTTATTACAAAGGATTAAGCAAGACAGGCTGGAACGAATACAGTGTAATCAATTTAAAATATGCAAACCAAGTGGTTTGTACAAAACGAATGTAATATGGATGATAGTTCAGACATAGTAGTAGGTTTAGACATTGGGACGACAAAAATTGTTGCCATTGCAGGTAGAAAAAATGAGCACGGCAAATTGGAAGTACTTGGAATGGGTCGTTCAGAGTCGCTTGGTGTTAGTCGCGGTGTTGTGGCAAACATTGAGAAAACCGTTCAATCGATAAAAACAGCAGTAGAGGAAGCGGAAGCCAAATCTAATGTAGACATCTCTATTGTAAATGTTGGAATAGCAGGTCAGCATATTAAAAGCATTCAACACAGAGGAACCAGAGTTAGAAACAGTGTTGAGGATGAAATTAGCCAAGAAGACATTGATATTTTGGTAAATGATATGAGCAAACTGGCTACTTTACCCGGTGAAGAAATTATTTCTATCATCCCACAAGAGTTTATCGTTGATCAGGAAGAAGGCATAAAAGATCCTGTGGGAATGTCTGGAGTTCGATTGGAAGCTAATTTTCACATTATTACTGGGCAAGTTACGGCTGCAAAAAATATTTATAAATGTGTTCACAAAGCCGGCTTAGAAGTACAAGAATTGATTTTAGAGCCTTTGGCTTCTTCAGCAGCTGTATTAAGTGAAGAGGAGAAAGAAGCCGGAGTTGTGCTAGTTGACATTGGCGGTGGAACAACTGATATTGCAATTTTTCAAGATAACATTATTCGTCATACAGCTGTGATTCCATTTGGAGGAAATGTAATTACTGAAGACATTAAAGAAGGCTGTAGCATAATTAAAAATCAGGCTGAATTGCTTAAAATTAAGTTCGGCTCAGCTTTAGCAAATGAAAGCCAGGAAAATGAAATAGTGTCGATTCCGGGACTTAGAGGAAGAGAGCCCAAAGAAATTTCAATAAAAAATTTATCGAACATTATTCAAGCTCGTTTAGAGGAAATCATAGAGCACATATATTATGAAGTGAAAAACTCCGGCTATGAGAATAAATTGATTGCAGGAATGGTAATCACCGGCGGCGGCTCGCAAATGAAGCACATCGGTCAATTGTTTGAGTATGTTACCGGGATGGATACAAGAATTGGCTATCCGAACGAGTATTTAGCGAAAGGAAACTCTGAAGAAATTACCAGTCCGATGTATGCTACAAGTGTTGGTTTAATCCTCAAAGGCTTTGAAACCTTGGAAAAACAAAAAGGGAAAATCAACAAAAAAGAAGAAGGGGAAAGTGAGCCGGTGCGACAAGCCAAATCGGCTAAACCCGGCTTGTTACAAAGTCTCCTAAATAAAGGAAAAGAATTTTTTGAAGAAGATTAATAGAAAAAAGAAAACCGTAATACAAACAAATAAAAACTCAACGTCATGGAATTTGATTTGCCAAAAGACCAATCATCAATTATAAAAGTTATCGGCGTAGGTGGCGGCGGTAGCAACGCTGTTAATCACATGTACAAGCAAGGGATTACCGGTGTGGATTTTATGATTTGCAATACCGATCAACAAGCTTTGGATTTGAGCCCCGTACCCAACAAAATTCAACTGGGTGCTACTTTAACAGAGGGTAGAGGAGCAGGTTCTAATCCGGAAGTAGGAAAAAATGCCGCCATTGAAAATGTGGATGAGTTAAAAGACATTTTAGAGAAAAACACCCAAATGGTTTTTATTACTGCAGGAATGGGTGGAGGAACCGGAACAGGTGCAGCTCCAATAATTGCTCAAACAGCTCGTGAAATGGGAATTTTAACGGTGGGAATTGTCACCATTCCATTTACATTCGAAGGTAGAAGAAGAAAGTTGCAAGCCGATGAAGGCCTGGCACAGTTGAGAGACAATGTAGATACTTTGCTGATTATTTGCAATGACAAATTGCGTGAAATGCACGGAAATCTAAAAATCTCTGAGGCTTTTTCAAAAGCAGACGACATTTTAACAGTTGCAGCTAAAGGTATTGCGGAAATTATTACGGTTGCTGGTTATATAAATGTTGACTTTGAGGATGTTAAAACGGTGATGAAAGATGGTGGTACTGCGATTATGGGTTCTGCTGCAGCTGAAGGAGAGAGCAGAGCTACAAAAGCGGTTAGTCAGGCATTGGCATCTCCATTGTTGAATGATAATGATATTACAGGAGCTAACTATATTCTTCTAAATATTACTTCAGGAGACGAAGAGGTTTCCATGGATGAGATTGATGAAATTACGGAATACATTCAAGCAGAAGCAGGAAATACTGCAGACATTATTTGGGGGAACGGAGTAGATGAGTCTTTAGGCAATAAAATTAGTGTAACCATTATAGCTACAGGCTTCGGACAAAAAGAACCAACGGGTTTTGGAACTGAAAAAAAAGCAGAGAAAGTAGTTAGAGAGTTGAACGACAATGTGCCAACTTCAATTACTCAGTCGCCTGATCAAATGGAAAAAGCTGAAAAGGAAAAACCTCAAGAGCCAACCGTAAGAAAAGAACATCAGGAAACTTTTGAGTTTACCATTCGCAAATCAGATGATAGTGCTGAACAAAAAAAGCCTTCTGCTGAAAAGGAAGTAAAGCGATATACTTTGGAAGATGATGTTGAAGATCAGAACCCTGAGCAAACTCAGTCGGATGAGGTTATAAATGAACAAGCCAAATCGTCGACCGATAAAACGAACAACAGTATCCAAAATCAGAGCGATAGTCAAGCTGAAAGAATGGAGGAGCAACAAAAAAGAAGTACTGGTAGAATTGAACGCTTAAAAGCTTTAGCTTTAAAAATGAGAACTCCCAATGGCGTAAATGATTTAGAAAAAGAGCCGGCTTACAAACGAAGAAACATTCAATTGGAAGACACCCCTCACTCTTCAGAATCGAATGTTTCTCGATATTCTTTAGGAGAAGACGAGGATAATAAAACCTCATTGAAGCAAAATAATTCTTTTTTACACGATAACGTAGATTAGTTGTATTTAATTGGTTAACATAATTTGCGCAAGGAGTTCGAGAGAGCTCCTTTTTTTTATCCGTTTAATATCTGTTTATTCGATTGAACTGATTTGTTTTATGAGAAATAGTTCAGCAGTCGTTAAATACTCATAGCTCTATTATTTTTCTGTTTGAAATTTAAAACCATTTCCGCTAGTCATTGATGATTGTCAATTAGTAATTAAACCTGTATTAGTAACTTCGCAAGAAAAACAAACACTATGAATTTAACAGATCAGATTAACGAAGATATAAAAGCAACGATGAAAGAAAAGAACAAGGCGAAGTTAGAAGCTCTGAGAGCTATTAAGTCGGCCTTGTTGCTAGCGTCTACTGAAAAAGGAGCAAAGGAGTCTTCTGAAGCTGCTGAATTAAAAATGCTGCAAAAACTAGTAAAACAAAGAAGAGATGCAGCGGACATTTATACCAACGAAGGGAGAAATGACTTGGCTGCAGAGGAGTTAGAGCAAGTTGCAATAATTGAAAACTATTTGCCCGAGCAAATGACAGAAGAGCAAGTACGCTCAGAGGTTGATGCCATTATAAAAGCTACAGGAGCTAATTCTATGAAAGATATGGGTAAAGTTATGGGCCAAGCCAATCAAAAGCTCGCCGGGAAAGCAGATGGAAATGTAATTGCTCAGTTAGTGAAAAGAGCACTTGCACACAATGAGGTCTAAGCTTCTACAATTTTGTAGCTTTTTCCCCACAAATTATAGTTAAGCCATTTTTTTGTTAAATGTCATTTTTTTGGTTTTTAGTCTTTTATGAGGTTTGAACAACTTTGGCTTAAAATTATCGTTTAATGCGAGCATTAACTAATAAAACTATTTAATCATGAATATGACATCTAAATTATCCCTTTTTCTTGTTTTAGCTATCGGCTTATTTTCTTGTACAATGGTAAAAAGTCCACAGTCGGCTAGTTTCCATAAAGTAAAATATAATCCACACTTAAAATTTGCCAATAAAACAAGCAAAGAGAAGCTGCCTGAAACAGTAAGTAGTTTTAAGGAAGAGAGTGTAGAAGAGTCGAACTCTAATGAAAAAGCTAAAGTGAAACCTATTCAGCGTTTAGGTAGCGATTTTCAAAATTTAACTGCATCTGTTAGCTCAATTTTAGCTCAGCCTAAATCAGTTGAGCAAAAAGAGCTGGAGACAGAGGTGTCAAAAACCAATGAACTTTCTAAAAGTAAGACAGAGCCAATTTTTAACTCTGATTTTAAAATAGAGAAAGAATCAAACATTACGTCTTATTTGAATAGCCCTGCTCCAGTGGCTTCAGATGAAGCGTTAGGCGATATTCTGTATATTATTTTGGTAGTATTGCTTATTTTAATTGTTATTAGTTTAATTGCTGAATTAGCAGGAGGTTTAGTTGGGGCATTAATTGCCGTGTTATTGATTTTGTTAATCTTAAGATTACTTGGCTACGTATAGTAGAAATAAAATAAAATAGGGGTTGTTCTGTAAAAAGTGCAACCCCCTTTTTTTGATTTAGTAATTGGTGATCATTAAATCGGTAGATGCATGGTTAATCATGAATCTGCTGACTAATCAGAAACCTAAAAAACAAAAAAACCCGACTAATAGCCGGGTTTCTTGTTTTTATTTATGTGGTTGGAAGAATTACATCATTCCGCCCATGCCGCCCATTCCACCTGGCATTCCACCACCGGCTGGCATTCCGCCATTGTCATCGTCTTCTTCATCGGCGATCACACACTCGGTAGTTAAGAACATACCGGCAATTGATGCAGCATTTTCTAATGCAACACGAGAAACTTTTGTTGGATCAATCACTCCGGCTTTCAACAAATCTTCGAAAACCTCTGTGCGAGCATTGTAACCAAAGTTCCCTTCGCCTTCTTTCACTTTCTGAACAATCACAGAACCTTCTCCACCGCTATTTCTAACGATTTGTCTCAATGGTTCAGGAATCGCTCTGCGTACAATGTCAATTCCGGTTGTCTCATCATCATTGTCGCCTGTTAGCTTTTCTAAGCTCGATAAAGCACGAATGAAAGCAACACCGCCACCTGGTACAATTCCTTCTTCTACAGCAGCTCTTGTTGCGTGTAGGGCATCATCTACGCGATCTTTTTTCTCTTTCATTTCAACTTCAGAAGAAGCACCCACGTAAAGAACAGCTACTCCACCGGCTAATTTTGCCAAGCGCTCTTGTAATTTTTCTTTATCGTAATCAGAAGTAGTATTTTCAATTTGCGCTTTAATTTGATTTACACGCGCTTTGATATCTTCCTTGTTTCCGCTTCCGTTTACAATAGTTGTGTTGTCTTTGTCGATGGTGATTTTTTCACACTCACCTAAATCAGCTAAGTCGGCATTTTCTAATTTGTAACCTCTTTCTTCAGAAATTACAGTACCACCTGTTAAAATCGCGATGTCTTCCAACATAGCTTTTCTTCGATCACCAAAGCCTGGTGCTTTAACAGCAGCCACTTTCAATGAACCTCTAATTTTGTTTACTACCAAAGTAGCTAATGCCTCACCTTCAATGTCTTCTGCGATAATTAAAAGCGGACGGCTAGATTGTGCTGTTTTCTCTAATACAGGAAGCAAATCTTTCATGCTGCTGATTTTCTTATCGAAAATCAAGATGTAAGGATTCTCCAATTGAGCTTCCATCTTTTCTGAATCAGTTACAAAATAAGGAGAAAGGTAACCTCTATCGAACTGCATACCTTCAACTACTTCAACTGTAGTTTCAGTACCTTTAGCTTCTTCAACAGTAATTACACCTTCTTTTTTCACTTTGCTCATTGCCTCAGCAATTAACTTTCCAATAGAGTTATCGTTATTTGCTGAAATAGTAGCTACTTGCTCAATTTGTTCAGAATCTTCTCCAACAGTTTGAGAAATCTTTTTCAACTCAGCTACTATTTGCTCAACTGCTTTGTCAATTCCTCTTTTCAAATCCATTGGATTAGCTCCTGCAGCAACGTTTTTTAAACCCTGCGTAATGATTGCTTGGGCTAAAATTGTTGCAGTAGTTGTACCATCTCCTGCATCATCAGCAGTTTTTGAAGCTACTTCTTTTAGCATTTGAGCACCCATGTTTTCAATGGTATCTTTCAACTCAATTTCTTTTGCCACAGAAACTCCATCTTTAGTAACTGTTGGTGCACCAAACTTTTTGTCGATTACTACATTTCTACCTTTTGGTCCTAAGGTTACTTTAACTGCATTTGCAAGCTTGTCTACACCGGCTTTCAGTGCATTTCTTGCTGCTGTATCAAATACGATTTCTTTTGCCATTTTATCTTAATTTTTTTGATTGAATTAAACGATTGCGAAAATATCAGACTCTCTCATAATTAAGTAGTCTTTGCCTTCAATGCTAATTTCTGTTCCGGCATATTTGCCATACAATACATTGTCACCGGTTTTTACTGTCAATGGTTCATCCGGTTTGCCGTTGCCTACTGCAACTACTTTTCCTCTTTGTGGTTTTTCCTTTGCAGTGTCGGGAATAATAATTCCGCCTGCAGTTTTTTCTTCTGCCGCAGCCGGTTCAATTAGAACGCGATCTGCTAAAGGTTTAACATTTACTGACATATTATTAAAATTTTAGAAATTAAAATTGTTTTTGAATTTACAATTGCGGCATTAGCAGAATATGTGCCACTGTGTTAAAACGGAAATTATAACAGTAGTCTACACTTTTGAGCAAAAAAAATGTCAGTATGGGTGACATACTGACATTTTAAAATCTTAAATCTTTTTAGATTACTCTGCCTCATCCTCCGCAGGTACTTCCTCATCGCCTTGTGGTAATGCAGAATTTCCTTGCTCTGAAGGAACACCTTCCTGAATCATCGGTGCTTGACTTTGTGGAATCACCACTTGATTTGCCTGATCAGTTAATTCCGACTCATTGGTATTAACTACTTCTTTTGTTCCTCCACCAATTAATGAAGATGAAATTACACTTAAAATCAATAGGGCAATGCCTAAAGTCCATGTGGCTTTCTCTAAGAAATCGGTTGTTTTTCTCACTCCCATTACCTGGTTAGATGAAGAGAAGTTAGAAGCTAAACCTCCTTTAGGGTTTTGTACTAATATCACCAAGATCAATAGAACGGCGACGATAAAAACAAGTACTGAAATAAAAATAAACATCTATTTACGTATTTAGTTGATTCTTTATTGACTCAATTTGGGCTGCAAAATAAACCTTTTTTTCTGGATATTTCAACTGTAACTTTTCATAAGCTTTAATTGCTTTTTCAAAGTTCTGCTGAGCTACATATATTTTGGCCAAAGTTTCTGTTACTAAGTCACCATCCTCCTGAACACTTAGCTTTGCCATTTTTGAGGCAGAGTAGAACTCCTGCTTCGGTCGATTTACCTTAGTAAAGCGCTTTATGGTCTCTTGTGTTTCCGGGCTGGCAGCTTGCCAAACTTTTTTCGTTTTTACCTCTTCCTCAGAAAAATGACTTAACCATTCAGAAAACGGATGACTTCTATTTTCGTCAAATGAGCTTTTACTAACAGTTGGTTGTGCTTTCTCTTCTTTGCGCTGAACCTCTTGCTGCTGATTTTCTTTATTTATTTCATCAACTCTTTCGTCAACTTCGGTTAAAATGCTGCTGCTAATTGCTTCAGTAAGTATTTGCTGATTAAGCAAGTCTTCTTCATCCGATGGGTTTTTTTCTTGAACAGAAGGGGATTCAGTTTTGGTTTTTAAACTTACTTCTTTGGTTTCAGTTTTTGCAGCTACTTCGTTTGGCTTTACATCTGAAAATAAGAGTGAATGTAAGCGTTTTCTGTTTGCTGCATAAGCAGCTGACTTTCGCAATTGCTTTTCAAAATTGATATTTTCCTCTTGCTGAAAAACCTTGGTTAAAAGCAGTTGAGCGGATTGAAAAAAAGGATATTCCGATAAAATGTTTTGCAAAGAAGAGATTTCATCTGCTTTTAAAGCAGAAGGCTCTTGAACATAAGCGATAAACTCTCCTTTTTTCATGAATAAGTGAAATTACCAATTTGTAACCGACTTGTTGAAAATATCCTGAACCAATTGGTCGTTTATACTTGCCAATAGTTGATCCTCAACTGCCGATAGCGTTTGAGAGGTTTCAAAGTCTTCAAATCTCGAAAAACTACTTTCAAAGTTCTGACTTTCATCAATATTGTTGGTGAATTTAACTTTTACCGTCATCGTAACTCTGGTTAAAGCCGCAGTTTCATTGCCTTGAATGGCAACTGGAGCAGAGCGGTAATCTGTGATGGCGCCTTCAAATTCCAAATCTCCATCAGATTGAACTAAAACTAAATTGGTTTGCGATAAAAAGATGTCTTTTAAAGACTCCGTAAATAGCTGTCCCGCAACAGGTGGTGCTAAAGATGCTTGCGAAGGGAAAAAGTCGATTGAAACCGTTTTTACTTCAGGAGAAATTGAGGCTCCGGTAAAGGATAATGAAGCGGTACAGTTCCAGGAAAATGTGGCCGCAAAAAGGGCAATTGTAGTGTATACGAGCTTTTTAATCATCTTATTTTTGAATATCGTACTCTTTAATTTTTCGATATAAAGTTCTCTCAGAAACTCCTAAATCCTCAGCGGCATATTTGCGCTTTCCATTGTGTTTTTCCAGCGCTTTGATAATTAAATTTTTTTCAGCCTCAGCAATGGAGAGTGATTCATCCTCCGCTTCCTCTTCTACTTCTTGGTAGATTTCTTCTTCAACTTCACTTTCTTCTTGTGGAACGAAATGTTTGCTTTTGCTTACTTGATCATTACTTTCCATGGATTTGCTTGGAGCAAATTGCTCTAATTGAATTCCCCCTTCATTCGCTTGAGCTGCTTGTCCGTATAACCTTTCGTAAGCCTGTGAATTTACATCTGACTTGTTTGTTTCGCTACCGTTTTGAAGAACCTGGTAAACAACATGCTTTAAGTCATTCACATCTTTTTTCATTTCAAAGAGCACTTTGTAAAGAATCTCTCTTTCCGACAAACCTTCTTTTTCTCCACTGTAAATTATGGGTAAGCTACTTCCGGCTTGCTCCGGTAAATATTTTTTGAGCACTTCAGCACTAATGTATTTGTCTTGCTCAATTACTGAAATTTGCTCGGTTACATTTTTTAGTTGTCGAATGTTTCCCGGCCAACGGTACTTAATTAAAAGCTCTTTTGCCGAATCGCTTAATCGAATCGATGGCATTTTATATTTATCGGCAAAATCGGAAGAGAATTTTCTAAAAAGCAAATGAATGTCTTCCTTACGCGCTCGCAAAGGAGGAATCTCAATAGGAACGGTATTTAATCGATAAAATAAGTCTTCTCGAAATTTATTTTTCTTAATCGCTTCAGGGATATTTACATTCGTTGCTGCTACAATTCTTACATTGGTTTTTTGCACTTTTGAAGAGCCCACTTTTATAAATTCTCCACTCTCCAAAACACGAAGTAATCGAGCTTGTGTAGGCAATGGCAATTCTGCTACTTCATCTAAAAAGATGGTTCCTCCATCGGCTACTTCAAAGTAACCTTTGCGCATTTCATGAGCTCCGGTAAAAGAGCCTTTCTCATGACCAAAAAGCTCTGAGTCAATCGTGCCTTCCGGAATTGCTCCGCAGTTTACGGCAATGTATTTATTGTGTTTTCTCGAGCTGAGTTGGTGAATGATTTGCGGCATAGCTTCCTTTCCCGATCCACTCTCTCCGGTAATTAATACCGATAAGTCAGTTGGAGCAACTTGCACAGCAATATCAATGGCTCTGTTTAAGCCTTCGGAATGACCAATTATTCCAAATCTCTGTTTGATTTGATCGTGTTTCATGCTACCGCTTCTCCTAATAGTGTGGCTGAAGTACAGTCGTTTATTTTTACATCAACATAATCTCCCGCTTTGTAATCTCCCCTTGGAAAAACTACTACAGAGTTATGTGTGTTTCTACCGTAAAGTTCTTTGTCAGATTTTTTGGAAACACCTTCAACTAATACTTTATATGTTTTTCCAATATCCTTTTTCAATTGCTCAAATGAGTGTTCTTGTTGTAAAGCAATAATCTCTGATAATCTTCTTTGTTTTACTTCTTCCGGAACGTCATCTTCAAATTTTCTTTGTGCTAATGTATTTGGTCGCTCTGAGTATTTAAACATATATGAAAAGTGATACTTCACTTCTTCCATTAAGCTCAAAGTGTCTTGGTGTTCTTCTTCCGTTTCGGAGCAAAATCCGGCGATTACATCAGCTGAAATAGCACAATCAGGAATGATTCTTCTGATCGCATTTACGCGATCTAAATACCATTCTCGACTGTATCCTCTATTCATCATCTCTAAAACTCGACTATTTCCCGATTGGAATGGCAAATGAATGTAATTGCAAATGTTGTCGTATTTCGCCATTACGTGCAATACATCATCGGTCATGTCTTTTGGGTGAGAAGTTGAAAAGCGCACACGCACATTTGGGTCTACCTGAGCCACCATTTCCATTAACTGAGCAAAGTTTACACTTTGAGCTTTTTCTTCTTCAGATAGCTTTTCGAATTCTTTTTTAGGTCCGCCACCATACCAAAGATAAGAGTCAACATTCTGTCCTAACAAAGTAACTTCTTTGTAGCCATTTGCCGACAGTTCTCTTACTTCGTTTACAATGGTTTTTGGATCTCTGCTGCGCTCTCTCCCTCTTGTAAAAGGAACTACACAAAAAGTACACATATTGTCGCAGCCTCTAGTAATAGAAACAAAAGATGTAACTCCATTTCCACCCAAACGCACAGGGCTTATATCTCCATAAGTTTCCTCTTTCGAAAGAATAACATTTACTGCTTTTCTACCACCATCCACTTGATTGACCAGTTGTGGTAAATCGCGATAAGCATCAGGGCCAACAACAATGTCTACTAGTTTTTCTTCATCTAATAATTTCGATTTCATGCGTTCAGCCATACAGCCTAAAACGCCGATAATCATTCCCGGCTTTTCTTCTTTTACTTTGTGGAAGCTACTTAACCGCTTTCTAACTGTTTGCTCAGCCTTTTCTCGAATAGAACAAGTGTTGACAAAAACAATATCTGCATCCTGCATTAGCTTGGTGGTTTCATAACCTTCCTTTTCCAAAATGGAGGCAACAATTTCACTGTCTGAAAAATTCATCTGACAGCCGTAACTCTCAATATAAACTTTCCTTCCGTTAGAGCTTGCGCCTTTTGAATAGCGCTCAATAGCTTCTCCTTGTCTCTTTTCGTCAATCTCTTTGCTCGCCGTTTCTAACATTATTATGTACGCTTATTAAATGAATGCCCAAAATTAGTCAAAATATAAAAGCTGTGACAAAATGGCATATTTCTCTTGTGTAAACTTGAGAATTTTTTGTAAATTTTTATATTATATGAAATATAATATAGAAGAGCAAGCGAACGATTTCTTATTTAAAGTTGTTTGTTGGCTTATAAATAATGATTTTATTTGCCCTGCAAAATTTTTGCATTGCACACACAAAACAATTTAATAGTATGTCTAAGAATTTAGTCATAGTGGAGTCACCCGCTAAAGCCAAGACAATCGAGGGTTTTCTCGGGAAAGACTTTACTGTAAAATCAAGCTTCGGGCACATCAGAGACCTCCCCGGAAAGAATATTTCCATTGATATTGAAAATAACTTTGAACCGGAATATGTGATTTCCGACGATAAGAAAAAGGTAGTTGCCGAATTAAAGAAGCTGGCAAAAAAAGCAGAAATGATTTGGCTAGCAACGGATGAGGACCGCGAGGGAGAGGCAATTTCTTGGCATTTATTGGAAGCTTTAGGTTTAGATGAAAAGAAGACAAAACGTATTGTTTTTCATGAGATTACGAAAAATGCAATTACCAAAGCCATTGAGAATCCTCGTAAACTTAACCGCGATTTAGTGGATGCACAACAAGCGCGTAGAGTATTGGATCGTTTGGTGGGTTATGAATTATCTCCCGTGCTTTGGAAAAAAGTAAAACCTTCTCTTTCTGCCGGTCGTGTGCAATCGGTTACTGTTCGCTTAATTGTAGAGCGTGAGAGAGAAATAATGAACTTTAAATCACAAGATTTTTATAAGGTTGTTGGTTTTTTTAACTTAGATGGAGGACAATCATTTAAAGCTGAAGTAAGTTCAAGGTTTAAAACTTATGAGGAAGCGAAAGCTTTTTTAATGGAATGTGAAAAGTCGAATTTTTCGATTAAAGACCTTGTAAAAAAACCGGCTACTAAAAGTCCTTCGGCGCCTTTTACCACTTCTACCTTACAACAGGAAGCCAGCAGAAAGCTCGGTTTTTCTGTTTCTCAAACAATGATGGTTGCCCAAAAGCTTTATGAAGCGGGAAAGATTACCTATATGAGAACAGACTCCGTTAATTTATCGGATGATGCGATTAAAGCAGCAAAGAAATATATAAGCCAGGAATTTGGAGCAGACTTTTCTAAATCCAGAAAATTTGCCACTAAATCAAAAGGAGCACAAGAAGCACATGAGGCAATTCGCCCGACAAATGTGTTTGCAAGCTCACTGCCAGGCAGCTCTCAAGAAAGCAGATTGTATGACTTAATATGGAAGCGAACGATTGCTTCTCAAATGAGCGAAGCAAAAATTGAAAGAACAACTGCAACAATTGACGTTTCAAATTCAAAAACAGACTTTATTGCTAAAGGTGAAATTATCACTTTTGAAGGTTTCTTAAAGGTGTACCTTGAGTCAACTGACGATGAGAACGAAGAGGAGCAAAGCGGTATGTTGCCTCCATTAAAAAAAGGAAGTGACTTAAATTTAGAGGAAGTAGTCGCAACACAGCGATTTACAAAGCATCCTCCTCGCTATCAAGAGGCCAGCTTGGTAAGAAAGTTAGAAGAGCTCGGCATTGGTCGTCCATCTACTTATGCGCCAACCATTTCTACGGTTCAAAAACGCGGATATGTTTTAAAAGAAAGTAGAGAGGGAGAGGAACGCAAGTATAAAGTGCTTACGCTCGACCAAGAGGGACTTAAAGAGAATGAGCAGACAGAACGTACCGGTGCTGAGAAAAATAAATTATTTCCAACAGATATTGGAATGGTGGTAACGGATTTTTTATCGGATCACTTTAAGAATATAATGGATTATGGTTTTACTGCCGATGTAGAAAAGCAGTTTGACGACATTGCTCAGGGGATGCTAAAGTGGAATAAAATGATTGAAGACTTCTATGGACCTTTCCACGATAATGTAGAAGATACTTTAGAAAATGCAGACCGAGCAAAAGGAGAGAGAAAACTGGGCATTGATCCCAAAAGCGGTAAACCGGTTTATGCAAGAATCGGTCGTTATGGAGCAATGGTGCAAATTGGTGACGTAGAGGATGAGGAAAAACCAAAGTTTGCTTCATTGTTGAAGGATCAAAGTATCGAGAATATCACATTTGAAGAGGCGATGGACTTGTTTAAACTTCCCCGTGAGGTCGGCGAGTATGAAGGTAAAAAAGTGACCGCTGCAATCGGTCGTTTCGGTCCTTACATTCGTTGGAACAATCTTTTTGTTTCTTTGAAAAAGGCAGAAGGTGATGATCCAATGACTGTGGATATGGAAAGAGCTGCTGAATTGATTGAAATTAAAAAGGAGCAAGAAAAGAACAAATACATTAAAACTTTTGAAGAAGATAAAGATATTCAGGTTTTAAACGGGCGTTATGGACCATACATTAAATACGGTAAGAAGAATATCAAAATTCCGAAAGATAAAAAGCCGGAAGAGTTAACATTAGAAGAGTGTAAGGCGATAGCTGAAGCTGCTCCAGCTAAAAAAGGCAGAGCTACAAAAGCTAAGAAAACGACTAAGTCGACAGCTAAGAAAGGCAAAACAACAAAAGCTAAGAAAAAGTAGAAATGGATTTACTTCATTATTTCGCTCCTGTTGAACCAAATGTTGAGTACGCTCCAAATCAAATGGGGAGCAAACTAAAGCTAATGGTTTCCGAAGAGGATTTAGAAGAGGTGGATTTGGTTTTGTTTGATGTACAAGAAGACCGTTACTCAAATAATACCGGTTGCGCTAAAGCCGGCAATGAAGTCAGGAAGTATTTATATCAGTTATATCAAGGAGATTATAAATTAAAAGTTGCGGACATTGGAAGTTTAAAAGCCGGCAATAGAGTAGAGGATACTTACTTTGCACTTGAAGAGTGTTTGGTTTATTTCATGAAAAAGCAAATTCTACCAGTGATTATTGGAGGTAGTCAAGATTTAACTTTTGCCAATTACAAGGCTTATGTCCATTTGGAGCAAATGGTGAACTTAGTTAGTATCGACGAAAAGTTTGCTTTGGGAAATAGTGATAGTAATATAAATTCGAGAAACTACTTAAGTAAATTATTGTTTCAGCAACCGAACGTATTATTTAACTATAGTAATTTAGGATATCAAAGTTACTTTGTGGATAAGCAAGAGTTGAATGTCTTAGATGAATTGTTCTTTGATATTCATCGTTTGGGATTGCTAAAAGCAGACTTAAAACTAGCAGAGCCTATTATAAGGAATGCCGATTTTATCAGCTTTAATATGAGTTCTGTTTCACAGGCTTTTGCAGCGGCAAATGCCAATGCATCTCCCAACGGATTTACAGGAGAAGAAGCTTGTCAGCTGGCGAGGTATGCAGGAATGAGCGATAAGTTAAGTTCTATTGGCTTTTACGAATTTAATCCCAGTATTAAGGATGGAGGAATGACGGCGCATTTAATGGCGCAAATAATCTGGTACTTTATCGATGGGTTTTACAATCGGAAAAAAGATTTCCCGGCATGCAATAAATCTGATTATGTAAAATACACTGTTGCCATTGATGAGGGCAATCAAGAAATTGTTTTTTATAAAAGTCCCAAGAGTGATCGTTGGTGGATGGAAGTTCCCTATGCCGCAGGATTAACAAAAAAATACGAACGACATTTAATGCTGCCTTGCAATTATGAAGATTACTTAACAGCCACAAAAAATGAAATTCCCGAGCGATGGTTTCAAACTTTTAAGAAATTAAAATGAAGCCTGAGATGTTAAAATTTTAACATTAATGCTTGAAAAAATAAATTGGAATTTAAATTTTGGGTATTTTAGGCGCTTAAAATAGTACGAAACCATTCAAAAGTCACCGAAACCTAGACTATGAAAAGAATTTTATTAGTTGTATTTGTTGTTGTAAGTTGTGTGGGAGTCAATGCTCAACAAGATCCGCAGTTTACTCAAAATATGTTTAATCGCTTGTATGTTAACCCCGGTTTTGCCGGTTCAAATGGTTCTATTTGTGGTACACTAATTAATAGAGAACAATGGATGGGTTTTGAAGGTAATCCTAAAACAACTGTTTTTAGTGCCGATGGAGGGTTTAAAGTTCGACAGAAATACCAAATGGGTGGAGGATTAAGTATTATGCAGGACGAACTTGGTCCAATAAAATCATTAAATGTTAAGTTAGCTGCATCTTATCACTATAGAATACAACAAGGTGTTTTGGCTATTGGATTAGATTTTGGAATTTTTAACCAGTCAATTAACGGTGAGTGGAGAACTTCTAGTGGAAATTTTGATGGTACTGAAGATCCTTCAATACCCAATAGCGAAGCAGGAAAAACTTCTTTTGATTTAGGAGGTGGCTTATATTATTATACAAAAGACTTGTATGTAGGTATCTCTTCTACACATTTAAACCAGCCAACTATTTCAGATAAACCTGATGAACAGTCAGCTTATAATTACGAACAAGTAAGACATTACTATGTAATGGCGGGCTATAACTATCCATTGTCTGTTGGGTTTGGAGAGCTTGAGCTTCAGCCGTCCATCTTTGCTAAAACAGATGGAGTTTCTACACAGTTAGATTTAAATACAAATGTTCTATACAATAATCTGGTGTGGGCGGGCGTTTCATACAGACTTGAAGATGCTGTTTCGTTCCTTGCAGGAGTTAAATTGGAAGATATTGGAATGGTGCCTGCTGAATTGCAACCGCTTCAGATTGGGTTGGCTTATGATTTTACAACATCAGAGTTGAGTAATCACAGTGATGGAAGTATGGAATTTATGTTACGTTACTGTTACAAGATAAGCAAAGCATTGAAAATTGAAAGATACAAGAGTGTGAGATTCTTGTAATGATAGTATTAATAAGTCTTTACAATATAATATTCAAAATTGAAACAAATTCAAAAAAATACAGTATACTTGCAAGTCTCAAATAAAATGCGACTTATTAACACGCATTTGTTAAAACTTAAGGCCATGAGAAAATTGACCTTCATTTTAGTTATTATGATTGCATCATTAACTGCATGTGATCAAGGTAACGGTGAACTAATAGGAGTACAAGGAAGACCGGAGTTCTATCAGCCGGTTCCTTATGGAATGTTATTGATTCCTCAAGGTAGTTATACTATGGGGAATACTGATCAAGATGTTCCTGGAGCACGAACTTCTAAAACAAAAGTTGTTTCTGTTGCTGCCTTTTATATGGATCAAACGGAAATAACCAATAATGAGTATCGCCAATTTGTACATTGGGTGCGTGATTCTATTGCTCGTAAAATCTTAGCTGAAGAAATTAGCGAAGAGGAATATTTGTTTACTGTTAATGCTTATGGAGAGGATATTGAACCTCCAATTTTGAATTGGGATGCTGAAATTGATTGGCATGGAATGGAAGAGCGTGAAGCTTTAGAGCCAATGTACCTTCCTGATTACGAAAGATTTTATGGTGCGCGACAAATAGATACCAGAAAATTAAACTACGAGTATTTCTGGATTGATTACAAACAAGCAGCTGCTCGAGCTAATAGAGAGCAAGGACAGATAGATCGTTCTATTTTTATAAAGAACGATATTATTAATGTATATCCTGATACCTTAGCATGGGTTCACGACTTTAGTTATTCCTTTAATGAGCCAATGACTAACGCTTACTTCTGGCACCCTGCTTATGATGATTACCCAGTAGTTGGTGTGACTTGGAAACAAGCTAGAGCATTTGCAATTTGGAGAACAAACCTCTTGAATACTTTCTTACGTCAAAGAGGTATGACAGATGTTCAGTACTTTAGATTGCCAACTGAATCTGAGTGGGAGTATGCAGCTCGAGGGGGACTGGATAATAATCAATATCCATGGGGTGGTCCATACATTAGAAATACCGCAGGTTGTTTTCTAGGAAACTTCAAGCCACTAAGAGGAAACTATGTTGATGATGGTGGATTTTATACTGTGAAATCTTATGCTTATAATCCTAATGATTATGGATTGTTCTGTATGGCAGGAAATGCAGCTGAGTGGACAAGTAACGCTTATGATGAAGCGGCTTATGACTTTGCTCATGACTTGAATCCGGATTATAGTTATGATGCCAAGGATTCAGATCCTCCTTCTCTTAAAAGAAAAGTGATTCGTGGAGGTTCATGGAAAGATGTAGCTTATTACTTACACAATGGTACTCGTACATTTGAATACCAAGATACAGCAAAATGCTACATTGGGTTTAGAAATGTAATGTCTTATTTAGGACGACCAGAAAATAATGAAGAACTGTAATTAATTATTTGCCACAACTAATTAATTTCAATTGCTAATTTTTATATAACTTAAAATTAAACTAATGGGATTTGTAGAATTTTTATTTGAAACAAAAAAAGGGAAAAAAATCATGGGGCTTCTTTATGGCCTCGGTGCTGCTGTTGTAATTGTTGGAGCACTTTTTAAAATTGAACACTGGCCTGGTGCTAGTACAATGCTTATTATTGGCTTGGGAACAGAAGCGTTAATTTTTGCCGTTTCAGCATTTGAACCTCCCCATTCTGAGGTTGACTGGACTTTGGTGTACCCTGAATTAGCAGGAATTGAAGATGACCAACTAACTGAGGCTACAAGAAAGAGGGGTAAAGGTGGTTCTGGAGATGCAGTTTCTCAAGAACTAGACAAAATGCTAGAAGAAGCGAAGATTGGTCCTGAACTAATAGAAAGTTTAGGTAGTGGCTTTAGAAATCTAGCTAATCATGCGTCTAAATTAAATAATATTTCTGATGCTTCTGTAGCAACTGAAGAGTATGTAGAAAATGTAAAAGGTGCAGCCGGAAGAATGAGCGTATTGTCTGATTCTTATGAAAAAGCTGCTGAAACTTTAACCGGAATGACTGTTTCAACTGAGGATGGCAATACCTATGCTGATAATTTAAGAAGCATTAGTGCAAAGCTATCTGAATTGAATAATGTATATGAATTACAGTTGAACTCTGCATCTGAGCACATGGAAGCGAGTAAGAGAGCTTATGAAGGTATTCATGGAATGATGGATAACTTACAAGAGTCAGTAGAAAGTACTCAGGCATACAAACAAAATATTACTGAGTTGGCTAACAACTTAAGTTCCTTAAATACTATTTACGGAAATATGCTTAATGCAATGAATGCCGGAATGGGTACAAGAAACGAAGCATAATTAAACCAATTTTTTTTCTAACCTAATAAATATAAATTAGAATGGCAGGAGGTAAATTATCACCGCGGCAGAAGATGATTGGTATGATGTATTTGGTACTTACAGCGCTTTTGGCAATGAACGTATCAAAAGACATATTAAATGCTTTTGTTACCGTAAATGACGGTCTTGAAAAGACAAAAAATAATTTTAGAGACAAGAATGAAGATCAGTATGCAGCTTTTCAAGCATCATATAGTGAGAACCAAGCAAAAGTTGGTCCTTTCTATAATAAAGCAATGGAAGTGAAGAAATTAGCTGATGAAATTGTAAACTATATTGATCAAATTAAAGTAGAAATCATTGCAGGAGTTGAACCTTCTATTCCTAAAGAGAAAATTATGGGAAAAGATGAGTTCGGGAGTGATACAATCTTAAACTTGATGAATGTAAGAGTTAAGGATAACTATATAGTACCTACTAATATTTTAGTTGGTTCCGAACCCGCAAATCCAAAAACAGGGGAATATTCAGCTCTTGAGTTAAAGTCTAAGTTGGAAGGTTTTAGAGACAAATTAATTACATATTTGCCTGCTGAGTCTGCTATCGCAAACTCACTACAAGAAACTTTTAAGTTCGGGGAGAAAAGGAATGCTTCAGGTGTTGTTGAGAACTGGCCTTCATATAACTTTTATGGAGTACCAACGGCTGCAACTGTAACCTTGTTAACGAAAATTCAAACTGATATTAGAAATGCCGAGTCTGACTTAGTTAAATACTTATATGCTTCTGTTGATGCAGCATCATATAAATTTAACGTACTAGAGTCCGCTGTTATATCTCCTTCAAATTATATAATACAAGGAGATACATTTAGAGCTGAAGTGTTCTTAGCAGCATTTGATAGTACAAAAAATCCTCAAGTATTTCTTGGAGAAGAGTACGACTCAACTAACGCTACTGTTACAGGTGATACTATTGGTGTTGAAGTACAGCAAGGAAAAGGCTTTATTAAAATACCAGCAAGAGCTGAAGGTGATTTTACCTACGAAGGTGTAATTAAGTATAAGGCTCCATCTGGTGAAATAAATAACTATCCGTTTAATGTAGCTTATAAAGTAGCTAAACCTAGCACAACCATTTCAGCAACTAAGATGAATGTATTTTACTTAGGTGTTGATAATCCGGTTGATATTTCTGCACCGGGAGTAGCCAAAGATCAAATTACTGCTTCAATTTCAAATGGTTCAATTTCAAAATCATCTGAAGGTTGGGTTGTTAAACCTGGTAAAGTTGGTACAGCTAACGTTTCTGTTACAGCAGAAGTAGACGGTAAGCGTCAGAATATGGGAAGCATGGAGTTTAGAGTAAAAAAGATTCCTACTCCTATAGCTGAAGTCTCAGGTAAAAACTCAGGTGCTGTTCCAAAAAATAAACTAGCGGCTACAGCCGGTATTATTGCCAATATGGAAAACTTTGAGTTTGATGTAAGAGTTGTTGTTAGTTCATACGACTTTGTTTATGTTCAAGCGAATGGTTTATCTAAGACAATAAGTGTTACCGGTCCGCGTTTTGATGACCAAGTTAAAAATGTACTTAGAGCAATTGCTCCGGGGTCAAGAGTAACTTTCGAGAATATTAAGGTTAGAATGCCTGATGGAGAGTTAAGAACTTTAAGCCCGGTGGTAATTAAAGCCATATAAAACCTATAATTATGAAAAGGATTGTTTTATTTTTAATCTTAAGCTCTTTCTTTATTAACAATGATCTTAAAGCTCAAGAAGTTTTGGATGGTATGTTTATTAAGGAAACTAATCCAACTAGAAGAGTAGTACCTTATACGCATATTCGTGAGGCGGATGTAATGTTCTATAAAAGAGTTTGGAGAGTGATTGATTTAAGAGAAAAGATAAATCATCCTCTTTACTTCCCTACTCAAGAAATAAGTGAAATTGGATATAATAGACAATCCTTATTTCATGTGTTAAAAAAGGGAATTGAGGAAGGTTCAATACAAGCCTATGAAGAGCAGGCAGATGGAGGTCAGTTTAAAGTTCCATTGACAAAAACTGCTGCCATGGATAAACTTTCTGAAGAGCGAACCGGTACTGATATCGATCCGGAAACAGGCTTAGAAATACAAACTAGCTATACGATTGATGTTAATGCCGGAGATGTAAAAGAATATTGGATTAAAGAAGATTGGGTATTTGATCGTGAACGTTCTGTTATGGAAGTTAGAATAATTGGAATGCTACCAATTATTGAAAAAGTAAATGCAGAAACAGGGCAGACTAAAAGAGAAGGTTTATTTTGGATTTACTTTCCTGAAGCTAGGTATGTCTTAGCCAATCAGGAGGTATATAATCCTAATAATGATGGTGAACGCTTAACCTTCGAAGACTATTTCAGAAAACGTATTTTTAGTAGTTACATCTTTAGAGAGACAAATGTTTACGATAATAGAGTGCTAGAGAAATATGTTAAAGGTGTGGATCGCCAGTTAGAAGCAAGTCGGATTGAAGAAGAAATCATCAACTTTGAACACGATTTATGGCAATTCTAAGTCATCTTAATTGATTAAATAATTTACAAACCCTGCCAATTTGGTGGGGTTTGTTGTTGTATAAGGGTAAAGAATGAACAAAGAGATTCTAAGACTAGCGATTCCTAATATAATTACTAACCTTAGTGTGCCCCTAGTTAGCTTAGTCGATTTAGCGCTTATGGGTCGCATGCCCTCTACAGCTTATATTCTTGCCATGGGTTTTGGTACGGTTATTTTTAATTTTGCTTACTGGGCTTTTGGGTTTTTGAGAATGGGTACTACCGGAATGGTTTCTCAAGCTTACGGTAAAAACGACAATAAAACTAGCCGAGACCTACTCATGAAGGGTTTATCCATTGCATTTATTGCCGGACTATTGTTGATCTTATTTCAATATCCTTTAAAAGAAGCAGCTTTGTTTTTAATTAGTCCTGAAAGTGAAGTTGTCGCTCCACTTTCAACTTACTTTAATTATCGAATATTTGCCGCTCCTGCTACTATTTCGCTCTTTGTTATTAGTGGTTGGTTACTGGGTATGCAAAATGCAAAATGGGCGATGATTTTAGCTTTAACTGTAAATGGAATTAATGCCGTTTTGAGTTTTGTGTTGGTTCATTATTTTAAGCTAAATATTTCAGGTGTCGCTATAGGAACAGTTTTAGCTCAATACAGCGGTTTATTAATAGCAATATTAATTTTCAAAAGCAAATATGAACTAAATATTCAATTAACTGATTTTAGACGTATTTTAAAGAGTAAAGGCTGGAGGTCGTTTATAAGTGTTAATTCAGATATTCTAATTCGCACACTTTGTTTAATCTTTACAATGTCGTTTTTTAAAACAAAAGCAGGGAATATTGATCCCATTCTTGGAGCTGCAAATATTCTACTATTAGAATTTATCAGCATTTCTGCCTATGGAATTGATGGCTTTGCCTTCGCAGCCGAAGCCCTTTCTGGAAAATATTTTGGCTTGGGAAAGAAAAATCGTTTTATAAAGTCTGTGAAAGTGGCTATGAAATGGGGCTTAGGCATTGCTGTACTTCTTTCTATTGTTTTTGCTTTTTGGGGAGAAGATTTGTTGTTTGTTTTAACGAATCAAAATGAAGTAGTGAATGCTGCTTTAGTCTATTTACCTTGGTTAATCGCAGCTCCCATAATTAATAGCTTTGCCTTTATTTGGGATGGGATTTATGTAGGGACAACTACTTCAAAAGCAATGAGAAATACCATGATACTTTCCACTTTTGTAATTTTCCTGCCTGCTTTTTTTATTGGAGATCATTATTTGAATAATCATGGAATATGGCTAGCATTTAGTTTGTTTATGCTTTCTAGAGGTGTTTTTCAGTCGATTTTAGCTAAATCTTATATTTTTAATCGTTTATGAATTTCTTAAGAGATTAATACAGCTTTTTGAAACCTCATGTCTGCCTTTAAAGGGGTGAGCTTCTACTTCTAAACCTAATGTTTTGATGAATTCAATTTGTGTTTTAGCTTTATCAATCGCTAAGAGTCTGTCCTCATCTCCATAAAAATAATGAACCTTTTTGAGCTGATTGATTTTGAAGTCTTCAGCAGTAAGCTCCGGTGGAACACTTCCTGAGCATGCAAACAGCTCAATGTCTTTATCATTAAGCTGAGCTGCCCATCTGAAAGCGGTTGAAACACCTTGAGAAAACCCTAGAATAGCTAGATGATCGAATGAGTAATTGCTTTTTAACTCTTTTAGCAGCAAGTTCAAATAATTGATATAATCTTTGATTTCGTCTTCTCTTTTATGAGAGGTTATCCAACTGGCGGCGGGTTTTCTGAACTTATTGTAAAACTTTGAAAGAGCCTCCGGTGCAACCACTAAAATATTAGTATTTTGCAAGACGTCGAAATTCTTAATGAAGTCTGAAGCAAGCTCTGCATAGCCGTGAATGGCAATTAACAGTCGATTTATTTTCCCCTTTGGTTGAAGGATATGATAGTGAGCAGTCCGCTTGATCGTGATTGTCTTTTTCATACTGCAAAAATCCTCTAGAAAGATGAATTATGAAAGTGAAAAAGTGAGAATTGTACTTCCCTAAATAGCGTTGACCGTTTTTGGTTAATATTTAATTAAAGTTTTACATCTAAAATTTGTCATATCTATATCTGAATGCCCGGAATGATACTTAAAACTATTTAAATTTTTATTTGAATTCTGTCTAGAAGGATGGCCATTTTCATAATTTAAGTTTGGAACGAACTAAATGGGGCTAATGATTGAAGAAGCTCCAAAGTGAACCTTTGGAGATCACTGAAATCATCGCCATTTAGGAGCGGAAGACTTAAATTAGGAAACAGGCCTAGATTTTTTTGTTTACTTTTTTCATCAATGGAAAAAAGTAAAGACAGAGTGCTGAAAAAAAAATAGTTTAGTTATTTACTAATCAAAATAGGTAAATAAATAGATATTCATATACCTGTATTATAACATTGAAGTTTTACACATTCTAAGCCCTAATTTATCACTAATTTTGCCGCATGGTTGGAGTAAATAATGTGAGTCTGCACTTTGCTGATCGAGCAATCTTTAATGACATTACTTTTATTGTAAACAAGCTAGACAGAATTGGTTTAGTTGGCAGAAATGGTGCCGGTAAGTCTACTATGCTTAAAAGTCTATCTGGAATTCAAGCGATTGATTCGGGAAGTATTTCCTTTCCAAATGGTCTAACAATCGGTTATTTGCCCCAAGATATGGATTTTGTGAGTGGTAGAACCGTATGGAAGGAAACCGAAACTGCATTTGGCAAAACCTTAAGCCTGCAGGATCGCATTGATGAAATTAATCATGAACTGGCAGTTAGAGAAGACTATGAATCCGACAGTTATTTAAGTTTGCTGGATGAATTGGCAGAGCTCAATGAAAAGTTGAATTTGATTGGGGCTGAAACCATGGAAGCTGAAATTGAGAAAATTCTGCTTGGCTTGGGCTTTAATCGAAGCGATTTTGAGCGTCAGACGGATGAGTTTAGTGGGGGTTGGAGAATGCGGATAGAATTGGCAAAAATTTTATTGCAAAAAGCCGACTTACTGTTGCTTGATGAGCCAACCAACCATTTAGATATTGAGTCAATTCAATGGTTAGAAATTTTCTTAAAAACCTATCCCGGAGCAATTGTGTTGATTTCTCACGACCGTGCTTTTTTAGACAACCTCACCAATCGAACCATTGAAATTTCAATGGGAAAAATTTACGACTATCAGGCTCCTTATACCAAGTATTTAGAGTTGAGAAAAGAGCGTAGAGAGCAAGAAATTGCCGCATACGAAAATCAACAAAAGCAAATTAAGCAAACGGAAGAGTTTATTGAACGCTTCCGTGCTAAAGCAACCAAGGCAGTGCAGGTTCAATCGCGAATAAAAGCATTGGATCGCATGGATAAAATTGAAATTGAAGAGGAAGATACATCAGCGATGCGCTTTTCTTTTCCTCCTGCACCTCACAGCGGTAAAGTGACTTTAAAGGTGGAGGATGTTGCCAAAAATTACGATGAAAAGAAGGTCTTCTCCGGAGTTAATTTTATGATTGAAAGGGGCGAGAAGGTTTCATTTGTAGGAAAAAACGGCGAAGGGAAGTCAACCATGTCGAGATTAATTGTGGGTAAAGAAAAGGCAACAAGCGGTAATATTGAGCACGGTTATCAAGTAAAGGTGGGCTATTTTGCACAAAACCAAGCGGAGATATTGGATCCTGAAAAAACAGTTTTTGAAACCATTGATGAAGCGGCCACAGGAGAAATTCGCAAAAAAGTGAGAACCCTTTTAGGTTCATTTTTATTTGGTGGCGATGAAGTGGATAAAAAAGTCAAGGTGCTTTCAGGTGGAGAAAGAGCTCGATTGGCCATGTGTAAGTTGTTGCTTGAACCAGTGAATTTGCTGATATTGGATGAACCGACGAACCACTTGGATATTCGCTCAAAAGAGATTTTAAAGGATGCACTTTTGAGATATGACGGAACTTTGATTGTCATTTCTCACGACCGTGATTTCTTAAACGGATTAACCGATAAAATCTATGAATTTACTCAAGGTAAAGTTAAAGAGCACTTGAGTGGCATCAACGAATTTTTGCGTAAAAAACAGGCTGATGATGTTCGTACTTGGGAAGCTTCTCCAAAGGTGAGTAGTAGTTCCAACAAAAGTCATTTAAAGGAAAAGACTGAAAGCGAACACCAAATCTCTTATGAAGAGCAAAAGCAGCTCAAGAAAGATGCTAAAAAGGCAAAAAATAAAGTAAGCCGACTCGAGGGTGAAATCAGTCGTTTGGAAAAAGAGCTGGAAAAGTACAATGAGCTTTTAAAGGCTCCGGATGCTTATACGAATCCTGAGAATAAATCAGTGATTGATGACTGGCAAAATGTGAACAAGCAGCTGGAGAAAGCCATGCAGGACTGGGAAAATGCTCAGTTGGAAGCAGAAGAGTTAGAAGGGAAATTATAGTTGAAGTTCTAAATGTGAAATTTTAAATAGTTGATTTTGAAAAGTATATTCGTTAATCTTCGTGATAAAACATGAAACGAATCTTACAATAGTAAAAAACACCACCCTAAATTTAGTTCAGGGTCTGTTAATCTTTTAAATTCTACTCATTAAAAATAACTACTAATTAGTTACAGATGCTGAAACAACCCTTCGATTAACTCAGGACAGTGGTTTAGCATGACTCTTTATAATTGGATTATGTTTCGGATTAAAAATTAATTCCCCATAATCGATAAAAACTTAATCCTCATCATGCGCAATTCTTCTTCTGAGTATACATCTTCAAATTCTTCCATGGCTTCATCAATGGAGTCTTCATCTGTATCGCGGAAGTAGTCGAAGATTTCTTCTTGATATTCTTCATCCAACAACTCATCCAAGATGTAGTCTAAGTTGACTTTAGTACCACTTTCAACAATGTGTTCGATTTCCTCTAAGATTTCATCAACCGCTTTACCTTTTGCTCCGGCAATGTCTTCCAAAGGCATTTTACGATCAATACTTTGAATAATGTATACTTTTAGCCCTGATTTGTTGACCACAGATTTTACCACCATGTCATCCGGGCGCTCGATTTCGTTTTCTTCTACGTAATCCTTAATGGCTTCTAGAAAGGGTGCGCCAAACTTTTCGGCCTTTCCTTGTCCTACTCCGGTGATGTTGGTTAACTCCTCCATGGTAATCGGATAGCGAGTAGCCATATCCTCCAATGATGGCTCAGAGAAAATAACGTAGGGCGGAAGGTCTTCATCTCTCGCCACTTCCTTACACAAGTCTTTTAAAATGTTGAAGAGCTCTTCGTCTGCAGCTCCACCGCTGCCACCTGCAGCCATTATACTACCATTGTCGGAGCTATCGTATTTTTTCGGCTCAATCATCATAAGCTTTTTCGGCTTTTTCATAAACTCTTTGCCTTCTTCGCTTACTTTCAAAATGCCGTAGTTCTCAATTTCCTTAATGATAAAGTTGTTTAAAATACACTGACGAATGATGGAGTTCCATTTAATTTCATCGTGTTCTTTACCGGCACCAAAAAGGCGGTGTTCATCATTTCGCAGCGACTTGATTTCGCTGGTAATTTCTCCCGAAAGGAAATTAGAAAGGTAATTGGCTTTAAAGTTTTCTTTTAAATCCAAAATGGTTTCTAAAAGTAACTGCACTTCTTTTTGTGCATCAAACTGTTCACGTGGATTTAAGCAATTGTCGCAATTGCCACAATTATCTTCATCGTATTGCTCTCCAAAATAATGCAAGAGTTGTTTTCTTCTACAAACTGCCGTTTCTGCATAAGAAACTGTTTCAAAAATCAGCTGTCTGCCAATTTCTTGTTCGGCAACGGGCTTTCCTTGGAGAAATTTCTCCAATTTCTCAATGTCTTTATAACTGTAAAATGCGATGCATTTCCCTTCGCCGCCGTCACGTCCGGCTCTTCCGGTTTCTTGATAGTAGCCCTCCAAACTTTTAGGAATATCGTGGTGAATTACAAAACGTACATCCGGCTTGTCAATTCCCATACCAAAAGCAATGGTGGCAACAATCACATCGGCTTCTTCCATCAAAAATTTATCTTGATGCTTGGCTCTTGTGGAAGCATCTAAGCCCGCATGATAGGGGAGTGCTTTAATGCCATTTACTTGAAGTGTTTCCGCTAATTCTTCTACTTTTTTTCGGCTTAGGCAGTAAACAATGCCCGATTTGCCTTTCATTTGGTTAATACGCTTTACAATTTGAGAATTGGCTTCGCGTTTTGGGTTTACCTCATAATATAAATTCGGACGGTTAAATGATGCCTTAAAAACGTTGGCATCCAACATTCCTAAATTTTTCTGAATATCTTGTTGAACTTTTGGAGTAGCTGTAGCTGTTAGAGCTATAATAGGTACTCGATCTATGGCCTCAATAATGTCTCGCAATCTTCTGTACTCCGGACGGAAATCGTGACCCCATTCCGAGATACAGTGTGCCTCATCAATGGCGAAAAAGGAAATGTTAATGGTTTTGAAAAAATCAATGTTAACTTGTTTGGTTAAGGTTTCTGGGGCGACATAAAGCAGCTTGGTCTTCCCGTCCTCCAAATCAGTTTTAACGCGATTAAGCTCAGTTTTGTTAAGTGAGGAATTCATAAAGTGAGCAATGTGATCTCCATCTGAAAAGCCGCGAATGGCATCTACCTGGTTTTTCATTAAAGCAATAAGTGGTGAAACCACAATAGCGGTTCCCTCCATAATCAATGCCGGCAATTGGTAGCACATAGACTTACCACCACCGGTAGGCATAATCACAAAAGTGTCATCTTTTTCAAGTACACTTCTAATAACTGCTTCTTGTTCTCCTTTAAAAGCTGAAAAACCAAAGTACTTTTTTAACTCGCCTGTCAATGGCATAGATACTGTCTCCATTAATTGTCTTTTACTTTATTTCGGTTACTTTTGCTACAAAATTTTACTCCATATTTGGAAATACAAGTTAGTAAAATTTTAGTGTATAAAAAACAAAAATCAAATTTTTGAAAAATTCTGACGAAATTAAGCAAATTGCACGGCAAACGCTTCAAATAGAGCGGGATTCTATTGATACCTTAATGGCTTCAATCAGCGATGAATTCGTGGAAGTGGTAGAAAAAATCTATCAATCAAAGGGCAGAGTTGTCGTAAGTGGCATTGGAAAGAGTGCAATTGTTGCACAAAAAATCGTAGCGACTTTAAATTCTACCGGTACACCTGCTTTGTTTATGCATGCTGCAGATGCCATTCATGGCGATTTAGGCATGGTTCAAAAAGAAGATGTTGTTATTTGTATTTCAAAAAGTGGCGACACCCCTGAAGTGAAGGTTTTAGTGCCTTTGGTAAAAGGCATGGGGAACACACTTGTCGCCCTAACCGGAAATTTTTCATCTTACTTAGGAGAACATGCCGACTTTCGCATAAGCTGTGCGGTGGAAAAAGAAGCTTGTCCGAATAATTTAGCGCCCACCAACAGCACAACTGCTCAAATGGTAATGGGCGATGCATTAGCTGTTTGTTTAATTGAATGCCGCGAGTTTGGTAGTAAAGATTTTGCACGATATCATCCGGGAGGAGCTTTAGGTAAGCGATTGTACTTGCGTGTTTCCGACTTGTATCAGCAAAATGAAAAGCCGGCAGTGTCTGCTGAAAGTAGCTTAAAAGAAGTTATTATTGAAATATCAACTAAGCGCTTAGGAGTTACTGCTGTAGTAGAAGGAAAGAAAGCAATTGGTGTAATTACCGATGGAGATTTGAGAAGAATGTTGAGTCAAGATCACGATTTAAGTCAGGTGAAAGCCAAAGATATAATGACTAGCTCTCCCAAAACCATTATGGAAGATGCCATGGCAGTAGAAGCAGTAAAAGTGATGAAACAAACTAATATTTCTCAATTAATTGTTTGCTCAGGCGAAGAGTATGTTGGAGTAGTACATTTTCATGATTTATTTAAAGAAGGGTTAATCTAGTGAGTTTAGATCAGAGTTTCGACGAGGAAGATGAAGGGATGTCCTTTTTGGATCATCTTGAAATTTTAAGGTGGCACTTAATCCGAATTGTTATAGCACTGCTAGTGTTCGGTATTGTGGCTTTTGTCTTTAAGGGAATAGTTTTCGATACAATTATTTTAGCCCCTGCTTTTAATGACTTTATTACCTATCAACTGCTCTGCGATTTATCTCAATGGCTAAATCTCGGAGAAAACCTTTGTTTTAAAGATTTAAAATTTGAGCTGATTAACCTTACCATGGCCGGGCAGTTTAGCATGCACATTCTTGTTTCCGTGGTGGCTGCTTTGGTAATCTCTTTTCCCTACATTCTCTACGAACTTTGGCGATTTATAAAACCTGCGCTTAAGAAAAGTGAAAAAAATTACGCTAAGGGGATTGTGTTTTGGGGCTCTTTACTCTTTTTAACCGGAGTAGCTTTTGGTTACTATGTAATTACGCCTATGTCGGTGCAGTTTTTAGGAGGGTATAGGGTGAGTGACTTGGTTCATAATCAAATTAGTTTAAAATCATACATTTCAACAGTTTCTACCATTACTTTAGCAACAGGTTTAATATTTCAGTTGCCGATTGTAGTTTATTTCTTGTCGAAAGTGGGCTTAGTAACTCCACATTTAATGAAAACCTACCGTCGGCATGCGATTATTGCAGTTTTGATTTTATCGGCAATTATTACACCGCCCGATATTACTTCTCAAGTGTTGGTTTCTATTCCACTAGTGATTTTGTATGAAATAAGTATAATTATTTCAAGGGCAGTGGCGAAAAAAGAGGCTGAAAAAGAATAATTCAGTAGAAAATTTACTCATACATGAATGATTATGTATTTTTAGGGCTTCTAAATTAAGATGGACAAAAGAGGAGTTTCAATTGCTAATCATTGGGTAGTTCTTTTGCTGCTTTTGCTTGCAGCTCCTAGTTTTTATGCGCAAAAAACCATAGTCAGCGGTAAGGTAATTGATGCTGAAACCAAAGAAGCATTGCCCTTTGTAAATGTGGTTTTTCAAGACTCTAAGGTGGGAACTTCAACGGATATTGACGGGAACTACCGGATTGAAACCTACTATCCTACGGATTCAATACAAGCAAGCTTTTTAGGCTATAATTCACTTGCTAAGTCAGTGAAAAAAGATGTAGAGCAAAAGGTGAATTTCGCTTTATCTCCCGGTGGTGTCGACATAGAAGAAGTGGTGATTGAGTACGAAGGAAATCCTGCGCACGATATTCTTAGAAGAATCTGGAGAAATCGAGAGGCAAATAATCGCGAGAAGTACGATTATTACCACTATGAGGTGTATAACAAAGTAGAGTTTGATCTCAATAATGTGACGGAAGATTTTAAAAAGAAAAAGATATTTAAAAACTTTCAATTTATTTTCGACTATGTAGACAGTACTTCTGAGGAGAAGCAGTTTTTGCCCATGTTTATGACTGAGTCTTTGTCTGATTACTATTACAGAAGAAGTCCGAAATCAGAAAAGGAGTACATCAAAGCCTCTCAAGTTTCTGGAACGTCTAACGAAAGCATTACTCAGTTTTTGGGAGATATGTATCAGAAAGTGAATGTTTATGAAAATACAATTGATGTATTTGGAAAGTCTTTTGTCAGCCCAATTTCAACTACAGGTTTACTTTATTATCGCTATTATTTGAAGGATAGTGTATATATTGATAACAGATACTGCTACAAAATTGATTTTGTGCCAAGAATGAAGCACGAGCCGGTTTTTAGTGGAACCATGTGGGTGAACGATACCACTTACGCCATTAAACGAATTGAAGCCGGAATCAATGAAAATGCCAACATCAACTTTATCAATGGCTTTGAAGTAAAGCAAGAATATAAAAAAGTGGATAACCAATACTGGATGTTGAGCAAAGATGAGTTGGTAGTCGATTTTCAGGTAGGTGAAAAAGTTATGGGACTTTACGGAAGAAAACACACTTCATATAAAGATTTTGTAATTAATAAACCTTTAGAGGATAAGTATTACGAAGGAATTGATAATGTAACTGTTTTAAAAGATGCCAATAATAAAGAGCAAAGCTTTTGGCAGACAGCGCGCCACGATTCCTTGTCGAAAAACCAACAAGGCATTTATGAAATGGTTGATTCGGTTAAAAATGTTCCTGCATTTAGAACATTTATCGACGTTGTACAACTTATTTTTACCGGTTATAAAGAGGTTGGTTGGTTTGAAATTGGACCTTATTTTAAAGCCTATAGTTACAACCCGGTTGAGGGGCATCGTTTTCGTCTTGGAGGGAGGACTTCGAACAACTTTAGTACCAGGGTTATGCTCAATGGCTATTTGGCTTATGGTTTAACCGACCAACGTTTTAAGTACAATGGAGGAATTTTATACAAGTTAAGTGATAACCCCCGACAGCGAGTAGAGTTTCAGTACAAGAGAGATGTAGAGCAATTGGGTCAGAGTAGGAATGCTTTTGCAGAGGACAATATTTTGTCTTCCTTCTTACGAAGAAATCCAAATGATAAGTTAACTGATGTAGAGTCTTTTGAGTTTTCTTATGAAAGAGAGTGGATTACCGGCTTTTCAAATAAGTTGTTTTTAACAAAACGATTAATGCGTCCGTTGGGAAGCTTGGAGTACAGAAGGTTTAATGCTGATCCGGAGATTGGCGTAGTGGAAGATGAGATGATTAACACCTCTGAAGTGAGTTTGTATACTCGTTTTGCTTATAAAGAGAAATTTGTAGAGGGTGAGTTTGAACGTTTGAGTTTAGGAAGTGAGTACCCCATTTTGGAGTTTCAATTAACGATGGGCTTAAAAGACTTTTTAGATGGAGATTACGATTATCAAAAATTAGAATTAGCCATTAGTGATAACATCAATACCGGTGTTTTAGGTTATTCAAAAGTGCGATTTACCGCCGGTAAGTATTTTGGAACACTGCCTTATCCACTTTTGGAAATTCATAACGGTAACGAGACCTACTTTTACGATCAACAAGCCTTTAACTTGATGAACTTTTTTGAGTTTATTAGTGATGAATATGCCACAATAATGTACACACATCATTTCGATGGTTTCTTTTTAAATAAAATACCTTTGTTGCGTAAGTTAAAGTGGAGAGAAGTAGTGGCAGCTCGTGCAGTAGCCGGAAATTTGAGCAACCGCCATCGTTCGGAGTTCATTTTACCCAACAACATTTTTGAACTGAACGAACCATACACAGAAATTGCCATGGGGATTGAAAACATCTTTAAAGTGATACGAATTGATGCCATGTGGCGTTTAAATTACTTAGATCATCCAAATATTGCGAAATTTGGCATTCGAGGAGCTTTTGAATTTTCCTTCTAAGCTTTTCTTGTTTGTAAAACTGAATTGAATGAAGTTAAGAGCTGAAAATATTGTCAAAAAGTACAAAAGCAGAACGGTTGTAAAAGGCGTATCTGTGGAAGTTAACCAAGGTGAAATTGTTGGACTTTTAGGACCCAATGGTGCCGGAAAAACAACTTCATTCTACATGATCGTAGGTTTAGTAACGCCGAATGAAGGGAAGATCTTTTTGGAAGGTGATGAGATTACTTCACTTCCCATGTATAAAAGAGCCAAATTGGGAATTGGTTATTTGGCGCAAGAAGCTTCCGTTTTTAGAAAGCTTTCGGTAGAAGATAACATTAAGGCCATTCTAGAAATGACTAAGCTCAGCAAAAAAGAGCAAGCCGATAAATTGGAGTCTTTGTTAGATGAGTTTGGTTTACAGCATGTGCGCACAAACCGAGGGGATTTGCTTTCGGGTGGTGAGCGCAGACGTACTGAAATTGCCAGAGCATTGGCTACAGATCCTAAATTTATTTTGTTGGATGAACCTTTTGCAGGAGTTGACCCTATTGCTGTGGAAGATATTCAGAGTATTGTGGCGGATTTGAAAAAGAAGAACATTGGAATCCTTATTACTGACCACAATGTAAACGAAACGCTTTCCATCACCGATAGAGCCTATTTGCTTTTTGAAGGTAAGATTCTAAAAGCAGGAACTGCTGAAGAGTTAGCCAGCGATGAGCAAGTGAGAAAAGTTTACTTGGGTAAAAACTTTGAGTTGAAGAGAAAGAATTTTGCTCAATAGGGAAATTTAGAGGTTAGAGGCTAGAGTATAGACTTTAGATGTTTGATTAAATTTGATTATTGATATAGTTTTTAAAAAGGATATTGCTAAAAGTAAAAAACCTTGCGGTCTTCGCGCCTCCTTAGTGGTCTTTGTGGTCTGAGAACAAACTTAAAACTTTAAACCATTTTTTTGCAGTGCCGATAGCAATTCGCAAAAAAGTAACTCTGAGCTCTAAACTCTTCAAGTTCACTCTTGCTTCTATTCTCTTGAAGATAAAACAATTAGGTACTTTTTTAGCTTCAAGGCTTAAAATAACCCTTATCTAAGCATCAAGTCTCAGCTCCTGACATTTCTTCTAAAACAAACTCATAGCTTTCCATTAAGTGATTAGCTAAAAGTTTTTTGCAAGCCTCTTCTACTTTTTCAGCAGCAATTTCTTTTGATGGAGCTTCAATTTCCAATGAAATGTGTTTTCCAATACGCACATTCTCAATTTCACTTAGGTTTAAGTTTTTTAAACTTGAAGTTACGGCTTTGCCTTGTGGGTCAAGTAATGCCTTAAGTGGCATAATATCAATCTCTGCTTTGAACAACATAATTTGAACGACTATTTTCGATAAGGGATAAAATAAAGTACAAAAGTAGGATAAAAGGAATTGCCGCAAAAACAAAAAGCGCAATAAATAGCACTGAAGCGAGCAATAAAATAAAGCGGTTTTCATTTCCTTTCCAGCTCAAGTTTTTAAATTTTAAAGAGAGTAGTGGAAGCTCAGCCACTAAAGCGTAAGAAAGTAAAAAGATAAAAAAGTAAATTGTCGGAATTTTTTTAAAAAAGTATGAAATGCTAGAGGTGTCAATCCATTCAAAACCACTTTTAGTTTGCCAAACCATTAGTGGAATAGAAATCCAAAAGAGGGCATTGGCAGGAGTTGGTAAACCGATAAAAGAATCAGTTTGTCGGTCGTCTACATTAAACTTTGCCAAGCGAAAAGCTGAGAAAACGGCAATTAAAAAAGCGAGGTAGGGCATCCATTCCGGAAGGCTTCCTTTTTGCAAAAGTTCAAATGCCATATAAGCCGGAGCTACACCAAAAGTAACTACATCGGCAAGTGAATCCATTTCTGCACCCATGGGTGAAGTTACTTTTAGCAAGCGCGCTGCCATACCGTCGAAAAAGTCGAAAAAAGCACCACCCAAAACCAAAAGAGAGGCAATTTGCAATTCACCTTTCGCAATAAATGTTAGCGCTAAGCAGCCGCAAAATAAATTGGCTGCGGTAATTATGTTGGGAATTTGTTTTTTAATGCTCAACTATTTTTTGTTGTAAAATTAGGGTTTCAAAAGTGAATATGCAGCGTTTTTGAGAGGTATGAATGAGCCGTTTTGGCGATGAGGCGTCACTATTTTGCAAATTATTGCTTTACCTCTCTATTTAGGGGCGGAGCCGTCTACTCGATTGTGCTTAGTGTTTTATAATTTTTTTTTGAACCAATCAACTAGAATCTTATTTAACTCTTCTGTTTTATCTGAAAATTTATGATCAGCTTTTACTTTTTCAAGCTTAAAATCATAGTTTATTGCAGTTAATTTATTTGCCATTTCTTCAGCCTGATCAGGATTTACTCTCTTATCTTCTGTTCCGCAAAGAATGAGTATGCTAGAGTTTTTATTCAACTCATTTACCCAAAATGAAGCTGAACGTTTCTTTAATTCTTCACTTTTATTTTGTTTGTAATTTGGAATTAGCTTAGCATATACCATCTTTTCCATTTCAGGTCTTTCAATAATTAGCTTCTCTAAATCAGATGGTCCATTTCCCACAACTACTGTTTTAAATTTATTACTTTTTTTAAGTGAAAGGTATGTCATCATACCTCCTCTCGACCAACCAAACATTCCGATCCGATTAGCGTCTGCATTGTCAATGGTCTTAATTGTTTCTGTTAAGTTTAAAACATCATTAATATCATTCCCACCAAATTCATCATTTTCTCTGTAACAACTAGCTATAACGAAATAACCATTATCTGCTAATTTTGAAGCAGAGTGTATTAATGAATAAAGGGTTTTGGCTTTGGCTACTTTTCCAATTTCCTTATTTCCGCCTCTATTAAATATAATGACAGGAAATTTGCCTTCTTTTTTTGGTTCAGCAATTATTCCGTTAACTAACAGTGAGTCACTCTTGTAAATAATGACATAGAAATTAATATTATCTAAATATTTAAAACTCCTTTTTAAAGAATCATTCTCAGAGATATTTTTCCATACAGGTGGTATTTCTGAAAGATTAATTATTTTTTTGGAAAAAATTTCCCCATTTTTTAACTGACTAGCATTTTTTAAATCTTTTGCAGTGATTTTATAGTCTAACGTTGTACCAGTTAGTGAGTCTGTATTTTGATAAGAATTGTAAAACTTTAACCCAAGTTTGAAACCAATAAAAAGGACACCAATTATTATTAATATCCCTGTCGAAACTAAAATTTTTTTAATTATTTTCATATAATAAATACTTTATTCTAAAACGAATTTCATTCTTTTAGGTTAGAAGGTCAACATTAAGCACAACGTTTACTGTGTGGTGTCGTTGTGGTTTTGATAAAGATACAATTTCAGTTTAGCACTTAGCAAAAACCGCTTGGCGGTTTTGTAAATTGATCACCAAAACAAAATCCGCTAGCGGATTTTGCAACCATCAAATAGCGCAGAAACTAAACTGCCTTATCCACAATGCACTATACAGCGTGTGTGTGCCTTGAATGGTAAATATAGTTCTTTTAAAAAAGTGTTCCAAAGGCAGACGAACTCCGTCCCTATTTACTGACGTAGCCGTCTAGTCGATTGGCGGTGGGTTTTATTCTTTTTTAAATATTCTTCCGTAATTCGATTCCAATATTTGACCATTTTGATCTAAGGTCAGTATATATTCGTAATCGAACCCTAGCACAAGCCAACTTCCATTTTCTAATAGAGATAATTCATTCTTTCTTCCTTGACTTTCAAAATAAGGCTTCCCACTTTCTAGATATATTATAGCTTCTAGTTTGTCCGCTGTCAAATACTTGCCTGTTAGGTTTTCAAAAGCCGCTTTATTTGTCTCTATTTGTGTAAGTCCACTTGAGGTAACATGACTGCGATTAATTTTGGTTTCTATTCCTATCTTATTAATTATTTCATAAGCTAAATTCCAAGGGTTTACCATGTCGTTTCCATTATATCCTAAATTTGAAAGTATGATAACTGTGGTGCTTTTTTGCGGAATGTTGACCAAAATAGTTCCTGTTACTCCTGTGTGACTAATGAATTTTAATCCATTGATATCATTAATCTCCCAACCACCACCATAAGCAATTTTTGATTTGTCATTTAGTGTACCTTTCGAGAACAGAAATTTTTGATTCGTCTCATTAAGAAAGTCAGTTCCCGAGATTACTTTATGCCATTTCTTCAGATCCGTTAAATTGGAAAAGACACCGAAATGTGAAGGTATTTCATAGTCCCATGTTCTCATTATGTTTATCCATTCTCCATCTTTAAGCGAGTAGCCTCTTGCTTGATTCGTAAACACTTTTTCCTGATTAACAAGATAAGTATTCAACAAACCATTTTGGTCAAAAATATCCGTTAAATAGTCTTTGTAACTACCTGTTATATTGTCAATGACAATCCCTAATAATAAATATCCAACATCACTATAGTTGTAGGCAGAACCTGGCTTAAAATCGAGTGAATCCGTAATAATGGATTTTATCGCTATATCTTTACTGACAGTATTTGTTTGCATCATGATGTCTAATTGCTCAGCTGTCATTTTAGAATAGCCCGTAAATGATTTTTGCGTGAAATTGTCATGTGGAAACATCCCCGGCAATCCTGAAGTATGCCATAGTAATTGTTTTATAGTTATCGCTTTCCAATGCTCTGGACATTCAGGGAAATACTGATGCAAATAATCATCTACATTTAAATTTCCTTCTTGTTGAAGTTTAAGAATGGCAGCGGCAGTAAATTGTTTTGTTAAAGATGCAAGTTCGAAAGTAGTGTTGACGTCAACTTTTACATCATGTTGAATACTTGATAAACCGTAAGCTTTTAATGTTCTAACACTATCATTTTTAACAATGGCAAGAGCAAGTCCTGGTATTTTATTTGTCGACATATAAGTGTCCACTAGTGAGTCAATAGATTCCTGAGCTTTCAAATTGGATATTGAAAGTGTTATTGTCAGTATCCATATATATATCAAATGTTTCTTCATTCAATTGTAGTTAGTTTTTTAAATCACAGCTAAGAAACGTAGGGCTTTCATAGCGATTAACTGTTCGTTTACTAAATGAACGAACCTTTCTGAAAACCTTATCTGCCTATATCTTCTTAGCCGATGTGTGTGCCTTGAATGGTAAATATAGTTCTTTTTAAAAAAAAATGTTCCAAAGGCAGACCAGCCTACCGACAAAGGCAGAGGCGAACTCCGCTCCTATTTTGGGGCAGAGCCGTCTAGTCGATTGTGTGCTGGCTTTTAATCATCTTTCAATTCTTTACTTATTAGTCTAAAAGCAGTATAATATTCAATTTCATTGTCAATATTCAATTCCATATGATTTAATTCTTCAAGAACTAGTTTGTTATCCAAATATTTCTGTCTAAGACAACCTCCAAAAAAATCAAAATCCATTGGATTCCTTTTAGTTGCTAATTTACCAAGTTCATAATGGTATGTCACAGGTCTTTCGATATCTTCAGTTTTTAACTCTGATGCATTGACAAACTTTATGTTGAAAATTGGTTTTTCAATTTCTACAGAATTAAATTCTTTTCTAGATTGGAAGAGTTCAACAACATATTCTTTCGTTTCCCTTAACCCACTTTTTAAGTCTTTATAAAATTGGTCAATTAGATTTTGATACCTCTTATGTTCTTCTTTTTTGGAATAAATTTTCGTTAGAGATTCTTTATCGTAGATGTAATCGGATTTGAAAATTGATTCAAAGAATACGGTTGATATTTTTAAAATCTCATTGAAAGTTTTTTTTTCAATTAGGCTTTCTACGTTTTCTATTTCTTTAGTGAATTTTGAAAGAATACGTTTCAGCTTATTTAATACTTTATCAAAATAAAAAATGAGAAACTGCTTGTGTCTTAAAATTATTTCTGATACGGCAAATTCAACAGATTCAAATTTGAAGTTATTTTCTCTGTGGTATTTCAAATAAGTTATTTTGTCGCTTCCTCCGTTGTAACCAAATAGGCAAGAACTAATAAGAGCACCGTTTCCGTTTTCGCGTCTTATAGGATGTCCAACTAATTCATTCCGAATGTCACGATTTATCGAGTAATTCGGGTCTTTTTTCAAATCTCCTTTATTTTGTTTTAGTTTGAATAGTCTTAGCAATTCTTCGATAAAATCTTGTTGAACATAAATACTTTGTAAGAGGCTAATCTGATTAGAAAATCGTTCACTATGTTTTCCTGAGTCAGAATAATTAAATATTATGTCGTTAGTGTCTTGGAAATAACCTAGAATATCACCAAAGTAATTCGTCTCTACTTCAAGGTCAAATTTTATTTCTTTTTTGCAATAATCATATTCCCAAATGAAGTGATTCCAAATGTTGGCTATCTGTTCAAGTTTATATTCAACTTCTTTTTTCATTGGTTTTTTCAGCTTGCACACAACTAATAAACATCCGCATAAACATAGTACTTTTCACTTGTTTATTAGATACAAGATTCAATCACAAACATACCAAAAAAGAGCAAAGAGTAATGATTTTCAATGGAGTAAAGTGGGAGTAGCCGTTGCTAAGGGTTAAAAACGACTATTTTTAAATTGGAAATCCTATTGTCAGTTCTTAAATACTTAAATAAACAAACCCCTTTTTTGATATCCTTTTTAAGGCAAAAAATAATATAGAATTCATAAGTGTGTAAAACTATATTTGGGTTAAGTTTGTCTTCACAGAATACTTTTTCCTCCATACACATACTTCATCTTTAAATGCAACAGAAACTTAAATATTCTTATCTCTTTATTATAGCTACCCTAGTTTATTCGGCTGTTTTTGCAAATCCGTCAAATGAAAAGCTTTCTGATTCTACTTATGCAATTGCTAAAAAGGTCATTGATTCTTGCAATTTTTATTTTGAAAGTGATAAAGCGAAATACAGTTATTATGCAGAGAAGTTTAATGAGTTAGACTTAAAGTTGCTAGTCGATTCGAATTTTAGAAATGTTATTCATGAAAGAACTGATTTTCTTAGAAGAAATTACCGGTATAAAGAAGCGATTTCTATATTAACAAAAGCGATTTCTATTGCTGAAAGCAAAAGGGATACACTTTCTTTAGCCTTCTTTCATAAAGCGCTATCTACTCACTATTATCATTTAGGGGAAGTAGACTCTACTTCTGTTCAATTAAAGAAAGCATACTCATTATACGAATACTTAAATGATCAAGCAGAAATGGGAATAATTGCCATTCGCAAATCAAGAGTAGCTTTTGATCAGGGAAATTTTGAAGATGCTATTAAGTATTCTTTTCAGGCAATTGAGCTTCATAAAGCGGCAGGAGATCAAGCAAAAATGGCTATTTCTTACTTACAACTGGGAAACACCTATTTATACTTAGCAAATAATATAGGCGCAAAAAAATACTTTGAGTTGGCTAGTATCCTTTTTAAGAGAACAGGGAATGAGTTTGGCTATGCAGAGGCATATTCTAATACCGGGCTTGTTGAAATTAAAACGAAGCAATATAGAAAAGGAATTAACAAAGAGTTTGTAGCACTTAACTTTTTTCTAGAAGAAGGCTATGCTATTGATGCCGGGGTTACTTATCACTTTTTAGTTGATGCATACTTAGGTCTTAAAAAGTATGACAGTTGCATTTATTATAATGAATTAGCTAAAAAAGAGTTTGAAAAGTCAAATTATGAGCAAGGATTTTGTCAGTCTTATTTAAATGAAGCTAAGATTTTCTTGCTAAAAGGGGAGCCGGATAAAGCTTTAAAAAGTGGTTTAAAAGGACTAGAAATAGCAACTGAAAATAATTACAAAAAATTGAAGGAAGAGTTAAATTATGAACTTTATCTAATTTACAAAAAGTTAAATCAACCGGCTAAGAGCTTTCATCATTTAGAGGAATATGTTAAAGTTAAAGACAGTTTAAATTTTAATCCTTATGCTTTGCAAAGTGAGGCAATGAAATATCAGTTGGCAGCAGAAGAGGCTCAATTGTATCGTCAGTTAGCAGAGGAGCGTGCACAATTGCAAATTGAGAAGGGGATTAAAACTCAACAGCGGCTTATTAATACGGTTGTTATTGCCAGCCTAATTCTAATCTCACTGTTTGTTACTATTTTTTACTTAATAAAAAACAGGAAACTCAACAGAAGCTTAAATGCTCAAAGTGAGCAGCTCTCAGAGGATTTGAAGATAAAAGAGTCCCTTTTGAGCGAAATTCACCATAGAGTAAAAAATAATTTACAAGTGATAAATAGCATGTTGAGCCTTCAAAATCAGTATATTTCTGACGATTCGCTTAAAAGAATAATTGATGACTGTAAAGGGCGAATCATTTCCATGTCATTGATTCACGAAAGTTTGTATAGAAAGCAAGATTTTAAAGAAGCACTTTTTAGTAATTACATTAAAGAGTTGTTACCAAGATTAATTAGTACTTATGGTGCTGATCCAAATAAAATAAACTTAAGTATGGATATCGAGCCTATTAAGCTATCGCTTGATGACTCTCTACCTTGTGGACTGCTTATTAATGAAATTGTCTCTAATTCATTAAAGTATGCTTTTCCTGAAGGGGAGCTAGGTAATATTTATATCTCATTAAAACAAGCTGGAGAAGAGATAACGCTTTCTATAGCTGATGATGGGGTTGGCTTAAATGAAGGAGAGTCTTACAAAAGCGAAGACTCTTTTGGCTTTTTGCTCATAGAAACTTTGGCGAATCAGCTGGATGCAGAATTGATTATTAACACAAAAAATGGGTTTTCTTATCAAATTAAGTGGGCAAGTAAAGCAATAGAAAAGGTGTGATCTATCTTATTTGGGATTTATTCTTTCTTAAACTCTATCTGACCTCCGCCTTGAAATAAAATCATTGTATGATCTGAAGGATTAAATTGAAACTTTGCACCAGCTTGATGAAATTCAAATACGTCTTTATTTGTTGCTTCAAGCGGTAGTTTTGGCTGTCCGGTACCTTGGGCTATTAAAGTGTTTTCTTCTTTTGTAATGGTAATTTTCAATGCAATTTCCTCAGAAGCATATACACCTAAATACTTATCTAAATCATCAGAACTTACTTCATAAGTTGTAAATTCAGGAATTTCATAGGGCTTATCGTAAACAGTACTTAAAATGGCTATTGATATATTGTTGATATTGTAGTTGGATCCGTTTGAGGTAAAGGCGTAGGAAATACTATCTTCAGGAAAGTGTGAAAAGACTGATTTGAAACCGTCAATTCCTCCGGTGTGTCCGTAACCAAGATGATCATAAAATGGAAATTGAAATAAGCCCATTCCATAACCATCTTCCATGCTCATCATCTGCTCCAGGCTTTCAGTTTTTAGCAGTTTTCCTCCAAACAAAGCATTTGCAAACCTTGTCAAATCTGTCGGGCTTGATGTAATTGCTCCTGCACCTAAAGGAATTGTATAGTCTGTTTCAGCTTCCAACGTCCAAGATTTGGAATTGCTATAACGGTATGATTTACATTCGTTATTTGCCGTATTGATTTCCCCAAAAACATAAGTGTCTATTAAACCGACTGGCTTGGTAATCTGTTCTTCTAATAGTTCTGAATATGTTTTTGAATACGTCTTTTCCAGAATATACGATAAAAGCAAATAATTTGAATTGCTGTATTTAGCAATGCTATCAGGACGAAAATCACTACCGCCATTTTCAATAATTTCAAGCATTTCTTCTTCTGTCTTAGCTTGAGTATTCCATGACAGATAGTTTTCACCGCTTGTGTAACTGTGTATCCCGCTTCTATGACCTAGCAAATGCGCTACGGTTATATGGTTTGCATTCTTTATTGTTGGAAACCATTTATCGATGGTTTGGTCTAATTCTAATTTGTTTTCTTCAATGGCTTTAAAAATCATAACAGCCGTGAATGGTTTAGAAATGGAACCAATTCTATATTTTGATTGATTAGTAGCCTTTACATTATTTTCAAGGTCAGAATAACCAACAGCTTTTGTATAAATTACTTTTCCATTTTTGGCAACAGCAACACTGCCCATAAATTTGTTGTTTTCTTCTAGTACTTTAAAGTAATTGTCTAACTTTTCTTTGTCAAAGTTTGGTTGAGAAAAACCAAATAATCCGATTGTTAAAAGTAGTAGTGTTGTTAAGGTGGTTTTTGTCATTTTTTGATTTTTCTGTGATTTACTTATTAGATTAATTTTTTTATTGAATATCCGTTTGTTTGCCTAGATTGATAAGCAAATAATAACTAAACTATTTTGTTCTCAGTACTATGTATTTGCTTTTCCATTGGCAGTTAGCAGACCTGACAGGTTTTTAAAACCTGTTAGGTCTTACTTGACTTCTAGACAAAACTCAAATGAAAATTTAAATAGTTTTAGGTATCATTTCTGACATTCAGATAATTTTTTAAACTAAGCTTATCGACTCAAGAATACAGATCCTTTAATTTCTCTTCCGGCAATTTTTATGATGTAGAAATAGGTTCCTTCAGGAGCTCTTTTCCCGTCCATAGTTCTACCATCCCAACCTTGTTGGCTAATGTTACTTTCATAAACTCTTTGACCGGAACGATTGAAAATTACCAAACCGGCACAACCGATAAACTCTCCATCTAAGCCGGCGTAAAATAAATCATTAATGCCATCTCCATTCGGACTAAAAACGTTTACCTTATTCAATTCTACTACTTCGTCGAAGGTATGAGGAGGAATTGTTTTAATAACAGAATCAGCGCAAAGCGAATTTTTTCCGCTTAATATGATTTCGTTCTCCTTGCTAAAGTCTAACTCAAAGCTAGGTTCGTAATCATTGCTCATTACTTTGCCATTCACTGTCCATACGTATTCATCGGTATTTGTAGAAGTGTTTATTATCTCTAATACAGCACCTGAACAGCGAGCAGATAAATTGTATTCAAAGCTTAAGTTAGCAGTAGCGTCAACTTCAACATTTATACTGTCTTTATCATAGCAGCCGGCAGCATTATTAATTTGCAAGAAGTATTCTTGATCTACCGGTGGAGACGCCATAGGGTCAAATGCTCGCGGATTGTCCAATCCAAGCTTCGGCGACCAATAGAAAGAAATTCCGCTTGTGTCGCCTTCAAGTATTGGAGTGAGCTGTATACTGTCTCCATAACAAACTGAAGTGTCGGTCGGCGAAAAGTCAACATTAAATACATCAACATTTACAGTGTCAGTATTAATACATCCATTGTTATCTGTTCCAAATACTACGTAAGTAACGCTTTTGTTGGCAATAACTGTTGGTGTAGTAATTTGAGGATCATCCAAGAATGTGCTAGGTAACCAACTGTAGTTGCTGGCTCCACTAACATTTAATTGAATGGGGTCGTCAATGCAAATTGATGTATCTTCTGAGGCAATTACATCAGGAAGTGGATTAACAGTAACCTCTGCGGTATCGTAATTAATACAGCCATTTGCATCGCTAACGCTTAGAGCATAATTTGTAGATGTTAAAGGATAAGCCGTTGGATTCATAGCAGTCACATCGCTTAAATCTGTACTCGGACTCCAGCTATAAGTAGCTCCGCTAGGACCTGTTGGGTTCCCGCCTAGTTCAACTGTGTCACCATAGCAAATCTCTATGAGTCCCCCGGCGTCAATATCCGGTAACTCAAAAATCTCAACTTGTTTACTAATAGAATCAATGCACCCTTCAGAAGTGGTAACTACTAATGTTACCTCAAAAATTCCTGCAGTAGCATATTGGTAAGCCGGATTTTGAACATTTGCAGTTCCGCTGCCGTCACCAAAACTCCAATCCCAACTTGAAATACTCCCTTTACTTATTTGACTTTGGTCAGTGAAAGCGGCAAAGTTTCCAAAACATCTTTCATCAACTGTAAAATCAACTTGTGGAAGTGGATTCGTAAACACAACTACAGAGTCAATACTTTTACAACCGTTCGCGTCAGTAATTTCTACGAAATACTTTGTAGTGTCTTGCGGACTTGCCATCGGGTTTGCAATCGTTGCGTCAGAAAGCCCAAGGGCAGGTGTCCATAAATAGCTTACTGCAGTTGCTCCGGTTGGGCTGCCTCCAATTTGCACTGAATCGTTTAAGCATGTGATTTGATCTGACCCTGCATCCACTTCAGGTAAGTCGTTTACCGTAATTTCAATTTCATCTACATCTGTACATCCATTTCCATCTGTTACCGTTACGGAATAAGTTGTAGTCGTTGTTGGAAAAGCTTTAGGGTTTGCAACCGAGGCATCATCTAATGTCGAGCTGTTGTCCCAATTATAGCTGAATGTAGAAACTGCTAGCCCGCCAAGAATGGCTGTATCCTGAGCACATATCGTTTGATCAGTTCCAGCATCTGCAATTGGTAAAGTGTCTACAATTACAGTTTTGCTAATGGAATCAATACAGCCACTCGAAGAGCCAACGACAAGTTTAACCGTATAGCTTCCGGCAGTACTATAGCTGTAGCTCGGATTCTGTTGCGTAGAAGTGCCAATGCCATCACCAAAATCCCAATTCCATGAACTTAATGTTCCGGAAGTGATGGAAGATGCATCTGTAAATTGCGTTTGGTCTCCTAAACAAGCTTGATTGAAAGTAAAGTCAACAACCGCTAAAGGATTCACAGTAATGGTCACTTGATCTGTCGCAGTACAAGTAGTTGAATTATCTGTAACGGTAACAGTGTAAGTTGTAGTTGTACTTGGAAAAGCTTCAGGATTACTAATGCTAGCATTGCTTAAAGTAGCCGCATTATCCCAGGCGTAGGAATAACCAAGAGTAGCAGCCGTTCCAATTTGAACGGTATCTCTGTCACAAATGGTTTGGTCAGCACCTGCATCTGCAATTGGCAACGGCTCAATAGTTACGTTTTTAGTAATGGTGTCAGCACAATTCAATCCACTCTCAACGATTAATTCAACGGTATAAGTTCCTGCAGAACTGTATTGATAAGTTGGATTTTGTTGAGAAGAACTACCCACACCATCGCCAAAATCCCAAGTCCAACTGCTAATGCTTCCACTAGCGATTGTACTCGCATCGGTAAATTGTGTTTGTTCACCTTCACATAAATCACTAAAAGTGAAATCTGCCGTTGGCACATCGTTTACAGTAACGGTTACTTGGTCGGTATTGGTGCAGCCGGTCGCTGTTTCCGTAACGGTAACGGTATAAGTCGTCGTTGTAGTTGGATTCGCTCTTGGGTTTGCCACAGAAGTAGAACTTAAACTACCTCCATTATTCCAAGAATAAGTATTTCCTGCAATGGCAGCGCTACCGATTTGAGTGCTTTCTCCTTCACAAATGTCTTGATCAGCGCCGGCATCAGCTGTTGGCAGCGGATTAACCGTAATCGTCACTTGATCTGTGTTCGTACATCCTGTAGCCGTTTCCGTAACGGTAACGGTATAAGTAGTCGTTGTTGTCGGTGAAGCTGCTGGGTCAGAAACGGTAGCTGAACTTAATGTTGCTGCATTGTTCCAAGCGTAAGTGTATCCTGAAATTGATGCACTACCGATTTGAATGTTGTTTCCTGCGCAAATATCGTCATCTGCTCCTGCATCAGCGGTGGGAGGAGGAGCAATGGTAACATTTTTGGTTATGGAGTCTTTACAGCCAAAAGAGGATGTTACGACAAGTTCTACAGTGTACGTTCCCGCTGAAGCGTATTGATAAGTCGGGTTTTGTTGAGTAGAATTTCCAGTTCCGTCGCCAAAATCCCACGACCAAGAACTAAGCGTTCCACTATTAACCGTTGTAAGGTCTGTAAATTGAGCTTGGTCACCCTCACACAAATCACTAAAGTTAAAATCAACATTCGGTTGGTCGTTCACATTAACCGTCATTTGGTCTTCATCGGTACAGCCTAAAGCATCAGTAACGGTAACTGTGTAGCTTGTAGTAGTTGTCGGGTTTGCAGTTGGTTGTTGAATATTTGGATTAGAAAGTCCACTTGATGGGGACCAGCTGTAGGAGAAACCTCCTGCGCCTCCACTAGCGCTAGCATTTAGTTGAACACCATCTCCCTCGCAAATATCTTCATCAACTCCTGCGTTAGCAGTAGGGCTTGGATTTACAAAAACTGTCATTTGGTCAGTATCGGTACAATTATTACCAACAGACACTGTAACGGTATAAGTTGTGGTGCTTGTAGGAGATGCCATTGGGTTGGGATCTGTAGGATCGTCTAAAGATGCTGCATTGCTCCATTGATAGGTAGCTCCACTAGGACCTGTTGGTGCTCCACCAATCATAATATCGTCTCCGGCACAAATTGTTCGATCTGCTCCAGCATCTGCTGAAGGATTTGGAACAACTGTTAGTATTGCTTGGTCGGTGTTGCTACAGCCGTTGGCATCAGTTACGGTAAGTGTATAAGTTGTGGTTGAAGTGGGGGAAGCAGAAGGAAACTGAGTGTTTGGGCTGTTTAGGGAAGCTGTTGGTGACCAGCTAAATGTAAGTGGAGAAACACCGCTTGCCGATCCTCCAATTTGCACCGAGTTTCCAGGGCATAAAACCGTATCGGGACCTGCATTAACATCAGGGCCTAAAGAAATTGGTTTGCTAATAGTAGAGTCGCAGCCTGCTCCATTTGAAGCAGTGAGTGTTACCGTAAATGGTCCGGGACCACTGTAGGTATGTGTTGGGTTTGTAGCCGTTGAAGTAGGTGAGCCGTCGCCAAAATCCCATGTAAAGGTTGGTGTGCCGCCTATTGCTGTAGTTAAATTGGTAAAATTTACCGGAACACCTAAGCAAGGGTTCGCAGAAAAGCTAAAATCTGTTTGTGGTGTTCGATCAAAACGAAAGCCTAAAATATTGGAAGTTGAGGTGCAACTTTCTGTTGAGTTAACTAATTCTATCCGATAAGCTACAGAGTCTTCGCAAGCTGTAAAAGTTTCACAAAGAGAATCTAGAGAAGTAGACGTTTGAAGACTAAAACCACTTCCTATAGGATATTCACGATAAACATCGTATTGAGCTGTAGAGCCGGAAGGATTAGGCTCTGATAAGGGATTCCAGTTTGCTCCAATGCATGCTTCGGTTAAAATAGGTTCCGCAAAAATGGTAGAAACTGTATCGCGCGCCACATTTTGCACAATTCCTCTACAACCGGATCGGCTTCGAATATAATACCATCTTCTCTGAGAATTTGCTCCTGCCCCGGTGTGGGTGTATGAACTTTGATTATAAGTTTTAACACTATCAACTAAGCTATAAGGACCATTTTCATCGGTTGCTGAATAAATCATCCAAGCGGAAAATGAGTTGTTCGGGTCAGGAGTAATATTCCAATCTAAATTAACATCTCCATTTGGCAAAACATCCACACAGTGAAATAGCGGAGAGGTGATTACTGAGTCAGCAAGCACAGTAATTGAGATAGTTGCTATTGACTTTAAGGGTAAGGGACAAACGTCATCTTCTGCTGTGATCACAAAAGTATAGGTGTTTTGTCCGCTAACACATAAGTCGGTAAAAGAAGTGTGCTGACAATCAGTTTGCCAAGAAAATGTATTACTCACGCCAACAAATCCGGTTTGAGGAAGAGTACTTGTTAAGGTAGCACATGGCGGATTTAGACAGCCAGTGGTTGAGCTAGTGTAATTTGCTCCAAATTGAAAGCCGGTTGCTGATAATGTGATTGAGTCACCACCTCTCTGTGTGATACTCGTGAAGTCTTGAATTTGTATAGGAAATGAAACAAAGTCTCCTGCTCTAACTGTATCATTCCAGAGTGTATATTGACCACTTGCATCTCTAAAAGGTGGTCGAATTATAGGAGCATCATTTCCGGAGCAAACGGATGAATTTGCTAAATTAGATTGTAATTCTCTATATATTTCTGCGACTGGTTGTTGGCATTTATAAGCAGTTACTTTTACTACTGAAACAAATTTTCCTTGAGTAAATGAGGTTAAGTTTATTTCTCCCGTATTTGGATCTAATGTAGCAGGTACGTTTCTTGGATCTTGAGAAGTTCCGGGAAATGGGGAGGTATATGAGTAACCACTCTGAAAAGCTACAGGGTTAGGAACACTGCCTTCAACGTAAAGCTGGTTTGTACTAATTGCATTTAAAGGTCTTGCCCATTCGTACACTAAAGAGTCTAGCTCATCATCAGTAGCATTATGGTTGTATTTAAAAGGGAGCCCCGAACACACCAAGCTGGTGGCAATTTCTCTAAATTGAGGAGAATTATCAATGCATGTATCGGCGACTGTTCCTGCATGCGGAAAAATCTTTGCCCTAAGTGTAACTCCTGGTTGCCCTTGAATGTTGTCATTAGCATTTCTAGCCACATCATCATAGGTGATAATCCATCCTGCTGAGGGTGGCGTCCCATTTAGTCTGTAAGAAAATTGTCTTACATATTCGAACACAGCTTCCGGATCACCATTGGCACAGCTATAGCCTGTAGCTCCACAGTTTGGTGCAATGTCGCTATTTGAAACAACTGTCCATTGACTGGAAGGAACTCCTGTAACTTGCCCGGGGTTAGGGTAATTGTGAATTTGAATTAAACCGGAAAATTCGGGAGCGGATTTTGATGCCCCACTACAATCTCGATATACTTTAAACGTAAATAAGTACTCTCCATTGGATTGACACTCCCAAGTGATTTCACCACCCATTAGGTGAGTGGCTTTTAATACGTTATTGTTTAAGAGGGAAAGAGCTAGCGTTAGGGAAGCCGTTAAAATAAGTAGATAGTTTTTCATGGAACAGTTTGGTATATATCCAGCTTACTAAAGTAAACATTTCTGTAAATAATTAATGACGAAATTGATGAATGTTTGGTTGTTTCATTTTAGCATACTTTTCAATTCCAAATGTGTATTTTTGATGCCCTAAAAAAACAGCGTCTTAAAACCATGAACATTACAGGCATTATTTCTATTTCGGGAAAACCGGCTTTGTCTAAAATTATTACTCAAAGCAGAGGTGGAATTATCGTAGAATCATTAATCGACGGCAAACGCTTCCCCGTTCAAGGAACTGAACGAATAAGTTCTTTGGAGGATATTAGCATATATACCTATGAGGAAGATATGCTTTTAACAGAAGTTTTTGAAAAAATGTTGATACACACTAATGGCGAAAAGGCTATTTCTCACAAATCTTCTAATAAAGAATTAGAGGCAGAGTTCGAGAAAGTATTGCCTAATTACGATAAGGATAGAGTCTATACTTCTGATATTAAGAAAGTTTTTCAATGGTTTAACCTGCTTTTAGAGAAAGGACTGCTTGAAAAAGAAGAAGAAACTGACAAAAAAGAGACAAAGGCAGAGAAAAAACTTTCAAAAACTCCAACAGCAAAAACTGAAAAGAAAGCTGTGGAAAAGAAAGCTGCAAAAGCGAAAGCTAAGTCTACCTCCAATCCAAAAGGTGGAGCTAATAGAAAAACTCAAGGAAAATAAAAAAGAACTTAATGCAGCGAATTGAGAAGAAAGAAAGAACTTTTGTAAGTGACTCAATTGTTTTTGAGTGGGAGAATATTAAATCTTATTTTGAAGAGTTAAAAGAAAGAGAAATAGCTTCCGTACAAAGTTTAAAACAATGGTTGAGAGACCGGAGTGAGCTTTCGGCTGTATTAGAGGAAGAGTTTGCTTGGCGATATATTCGCATGAATATTGACACGACCAATGAGGAGTATCAGAAAAGTTTTCAGCATTTCGTTCAAAATATAAATCCAAAAATTGCTCCTTTTGAGGATGCCTTAAATCGAAAACTCAACGATTCTCCATACCTTAAAGAACTTAGTAAAGAGTCGGACTACGCGATTATGCTGAAAAATACGCAATCGCAGATTGAGCTCTTTCGAGAAGAAAATATTCCAATTTTAACTCAGCTGGAAGAAGATTCTCAGAAATTTGGTGCTATTGCCGCGAAAATGAGCGTTGAGTTGGACGGTAAAGAGTATACTTTGCAGCAAGCGGCAAAGATGCTAAAAAGTACAGTTCGAGAGTTACGTGAAAAAGTTTATCGCTTAATTCAGGACAGACGAATTATTGACCGAAAGGCACTCAACGAACTATTTGATCACCTCATAGAATTGAGACAAAAAGTAGCTGAAAATGCTAATTTCGAGAATTATCGAGATTATATGTTTAAAGCGATGGGGCGCTTTGACTATACTGCAGAAGATTGTAGCGAGTTTCACCAATCAATCGCTGAAACAGTAGTTCCGCTTGCCGATAAAATGGCAAAAAAACGAAAAGAGCTATTAAAAGTTGACCATTTAAGACCGTGGGATACTGCAGTTGATATTGAGGGTAAAGAACCACTTAAGCCTTTTGAAAATGGTAAAGAGTTGCTCGATAAAACCATTGAATGTTTTAATCGCATTGATCCATTTTTTGGAGAATGCCTGAAACAGATGGATGAAAAACAGCATTTGGATTTAGAGTCGAAAAAGGGAAAAGCTCCCGGAGGATTTAACTATCCACTTTATGAATCCGGTTTACCCTTTATTTTTATGAATGCGGTAGGTGCTTTTCGCGATGTTACCACAATGGTACATGAAGGAGGACATGCAATTCATTCAGTATTGACACACCCTTTAGAGTTAGTTGAATTTAAAAGTTTAACTGCTGAGATTGCAGAATTAGCATCTATGAGTATGGAGCTAATCAGCATGGATCATTGGGATGTGTTTTTTGACAATAAAGAGGATCTAAAGCGTGCAAAAAGAGATCAATTATTAGATGTGTTGGGAACATTACCGTGGATTGCAACCATTGATAAATTTCAACATTGGATTTATACTCACCCTAATCACAGTAGCGATGAGCGAGAAGCTTATTGGTTGCAATTAATGAATGAGTTTGGCAGCAAGCAAATTGATTGGACTGGTTTAGAAGATTATAAAAAAGGAGCTTGGCAAAAGCAGTTGCATTTGTTTGAAGTGCCGTTTTATTACATAGAATATGGTATGGCTCAATTAGGAGCAGTTGCCATTTGGAAGAATTACAGAGAAAACCCTAAAAAGGCCATTGAGCAATACAAAAATGCGCTCTCTTTGGGTTATACAAGAAGTATTCACGAAGTTTATGAGGCTGCAGGAGTATCTTTCGACTTTTCTAAAAAGTACGTCAGTGAACTGATGCAGTTTGTTTATGAAGAAATTGAACAGAATTTTAGCTAGAAATTATGAGTCATTCAGCATTACATGCCATCTCTCCAATAGATGGGAGATATCACGATAAAGTAAAAAGTTTAAGTCAGTATTTTTCTGAAGCCGCTTTAATCAAATACCGCATTCGCGTAGAAGTGGAGTATTACATTGCTTTGTGCAAATTGCCTTTAGCTCAATTGAATGATGTGAGCGAAGATCAAATAAAAGCCTTGAGAAACATTTATGTGAATTTTGAGGAAAAAGATGCTTTGCGTGTGAAGGAGATTGAAAAAACGACCAATCATGATGTAAAAGCAGTGGAATACTTTATAAAAGAGAAACTGGATAATACAGAATTAAAAGAAAAGCTGGAGTTTATTCATTTTGGATTAACTTCTCAGGACATTAACAATACAGCTATTCCTTTATCATTGCGTGATGCAGTTGAAGAGGTGTATTTGAATGAATTGAATGAAGTGATTTCTGAGCTCAATGCTTTTGCAATAGAATGGAAGGATATTCCGATGTTGGCGCGCACACACGGACAGCCGGCTTCCCCAACGCGTTTAGGTAAAGAGATTATGGTTTATGCCGAGCGATTAAAAGAACAGTACAACGCCTTAATCGATACTCCCTTTTCTGCTAAGTTCGGCGGAGCTACCGGGAATTTTAATGCACATCACGTTGCATACCCTGAAGTAGATTGGGTAGAATTTGCCAATGAATTTGTGAATGATACCTTAGGTTTGTTTCGTTCACAAACAACTACTCAGGTGGAGCACTATGACAACTTAGCTCGATTGTTTGATGCCATGAAGCGCATAAATACTATTTTGACCGATTTTAACAGAGATATTTGGTCATACA
>Ga0207849_100104_pt1 | contig 70939 bp, 55 predicted proteins | sample TtaePargueraPR_12_FD_187277 | JGI IMG/M metagenome (GOLD analysis project Ga0207849, IMG submission 187277) | Aerobic enrichment media microbial communities from Bioluminiscent Bay, La Parguera, Puerto Rico - Tt and P2 (4) (SPAdes) | ecosystem: Environmental > Aquatic > Marine > Unclassified ...
AATAAAAGACCACACCTTAGTTTAAAAATGAAAACACCTAATTTTATACACGAAAAAGCCGAAGAGAATATTCTCTTCGGCTATAATTAATCTATTAAAAACTGTCAACCTATTTTAGGACGACTCAAATGTAACGTCTTAATTACTTAAGAACAATTTTCTTAACTAATTTCTCTTGATCATTTTCTAAAGACACAAAATAAACACCTTTATCAAGGTTACTTAAGTTCATATTCTTTGTTAATTGACCATTTAAAGATACTTGCTCGTTAAATACTACTTGTCCTAACATGTTTCTTACATTAAGTGTATAAGTTGTAGGCTCAGAGCTTTCTGCTTTAATTGTGAACTCTCCATTAGTAGGGTTTGGAGAAACTGCAAAAGTACGATTGTCCTCTACTGCATCTACCTCATCTACACCAACAGTTAATCCACCAAAGTTTACACGAATTGAAGGCTCAGCTCCAACCCATCCCCAAGAGTTACCTGCAAAACTTACCCAGTTAGTAGTTGTTGGTTGTCTATTTTCAACAGAAGTAAATCTTCCGGTAGTAAACTCTAATCCACCACCATTAAGCTGCTGCCAACCAATAGCATATTGTCTCCCTCCGTATAACATCTGAGGTCCGGTTCCAAATAATCCTGCTGGCGTTAAGAATGGGAAAGTAATCCATCTTCCAAACATTGTCGTATCTATAGTAATTGCAGATGTGTTATAGGCAATCTTAGCATTTTGATTAAACACCCCGGCAATAGTTGTTGCAGTATCCCATGATTCTGTTATATCATAAATAAGTGGTGTAATTTGCACACCATTATTTTCAGGAACATTAGCTACAAAAAATGACAATGAAGTAGCTTCTGCACTATCTCTACCAATGTTAAAGAAAGAAACGAAAATATCATCTCTATTTCCACCACCTTGGTAAGAACCTACCCCTGTTAAATTCTCAGGCTCAATACCTTTACTTAGTACAGAGTCAGTTACTATAAATGAGTAGTCTACAAAAGAAATTGCAGGCGTTGCATTAACAGAATCAGAACGAACACCAATTCTTGCTCTAAAATACCCCTCTCTTGTGTTGATATACGGTCCTACATTGGCAGTATCTCTATAAGTACTAGCCGCTAATGGATTTAGCGTATCAATAGCTGCTGCAGTTAAATAATCACCTGCACCACCTGTTAAAGTAGAGTCATGATACATTTCGTAATATAAACTAAAATTTGGTTGAGCATTCGCCCCTCCAACAAATACAGCCCCATCGAAATTCATTGGCTGCAATAAACGCTGAGGATACATTCCATAAATTGGGTTCAAATCAAAAGTATCAGTAAAGTTTACTGAATAGTCTTCTAACTTCATTGAGTTATCATGACCTTGCAATATGGTAAGATCATCAATCATCCAATAATAGTGACTACCACCTCTAAACACAAATCTAACATAAGCAGTATCTTCAAATGCTAAATCTTCAGTAACATTAAATGTAAGTGTAGTTGCATTAGAAACAAATGTGTTTGCATCATTTCCGTTTGCACCGTCATAATAACCTGGATTAATTCCTGAAGACCAGTTTTGACCATCTGTACTCACTTCCATAATTAAATCAACAGCCTGCTTACTACAGCAATATCTGTTAGAAGTTTCAATAGTGATTAAAACAGAAGCAGAAGGAGTAATCGTAATTGCACTTGACTGAACAGTAGCGTCAATATCAATAAAAGTTCCACCTGGTCCTGGAGCTGGTGTATTATAAGCATCAGCTGGCATAGACAAGTAACCATCAGCTGCAGATGTTGAACTTAATGCAGTAACATTTGTTGAAAACTGCCCACCTGGCGCTTGATTACTCCAAATCCAGTCGAAACCATTGTTATTTGGGTTAATACTAGTCCAATTTACAGTTTGACCACCCCAAGTACCTACAGGCATATCAGTAGCATTTGGCCCACCCGCAAAACTATCATAATATAAAGTATCCAAAGGAGCTTTATTTGTGGCAACAGCTTTCGCTTTATCTGCCTTGGCATTCGTTAGCTTAGCTTGTGCCTCCGGTGCATTCACACTGACTCCCTGAGCCAAAAGACCCGCAGACATTAGAGCTAATCCAGAAAGTAAAAAATAATTCTTTTTCATCTCTTTCGTTTTTAGTTAAACAATTTAGTTAATTCAATTCATAAAGTTAAGAATCTTTTTAGAACAAAATTAAAAACATATTAATTTTTTGTTAAAATAATAATTCTATTGCTTATTTTACCCCAAATCCGCTGTTTCATATTCTTCAATCGGAGGGCAAGCGCAAACAAGGTTTCTGTCGCCATAAGCATCATCTACTCTTCGAACAGAAGGCCAAAATTTGGCGCCTCTTATACTATTCACCGGATAAGCAGCTTCTGAACGACTGTAGGGAAAGCTCCAATCGTCGGCTACACACAACTGCTCAGTATGTGGAGAGTTCTTTAAAACGTTATTCTCAATATCTGCATTTCCGTCTTCTATAGCTTGAATTTCTTCGCGAATTTTTAACATTGCTTCAACAAATCGATCTAGCTCAACTTTGCTTTCACTTTCTGTTGGCTCAATCATTAATGTCCCGTTTACAGGGAAGGAAACGGTTGGTGCATGAAAACCGTAATCAATTAACCTTTTTGCAATATCCACCACTTCAATTCCTGCTGATTGCTTAAAACCTCTGCAATCTAAAATCATTTCATGTGCAACTGTATTATTGGCGCCTTGGTAAAGTACATCGAACTTTTCATTTAGTTGAGCCTTTAAATAATTTGCACTTAAAATAGCTGCCTTTGTTGAGTTTGTTAAGCCTACTTCGCCCAACATTTTAATGTAAGCATAAGAAATCAACAATACCAGAGAACTACCAAATGGTGCAGCAGAAACAGAGTGAATTCCTTCTTCTCCTCCCGTTTTAACAAAAGCGTTGGTTGGCAAAAATAGAGCTAAGTGCTTAGCTACTCCAATTGGTCCCATACCCGGTCCGCCGCCGCCATGAGGAATGGCAAAAGTTTTATGAAGATTTAGGTGACAAACGTCAGCTCCAATTCTAGCCGGATTAGTTAAACCAACTTGCGCATTCATATTTGCACCATCCATATAAACTTGTCCGCCGTGACTGTGAATTGTCTCTGTGATTTCAATAACTGACTCTTCAAAAACTCCGTGAGTAGATGGGTAAGTTATCATTAAGCAAGATAGGTTTTCACTGTGCTTTTCAGCCTTAGCTTTTAAATCTTCTACATCAATATTTCCGTTATCATCGCACTTTACAACCACTACTTGCATTCCGGCCATTACAGCACTTGCAGGATTAGTTCCATGAGCGGAAGAAGGAATTAAGGCAATATTTCTGTGGTGATCTCCTCTATTTTTATGATAAGCACGAATCACCATCAAGCCTGCATACTCTCCTTGAGCTCCTGAGTTTGGCTGCAATGATGTTTTATAGAATCCTGTAATCTCAGATAAGTCTCTTTCCAGCTCATTGATCATTTGCATATAACCCTGAACTTGATCGTCGGGTGCAAATGGATGTATATTGGCAAACTCCGGCCAAGTGAGTGGAATTAACTCAGAGGCTGCATTTAATTTCATGGTGCAAGAACCCAATGGAATCATTCCATGTGTTAGAGAAAAATCCTTGTTTTCTAACCGCTTTATGTAGCGCATCATTTCTGTTTCAGAATGGTAAGAGTTAAATACCGGATGTGTTAAAAAAGAAGATTTTCTAATTAAGTTCTCGGCTAGCGGACTTTCTTTAATTACTTCTTCTACCTCAGCAAAGTTTTCATTTTTAAAATCGGCACAGTACTGAATTAGATTATTTAATTCGTGTAGCTCTACCGATTCATTCATGCTAATTCCCACAACATCCTCATCAATTTTTCGAATATTAATTCCGTGAGCGCGCAAATGCTGGATTAAGTTATCTGCTCTATGATCTCCAACTTTTACTTTTAATGTATCGAAATACTGCTTGCTTAGCACTTCATATCCCAAGTCATTCAGCGCTTTTGCTAATTGAACGGTGTATTGATGAGTACCTTTTGCAATTGTATAAATCCCATTTCTTCCGTGGTAAACAGCAAACATTCCCGCCATGACAGCCAATAAAACCTGAGCTGTACAAATATTGGAAGTTGCACGATCTCTTTTGATATGTTGTTCACGAGTTTGCAATGCCATACGTAGTGCAGCCTTTCCGTCGGCATCAACTGATAAGCCAATAATTCTACCCGGAACACTTCTCTTGTAATCTTCTCTTGTTGCAAAGTAAGCAGCATGTGGACCACCAAAACCCATTGGAACACCAAAGCGCTGAGTAGTTCCACAAACAACATCAGCTCCCCACTCTCCCGGAGGTGTTAAGAGTGCTAAACTCAACAAATCGGCAGCAACTGTTACCAATGCTCCTTTATCGTGTGCTTTCTTAACAAATTCACTATAGTCAAAAACTTCACCATCTACATTAGGGTACTGAAGAACTGCACCAAAAACAGGCTCGCTAAAATCAAATTCTCTCGGATTGCCAAATACTAATTCAATCCCTAAAGGTTCACTTCGAGTAAGTAAAACTTCTTTTGTTTGAGGAAAAACATCATCTGCAACAAACAACTTATTCACATCCGCTTTTTTCAATTCCCTAGCACGAACACTGTGCATTAAGCTCATAGCTTCAGCAACAGCAGTAGGCTCATCAAGCAATGAAGAATTGGCAATTTCCATTCCTGTAAGGTCTGTCACCATCGTCTGAAAATTCAACAAGGCCTCCAACCTGCCTTGAGCTATTTCTGCCTGATAAGGAGTATAAGCAGTATACCATCCCGGATTCTCGAAAATATTTCGCTGAATTACTGCCGGTACCTTGGTATTGTAATAACCTAATCCTATGTAACTTTTGTAAACTTTATTTTTAGAAGCCAAATCCTTGATGTGATTCATGTACTGATATTCACTCATTGGCTGAGAAAGCTTTAAAGGCTCATTCAAGCGGATGTTAGCAGGAATTGTTTTATCAATTAATGCATCTACGCTTGCTTCGCCAATTGCTTTTAGCATGGATTTTATATCTTCATCGGACAGTCCGATATGACGAGAACGAAAGGGTGCTGAAGTCATAAGATTTATAGTATTTTTTGAGGCTGCAAATATAACCTTATTGCAACATTTAATATCTATTTTCAGTAGAGTTTAAACAAGATTTTAACCCAAATGTTTGTCCCACTTTTTCGGCTTAATTTTGAGTGCATTTAAAGCTTGCAAAATCTTGAGTTTAGTCAGAAATTTCGGGCACTTTATCGTTTACAGCAATCTCTATGTTGCCTTTTGCGCCTTTTCACTAGCTGTATTCTCGCTAAAGGCACTTGACTACAAAGCAGACAACAACTTACTAGCATTTATTTTCTTTGCAACATTATTTGCCTACAATTTTCAAAGAAGAATTAGCCTTTTAGAAAAAACAAACTCTACTAGCTCATGGCAAAACAAATGGATTTCGCGAAACAAAAGCCTCAGTAACATAATTACGGTTTTTTCATTTACTGCCTGCTTGTATTTTCTTTATTATTTACCGCATGACAGCCTTTTACTAATTGCTCCACTGTCATTGATATCATTGCTCTATGTTTTGAGAATTGGCAGACAGCCCGCATTGAGAAATATTCCTTTTTTAAAGGTTTTTATTGTTGCATTTGTTTGGGGTGGAGCTATGATACTGCTCCCCACTTTGTACTTTTCAAATGACTTTTATTCTATTTTTTCATTAAAAGCTCAAAGCTTGAGTTTTGCATTATCCTTATTCATTTTCGGTTTAAGCCTGCCATTTGACATTCGCGATATAAGTGACGATAGTATCGCTCAACTTAAAACCATACCTGCTAAAATGGGTGTCAAGAAAACGATTCTAATTTGTTGGTTGAGTTTTTTGCTAAGCAGCATTGTGTTTTTAGTTTGTTTCAAGCATCATTTTATTACATCAGAAGTTTTCGCAAGCTTACTAATTACCATTGCAATAAGTGCTTTCATGGTGTATTTAACCAAGAAGCCAAAGCATCACTTGTTTTATGGGCTATTGTTGGAAGGTTGCTTATTGCTTCCATTAACTGTATATTACTTTTTGATATTTTAAGTACTATTCTGCTTTTTAAAGGTCAAAACCTCTTTCATATAAATTAATCTCAATAATTCCTATCCGACTTTGTATCTTTGGACATTCTAAACATTTTAGACCAGATGAACTATAAAAACGATAAAGACTTTGCTTTAGAAAAAGACAAAAAAGACGTTTTAAAAGACTTTAGAACAAAATTTTACATTCCTCAACATAAAGGTGAAGACAAAATTTACTTTACGGGAAACTCTTTGGGTTTACAACCTAAAAAAGCCAAAGAAGCTTTGCAACAAGAGCTCGACGATTGGGCTGCACTTGGTGTAGATGGGCATTTTGAAGCTAAAAATCCTTGGTTTTCTTACCACGAAATGTTCAAATCTAAATTGGCTAAAGTTGTTGGTGCAAAAGCAGAGGAAGTTACCGCCATGGGTGGCTTAACAGCTAACTTGCATTTTTTAATGGTTTCCTTTTTTCGCCCTCAAGGGAAAAGAACTAAAATTTTATGCGAAGGAAAAGCTTTCCCATCAGATCAATATGCGCTGGAAAGTCAGTTAAAATTTCACGGCTTAAACCCTGAGGAGCATCTAATTGAATTGTTCCCTCGTGAAGGTGAACACTACTTGAGAGAAGAAGACATTATCGCTGAAATTGAAAAGGCAGGTGATAGCTTAGCATTGATTATGATTGGTGGAGTAAACTACTATACCGGTCAAGTAATGCCGATGAAAAAGATTACTGAAGCCGGGCACAAAGTTGGTGCAATTGTTGGTTTTGACTGCGCTCATGCTGCCGGAAATATTGCCTTGGAACTACACGACTGGGAAGTAGATTTTGCCGCTTGGTGTTCTTACAAATACCTCAACTCAGGGCCGGGAAGTACAGCCGGAATATTTGTCCACGAAAAGCACGCCAATAAGCCGGAGCTTCCGCGTTTTGCAGGTTGGTGGGGCACACCACCCAACGACCGCTTTTTGATGAGGAAAGGTTTTCAACCGGATTATGGAGCAGATGGCTGGCAGTTGAGCAATGCACCTGTTTTAGCTATGGCAGTTCAAAACCTTTCATTAGACCTTTACAACGAAGCAGGCAGAGAGCGATTAATTGAAAAGCAAAAAGATTTAACCGCATATTTGGAATTCGTTTTAAACGACATAAGTGAACGTGTAGAAAGTATCAACTTTGAAATTATTACCCCAAAAGAAAGAGGGTCGCAGCTTTCTATATTAACGCATGGAAGCGGAAAAGAACTATTTAATAAAATTAGCGAAGAAGGTGTTGTTGCCGACTGGAGAGAGCCCAATGTTATCCGATTAGCACCGGTTCCGCTTTACAATTCCTTTTGCGATGTATATCGATTCGGACAAATCATTGAAAAATCACTGTAAAAAATAAATCAAATGGAGAAAGTTGCTGTTATAGGAGCCGGATTAGTCGGTGCTTTACAAGCTATTTTTTTAGCAAAAAAAGGATATCAAGTAGATGTTTACGAACGCAGAGAAGATATGCGTAAGCATCAAATTTCTGCCGGACGATCGATTAACTTAGCCTTATCGAACCGCGGCTGGAAAGCATTGGAAACTGCCGGAGTTAAAGAAAAAGTAGAAAAAATGGCTATTCCCATGCACGGCAGAATGATGCACGATGTAGAAGGCAACACCACTTTTCAAGCCTATGGGTTTGAAGGAGAAGCCATTTATTCTGTTAGTAGAGGTGGTTTAAACTGCATTTTAATGGATGAAGCTGAAAGTTATGACAATGTGACTTTTCACTTTGATATGCTTTGTCAAGATTTAGATTTAGAAAAAAGAGAAGTTACTTTTCTGAACACTGAAAGTGGTAAAGAGACAACTCATAAGCCGGATCGAATCTTTGGGACAGATGGCGCTTTTTCAGCAGTTAGAACAAGACTGCAAAAAACCGATCGATTCAATTACGAGCAAATGTACTTGCCACACGGCTATAAAGAATTGAGCATTCCTCCGGCGGAAGGTGGCGGTTTTAAAATCGACAAAAATGCTTTGCATATTTGGCCTCGAGGGGAATACATGCTCATTGCTCTCGCCAACGAAGATGGCAGTTTTACCTGTACGCTCTTTTTCCCTTTTGAAGGAAAACCCTCTTTTGAATCCTTAAAAACGGAAGCAGATGTAAAGGCTTTTTTCGAAGAAACTTTTCCGGATGCATTGAACTTAATGCCGGAATTAGTCGACGACTACTTCACCAACCCTACCTCATCTTTAGTAACTATAAAATGCCACCCTTGGAATTACGAAGATTGGATTATTTTAATGGGAGATGCCTCTCATGCCATTGTTCCTTTTTACGGTCAGGGTATGAATTCAGGCTTCGAGGATTGCACGGTGTTTAACGACATCTTTGAAGCTGAAAATCAAAACTGGGCAAAATCCTTTAAGCGATTTTCCAATGAACGCAAAGCAGATGCAGATGCTATTTCCAGCTTGGCATTATCCAATTTCGTAGAGATGCGCGACAAAGTTGCCGATGAAATGTTTCTTCTTCGCAAGAAAATTGAAAAGAAGATTGCAGAAAAGCACCCTGATTTATGGATGCCGCTCTACTCTCGTGTAACTTTTAGTCATAAACCCTACTCTGAAGCACTAAAGGCAGGTGAAAGGCAAGATAAGATTATGGATTGCGTTATGGCTAAAGAAAATATTATAGAAGTATGGGACAGCAAAGAAGTGGAAGAAGAAATTTTAAGCATGGTCAAAAAATGAGAAAAACAGCCATCACCCTATTTTTAAGTGCATTTGCCTTTATTTCAAATGCACAGCTAAGCAAAGATATCTTTCCGCTTAATCGCGAATTTAAAAAAGGAGGGTTATACATTGCTCCACAAGCTACCGTTTCTATTGGCAACAAAGAAGAAAACACCTACCAAAATCAAGACAGCACATACAACTACGAGGTTACCGGCAGGGGAAAATGGGGCTATGGTTTAGAAATAGGTTGGTTTCATTCATTTAAAAAAGCTCGATTAATTCACTTTTTAGACGCCGGCATCGCTTACCGAGTATTTAAAGGAGCAGCAGAACATAGTGGTGAGCTTACTTCCTTAAGTGGTCAACAGTTATTTGAATCAGAGAATGAATTTAGCAATCAATATTTAGTAGCCTCGCTTCGTGCCACCAATGCCACACAACTGGGCAAATGGACTTTTTTGAGCATATCTCTAGGACTTAATTACAACTATTTATTGGCAGACGACTATGAAAGAGGCAGCGACTATCCAAAAAATGATGACACTTTTTTAGACGATCAGAGCCTACAGCTTCACTTACAAGTTGGCATTGGCATGCGACTGAGCAGACAGTTAGTAGGCATTCCTTATGTAGAAACGCCTTTGTTAACAGCCTTGCCAACTGACGATCTCAATCCGGCATTCTCGTTTTTTAGTGCCCGCTATCAGCCCATTATTATTGGCATAAAGTTTTTATTTCTTAGAGAAGATCCAATGAATTGCAATGCGCCAGTTTTTGACGGACCTCAGCCGGGAATGTAAAGTAATTTTCATTTACATTCAGAATGCCTTAAATTATTTTTCTCTACACCCTTGAAATACCTACATCTGTAAGGAAATTTTCATTTTTCTCGCCAGATATTTGCAACTTTTTGAAAACCAATATGTCTAATAAATCAACCTTAAAACCTTACGTTATGAAAAAAGCAATACTCCCTACCATTCTTATGGCTTTGATTAGCCTTTTTACGACAAAACTTCAAGCAGGAACTGTCTCAATTGACTCAACGAGTGAGTTTAGAAGAGGCTCAGCCTGTAATTATACTCAAAGAATAGTTTTCAATCTTTATGGGTCATCTAACGGCTACAATGTTGGTGACACCGTTACTGTTGAAATATACTTTGGTGATGGAACAACGGACTTGTACATGGACACGATTGCTGATTCTAACGGATTTGTGTATGCCTGGTTCCCACACAATTATTCTTCTGGCGGGCAATATTCAGTTAAGTATATCTTGACAGGTCCTGACATGGCAGCGGACACTGTTATTATTCCAAATGCAGTAGTCTTTTCAGATAGCTGTGGCAATATTTCCGGTCAGGTTTATGCTGATACCAACAATAATTGTGTACTCGATGGAAGTGAAACACCACTTGCAGGAGTTCAGGTAAAAGCTTATCAAGGAACACAGTACATTTATTCCGACTGGACAGACACGAATGGCTACTATTACATTGATGTACCAGTTGGACAAACTTACACCATTACAACTTCAGCTACTTATGGATACAATACGATTTGCCCGGCTTCTGGAAGTCATACTATTTCTACAGTGCCTAGCAATGGAAATGACTTTGCCATTGATTGCGGAAGTGGGTTCGACTTATATCCTCACGCAAGTGGATGGAGTGTTCCGGGACAAAATTTAAATTTGTATTTACGTGTTTACAATTCATTTTGTCAAAGTCAAAGCGGTAGCGTAAAACTTATCTTTAATGATTCGCTATATTCTTATGGAAATATAGCTTCTTCTGCTCCAAACTCAATAAATGGAGACACTTTAGAGTGGAACTTTGGACCTTTGAGCAATGGCTGGCAAAATGGATTTAACGTAAATGTAGGTGCTTACACAGACACTACAGCTCAAATTGGAGATACTGTTTGTGTAACCGTTATCGTTGATCCAATTGTCGGTGATAGCAATACTGCTAACAACATCAAAACCTTCTGCATTCCGGTGAGAACTTCTTATGACCCAAACATCAAAGTAGTTAGTCCGCTGGGAGTTGGCGACTCAGGAAGAGTTGAGCCAAACACTGAAATGACTTATACAGTTCACTTTCAAAATACAGGAACAGCTCCGGCATACAATGTTTATATATTAGATACTTTAGACACTAGTACATTAGATTTAAGTTCAATCGAAATTCTTGGTGCAAGCCATGAGATGAGTGTAAATATCATTTCACCGGCTCAAAATGTGTTGAAATTCAGATTTGACGACATTATGTTGGCTGATAGTACGACTAATGAACCGGAAAGTCACGGATGGGTAACATACAAAATTCAACAACAGCCGAATTTGACTAATGGAACAACTATCCAAAATTCAGCTTCCATTTATTTCGACTACAATCCGGCGGTAGTGACAAATTATACTTTGAATACTATTGATGACCAATTAGTGGGAATCAAATCAATTCAAACTGACAAAAAGCAGCATTTCGCAAACATTTACCCAAATCCGGCAAGCGATATTTTACATATTGATTTTACCTCCAACATTGAGGCTTCTGAATTGAGAATTTTGGATATTAATGGGAAATTAATTCGAAATGTAAATGAAATCTATCCTAGCAATCAATTGAATATTTCAGATTTAAAAGCGGGTATTTATTTAATAGAAATGCGCGCAAAAAATGGAAATAGACAAATAAGTAAAATAGTGATTAACAAATAACAAATCCCATTATTTGTTACATTTAAGCTTCTGAAGTTGAAACTTCAGAAGCTTTTTTTATGATTTAAAAAAACGGATTATGACTCAATTCATAGCCAATGGTTGTTTCCGGACCATGACCCGGATAAACAGTAACATCAGTAGGTAAAACAAAGAGTTTTTTGCGAATTTGATCAAGCAATTGTTGATGGTTGCCGCCGGGCAAATCAGTTCGACCAATGCTTCCGCGAAAAAGCACATCGCCACCGATTATTATTTTTTCCGCTTCATTATAAAAAACCACATGTCCCGGAGCATGACCGGGTACATGAATGATTTTCAATTTCGTATTTCCAAATTCAATGTACTCTCCTTCCACTAGCTTTTTGTTTGCCTTTGGAGATTCTTTGTAGTTCAATCCATAGGTTTGAGCGGCTAAAGCTGCAGCCTCTAAAATTGAAAAATCCAACTCATGTAACTCTAGTTCTAAATCGTACCTGTCATTAATAAATTGGTTGCCAAATACGTGATCAATATGCGCATGAGTATTCAACAAACGAACAGGCCTTAATCCCTTATTTTCAATAAAGTCCACCAATTCTTTTTCCTCAAAGCTATCGTAGCAACCCGGATCAATGATTAAAGCCTCTTTACTTTCATCGTAAATGATATATGTATTTTCCTGAAATGGATTAAAGGTGAACTTTTGTAACTTCATATTGTCTCTTTAAAATTGCAATGAATTATCCCATTAATTCGTGTTTCAAAATTACCAATAGCATAGAATTTATTACTTTTATTCTCCCTTTTAAATGAAACTTTTGAGAAAGTACTATAAGACCTACTATAATTTTTTACTGCTTTTGCTCCTTATGAGCATTAGTAGCCTTTCTTATGCTCAGTTTTACAACGGCACTCAAACTTCTTTTGGCAAAAATCGCCTTCAGTATCAAACTTTTAAATGGCAGTTTTTTCGATTCAATCATTTGGAGACATACTTTTATGAAGGCGGTTTAGACTTTGCTAAACACACTGCTTACTATGCCAATGAGCGCATTCCACAAATGGAAAAGTTTATCGATTACTATTTAGAGGAGCGCGTTCAATTTATCATTTTTAACAAGCAAGCTGACTTCCGTCAGAGTAATATTGGACTATCTACCGATGAAAGTTACAACATAGGTGGAGCAAATCAAATTGTTGGCTCAAAAGTTTTTATTTATTTTGAAGGTGATTACAAAAAACTAGAGCAGCAAATTGATGCAGGCATTCTACGGGTTTTAATTTACCAAATGTTATATGGGGGCAATTGGCGTGAAGTACTTCGAAACTCCGCTTTAATGAGTTTACCGGAATGGTATATTGAAGGCTTGATTTCTTATTTATCGAACCCAAACGACCCTTTGGTAAACAGTCGAATAAAAGACGGAATTCAAAGAGGCGATTTTCAGAAATTTAATCGTTTAAACAAAGAAGATGCGACTATTGCCGGACATGCCATGTGGCAATTTATTGCTGAAACTTATGGCGAAAGTGTGATTTCAAACATCCTCTATATGACTCGCTTGAGTCGAGAGATCAACGATGGTTTTTTATATGTAATCGGTTTGCCTTTTGAAGACTTATATATAGACTGGTACAATCACTTTAGCAATGAATTCGGCACGGAATTACCAAAAGATCAGTTGGGAGAAAAAGCCCCATTTAAACAGAAGAAAAGATTTAGATATCAAAATTTTAAAGCCAGCGATGATAATCGTTATTATGCTTTCACAACGAACAAATTAGGTCGTTACAAAATTTACTTATACGATAAAGAGAGTGGCAAGAAAACAAAAATATTTACGGCAGAACACAAATTAGAGCGAGTTCAAGATTATAGCTACCCAATTATCGACTTTCACCCTACGAGTAAATTGCTAAGCTTTATTACAGAAGACAAAGGGCAGGTAATTCTTTATCATTACAACATTGAAGATGAAACACTAGAAGCCCAACCGGTTTTTCGCTTGGCAAAGGTGCTCAACTTTGATTATAGCCCCAATGGCAGACAAATGATTTTTTCTGCAGTAGCAGGTGGACAATCAGATCTCTACTTATACACCATTATAGGAAATACACAGCAAAAACTAACTGATGATGTTTATGCTGACTTAGACCCGGTTTTTAATCAGGAAGGCGATAAAATCTTTTTTAGCTCTAACAGAAATAATGATTCTTTAAACCTGAATAGTGAAATTGATCGTTTTGCTCATGAAAAAGACATATTCGTTTATGACTTCAACAAGCCTGAAGCTCCAATTCTCGAAGTCAGCAATACCGATGAAAGTGACGAGCTCAGTCCACTGTACTACAAAAACAAGCTCTTATTTTTAGAGCAAGAAGGGGCAAAAAGCAGTCGATATCAAGCAAAATTTGACAGTGCGGTGGCACGAGTAGATACCGCTGTACATTACCGGTATTTTTACAATATTAAACCACTATCCGATTACGAAAGAAACATTCTCTATCAATCAGAAAATGATGAGGAGATTAATCAAATCAGCTTTTTAAATGAACGCTATTTCTTGAGCACAGAGAAAAATCCGGAAGCTGAAAAAAATGTAATAAGCGATGAAAATCAAGAAACCTTTGAAATCAATAATATTGATCTTCGCAAATCGAAAGAACTGATTACCATCCAACCAAAAGAAGTTGAAAAAAAGGTAAATGTTGAGGAATACACCTTTTTTGATGGTCTTCAAAAAGCTGAAGAAAAAACAATCAAGCGCTCATCACTAAGTGAAAGTAAAGTGGAAGGAAAGGAAGATTTAAAATTTCCAACTCAGCGTATTTATCGCTTAAACTTTCGACCGGACAATTCTGTACTTCAGTTGAACAATATGTTCATTACGCAACAATACCAAGTATTTAATGGAGGACCATACATCAACCCCGGAGTAGGTGTAAACACCAAAATCGGCATGGTTGACCTCATGGAAAATCATCGAATTTACGGTGGATTCCGCTATGCCGGTAGTTTGCTAGAGTATTCTGTACACTATCAAAACCTGGAAAAACGCTTAGACAAAGAATACAGCATTAGCCGAAGAAGGTTGAGAAATACAGATGCCTTTTATCCTTTTGATACGAAAACAATGCAAGCTAATGTTAGTTTAATTTGGCCTTTTAGCGAGGTGACGAGCTTAAGAGGAGTGATTTCTGCCAGAAATGACCGAAATATTCCACTTTCATCTGATCAAATTAATTTAGAAAGAGAAATTCAAAGTGATTACTGGGCATCTGCTAAGTTGGCTTATGTTTTTGATAACACTCGCGATGTAGCCTTGAACATTCGCTATGGTACGCGTTTTAAAATCTTTGCGGAGCAATATCAACTGGTGTATAATGAAACTGAAAACAGCGCAACTGATTTGAGCGTTTTTGGTTTTGATTTTAGGCATTATCAGAAAATCCACCGTGAATTTATTGGGGTTTTCCGCTTTGCAGCGAGTAAATCCATTGGCTCAAATCCATTGGTTTATTACTTAGGAGGTGTAGATGAATGGTGGCGTAACGATATTTTTGATGAAAACACTCCTATTGATCCAAATGGCGATATGAACTATGGTTTTCAAGCCATGGCAGCCAATATGAGAGGCTTTGAACAAAACGTTCGGAATGGAAATAATTTTGCTCTTATCAATGCTGAACTGAGATTACCGGTTTTCTCCTATTTTATTAACCGACCTATTCAATCTGACTTTTTAAGAAACTTCCAAGTTATTGGCTTTGGTGATGTAGGCACCGCTTGGATGGGCACTTCTCCATTTGAGAAAAATAACCCTTCAAACAACGAAGAATTTACTACAGGTCCGATTACCGTAACCTATGAAAACATTAACGACCCAATTGTTGGCGGTCTTGGTTTTGGCTTACGCACCACATTATTGGGTTACTTTGTGCGCGCAGATTGGGGCTGGGGAGTTGAAAATGGTTTAATTGCCGACAAGCCACTCTTTATGTTGTCTTTAAGTTTAGATATTTAATTCATGCGTATGACATTATTAACCATAGTAATATTAGTTGTTATTGGGATACTTGCCGGTATTTTAAGTGGCATGATTGGCGTTGGTGGTGGAATTATTATCGTTCCGGCACTCGTTTATTTTTTGGGAATGAGTCAGCATGGAGCGCAAGGTACGAGTTTGGCACTGATGCTCCCTCCTATCGGAATTTTAGCCGCAATAAATTACTACAAAGCCGGAGAGTTAAACATAAAGTACGCCGCAATTATAGCTGTGGCTTTTATTGTTGGAGGCTATTTAGGTTCTAAGCTTTCACTCACCTACATTTCAGAAGCCATGATGAAAAAGGTTTTTGGAATTATAATGTTAATTGCAGCAATAAAACTGGTATTCTTCTCAAAATAATGAGCAATCTCACTGAAAAAATAAAAGGCTTAGCGACTGAATTCTTTAGCGAAATTCAGTCTATTCGCCATTATCTACACGAAAACCCAGAGCTCTCTTTTGAGGAATTTGAAACTTCAAAGTTTTTAAAAGAAAAGCTCAAAAGCTGGGGACTTACCATTGATGCAGAATGGGTGAAAACCGGATTTTCCGTGGTGATAGAAGGAGCAGAAAGCGGTCCTTGTGTTGCATTGCGAGCCGATATTGACGCACTTCCTATTCAGGAGCAAAATGAAGTTTCCTACAAATCAAAAAATGAAGGTAAAATGCATGCTTGCGGACACGATGTGCATGCGGCCTGTTTAATGGGTGTTGCCAAAATTTTGCAAGAAACCAAAGACTATTGGAAAGGGAAAGTGGTACTTTTTTTTCAAGCAGGAGAAGAAAAGCTGCCCGGTGGTGCTTCGCTTATGATTAAAGAGGGAGCTTTAGAAAAGTACCAACCTCAGCGAATGATTGCTCAACACGTTTACCCTGAAATGGAAGTTGGTAATGTGGGCTTTCGAGAAGGAATGTACATGGCTTCTGCCGATGAAATATATCTGACAGTTAAAGGAAAAGGCGGACATGCAGCCTTGCCACATAAAAATGTTGATTCCGTTGTTTTGGCAGCAAATATTATTTGTCAGTTACAGCAAATCAGCAGTCGCATAGCTCCACCAACAGTGCCTACAGTGCTTTCTTTCGGAAAAATTATAGGCATGGGCGCAACCAATGTAATTCCGGATGAAGTGAAAATAGAAGGCACTTTACGCACGATGAATGAAGAATGGAGAAGCATTTACCATGAAAAAATTGATGCCATTTGCAAAAGTCAGGCGGCAGCTTTTAGTGGCGAATGCGAAGTAAACATTATGAAAGGCTACCCTTTTTTAACCAATGACGCTAGTGTAACTAAAACTTCTTCTATTGCTGCAAAAAGCTATTTAGGAGAAGGAAAAGTACATGAACTAGATTTGCGAATGACGGCGGAGGACTTTTCCTATTTTTCTCAAAAAGTGCCCGCTTGTTTTTACCGTTTGGGAGTTGGCAATTCACAAAAGGGAATTACTCAAAGCGTACATCATCCAAAGTTTAATATAGATGAAAAGGCTTTAGAAATAGGAATGGGATTAATGACAGCTATTGCATTAAAAAATTTGGAAGAGCTTAATCAATCAAAATAACCAAGTACTTGGTCGCTCTCCAAAACTCCTCGGGATTAGTTACCACCAAACTATCAACTTTATTCTCTCCATGAAGCTCGTATGAACCCTCAGGGTGAGGAGTAATAAGCTTTGCTTCATCGGCGTAAATCAAGAATGAACGCTGCTTGCGAATATCAATTTTACTGAAATACTCTTTGTTAAAATCGTCTTTTAAAGTTTCATTTTTACCTAAGCCTAAAAATCCACCTTCTTTTGTAATTACATTTTGATCTCTCAGTTCCTCGAAACTTCCATAGGCATAATAGCCCATATTCATTTCGTCTACTTTCTCTTGAATCTCTTTGTCTTTTATTTCATTGCTAATTTCTAAGGAATCAACTCTAAAATACAAGGATTCAATTTTCAATTCCTTGTCCGACAAAATTTTATTTAGCTCGGCAATTTGTTCGTTTTTAACTTTTATTTCTTGATTTAAATTATTTACCAATTTTTTAAACTCACTCAATTCAATACGAGCTGACTTCATGCGCTTATTTAAATTGTCAATCATCAGTTCATTTTTACGCATCAATTCACTTATTCGCTTAACATCATCATTAATTGCACTGCGAATATCTTCAGAACTTCCTTCAGCATTGGCTGCCTTAAGTTCTATGCCTTCTTCCTTGGCGCGAATTTGGTTTAAATTGGCTTGAATCTCATTGAAAGCTCCGAGCATTTCATTAATTAAAGAATCTTTCTCAGAACTTTCAGCTTTTAATTCAGACTTCTCGCTTTCCAATTGTTTTACCTCTTCTTCATTACATGCAGAAAAAAGCAAACTAAGTATAACTAAGGCGAAGGGAAATAATAATTTCATTTTAGATGGTTTTAAGGAAGAAATTTACAAAGATTTATTGATTCTTGCACCAAAGCTATTAATTTTTACAATGCAATCGCTTTCAATTTATATATTACATTTGTAAGGAACTAAAAAACTATGAATATGAACCTACGAACAAACTTACTGATTGTCCTGTTTTTTATAATCGCTCAATTTAGCCTTAATGCCCAAAATAATAGCTGGGAAGCAGTGAAGGAAGCCAAGAGTGGAACACTTGAAGTGCGCTATTTTGAGAATCCTCCTTTTTCTTATATGAAAGATGGTAAGCTTAGCGGTATTGAAATAGACATTCTTAATTACTTTGCTAAATGGCTGAAAGAAAACAAAGGAGTTGATTTGACTTTAAAGTTTAGCGAGCATGAAGGTTTCTCTAAAGTTTATGAATCATTAGAGTCGGCACCGGTTAACAGTGTAGCAGCAGGAACAATTACGATTAATGAGGAGCGAAAAAGAGCCTTGAATTTAAGCGCACCTTACTTGAGAAATGTTTCTGTTTTAATTAGTCATGGCAGTATACCTACAGCAAGAACAGCAGAGGAGTTTAACCAATATTTTAGTGGTTATTATCCCACAACCATCAAAGGTTCTATCCATGAATCTCACTTAAAAGCATTTTGGAAGAAATACGAGATCGAATACAATCCCGAAATTCAATACGTAGGCAGTCCTATTGCTGTAGTTAAAAAAGTGGCTGAGTCAGGTAGGTTTTACGGCTACACTGATTTAATTACCTTTTGGCGATACATTAAAGAGAACGACCAGTATGTTAAGATGCACAAGCAAGCAAATGTAGCTGATGAATTTTTTGCATTTGCTTTTCCTAAAAAGTCTGATTGGTCTTATGTTTTCAATGAATTTATGGAGTCGGGTTTTGGCTTTACTGCCACAAAAGATTATCATAAAATTTTAGAAAAGCACCTAAACTATGAGGTAATTGAATATGTAGAGATTAAGTTTTAAGAAAAGGAAATTAAGAGTTAAGAGTTAAGAATTAACAATTAAGAGTTTTTAGTTAAGAATAATTTCAAATCGCAAATTTCAAGTGCCAATGATTTTGAAATGAGAAGTGAATAGATTATTAGTAATTCAGGAGTCCTTTTAGAGAACCTTAATGGTTAAAAGCAGCTCATAACTTTAATATTCAAGCACTTTAATCCTTTTTTCTTCATCCTTAATCCTATTTGCTCTTCTAAAAGCGCAGCGATCTATTATCTCTCTTCTAACAGCGAAGCCGTCTTGACTCTATATTCTAATCAAAAAAACGCACAGAAAAAGGAGCGAAAAATTTCGCTCCTTTTTTGTTATGAAAATTGATTTTATCTCAAATTAAATCTCACAGGTGCATTATATTGTACACGTACTGCTTGACCTCTTTGCTTACCGGGTTTCATTTTGGGAAGAGTTTTCACTACTCTGAGTGCTTCTTCATCGAGTGACTTACCTCCTGCTACACCTCTAAGCACTTCAGCATCTCTTACTTCTCCGTTTTCATCTACAACGAATCGAATATAAACAGTACCACTAATTCCGGCATCTTTTGCCATTGGTGGATACTTAATATTTGAGGCTAAATAAGCAAAGATTTTCCCCTGAGAACATTGATCTCTTTCGGCAGCACTTCCTGCATCTTCACAACCTGGAAAAACAGGCATATCCTCAACTACAGAAAAGACTTCAGGCTCTTCGATTACCTCTTCCGGTTCTTCGAAAATTTCAGTTTCCATATCCGCCTCTACATCTTCAATTTCTACCTCGTTTTCAATTTCCTTGTCGTCTTCCACAATTTCTAAAATTTCTTGTGGCGGCGGCGGTGGTGGAGGTGGTGGTGGAGGTGGTTTTTGCTGAGTAATAGGAATGATTTCCTCTTCCAAATCATCTACTTTTAGCTCACCCAAAGAAGCCGGTCCTTTTTCGTAAGTTTTCCACTCAAAAGCCACCAAAACAACGGCTAATACAAGCACCAAACCAACGAGAAAGAAAAGACCACGCTTATTCTCTAAGTCAGCTTTTGGATTTTTCTTTGTCTCCATAAAAGTTTAATTATTTTCAAACAGCTAAAGTAATAAATTTTACGCTACTCTTTTATTTATCAACTTAACGTAAATGTTAAGATTTTATTCTTTTTTTCAAAAAGAAATATGCAACAAAAATGCCAAGAACATTTGCCATAAAATCGAACGCATCTCCAAAACGATTACTAACCCAAAAATGTTGTATCAATTCTGTAAAAGCAGAAAAGACTATTGCCAAAATCACTCCAATAGAAAATGCATTCATCTGTCCTTTTAATGGAATGGTTAAAAAGAACACCAAAAGAGCATACATTCCGAAATGCGCCAACTTATCAAATGCAGAAAAGTCGGGCAGCTTTACATTGTCTAACGGACTAAAACTTAAAAAGCAAATGGCAATAATCCACGCAATTAATGGAAGCCAGTGTAAAAAGTTTTGCTTAGGCAATCTCTTCTTTGTAGGCATCCGCTGAAAGCAAATTTTCAACAGCAGAAGAATCTTCAATTTTCACTTTAATCAACCACCCTTTACCATAAGGATCGTCGTTTACAGCTTCCGGCTCAGACTCTATTGTTTCGTTTACTTCAATTACTTCGCCTTTGATAGGCATAAACAAATCAGAAACGGTTTTAACTGCCTCAACTGTTCCAAAAACCTCACCTTCATCCAAGGAATCGCCTTCGGTTTCAATTTCAACATAAACAATATCACCTAACTCACTTTGAGCAAAATCAGTAATACCAATAGTGGCTACATCGCCTTCAACCTTTACCCATTCGTGGTCTTTTGTATACTTCAACTCTGAAGGAACATTCATCTTTTCTAGAATTTTAATTTGCCGTAAAATTAGTACTTCGCCTTTTATTGTGAAAGCGTAAAGCGTAAACTTATTCCCGCATTTGTGTTTGCCGTTGGGAAAGTTGTTGAAATCAGTGGAGTATTCGCTACACGATCGTAAAATAATCTCAAATTAAGTCGGTTACTAAAGCGATAATCTGCCGTAAACTTAATAGAGAAAATTCGTTGACCCGCCGTCAATTCATTTCTGTTCTCCACAATTCTTCGAATAACGGTTCGGTTATCCCTCATACTGATATCTGCTCGTAAATCTAAGTCGCTGGCTCTTTCTACTTTCCCCACTTTAAAAGGTAGTTTTAAGTTTTGCACACGATACCCCAGACCAATAATGTATTCCTTTCCTTTTACCTCAGTAATCTGATTGTTGTTAAAGCTCAAAGAAAGATTTCGATCTTGTCTCATTTCCAAACGAGTAATTAAACTATTGTTCCACGTCATGTCCACATTAATCAACGGACTAAAAGACTCCACAATACTGGCGGTTGTCAACTGGCGGTCGGTAATAAAGTTCTCATTTTGATCTTTAATAATTGGATCTCCATTGAGCGTTTCATAATTTGGGTTTCGCGTATAAGAACCTACGCTAAATGTTGAGCGATAACGATGGTTTAAAGTAATGCTCTTGAAATAGCGTTTAAAGAAAGGAATTTTTGACAAACCATCATAAGTTACATTCCAGTTGGGCATGGGCAATATTTTGGTGAAATCACCAATGGTAACATCGTTTGGATCAGTATCTGAGTAAGCCGAGAGGAAAGAGTAAAGCAAAACTTCTTGAGACGTGCTACCATAACCTTCTGCAAACTCTCCTCGAGTAACGGAATTGATGTTTCGCTCACCTAAACGTTGAGAAATAATCGAGCGGTTTTCACGCATCTTCTGAAAAACAGGATTGTCGAAAGTTTGGTCGTCATCATCAATAAATGAAGTATTAAAGCTCAAGAAAGAAACACTGTAACTACCACTTACAATTGGCGGAGCATCTAAATTGTATTTAGGGACTTCTAAACTATCATCCCAAAAGAAATAGCGAGAAACATTTTGAGTTTCATTCTGACTGGCTTCTAATTGTATCCTCAATCCATCGATGGGGCGAATGGTTGCCCGGATGTTTAACTGCTTGCTGTAGGTTTTATTAAAGTCACCACTGACAAAAATGTCTTCAATCAACCAGCCTTCTTCTAAAGCCCTGTATAAATAATCATCTTCCGGTTCTTGGAAACCCGCCACAAAGCCCCATCCGGGAGCTTTCCAATCGTTTGACATCCCCACTAAATTAGGCGTTTTCCCAAAGTTTGGAACTACTGTTCCTTGTGTTTCATTGTAGTTTAAGGAAACACTCTTCAAGCTCATAATTGCCCAGATGGCATTATCCATTAAGTAGCGCTGCAAAATAAACTTCTTGGTCATTAAGGAGTCTTCCTCTTCTTCAGCTAACTCTTCTTTTGGTTTTTGCTCTCCATTATTTGCTTTCTTAGGTTGCGCTTCCTCTTGCTTTTCTTCTCCTTCGCCCTCTCCTTCTTTTTTGGCTTTTCGTTCTTCCTTCTTGCGCTTTTTCTCTTCCTCTTTTCTCTTTTCTTCCGCTAACTCCTCAGGTGTTTTGTAGTTGTATCGATTATCAATTTGAGGATTTTTTAAATCTTTTACATATTGAAACTTATTGTACAACACATCCATGTTCATGGTAAGCTGACCTCCCTTAGTTTGAGAGTTGCGTATATTACTTCCCAAATTCTGGTCGAGTTGTGGGTTACCAACTAAATCCCAAGCATAAGTGGCGGCATAACGTGCACTACCATTCATAAAATCTAATCCGGGAAGTTTTGAGAACGGAATACTATAATTTAAATCAAAATTGTGATTGTAGTTCGTATTGTCGCCAAAGCGTTGAACATTTTGCCATACTTCTCGCTTAAAGCGATCATAGCTTTCTTCATCGTCGCGATCCACTTTACCATCGGGCTCAGAAATCAAGGCTCGATTTGAGGCATTGAAATTAAAAGTTAAGGACTCTGTAAAGTTGTGTCGAATCGTATAAATTCTCGCCCAGTCAAATGACTTTTGATAAAATGGCGGTGACTCAAAAGCAAACCCCGAAGTAATGTTTCTCGCCTGACGTTCATGATAGGAGCGGTCGAATTGATTTTGAATGCTGATTTGACTCGGCATCAAATTGAAATTAAAGTCCTGTATAAACTTAAAGGCTTGATTTTTCTTAAAAAATTCAACTTCTTTAAAAGGTTCAATGCTGTTTTTCTTACCACTAAAGCTGTAATTAATAGCCCCTCTATACGTTTTTAATCGATCAAACTTAGTTGTGATGTTTCGATTAAACACCTCGGAATAAGCATAAGTAAAAGCAAAATTTTCTACATCGTAGAAATTACTTTTCTTTTTATTGGGTCCGGGTAGCTTTCGTACATTGGTAAAGTTAACACTTCGCCTACGCGTATAATCATCGGTGATTTTACGAATCGAATCTTTATAGTCAGAAGTAAATTCATCGGAATTTAAAAACTCATTCAACTTCACATCCGGATCAAGCGGATTAAACTCCGGTCTTACCACACTTTCTGAAATGGAGTAATACATGGGAATACTCACATTGGCTTCGTCGGGCAAAAATTTAGCTAAATCTAAACTTGCCGATAAGTCATATTGTTGACGAGTTTCCCTTTGTCGCTCATTTAGTTTTTGCTCTAAACTTCCCCAACCCGGAGTACTCATGCTACCGGAAAGATTCACCGTACCTAAATCGGCTACTTGAGCTGTCATTCGGGCTTGAGCTGCCCAACCTCCTTTATTGTTAAAGTCAGAAAGTCGTAGTTCGTTCGCCCAAACTTTAGCACACTTTGCCAGTCCGTCATCATTTGGATTTCCCGGACCTCCTCTTCGGTTTCGCACCCCAATCATAATCACCTGCACTTCTGCCAAATTTGGATTACCCTTAATTCGGATTAAGTTTTTACCATCGGGAATTTCATAAACCCTATTAATGCTAACTCCGCCTCCGGGACTTATGGTTTGTCGGTTTCTTGTTTGTTTTGCATCAATTAATTTTTGAAATGCCAAATCAATTTCGTTGGCACTTGGCCAAACCTGCCGCGGAGAGTTTTGTCCGGGCTGTGTTACTGTTAAGGGAACTTCATATTCATAATAGTTATTCTCAAAATCAGTTCCCAAGCGCAAAACCAAAGAAACATCACCATCGTTCAGCACCTCAGCTTGATTTCCGGCCTCAGCATGAGAAAACATTTTTAATGTATTGTACTGACGAATATCTAAGTTCAAATAACGGAAAGCAAACTTGGTATAACCATCTTGTAAATCACAAACATCCAACTCCAACGATTGCTCATTCAGCTGACGTAAATTCGTTGTACCAAAGTCAATTTCACGCTCAATATCCGGTGGAATGGTGTAATTAATCGGCACGCGATTGGCATTTTCCTCTAAGTTCACCGCTCCAATATTAAAAGTAGTTGCTCCCGGCTCATTTCCATGTGTATCACCAGGCGGCAAATCTTCTCCGGTATACCTTCTCCATTCACCACGCACCAATCCTAATCGAGCAAAACGCACAACTACTTCTTCGTTAAAGCCCTTCATAAACATTCGCATAAAACGAATAGATTTAAAGTCGCGAATGTTTCCAACCACTTTTTCCGGTTCTCTAATTGGGATCTTAAACTGATACCAATTCACTTCTTTGGTTCTGCCATTTACTGTTTTAGTTGCTCGAACAACATCCGTAATATAATTTGCTCCAACATTCCCAGGTTGCAATAAATCAGGTGATAGCTTTACTTTGTATTGGTAATAGCTTTCTGTTCTATCCAAGTTAAAGTTTCTGTTAACATCCTCCACATCGGGCAATGTAGTAGCTGCTGTTGGGTAGTCTTCAGGCGACTGCTCAGCAGTTGGAGAGTTTCCTTCATGACCGTTAAACATTTTATAGCGCTCCAAAATAGAAAGCTGCTGATTGTCGTAGTCACTGCCTCGATAATAATGATAATTGTCTGAAGAAGGGTCGTTAAAGAAATTAGTAAAGGCATTTGGTGCCAAAATATTGGAAAGCGTATCTAAGTAGTCTTGAAAGAATTCTTGTTCTTGATTATCCGACAAACCATCCAACCCAATATCTTGAAACTGTCTGGATTGTGGATTAAAATCGAAGGCATTTACAACTGATTGTATCGTAGGAATTCTACCCCAAATCACCTCGGCGGTGTTATTGTCTGAGCCATCTACCGGAAAGCCATTTTCAAAACTTTTTCTACCATCCTTCAAAATATCTTCAGAAATTGAACCAATGTTAAAATACAAATCACCCCCGCTGTGGTTGGGGTTTCCATCTTGCTCATTAAATGGATCCATTATCCAAAACTGAATATATTCCACATTGGACGCCTCAAAGTCACTCGATTGGATTTCACGCATTATTCCACCCCATCGCTCCTGTGGCTCTCTTAATGTTCCATCGGGATTTAAACCGGCTGAGTAGGCACTACCGCTAGTTTCATAGTTGTAAGGTCCTCTTTCTCTCGGATAAAATGCCAAATCTAAGGTGGGTAAATTGTTAATCAACCCCGGATCAGGATCTTTATTGGGAAAAACTTCCGTTTCTAAAATTTCTCTTGAAAAGTTATTCGCCTGACTTTCTGAATCTCTTATGTGATTTGGCGTCCTGCTATCGTTCCTAAAGAATAAGGGATCAATCGTATACCAGGACAAATGTGCTCTATTATAACCATAAGCTAAATTATCATTAAGGTTTCCTTCAGGGAATAAATCATCTTGACCCTGCGGAGTACTTGCTAAATACCATGCATTCGATGAGCGAATGTCAATTACCGTTTGGCTGCCTTCAAAATCGTCGATATAGGCGATTCCACTTTTTGAAATGGCGCGTGAATTCCCCGGGAAGAGTCGAGCTGCCTCGCCGGTAACAGTTATAGTAGATTTTTCTTTCGTAGAATAAAAAGGCAATAAATCAACAGCTCTACTTATTTGTGGAACCTCTGATCGGAAGCTACCATCAACTCCAACAACGGTGTTTGAAATTGGCTCGTCACCAATATTAATTTTTCTAGTCAGCGGGCGCTCTGTAAGATTTAATACCGTTGCTCCCACATTAATATCATCTGAAACTCTATAGTCGAAACGCGAACCTAAAAGTGTTTTCGTTTGGACATTAAACAAAGAGTTACTCCCCAAGCTCACCTTAATCGGTTGCCCTGAAGCCAAAATACCTTCGTTTAATATTTTTACTCTACCTAAATTATAATCAACCGTATAATCAACATTTTCCTGCAATCGGGCTCCTCCAGCCGTTACTGTTACAGAACCTTCCGGAATGTTAAAGGAGTTAAGATTAATTTCTGAACCTGAACTCGATTGATAACGACCTTTAAAAGTATATCGATTGTGGTCAACATCTTGCTGAGCAAGTACTTTTGTGGTTGTGTAAAGCGAATCAAAAGCGTATTTTGCCGCTAAAGTGGGGTTGTTAAACTGCTCCTTTAGGTAATCACCAAAGGGCTCGAGGACGGGAAAGTAAATTCGACCGTTTTGCGGATTGATGGTTATGTTAGGCAAAAAGTCAAAAACCCCATCTGGCTGAGGCTGATTTGTCACCGTCACTCGATCTAAGCCCAATGTGTTGATTAATGGCATGGATTGATTTGGTCCTTCCGGGAAATAGGGAATTTCAACTCCGGTTTCAGGATTTAAATACCAAATCTGTAGTTCAAAATTTTCTTCACTTACGTTAAATGCATCAAGAGAGTAAACGTTTTTCATCATTAAATCCCAACTTGGCAAAGTAGGATCAATAATGGTTCCTTTTAGCAACTTAAGGTATACTGCATTCTGTCCATCTATTCCATCTGTTGAAAGTTCACCAACTTGATAAACTTGTCCGTTGTAGGTATAGCGATATGCAACAGCCAGTACATCTTGCGGATTTAGTGTTCGGTTTAATGAAATATAGCCCAGTTCAGTATTTAAGGTATACTCATTGGGGCTCAACATTACGGCATTTTCAAGGCGTTCGTAGTCAGTTCCCGAAACCATTCCCTGCGCCTGTAATACCTGATCAGAATTGTTGAAATTTCTAATTACTTCTGCTTGACCAAAACCCCCGGTTAGGTTAGCATAAAGGTCATTGGCATTATTATCAGCTACCCTAACTGAAGGGTCACGATTTACGATATTGGGATTTAAAATTCTACGATCAGAACCTAAATCGGTAAAAGCTAGAATATTTCTCGTATTGTTGAAGTTTCCTTGAGTATTTGTAATATAAACCTCAACTGCTGTAATATTTATTCTGGAAATAACACGTGGTGGTTCAGATAAATTTGTCTCATAGCTCTCTCTAAACAAATGAGATAAAAAATAGTGTTTATTGTCTTCGTACTCTGCCGCCGACTTTTCAAACTCCTGAACTTGAGCTCCACCACTTACGTTGATTTCTTTCTTCTCCCCTTTTTCCTGAGAAAAAATTGAAGTAACTCTTAGGCGACCGAATTGAAGTTCTGTTTTTACACCGAAGAGCGTTTGGCTACCGGTAATTAAAGAACTCTGAAGTGGCATGGAAACGTTACCTGCCTCAATTTTCTGAATAATTTCATCTTCGTAACCGGTATATTCAAGCTTGGTTTGGTTCTCAAAATCAAAAGTAGCTTCCGTATTGTAATTGGTTTGAATTTTCATTTTCTCCCCAATGTTTCCAATCACATTTAACTGAATTTTTTGATCGAAATCGAAGGTACTTGTTCTTCTTTGCCTTTCGGGAAGAATTGGATTATCTCTACGAGCTACGTTTACACCAAAAGAGAGTTCAGCAGAGCCCTGGGGACGGATATCAATGGTATTCCCTCCAAAAATTCGATCAAAGAGTTTTCCTTTTACATTTAACTGAGGTCGAAAACCTTCAGACTCATTGAGCGTTTGAGCTGCTGCTTTAGAGCGCCAAAAATCTCGCTGACTTTTAGCCATATCGTACTCAAGGTACTCCTCCAGACTCATGTAAGAGGGACTACGATAATTATCGTCGCCCATTTTTTGGTAGTAATTGTACTGACCACTTTCCGGATCGTACTGAAACTCTTTATTCACATTTTTAGGGTCGGATAAGTAAAGCGGACTACCTCCTTGATTTAACCCTTCATTGCTATTATCATCAAAAGGAAAAATTAAATCTATGTCAGCAGAATCATCTTCCGTGGAGTCGGGTATGGCCATATAATATGCAGGAAGCTCAACGACTGGCAGTTCATTTTTATTGAACGCCACCATTGAGCCGACAAATGTCCCCATCAGACCAAGTGGGAGAACCAGCCTGTTTATATGCCTTTTCTTAAATACCAAATTAAAATGCGAGCCCCCTACAACCCCTTCAATGCATACTTAATTAATTCTTCTACAGAGTAATCACTCTTCGACTTCAACAGTTTTTTAAGGGCATTTTCCGCCTGATTTTTGCTAAAGCCTAACATAACCAAGGCTGATAACGCTTCTTCTTTAACAGTATTGTCCTGAGGTGAAGAAATTTCTAAATCGATGTTTTCTTTTGCTACTTTATCTTTTAAATCAATAATGATTCGCTGAGCAGATTTTGGACCAATTCCTTTTACAGCTTTAAACCATGCTGCATTACCACTTAAAATAGCTTCTTGAATTTCAGTAGGATCTCCGGCCGACAAAACCATTAAAGCAGTTGCTGCTCCAACCCCGGAAACGGAAATTAGTAATTGAAAAAGTCTTTTCTCAGCCATGCTGGAAAATCCATACAACAGCTGAGCATCTTCGCGAACAACAAATTGAGTTAATAATTTACAAGCCTCTCCCTCGGGAATTTGACTGTAAGTATTTAGCGAAATATTGAGCTGATAGCCTACGCCATTGCACTCTATCACTACATAAGTGGGCGTTTTCTCAACTAGTCTTCCATTAATGTGTGCAATCATTTGATTTACTTTCTGGTTTGTGCATCTACAGCTGCAATAGTAGCCATATTTACGATTTCTCTAACACTACTTCCCAATTGTAAAATGTGTACCGGTTTTTTCAAACCTAAAAGTACCGGACCAATAGCTTCTAATTCTCCCATTTCTTGCACTAATTTGTAGGCTATGTTTCCGGCAGAAAGATTAGGGAAGATTAATACATTTACTTTCTTATTGACCAATTTAGAAAATGGGAACTTTTCTTTCATTAAGTCTTTGCTCAGGGCAAAATTGGCTTGAAGTTCTCCATCAACCACTAATTTTGGATGCTTTTCATGCAGTATTTTTACTGCGTCGCTCACCTTTTTAGTTTGTTCAAATTCTGAAGAGCCAAAGTTGGCAAAAGACAACATGGCTATTCTCGGCTTAATCTTCATTCGCTCTACCGACTTTGCTGTTAAAACTGCAATATCGGCTAAATCTTGGGCAGTTGGCTCAACATTTATGGTCGTATCTGCAAAAAATACCGGTCCGTTTTTAGTGATAACAATGTACATTCCGGCAATTCTACTCACCCCTTTTTCTGTGCCTATAATTTGCAAAGCCGGACGAATAGTTTCCGGATAATTACGAGTGATTCCGCTAATAAAAGCATCCGCATCTCCTTGATTTACCATCATGGCTCCAAAGTGGTTTCTATCTCGCATTTTTTGACGAGCTTCGAACTGGGTGATTCCTCTACGCTGACGTTTTTCAAATAAAACGTCTCCATACTCATAGCGCTTTTCTTGCCAAGACTCTTCTTTTGGATCAATGATTTTAACCCCTTCTAAATCGAGTCCATACTCCTCCATTAAAGCCTGAATTCGCTTGTGATTTCCGAGTAAAATAGGCATCGCTATTTCCTCGTCTCTCACCACCTGCGCCGCTCTTAACACTTTGTAATTATCTGCCTCAGCAAACACCACACGCTGAAGTTTTCTTCGAGCGCGCTCCGTCATATTTTTAATTAACTTGATATCTAAACCAAGTCTTGTACTCAATTCCATTTTGTATTTCGCCCAATCTTCAATGGGTTTCTGAGCTACTCCTGAATCAATTGCAGCTTTAGCTACCGCAGGAGCAATAGCCATTAACAAACGAGGATCCATTGGCTTTGGAATTAAAAAATCTCTACCAAAGCTCAAATTTCTTGAGCTGTAAGCCTCATTAACTTCTTCTGGTACCGGTTCCTTAGCTATTTTAGCAATGGCTTTTACTGCAGCTAGCTTCATTTCTTCGTTAATGGTTGTTGCTCTTACATCCAAAGCGCCTCTAAAGATAAAAGGAAAGCCCAATACATTGTTTACCTGATTAGGATGATCGGAACGTCCGGTTGCCATAATAATGTCTTTACGAACACTCATCGCTTCATCATAAGGAATTTCAGGATCAGGATTTGCTAAGGCAAAAACAATCGGATTTTCCGCCATGCTTTTCACCATTTTTTTCGACAAAATGTTCCCTTTTGAGAGTCCTAAGAAAACATCTGCATTTTTAATGGCATCCTCCAATTGATTAAAATCTCTATTTGTAGCAAAAGCTTGTTTGTACTCATTTAAATCATCACGATCAGATCGAATAACTCCTTTACTATCGAGCATTATAATGTTGCTTTTTCTCGCTCCTAAAGCCACGTATAAATTTATACAGGCCATGGCAGACGCACCGGCACCATTTACAACTATTCGAATGTCTTCTATTTTCTTTTCTGCCAATTCAAGCGCATTCAACAAAGCTGCAGCGGAAATAATTGCTGTTCCGTGCTGATCATCGTGCATTACGGGAATATCTAACTCCTCTTTTAATCGCTTTTCAATTTCAAAACATTCGGGAGCTTTTATATCTTCCAAATTTATCCCTCCAAAAGTTGGAGCAATCGCCTTAACAGTATTTACAAATGCATCAACATCTTTATTATCAACTTCAATATCAAAAACATCAATGTCTGCAAAAATCTTAAAGAGCAATCCTTTGCCTTCCATAACCGGCTTAGAGGCTTCCGGTCCGATATCTCCTAAACCAAGAACAGCTGTTCCGTTGGAAATAACTGCTACTAAGTTTCCCTTAGCTGTGTACTTGTAAGCTAACTCTTTCTCTTCAGCAATTTTTTTACAAGGCTCAGCTACTCCGGGGGAATAGGCTAATGCCAAATCTCTTTGTGAACTGTATGGTTTAGTTGGTTTAATTTCAATCTTTCCCGGTTTTCCTTCCGAGTGATAATCTAATGCTTCAATCTGCCGTCTCTTATCCGCCATATCATTAATTTTAGGGTTGATAAAAGTAAGCAATAAGCAGGGCAAATAAAACAAGCAGATTGGGCAAAAAATAGAAAATAATGAGTGACAAAAAGAAAAAGCTCCTTGTCTTTTCCGGTGCAGGGGTTAGCGCAGAAAGTGGTCTAAAAACGTTTAGAGACCAAGGCGGATTGTGGGAGGATTATGACATTTCAGAAGTGGCAACACCTCAAGCATGGCAAGCAAACCGTGATTTAGTTCTGAAGTTTTACAATATGAGAAGGAAACAGCTTTTTAAGGCAAACCCCAATGCTGCTCACAAAGCCATAGCCGAATTAGAAAACTATTTTGATGTGGAGGTAATCACACAGAACATTGACGACTTGCACGAAAGAGCCGGCTCTACAAAAGTGACTCATTTACATGGTGAACTAAGAAAAGTTCAAAGTGAAAAATACCCTAATTTGATTTACGATTTTGAAAAAGAAGAAATTGAAATTGGCGACTTATGTGAAAAAGGTCATCAACTTCGTCCGCATGTGGTGTGGTTCGGCGAAGCTGTACCCATGATGGAAAAGGCTTATGAGATTGCCTCTAGTGCAGAGCTATTTATTGTAGTTGGGACTTCATTAAATGTTTACCCCGCTGCCGGTATAATCAACTTTGTACCAAACAATGCTATATGTTGGCTAATTGACCCTAACAGCAATGAATATCAACTCCCCAAAAAGTGGAAGCTTATACAAGATAAAGCAGGCGCAGCTATGCCCAATTTACTAGAGGAATTAAAAAAATTGGCATAAAAAAAGGAGCCTTCTGACTCCTTTTTTATATTTAATTAGTTAAAATCTTATTTAACAATCAGTTTCTTGGTTTTTAAAATTTGTTGATTATCCAACACACTTACGAAGTAAATTCCTTTTGAATAAGAAGATAGATCTAACTGCATTTTTTGAGCTGAAGAAGGAACCGCAATGGTTTCTATTTGCTTTCCTAAAATATCTTTTACTTCTATACTTAAGTTTTGATTTAAAGATTTATCAAACTCTACATTAACAAAGTTGTTTGTTGGATTAGGGTACAAATTAAAAGATAGCTGATGTGCTTTCTTCTCATCAATAGAAGTGGTATTAGATAAAATATACTTTACAAAAAAAGACGAGGATGCCCCACCAAAATCTCCACCTAATGTATCAAAAAAGGAATACTCATATATTGCTATTCCGGTTTTCTTGTTTGTTGTTAAATAAAGTTGAATTCCATAGCCACCTGCGGTATCTCCAGGCAAAACTTCAGCGCGATCATCAGGATTCCAGCTAGTTTCTTCACCAGCGTTTTTTGCACCAAAACAAGTAGATGCCCAACACAAATAATCTGCGGTTCCCGGAATTATTTGATGTTCAATTCTAGTAACTTCAATAACCATTGTATCACCTGACTCATTAACAACACTAGCAAAACCACTATGTTTAATATCCGGGCTATCAACTGTAGTATCTATAGGGTGAGAAAAAGTAATTGTATCACCAACAATACTTTCACCTTCGTTATTATAAATACCAATTTGCGCTTGAGTTGCTATGGCTAATGCTAAAGTGAATAAAGATAGTAGTGTTTTTTTCATATCATTCTTCTTTTAATACAATCAACAAAGATAATGATTATTTGAAAGTCAACAAAATAATCTGATTAACTTAATATTTATTTTTCGGATACTTTATTGCTAACTTTATCGCTCTTAAAAATTATTAATTTATTATTCAATGAATCGACTCATTATACTTATTGTTATTAGCTGTTTTGCATTCACAGCATTTGGTCAAAGTGACAAAATTCCTTCAGCCAAAGTAAATAAATTAGACGGCACAACATTTAATACTGCTAATATTAATAATGATGGGAAACCCATTATTATTAATTTTTGGGCAACCTGGTGCAGCCCATGCAAAAGAGAGCTTAACAACATTGCAGAAATGTATGAATTATGGCAGGAAGAGACCGGAGTAAAACTAGTGGCTATGTCAATCGACGATGCTCGAAATATGGCAAAAGTTGCTCCCTATGTAAATGGTAAAGGTTGGGAGTACGATGTATATATTGACCCTAATGGCGACTTTAAAAGAGCTATGGGAGTAAACAATGTTCCACACACCTTTTTGGTAGACGGAGAGGGCAATATTGTATGGCAGCACAACTCCTATGTAGAAGGCGATGAGTACGAGCTTTTCGAACTCGTAAAAAAACTTTCCGAAGGCGAAAAAATCGATTAAATTAAATTTCTAAATACATTGCCTCATGAGTAAAAAATGGCGCTTATGGACATTACTGTCTGTTCTATTTGTTACTTCTATAAATATGAATGCACAGCAGTTCGACGAAATAATGAGCCGCGGACAAATAAAAGGTAACTTTCAGTTTGAAAGCCAGTTTTACAGAGAAGACACAATTATTGGAGCTGAAGAAGTCCCGGAGAGAATTCGCTCAAATGGTTTTCTCAATCTAATTTATAGCAATGGAGGGGTTTCTGCCGGTGTTCGCTATGAAAGCTACCTCCCCCCTTTACTTGGCTACCCGGAAGGCTATCAAGGAAATGGAATTATGTATCGCTTTGCTTCTTATCAAAAAGATAACTTATCTATTACAGTAGGTAATTTTTATGAGCAATTTGGAACCGGCTTGGTGTTTAGAACTTATGAAGAAAGAGGTTTAGGTTACGATAACGCACTTGACGGCGTTCGTTTAAAGTACAAAGTCTACGATGGTATTCAGCTTACCGCATTAACTGGTAAACAACGAATTTTCTTTGATTACGGAGAAGGAATTGTAAGAGGTTTTGATGCCGATATCAACTTAAACGAAACTTTTTCAGACTTCTTTGAGGGTAGCAAAACTCGAATTTTATTAGGTGGTAGCGCTGTTAGTAAATATCAAGCTGATCGAAACTCCCAATTTGTTTTACCTGAAAACGTTGCCACATTTGGAGGTAGAGCAAGCATCACTAGAGGTCGATTTAACTTTTATGCAGAATACGCTTACAAAATGAATGACCCCTCAGCAGATAATGATTTTATTTACAAACCCGGAGAAGCATTATTACTTCAAGGAACTTATTCTCAAAAAGGGTTAGGATTGTTATTTTCCGCTAAACGAAACGACAATATGAGTTTTCGTTCTGATAGAACAGAAGGTGAACAGAACTTACTAATTAATTACATGCCTGCACTTACCAAGCAACATACTTATAATTTGTTGGCAACACTTTACCCTTATGCTACTCAGCTAAATGGGGAAGTTGCATTTCAAGCAGATTTAATTTACAAATTTGATAAAGGAACAATTTTAGGAGGTGATCGAGGGATGGACATTCAGGTCAATTATTCTACCGCCAACAATATAGATACTACCCACTTAAATGATGAATTTACTTTCCGTCAAGGTTATAAGTCAAGTTACTTTAGTGTGGGAGAAGTTTATTTTAAGGATTTTAATGTTCAATTAACCAAACGCTTTTCTTCAAAAGTAAAGGGAATATTCACCTATGCAAATTTAGTTTACAACCAAGATATTATCGAAGGGAAACCAGGTGCTCCAACGGTTTATGCTGACATTGCTATTGCAGATATTACGTATCGTTTAGATATGAGAAATGCCTTAAGAGGAGAGTTTCAACACCTTTCAACTGAGCAAGATCAAGGTGATTGGGCAACTTTACTTGTAGAATATACTTATGCACCACATTGGTTTATTGCAATTCAAGATCAATACAATTACGGAAACTCCGAAAAGGAAAAACAAACACACTATTATAATTTATCCATGGGATACAACAATAAAGGCAGCAGAATTACATTAAGTTATGGTAGACAAAGAGCAGGTATTTTTTGTGTAGGTGGTGTTTGTAGAGTTGTACCTGCCTCAAGTGGATTGTATTTATCAGTAACAAGTAGTTTTTAAAATTTAATGAATAATGAGAACTAAAAACTTACTTTCAATTAGCGTGTTATTAGCTTTGCAATTGTTCTTTTTAGGTTGCGAAAAAGTGGACGACCCATATCCGGTTAATATTGGTCAATCAATACCTTACCAAGGAACAGAATACATTATTGATACGGAATTTGAAATTGGAAACACTACTCAACTTATCACTTTTATTGATAATAATAACTGGGAAAGTTTAACAAGTCCCAATAATAGTAATCAACGTTTTATTCTTCTGGAAGAATTTACAGGTCAGAAATGTACGTTCTGCCCTGATGGTACAAGAGAAATAATTAGATTGGATACTATTTTTAAAGAAGTCCTCATTCCTGTTGCTATTCACGCAGGAACTTTTGCTGAACCACAAGATCCTTCAAGTGGCAAGTACACAACAGATTTTAGGGTAGATGGGGGACATAGTGAAGATTACCTAAATCAATTTAACCCGGGAAAAGCATTCCCTCGAGGAACTGTAAGCAGATTTGACAATGGCTCAGTTTCAGGACCTGCAGCATGGGAGGGTCAAATCAACTTGCTAAAATCTGAGTCTCCAATCGCTAGTTTAACAATAAACAATCATTACAGTCCTGACCAAAATGCGGTTAGGGTTCAAATAGACCTAGAGTGGCTAACAAACTCAACAAAAGAATATAATCTTCAAGTTTTTTTAGCAGAAGATCACATTATCGATTGGCAACTTGATAATGGTGTTGCAGTTCCTAACTACGATCACCGACACGTTTTACGAAAAGTAGTAAACGGCACATGGGGTAAGTCTATTGGGCAGGCAGTTCAAGGTGAAACTATTTCTATTCAATACATCACAAGAGTGGATGCAGATTGGAAAGCTAATGACATGGAGTCGATCGCTTTTATTTATAAAAATGACGGCTACGAAGTAATGCAGGCAAATGCCGCCTATATTTACAAACCCTAAGCGAACTTTTAGGCTTTTACGACGTTATTATTGTAATGAAACACCTTTACTTTTTTGCTTTTGTTTTCTTTTCATTCACCATGGCTACAAACAGTTATGGACAAAGTTTTAATGCCGGTATTTTAGCCGGAATAAATGCTTCTCAAGTCGCTGGTGATAGCTACAGTGGATTTAACAAGGCAGGTATCTTAGTGGGTTTGTATTCAGACATTGATATTAGCAGTAAAATTAATTTACAATTCGAAATCAATTACAGCCAAAAGGGAAGTCGAAAAAACCCTAACACAGCTGAGGGGGACACTGAGTTTTTCTTATTGCGACTGGATTATATCGACATTCCTGTTATGGCAAGGGTTCGTCACAACAAATTTACTTTTGAAGGAGGAGTGTATTACGGTCAGCTAGTAAATAACTACATAGAAGATGAAAATGGTCCTACCGAAATTCCCGCTGAGTTTAACAAGTTCAACGAATATGATTTTGGTGGTCTAATCGGTATAAACTTTAACGTTACCGAGAATATTATTATGAATTGGCGCTATAGCAATTCAATTATTCCAACAAGAAGGCACGATAGCAATGCCGTTTTTTGGTTTAATAGAGGAACATACAATAACTACATGAGTTTCAGCTTGCGATACGAATTTATTGGAGGTAATTAATGCAGAATAAAAAACACAAGATCGTTATTGGAATTAGTGGCGCATCAGGCGCAATTTACGCTAAGCTCTTACTCGATGAGCTGAACAAACTTTCCACGCAAATAGAAGCCGTTGGTATTGTAATGTCAGATAATGCCAAATACGTTTGGGAAACGGAATTGGGCAACAAAGACTATCAAAACTATCCTTTTACCTTTTACAGCAAAAATGATTTTGAAGCTCCATTTGCATCCGGTTCTGCGAAGTACAATACCATGATTGTTGCCCCTTGTTCAATGGGAACCTTAAGCAGAATAGCACATGGCACTTCTAATGATTTGTTAACTAGAGCAGCCGATGTAATTTTAAAGGAAAGAAGAAAACTCATTTTAGTTTGTCGGGAAAGTCCGCTAAACTTAATTCACATTGAAAATATGCGGCAGCTCACTTTAGCAGGTGGAATTATTTGTCCGGCTGTACCTTCCTTCTACAGTAATCCCCAAACTATTGAAGAAGCCGTAATGACCGTAATCAATAGAGTTATTGATTTAATTGGGCTCAAAAAGAAATCCTATAGCTGGGGAGAAAACGAATAATTTTTTTAACACTCTTTAGTCGAAAAATCACCTCTAAAAATTTGGTTTGAATGCTTATTTGTCCGTAAATTGAGCATCCAAAATACAGGGAATTATGTACGAAATGAGTAAGAAGGTTCTTAGCCGTGTAAGCTTTGACAGACGATTGTTTAGGAAGGAATTGCTCAAGTTTAGAAGATGGCTTAAGCCAAAAGAATCACTCATGTTAAAAGCATGGTGTTTGACAACTTTTGGTCATCTTCACAGAGACATTATCATAGAGGTTTTTGAATCTACGCTTTCTTAAGGAAACGCAGGTTTCTCATTAAGCCACTATATTTTGTCCGTTTTACTGCCGACTTTTTAAAAAGTTGATTGAATTTTGTTTTTTCTAATTCATACCAATCAACTTTACCCATATCCATTAACTCTTTTTTAGGCTCAAATAAAGGTTCAGCATGTTGCTCTCCAAATCGATTCCAAGGACAAACATCTTGACATATATCACAACCAAATGCCCAATCGTTCATTTTATTGGCAAATTCTTCGGGCAGCTCTTCATCTTTTAACTCGATTGTTAAATAAGAAATACATTTAGAAGCATCTACCTGCCTATTCTCCACAATAGCATCGGTAGGGCAGGCATCAATGCATTTAGTGCAACTACCGCAGTAGTCTTTAATCGAACCATCGTAAACCAAAGGTAAATCAATTATCAATTCAGCTAAAAAGAACTGAGAGCCTTTTTGCTTATTGATGAGCATGCTGTTTTTTCCAATCCACCCCAAACCGCTTTTTCTAGCCCAAGCGCGATCTAGAACAGGAGCAGAGTCAACAAAGTATCGCCCGCCTACTTCTCCAATCTCTTCTTGAATCCGCTCAAAAAGCTGTTTTAATTTATCCTTTACCACAAAATGATAGTCGACTCCATAAGCATATTTTGAGATTTTTGGCGCCTCAGTGTCTATCTGTTGATTTGTTGTGTGGTAATTATACATTAATGAAACAACAGATTGGGCTCCATCCACTAATTTCCTTGGGTCTGTTCGCTTGTCGAAATAGTTTTCCATATAGCCCATCTTGGCATTTTTCTCCTCTGACAGCCATTTTTCTAATCGCCTCGCATCTTCCTCTAAAAAATCTGCTTTGGAAAAGCCCACAAAGCTAAATCCTAGTTTTAGCGCCTCCTCACGAATAAATGCTGTATTTTTTTCAGCTGATTGTTTCATTAACCAAAGAGTGTTCCATCGTCGCGGTGATTCTTTCTGCCAAGGTGCTTGTAAGCTGTATCAGTTGCTTCTCTTCCTCTCGGTGTTCTTCGTAAAAAACCTTCTTTAATCAAAAAGGGCTCATAAACTTCTTCAATAGTACCTGCTTGCTCTCCAACAGCAGTTGCAATTGTTGTTAAACCTACCGGACCACCTTTAAATTTATCGATAATGGTCGTCAACAAACGGTTGTCCATTTCATCTAAGCCATGCTGATCTACATTTAATGCAGAAAGAGCCAAATGCGCTATTTCTAAATCAATGGAACCATTTCCTTTTATTTGAGCAAAATCTCTAACCCTTCGCAAAAGAGCATTTACAATTCTTGGTGTTCCCCTACTCCTTCCGGCAATTTCTGAGGCAGCATCATTTTGAATTTCTATACCCAAAATTTCAGATGAGCGCTTAACGATCATTGCGAGTAAGTCTTTGTCGTAATACTCCAAGCGAGAATTAATTCCAAAGCGAGCACGCAAAGGAGCAGTTAGCAAACCTGCTCTTGTTGTAGCACCGATTAAAGTAAAAGGATTTAACTTAATCTGAACGCTTCTGGCATTAGGTCCTGAATCGATCATAATGTCGATTTTATAGTCTTCCATTGCCGAATATAAGTACTCCTCAATTACAGGGCTCAAACGATGGATTTCGTCAATAAAAAGTACATCTCCTTCATCTAAGTTAGTCAGTAAGCCTGCCAAGTCAGCAGGTTTTTCTAAAACCGGTCCTGAAGTAACACGAAAACCTACATTTAATTCATTGGCGATAATATTTGCCAAGGTTGTTTTCCCTAAACCCGGAGGGCCATGTAGCAATACGTGATCCAGAGCTTCACCTCTAAGATTAGTTGCTTCAACAAAAATCTTAAGATTTTCTACCACTTTATCCTGTCCGGTAAAATCGCTAAAGTTTAGCGGCCGCAGAACTCGCTCTACCTCCCTTTCTTCGGGACTTTGATTTTCTATATGTGGATCTAAATTGTCGTTCATAAGTAATGCTGCTTCAAAGCTACTGAATTATTCACGTACTAAATCGTGATAAATCTCTTGAAAAAAGATTTTAAACTTAAAAATATACACCGGTGAAGTAAATTGCTCTTCAATGCTATGATTGGGTACAATCATTAAGCGATAGCCCACTCCTGCTCCCAAACCAAAATACTTCAAAAAAGTATACTGAACTGTGATTGCCGGTTCATAACTCACTACAAAATTACGCGATCTGGAAAGTTTATTGCCATTGCGTTCAAACTCATACCACGACTCTCCCAAGCCAAACTGAACGGGAATGCTAAACTCCCATTTTTCGTCTCGATAAAAGGTGTATTCAACATAAGGAGAAAAATAATAATAGTTTACTTCTGCATTGTAATTTACTCCTTCTAAAAATAGCTGATTTTTTGGATTAGACCATAGCTGATTATAGCCTAAACCAAAGCTTAATTTATCGTCAAAGTTTAACCCTAGTTTAAAACCAAAAACCCGAACTCCAGTATTGCTGATAAATGCATTTCTGGAATCCAATTTAAATTCAAACTTCGGTTCTTCTTTTAAAGCCAATCTAAGTTCTTCTTCGAAATGTTGCGCATGAATTCCAATCACACAGATGACAGCAACTACTAACAAACCAACCTTTTGCCAATTTTCTCTCATAAAAAAAGTCCCTAACGAAGTTAAGGACTTTTTGAAACTATATTCAGTTAGGCATTGTATTAATTAATGTGACAAATCTAAACTACTGTAAAAATTAGTATATTTAATATATCAATTAACTAGAATTTTGATTTATCATGAGTTTACAATATATTTCAGATAGCGAAGGAAAAGTTACAGGAGTTTACATCCCAATTGCCGAATGGGAAAAAATTAAAAATAAATACAAAGAAATTGAGGAAATTGATATTCCCGAATGGCAGATGAATGAAGTAAGAGATCGTATAAGCAATTATGAAAAAGACCCCTCAAAAGCAATGGATTTTGATGAAGCCATGAATGATATTGAAAAAGACTTATAAATGTATAGGGTTATAATCTTACCACTAGCAAAAAAAGATATCTTAGAAGCAGCGAAATGGTATAACATAAAAAAGGAAGGACTCGGTAAACAGTTTACAAAAGAAGTTCGTTACAGCGTTAAATACATTCGTAAAGAACCAAAATCAGTAGCAATAAGATATAACAACATTAAATGTGCACCACTTAAAAGGTTTCCTTTCATGATTCATTACTATATTGAAGAAAGCAATAAATCAATCGTCATTATAGCAGTTTTCCACACATCAATAAACCCAAGCACATGGAATAAAAGATTAAAATAAATTAAACTACAGTTTTCTCTCATAAAAAAAAGTCCCTAACGAAGTTAAGGACTTTTTAATATATGTTTATATGTTAATTCTACTAATGACCTTCGTCTTTTTCACCTTCAGCTAATGGAACTGTTTGTGGGATGAAATCATCATCTGCACCAGGCTTGCTGTAGTCATAAGGCCAACGGTGTACTTCAGGAATTTCTCCTGGCCAGTTACCATGAATATGTTCTACAGGAGTTGTCCACTCCAATGTGTTTGCTCTCCAAGGGTTTTGTGGCGCTTTAGGTCCTTTATACATGCTATAGAATACATTAAATATAAATAAACCTTGAGCTGCAACAGCTAGAATTGCAAATAATGTAATCAATTCATTAATGTCGTACATATTATCGAACATTGGGAATTCAGTATTGGCATAATAACGACGAGGAACGCCTGCAAGACCTAAGAAATGCATTGGGAAAAATACCCCATAAGCTCCAATAATCGTCAACCAGAAGTGTGCATAACCCAAGCCTTTGTTCATCATTCTTCCATACATTTTCGGAAACCAATGATAAATACCGGCAATCATACCAAAAGTACCGGACAATCCCATTACAATATGGAAGTGACCGACTACAAAGTATGTATCATGTACGTTAATATCCAAAGCAGAATCTCCTAAGATAATACCTGTTAATCCTCCGGTAATAAAAGTGGATACCAAACCTATGGCAAACAACATTCCTGGTGTATATATAATGTTTCCTTTCCAAAGAGTTGTAAGGTAGTTAAACACTTTTACCGCTGAAGGAATAGCCACCAAAAGTGTTGTAAATGTAAATACAGCGCCTAAAAATGGGTTCATTCCGGTAACAAACATGTGGTGACCCCATACTAAGAATGAGATAAAGCCAATAGCTAAAATAGATCCAATCATCGCTCTGTATCCAAAGATTGGTTTTCTAGAACTTGTTGCTACAATCTCAGAAGTAATTCCCAAAGCCGGAAGTAAGATAATATATACCTCAGGGTGACCCAAGAACCAGAATAAGTGCTCATACAAAATCGGGCTACCTCCGTCAACTTCTAACGCTTTACCGGCAATGTAGATGTCTGATAAGTAAAAGCTAGTTCCAAAACTTCTGTCCATTACCAAAAGTAAAGCTGCTGCTAAAAGAACAGGGAAAGAGATTAAACCAAGGATAGCAGTAACTAAGAAAGCCCAAATAGTTAAAGGCATTCTAGTCATTGTCATACCTTTAGTTCTCAAGTTTAATACAGTAACAATATAGTTAATACCTGCTAATAACTGAGATACTATAAACAATGCCATTGAAATCAACCAAAGTGTCATTCCCATCCCTGATCCGGGTATTGCTTCAGGCAAAGCACTTAATGGAGGATAAATTGTCCATCCTCCGGATGCGGGACCACCTTCAACAAACAATGAAGCCATCATAATGCAACAAGAAATGAAGAAAATCCAATATGAAAGCATGTTCATAAAGCCTGATGCCATATCACGAGCACCCAACTGAAGCGGAATTAACAAGTTACTAAATGTACCTGAAAGACCGGCAGTTAAAAGGAAAAACACCATAATTGTTCCATGAAGCGTAACCAGAGCCAAATATTTGTCAGCTGTTAAAACTCCATCAGGCGCCCAGTTACCCATAAAACTTTCTAAAATAGGAAAGCTTTCTCCGGGATAACCCAATTGTAATCTAAAAATTAAAGACATAAGCATTCCAACCAACCCCATTAAAGAACCGGTAATGAAAAACTGCTTTGCAATCATTTTGTGATCAGTACTAAAAATGTACTTAAACAAAAAGTCGTTGTCGTGATGATGTGCTGTTCCTGACATTATCTATAATTTATTTATATCTATTCAATTAATTATAAAGAAGACAGTTGTTCGTTCTTCTCTTCTTCAGTTTCCGTTGTTGTTTCTTTTGCGGCTGATGTATTTCCCTCAACGGTCATAAACACTTTTTGTTCAGCCAACCACTCTTCATAGTCCTCTTCACTAACAACAGTTATTTCCATTCCCATGTTGTAGTGTGCGGCTCCACATATCTTATTACATAGTAATTGGTAATAAAATTCAGGATCACCGGTGATGTCGCGCATCTCTTCAGTAGTTTTGGTAGGAACAAAATTAAATCTTGTTACCATACCCGGAACACAGTTCATTTGGGCTCTAAAGTGAGGCATATAAGCACTGTGAATTACATCTTGCGAGCGGAAGTAAAACTGCACCGGACGATTTACCGGAATAACGAACTCAGCTTTTACTAACTTGTCATCCCAAGAATTTTGATCTGTTGAGTCCATTCCAAGGCTGTTTACACCTCCGATAAGCTTCACATCAGCTTTACCGAACTTTCCATCATCTCCCGGGTAACGAGCTGTCCAGTCAAACTGACGAGCATAAATTTCTATCTCTACAGGGTCATCTTCTGCAGTTAGTGGTTTCATGGTCTCATTCCAAATGCTCAAACCATAGAGAATAAGGATTAACAATACTAAAGCAGGGATTGCCGTCCACAATATCTCTAATTTATTGTTGTGAGGAAAATACTCTGCTTTTCTGTCTTTATTGTATACATACTTCCAAGCAAAGTAAAAAAGCAAGATGTGAGTAATAACAAATACAGGAATAATAATAATCCAAGTAGTATTCATTAAACCATCTACTACAACACCATGCTCAGAGGCCGCTTCGGGAAGCATAAAATCACCCCAAGCAACTAATTGCCAAATAATAAAGGCAAAATACAACACCAGAAATACCGGCATCAAGTTAGCTTGCGTTTTATTATCACGCTCAGTAACTTCATAAGGTTGAACACCTTTAACTGTACTTGCTTGTTCTAACACTTTCACCACCTTTGATAAGGCAATGATTCCAAGTACTACTGCTATTAAAATCAACAAATTCAACATTCTGATGTATTATTTTAGATATGTAAATGTTTACTTTCTTCAAGATAAGGGTGATTTTTCACCATCATTGGGGCTTTTGTAAAGGCATTAAATACCACGTACAAAAACAATCCTAAAAATCCTAGGAACATTCCAATTTCCATAAAGCCAAAGTGAAGCTCACCAAGGGTTCCAGGTACCACCATAAGGTATACATCAAACCAATGACCAACGAAAATAATCAGTCCCACTACGATTAAGTATCCAATTGTGCGTTTTGCATCTCTTGCCATTAAAATTACCATTGGAAAAACAAAGTTCATAAAGAATATTCCGAAGAACAACCATTTAAAGTGTTCAATTCTGGTAATGTAATAAGTTACTTCTTCAGGAATGTTTGAATACCAAATCAACTCAAATTGTGAGAACCACAAATAAGACCAAAGAAAGCTAATGGCAAACATCCACTTTCCTAAATCGTGAATATGACTTTTGTTAACAGCCGGTAAAAATCCTTTTCCTTTTAAGTAAATAGTTACCAAGACAAGGAAAATCATGGCACTCACCCAAATTCCAGAGAATACATACCAACCGAACAGTGTACTAAACCAGTGCGTGTCGATTGACATGATCCAATCCCATGAAGCCGTAGATGATGTAAATGCGAAGAAAACTAAAAATATAGCAGCTGATGTAATGTTTTTAAAGTGAGTTTTTGTGCCTCCTAACTCATCTTCCATTAAAGAACGCTTTCTAAACAAATAAGCGAAATAGCACCAAACACCTAAATAAGCTAAGGTTCTAATCCAGAAAAAAGGTTGATTTAGGTAGGCTGCTTTTCCTGCAATTATAGCATCATAATGATCTGAGTCCGGATTGTAAACTTCAGGATCCATCCAGTGGTAAATGTGATGCCAATGAAAAGTTCCAGCTAAAAAGAATACGATCAGAATAGCTGCACCTATGTAAATAAACTGACTTGTACCTTCAATAACGCGTTTTACAACAACCATATAGCTAGCTTCGGTTGCGTATTGTAAGGCCAAGAAGAACAATGCACCTAAACTAATGGCAAAGAAAAAGAAACCATTAATAAAAATGTTTGCCCAAAATCTGTTGTGATGATCGGTTTGATCATTCATGAAACCAAAAATCATAGCGATTACACCAATCAACATTAAAATGCTGAAGGTAATTTTGGCTCTCTTGCTGAAAATAAAATCCATTCTATCTATATTTTTACTTAGCAGTTATTCTAATTTTCACTTTCTGTTGAATCCTCTTCTACTGAAGCAGGTTGATCAGCACTCAAAGGGTCTTTACCTTGTAGAGTTTGAACATAGGCAACAATTTTCCATCTGTCATTCTCTCTAATCAAACTAGAGTGTGGACCCATTGCGTTCAATCCATGAACTATGGTGTGGTAAATATGTCCTTCTGTCAACTCTTTCATTGATTTCCCTAATCTTCTATTAGGTGTTTCATCCAAGTAAGAAGGAACTGCACCATAAATTGCATTCTGAATACTTCCTTCACCTTTCCCTTCTTTTCCATGACAGTGAGCACAAAAGCTAGTATAAAGAACTTTTCCTTCTGCTATTGATTTCTCAGTCAGATTTAATGGATTCTTTAAATTCTCACTCGCTGCTGTTAATCCTTCATCGTTATTTTCATAAGGATAAGGTTTATAGCCTCTCGGAATTGTATTTTCAGGAGTTAACCTTGAGGTCGCAGAGTCAGGATAATTATAATCCACATAAGGTTCAATTGCTGCAGATCTGTACATGTCCGGCATGAACTCCACTCCCGGACTATTCGGGTCGCTGCAGGCCACCATAACTACGGAAGCAAGCATTGAAGCGAATACAGTTTTCTTTAAATGTTTCATGTCTTTTCGAAGTAATTTTCCCTATTATCTTTCTTCAATTAATATAGAACCCGTTTCATTCAACATCTGAGACAATTCATCAACTGTTACATGATTGTCAGCAGGGTGAATTTCCATTACAAATTTATCATCAGTAGTGTATGGATATGGATTACGAGCTTCAACTCCGGGTAATGTCCAGTTTCTTAAAAAATACGTTAATGCCATTCCATGAGCTGCTAATAGCACTGTAAACTCAAATGTAATTGGAATAAATGCAGGTATATTTTGATAGAAAAAGTCGTTTGGTTTTCCACCGATATTCATAGGCCAATCAACGATCATGAAATAATACATACCTACAAGTGCTAAGCTTAAACCAATTAGTCCATAAATAAATGCACAAATTGCCAAACGGGTTTGCTTCACACCAATCACCGGGTCAATTCCGTGAATTGGAAAGGGTGAGAACACATCTCGAATGTGAACTCCTTTTGCAACGAGCTTTTTAGCTCCTTCTAATAGAACTGTATCGTCGTCGTAAGTTGCGTATATTACTTTATCTGCCATTTTTCAGTTCAGAATAATTGATTAATGCTCTTGATTATGTTTTTTGTACTGCTCTCCTGAAGATTTTAAAATTGTCTTCAATTCGTTTAACGGTAATACCGGGAAGAACCTTGCAAATAATAAGAATAGTACGAAGAATATTCCAATGGTTCCAATAAAACATCCAATGTCAACAAATGTAGGGTGGAACATTGTCCAACTTGAAGGTAAGTAATCACGGTGAAGTGATGTTACGATAATTACAAATCGCTCAAACCACATACCAATATTTACTACAATTGACATAAAGAAGGTAAACATAATGCTTGTTCTCAATTTCTTAAACCAGAATAACTGTGGAGAAATCACATTACAAGTCATCATAATCCAGTATGACCATGCATAAGGTCCGGTTGCACGATTTAAAAATGCATAAGACTCATACTCAACTCCAGAATACCAAGAGATAAAAAGCTCAGTTAAATAGGCTACACCTACAATAGAACCTGTAACAATAATTACGATGTTCATGTACTCAATGTGCTTAATGGTAATGTAGTCTTCCATGTTCATCACCTTACGCATGATGATCAAAAGCGTTTGTACCATAGCAAAACCGGAGAATACCGCTCCTGACACAAAATAAGGAGGGAAAATTGTGGTATGCCATCCTGGAATCACCGATGTAGCAAAGTCCATACTTACAATAGAGTGAACTGAGAATACCAATGGAGTGGCTAAACCGGCTAATACTAAAGAAATCTCTTCAAAACGATTCCAAGCCTTTGCATTGCCCGACCATCCAAAGCTCAATAAGCTGTATACTTTTTTAGGTACTGCTTGAGTTACCTTGTCGCGAATAGTAGCAAAATCAGGAATCAATCCAATATACCAGAATACTAGTGAAACAGAGAAGTATGTACTAATTGCAAATACATCCCATAACAATGGAGAGTTAAAGTTTACCCACAAAGAACCAAACTGGTTTGGAAGTGGGAAAACAAAATAAGCCAACCAAATTCTTCCCATGTGAATACCCGGCCAAACTGCGGCCATCATTACGGCGAAAATAGTCATGGCTTCCGCTGAACGGTTTATCGCCATTCTCCATTTTTGACGGAAAAGCAACAGTACTGCTGAAATCAATGTTCCGGCATGACCAATACCTACCCACCATACAAAGTTGGTAATATCCCATGCCCATCCTACGGTTTTGTTAAGCCCCCAGGTACCTACCCCTGTTCCAAGTAAGTATAAGATACATCCTATTCCCCAAAGGGCCATAACGGCTGAAATGCCAAATACAATCCACCATGAGCGGTTTGCCTTCCCAACCACGGGAGCCATCACGTCATCAGTAATCTGACCGTAGGTTTTTTCTCCCAGAATTAATGGTTCTCTAATCGCTGCTTCTTGCTGCATTCTAATTTATTTTAAGCAATATTTGATTCTGTATTTCTTACTTTAACTTGATAGTAAACATTTGCTTGCGTACCCACTTCTTCAATCACTCGGTAAGCACGATTTCCGTTTACTTCTTCAAGTACTTTACTTGCCTCATCGTTCAAGTCACCAAAGGTAATAGCGTTTGTTGGACAAGCAGAAGCACATGCTGTTTGGATTTCTCCATCTGCAACTTTTCTACCTTCCTTTTTAGCGTTTAATTTACCTTCTTGGATAATTTGAACACATAAGCTACATTTTTCCATTACACCACGCGCACGAACAGTTACATCTGGGTTTAATACCATTCTTCCTAAATCATCTTGCGATGGGTTTAAGTCGGCAAACTTATCTAAGTTTTGGTAACTAAACCAGTTAAAACGACGAACTTTATAAGGACAGTTGTTTGCACAGTAACGTGTACCGATACAACGGTTATATGTCATTTGGTTTAACCCTTCATTGGAGTGTGTGGTAGCTGCAACAGGACAAACAGTTTCACAAGGTGCATGATTACAGTGCTGACACATCATTGGCTGATGTACTACTTGAGGATTGTCCTCAGGTCTTTCCATTTCACTGTAATTTCTCTCTTCTACATCCTCTGCATTGGCGCTAAAATAGCGGTCAATTCTAATCCAATGCATCTCACGTGAACGTCTAACTTCATCTTTTCCAACAACAGGAACATTGTTTTCAGTACCACATGCTGTTACACAAGAGCCACAACCTATACAAGAGTTTAAGTCAATGCTCATTCCCCAATGATGACCTACTCCTTCAATAGGATGTTTCGCCCATAAATCTAACTCATTAACATGTACTTTACCATCTAAAGTAGTTAACTCATGAGCAGGGTTATAATCGTCTTTATGACCGTTTTTGTAGGTTTTCCAATCTGTTTCTCTTACAACAGAGGTTCTACCCATAACAGTTTGATGCGTTTGAGTTGTCGCCACCTGATAATCATTTCCGGTAGCTTCAAAGCTAACATCAGCTGTATAGTTTGAAGGATATTTTTTAGTTGAAACTGAAGGATAAACGTTAAACCCAACAATTTCATTCTTCTTTCCAATTGTTTGTCCGTAACCTACGGCTACACTCAAAGTACCTCTCGCCTGTCCGGGCTGAGCAATTACAGGTACATTTTCTATGCTAACACCATTAATAGTGATGTTAATCGTATCTGCGTTTTTTTGCTCTCCATACTCAGTGGCAAATCCTTGCTCACGAGCATCAGTTGGGTTCATGGCAATGTAGTTATCCCAAGTCATTTTTGAAATAGGATCCGGTAATTCTTGCAACCATGGATTGTGCGATTGATTTCCGTCGCCAATTCCTACTTTTTGGTAGAACTCAATTTCCCATTCCGAAGAAGCCGGTTTTGGTAATGCAGAAGCTGCAGCAGCTACATCAGCATTAAAGCTAACTTCTTCGGCCGGCATTTTTACTTCTACATAACCTTCATGAAGTACTTCATTCCAAAACTCTTCGAACATCAATGGAGGGTTTGGCATTTTAGCCGCTGTTTCCTTCCAATTTGCTTTGATATAGTCGTAGTATGATTTATCAGAAGCTGTTAAGAATAATAGTGCATCTTCAAATTGCTTTGTATCAAAAAGCGGTCTAATAGATGGCTGTGCAATGGCGTAATGTCCTTTAACAGGATTTACATCATTCCAAGCTTCTAAGTAATGGTGAAGTGCACCAATGTATTTTGACTTTTCTGTAGTAGCATTCGGACGTAGCGCAAATGTTGCAACAGTTTTAACTTTATCCATTGCTTCAGCAAACCCTAATTCAGAAGGCATACTGTAAGCTGGATTAGCGCCATTAATTAGCAATACACCAACCGTTCCTGACTTCATATCTGAAACGAGTTCCTGTACATCGGCATCAATTCCTTTCTTTAGATAAACCGGCTTGGTCATGTCTAAAGTCTGACCGTAGTTGCCCAACAAATTGTTAATTGCATTCACTAACAACTGAACAGACTGATCATTCATTCCAGCCATAACAACTGATGCACCTTTATTGGCTAATAAGTGGTCTCCGGCTGCTTTTATTTTCTCATCATAGCCAACTTTTGGAGCAGAAATTTGATTTCCACCTGCTTTTGAGGCTACGTAATTATACAATGCAGCAACTATAGAAGCTTGCTCAGATGGTTTAACAGGAGTACGTACATCGGCATTAGAACCGCTCAATGATAAACTACTTTCAAATTGAAAATGCTTAGACATCCAGCCATTCTCCGGCTTACGCGTTTTAGCATATTGTGCAGTTAAAGTCAATGAATTTGGAAAGCTAGACATAAAATCTGCTCCAATACTTACAATTGACTTCGCTTTGCTTAAATCGTAAGAAGGCAATGCTGACAAACCGAAGCTAGCTTTGTTTGCTTCTAACATTCCGCTGTAAGAAACAGCATCGTATGAAACATGCTTAATATCAGCTTCAGGGTATAATTCAATAAATTCTCCGATCAACTTTAAAGTAGAAGGACTGCAAGTAGAGTTAGTTAACAATCTAACTTTGCTTCCATTCATTAAAGCCGCTTCAATTTCGTTTTTTAATTGCTGGTTAAAGCTATCCCAATCCGTATCTTCTCCTCCAATTTGTGGTGCTTTAAATCTCTTTCCATCATATAGAGAAAGCACAGAAGAGTTAACTCTTGAATTAATTGCACCATGAGTTAATGGAGAGCGCTTGTTCCCGTCAATTTTAATAGGTCTCCCTTCTCGGGTTTTAACAACTACCTCAGCATAGTCATTGCCATCAGAGTAAACTGATGCAAAATAGTTTGCCACACCGGGATTTGTTTTATCTCCCTTAACAACGTGAGGAATTACTTTATTCACCGGAGTTTCACAAGCCGCTAAAGAAGCTGCTGTTACACCAAAACCCAAATATTTTAGAAAGTCTCTTCTACTGGTTTTAGTATCTTCAAGAAGATTATCATCTCCTACAAAGTCCTCTACCGGCACATACTCACTAAACTCTTTATTTTTCGATTCACGGAAAGCAGGGGTATCATTTAACTCCTCTACTCCTTTCCAATATTTCTTATTATTTGACATAAGCTCTATCTGCTTCTAAAATCTTAATAATGACATTTAGCACATTCAATACCTCCCAATTCTGAAACGGTAATGGTTCCATCTTCAAGGTATTGTTTTTTCAAATCTTCAGGTAAGCGTTTATGAATCTCATCATAGTATTCGTTACCGTCCATTTGCACTTTAGTTTCACGGTGACAATCGATACACCAACCCATTGTCAGATCTTCACTTTGTTTTCCAACAGTGTAAGTTTCAACATCACCATGACATTTCTGACAAGCAATTTTACCAACTGTTACGTGTTGTGAGTGATTAAAGTAAACGTGATCAGGCAAGTTGTGAACTTTCACCCATTTAATTGGCTTTTGATTGTCGCCGTAAGTTTTTGTTACAGGATCAAAATCTAAAGCATCGTATATTTTAGCAATCTCCTCCTTACCGTACTGTGGGCCTTCCTGAATATAGGTATGACAGTTCATACACAGGTTTGGAGAAGGGATGCCTGCCGACTTACTAAAAGAAGCAGAAGTATGACAGTAATTACAATCAATTCCATTGTCACCTGCATGCAGTTTGTGCGAGAATTTAATGGGCTGCTCCGGCTCATAACCATTATACACTCCAATTTGAAGAGCCGCATCCCAACCGGCTTTAGCGATTAAAGCAATTAACACAATCCCAATTAAAGCTACAATTCTTTTGTTTCCATTCATCCATGAAGTAAATCCATCCCACATGCCAGTCTCTTCCGGCACATCTTCTCCCCTTTTTCTTGCCTCAACAATTTGAAGTGAATGTTGAACTTTTCTCAAAACAGAAATCAGAATCAATAAAACTAAAATTGACCCTAAAGCAATGTAAGTCGTTTGATCGCTGCTGTCCGAAGCCTCTTCTGCAGACATTTCAGCAGTTGCACCACCAGCTGCTGCCGCAGGCGCTTCTTCTTTAGCCGCATTATGCTCTTTTACATAAGCTAAAATCGCATCAATCTCTTCATTATTCACCGGCTGAGCAGGCATTAACACCTTATTATACTTTTCAAAAACCTCTACAGCCTGAGCATCGCCTGATTTAACTAATTCTTGTGAGTTTTTAATCCACTTATAAAGCCATTCTTTATCGTAGCGATCTTCCACACCAGCCAAACCGGGACCAACCAATTGGTTTGATCCGGCACTGTGACAAGCCGCACAATAACTTTTAAAAAGCTTTTCCCCATCCTGAGCAAAAGCCCCTTTGCTTGATGCTCCAAAGAGAACTAGAAACGAAAGTAACCCAAACAAAGAGGTCAATCTTACTGAAAATATTTTCATACTTAGCTTATTAACTCTAATCTAATCAATAGTATAAATTGGTAAAGCAGTTTTTACCGTGGACAAATTTAACCACAAGGAACAATCTTCCTAACTAAAAGCAGCAAAATTCGACGCCCCTCGTTTAATTTAGAATGATTCTAAATAACAAATGTTAACATTTCATTCATTACTAACAAATTCGATATTCTTGGCACGATCTTGTGTATTTTTGCTGTCGTAGTTTTCACAAAAACCAATACAAATGCGCTTTTTAACCCTATTAGTTATTGCAGTTTCTTTTTTCTCACAAGTTAGTTTTGCACAAAAAAACACGCCTTCAGATAGCTCAAGTAGATTAAAAGTTAAACCCCTTGATGCCAAAATAGAATTGGAAAAGAACATTCTTGAACCTCTCGTGCTAGAAAATGAAGTTGAAAGGCAAGTATTAGACAGTGCTGAGTTCAAAGGCCTTGTTTTGGAAAAAGACGAACGCATAGATTTATTGGCTAAGACCTATATGGAGAGCAAGGTTATTAAAGGCTATAAAGTTCAAATTTTTTCAGGGAAGTCGCGGTGGGAAGCCTCTCAAGTAAAATCGGAATTTATTTCTGCATACCCGGATTTACCTTCCCCTGATTTGATTTACCAAGCTCCCAACTTTAAATTAAGAGTAGGCAATTATAGAGACCGCTTTGAAGCAGAAAAGCACCTTCGCTTGTTGAAGGAAAATTTTCCGGCTTCATTTTTAGTGAAGGATCAAATTCAAATCGAGTATAAGGATTGAGTTATGCCTAATCTATTCAGGCTCCGTAGTTCAATGGATAGAATAAAAGTTTCCTAAACTTTAGATGCAGGTTCGATTCCTGCCGGAGCTACCACTCCCCTTAACCACCAACAATCAACTGTTTAAACACAAGTCATAGTAATTAAAGTAGTTATTATTTCGTATTACGGAAATTTTAACTAAACTTTGTCAACATATTAATTTCTAAAATTATAATTATGAAGACAAAACTTTTCAAGTATGTACCAATTGCTATTGGTGCAATTATGATGATGGCATCTTGTGCGGATGACGATGAAGAGAATCCACAAAATAACGACCCAACAGTTCCAAAACCAACAGTAAGTGTAACTGTTAATGGAGAAAGCAACATGGACATTTATGAGGTAACGACTGGAGACACCATATTTATGGAGATGAATGCTTTAACAGCAGCAGGTGGTGGAGCTAAGTTAGATAAAGTTAGTTTAAGCCAGAGTGGTGATAATATTAGTAACAGTATTAGTATGACAGCATCCGGTTCTGGTGACACTTATGATTTTTTTACAGGAGCTGAACAAGACATTAGTAATGCTGACAACGAAAACCTATCACTTAGTGGCTCTTTCACAACTATTAGTTCAAGCTTAGGTGAAACCACTTATGAGTTTACAGTAAAAGACAGAGACGGTCTAATTACCAAAAACAATTTTAAAATTCAAGTGAGTGACCCAACGACTCCTTTTACTTCAACAGAAACAGGTGAAGTTTATCATATTTTAGGTAGCAGCATTGGTAGCTGGAGCTTAACAGCCGATGCAGCCATTAGCAGCACTGCCGGAAATGAAAGCAACGCTCATCTTATTAATACAAATGTAGCAGGATCATTCGACGGCTCTTTTAAAGTGGGTGATAGCCTGTTTACAACATCATTTGTAAAAGCTGCTAGTACTTTTGATTACACAAATGCTACTGTTGAAAGTGCAGAAGCTGCTTTTACTGCTGGAACAGGCGCAACTGCTACAACAACTGCGCCTACTGTTGGCGACGTTTACATTTATGATATAGATGGAGATTATGTTGTTGTAAAAATTACAGAAATTGACTCAAGCAACAATGACTGTAACTGTAACAACACTGGCAAAATGACATTTGAATACAAGAAGTAATAAAATTCATTTAAATAATTAAAAGGTCGGCTGTTACAGCCGACCTTTTTTTGTAAATAACTTTAAAATCACTTTTCAAAAAACCTCAACCTCAAGTCGTCATAAACAACCTCAGCCTTCCCTTTATTCCAAATATAGAAACCAAATTCAACATTTTCAGATTTTATCATAGGCAAGTCAAAGCCGCATGTCACTTTACTCCATTTACCGGTTTCCTCAAATAAAGTGGTGACATCAACTGTTTGATAAGAAATCACCTCTCCATTAGTCACTAACTGAACAACGAAATAAAGCTCGTTCTTTATCTCCCACATTTTAAGCTGAGCTGAAACTTTAACTTTAACTTCTTGATTCTTAAAAAACCCAAAATTTGTTGTTTTAAGTGTTGGTCCAAATTCTTGAGTATTGTGAACTATTGCAGAATAAGGTTCGCTGTAAAAAACCGAATCAATTCGATTGATGTTTTGCCAGTTTTTCCACTCTCTTGCTTCATCAAAGTTTAAATCAACACTCTTCAATTCTTTTACGCCTAAATCTATTAACTCACTTACCTCTTTAACCTTCATTTTCTTCGACACTCTGGCAATAGTTAATGTCTCATTGCCATAGACTCTATCTAAGTAATACACAAACTCAGGATACAAATCATAATAAGAATTGAAAAATGTTTGATTGTGTAAAAGCACATAATCAACCGGCCAATTTAACACCTCTTTTAATTGCTCTTTTGACTTATGCATAACCACAAAACCCTTACGCTGTGCTAGTGACAAAACAAGGTTAGGTATTTCGTTGCCTACAACTAATAGTTTTGCATCTTTACTTATACTTAAAGAATCTAATAAATGATGAACTCCTTTAAAATCTGCAACTGTCTCAACAGAGTTTTCCCAACTTTTATTTGTTCTTCTTTCTTCAAAAACCTTGTTTGCATGAATAAAAGCAGGTATTAAAAACACAATTAATAAGAGAACTTCAACTAACAACTTATCCTTTAGTCTTTTTAACCAAGATGATAAAACACTAAATGCCAAAATTAAAATCAATAATACAGGAACAATGTAGGTATCTAAAAAGTAGTAATCATGGTCGGGAAATTTTCTTAGCATGGCTATTGAAAAAGCTAAATAAGCCACTATTAATAATGCAATCTGAATTGATAATAAGCCCTCTCTCCTTTTCAACTTTACACTTTTAAACACAATCAGACCTACTGCTATAAATATAGAAATAAAGAGCAAAACATAATGGGAATAACTCATAAAATGTAAAAGCCAGTGATCCAAGGTTTTTACAATTATCTCTTTTGCTTCTGAAAAACTTTCTGCAGGCACTGTATAGTACAGAAAAACAGACCCATATTCATGAATCATGAATAACCTATTCCGAAGATACTGTGCCAACAACAAAATTATTGCCGGCAAAAAATAGGTCAATTTAACTAGCCTCTTTCTATTAAATTTATTAGAAATCAACAAAATTATCTCTAAGCCAAAAGCACTTAAAAAGGGAATTAAAAAGGTAGTGCGATTAATGGCAGCAAGAAACAAGAATAGTACTGCCAACCACAATGTCTTTGAATCATTGAGTTTATAACTCCAATAAAAATACAACCCAATAAACATATTGGATAAAGCCGGAATTGTGGGTAAAAAACCATCTTGATAGTAACCAAAAACAGGGGACAAAGTAATAAAGCTCAATAGCAGAAGACTTAAGAGAAAAGAAACCTTAAAAAGTCGACTCAGTTTGTAGAAAAAATACAAACCCCAAAAACTGTATAGCAAGGTGTAAACCCTAAAAACTATTGGCTCCTTAAAAGAGGTTACCTTCATTATGAGCGCCACAACAAAGTCGTGAATTGGCAAGTCGACAGATACTATGCTATTGTCTTTGGCTAACTTAAAGTTGTAGGGAAACTCAGTATTCAGCAAGTACGTTTCCGCATTCAGAATATTGAAATTATTGGTTAAAAAATTTAATGCCAGAGCCAATCGATCTGATTGAGCTCTGGCATGAATGTGCATAGGGTATTCAAAAATTGACTCAAAGTGAAAAAATACTCCATAAATTACAATCAAGCCAAAAGCTAAAATATTTTGCTGCTTAATTGTAAGTGAGCTGTTCATTAAATCCGCTTAATTAGTTCTTCATAAAGTGCAGTTAAATCTTTTTCTGCTCTTCCGGCGATTTCCAGAATTTCCTCCAAAGATACAGGTGCTAAATTATCAGGATCGCATTCATCGGTAAGCACTGAAATGGCACAACAAGGCAAGCCCATGTGGTTGGCTACAATAACTTCGGGCGCAGTAGACATTCCTACTGCATCAGTTCCAATCTTGCGCAAATAGCGGTATTCTGCCCGGGTTTCCAAATTTGGCCCGGCAACCGGAGTATAAACACCTTCATGTAAAGTAATCTTCTTTTCTTTAGCAATTTGTTTTAAAAGTTGATTTAACTCCTTGTTATAAGGCTGACTCATATCCGGAAAACGAGGTCCCAATTCATCCAAATTTTTACCTCGAAGCGGGTTGTCCGGAATCATATTAATATGATCGTCGATCAACATTAATGTTCCCTTTTTAAAATCGGGGTTTACTGTACCTGCAGCATTTGAAATAAGCAACTTTTCAATGCCTAGTAACTTCATCACTCTAATCGGAAAAGTAATTTCAGCACCGGAGTAACCTTCATAATAATGAAAACGTCCCTGCATTGCTAACACCTTTTTACCACTTAAAGTTCCGTAAATCAACTTTCCTGAATGTGATTCTACAGTAGAAACGGGAAAATGGGGAATATCACCATATTCAATCACCTCTTCTGCTTCAATTTTAGAAGCTAAATTGCCTAAGCCGGTTCCTAATACAATTCCAATTTGCGGCTGATCTGCTCCGCGCGACTGTATGTAGGCAACCGCTTCTTTAATCTTCTCTATCATTAATAAATACTTTAAAATGTTCGTAATAGCCCGATTGTTGTAAATCTCTAAGGGTGTCCAAATCTACTAATTCCTCTAAAAAACCAACTGACAAGTTCAAACTTTTTATCTTATCCAAGGTTTGTGTCAAGACTTTCTCAGTGCTCCAGTCAACTCCCTCAAATAATTCAGGATAAAGCTTTTTCATTCCCAATAAGTAATATCCTCCATCATTTGCCGGCCCTATCACAATATCTATTGAATTTAATTTATCAAATGCCTTTTCTATATGCTCTCTTTGTAAATCATAACAATCGCTTCCGATAATAATCACTTTATCGTCGCTTGATTCTTGAAATGCCTTTTGCATCTTATCCCCTAAATCTCCTTTAGACTGCAATCGTTTTTCAAAGAAATCACTTGACCATTCGTCATCCTTATCAATAAAATTCGAATAATAAAGTACACATCGAACACCTGTTAACTGTTCAGTCTCTTTGCGTGTTTTCTCGACTAAATCGAGATATACGGCCAATGCTTTTTCTTCGCCAATATCAGCTGCCAAACGACTTTTGACATGTCCTAGAATTGGATTTTTAACAAAAATGAGTAGGGTGTTGGGCATAATCTCAAATTAAACTCCCCTGACAAGATGAGCCTGCACCGGCGGTGCAGCCGTAGCAATGTTGGTTAGTAATAATTTCTCTTTGGCTTAAGACATTTAAGTCAAAGTTATCGATATGCTGTGATTTTGGTGCATCTACTTTCAATGCCAACATTTGATTAAAGTCGCAATCGTAGAGGTAACCGTCCCAATCAACCGACAAGGTGTTTTTACACATTATTCCATCTAAAGCTGCAGGGTTAAATGCTTCAACTAATTTCTCCATGTAATCTTCGTAGTTGTCGCTTGCCAACAAATAATCTAAAAATCGACTAATGGGCAAATTGGTAATGGTAAAAAGTTGATTAAAATCAATATTGAAGTCTGCTTTAAGCATTCGTTTGTACTCTGCTTCTAATTCCGCCTGATTACCGGGCAAAAAAGCTCCCACCGGATTGTACACCAAATCCAATTGTAAAGAAGAGCCTGCTTGACCATAACCCACTTCGTTCAACATTTTTAGTGCTTGAATCGATTTGTCAAAAACACCCTCACCTCTTTGTGCATCCGTTTTTTTCTTTTCATAAAAAGGCAAGGAAGATACTACATGAACTTTATTCTTCTTAAAAAACTCCGGTAAATCATAGTATTTCTTATTGGCTAAAATAATGGTCAAGTTAGAGCGAACAATAATCTCCTTTACGCCAATTTCATGAGCTTCCTCCACAAACCAGCGAAAATGCGGATTCATTTCAGGAGCCCCTCCGGTCAAATCAACCGTTGGAATGTTGTGTTTTTGCATAATTTCCAAACATTTTTGCAAATGCGATTGGCTCATGATTTCTCTCCGATCAGGACCGGCATCTACATGACAGTGCTTACACACTTGATTGCACATATAGCCCATGTTAATTTGCAAAATTTCCAACTGATTGGGTTTTAAACCAGGCTGACCGTATTGTGCCGTTTTAGTTTGAAAAGTAGGCAATTCAGTTTGAAAAAGCTCTCCTTCTAGAACTTCCAGTTGACTTTTAGTATTAGAGAGTTTGTTATTTCTTGCTTTTAATGACTTCAAATGGTAAATGATTTAAAAATTTAGACTTTACATCGAAAGCTTTTTGGCTTTGTTCATCATTTGCACTCCATGCACCATAGAGGCTCCTCCGCGAATGGCTCCGGAAATGTGAACAGCTTCCATCATCATGGCTTCAGAAGCTCCTTTTTTCATTGACTCTTCGGTATAAGCATCGATACAATACGGACATTGAACGGCGTGCGCAACAGCCAGTGCAATTAGCGACTTTTCTCTTTCGCTTAAGGCTCCTGCTTTAAACACTTCTCCATACCAATCGAAGAATTTTTCAGCTAATTTGGGTTCAAATTCAGAAATTTGGCTAAACTTTTTTAAATCTTTTGGAACGTAATAAGATTGATCTTTTGACATAGTTATTTTTAAAAAATGAAGTTTTAAAGTTATCAATTTAGTGAAGAATAATAGTTTCAAAAAAGCATAAAGGGATTTAATAAAATAGGGTAAATCCCCCAAGTGGATAATTAATAAGTAATAACTACCTTTGAAACAATGACAAATTCTGTTTTTCATAGAGTAATATTTATATTATCAATTGCTGCTTGCGGACTTTTACAAGCACAAAACAGCAAAGTTGATAGTCTGATATTAGGTGTTGAAACTGCTGAGACAGATTCTTTAAAAATAATTGCTTTAGATAAGCTTGGCTGGGAGGTAATGTTTAGAAATCCTGACACTGCCTTAATTATAGGAGAGCAAGCCTTTGGGTTAGCAAAAAACATAAAAGACACCAATCGAATCATTGACGCATTAAACAGTATTGCAACGGCTTATGCTGTACAAGGTAACTATACGCCTTCTTTAACCTATTTTTATCAAGCTAGGGATTTCGCTAAACTAATTAATCAACCCAAAGACTTATCGAGAATATTCAACAATATTGGCTTAGTTTATTGGAATCAAGGAAAATTAGACTCTGCCATTGAGGTATACAATCAAGCGTTAACTCAGTTTAACAAAATGGATGAGCAGAAGGGAAATATGGCAAACACATATAACAACCTAGGACTAATCCATAAAAATAAAGGCAACTATAACTTAGCCATTCAAAACTACCGCGCTGCATTACACATTTTTGATTCTCTGGAAACTAAAAGTCGTGGTGTTGCGAACACAATCAACAACCTAGGAATTGTTTATTCTGAAAAAGGAGATTTACCAAATGCCATGGAGCATTATTTGAAAGCCTTAAAGATGTACGAAAGCATTGGTGATGAATCTGACGGCTATGCTAATGCACTAAGTAATATTGGCAATATTTACAAAGATCAAAAAGATTATACGAAGGCACTTGAGTATTTTACTCGATCCAAAGCTGCACTTGAAAGCATTAGCAATCAATCAGTAGCTCTTGCAAACACTTTGAATAACTTGGGCAGTGTTTACGTTTTAAAAGAAAATGACAGTGCTGCAACCCATTATTTTCATAAAGCGCTAAAAATGCAAGAGTCTATGGGCGAAAAGACAAATGGACTCACCACATCACTAACCAACTTAGGAAAAATCATGGAGTCACAGAAAAAGTATAGCGAAGCAAAAGCTTACTTTGAAGAAGCCATGAATATTCAAAGAGAAATAGGAGACAAAAAAGGCATAGCAAACTCTCTTTTTTATCTTGGAACTTTAAATCTAACAAAATCAAAACACAAAGCAGCCCTTCAACAGTGTCAATCCTCTTACCAACTAGCCGTAGAATTGGGCTTACTGGAAACCAAAAGAAACGCCTGTGACTGCCTTTATTCAGCCTATGAAGAGCTGGGAAACACTCAGGAAGCTTATAAATATTACAAGCTCTATATTCAAAGTAGAGACAGTTTAATTAACAAAGAAAATACGAGAGAGATTACACAGAAAGCCATGCGATATGAATTTGACAAAATTCAATATCAAGATAGCTTACAAAGAGCTGAAGAAGCTAAAAGAAGAGAGTTGGAACAAAGAGAAAAAGACCTTAAAAAAGAAGCGGAAATACAACGCCAACGTATCTACTCAGTAGCCGGTGGAGTTGGGTTTATTTTAATGCTTGGCTTAGCATTTGTCCTTTTTAGAGGGTATAAGAACAAGCAAAAAGCCAATGAAATTATAAGCGCTCAAAAAGCCGAAGTTGAACAACAAAAAGAAGCCGTTGAATCTCAAAAAGAAATTATTGAAGAAAAAAACCGAGAGATTGTAGACAGTATTAATTACGCCAAACGAATTCAAAACACAATATTACCCACTGAAGATCAAATAAATAACCTATTAAAGGAGAGTTTTGTTTTTTTTAAACCTAAGGACATTGTAAGCGGTGATTTTTATTGGCTTGATCAAGAAGGCGAAAACATTTTCTTCTCATCCGTCGACTGTACTGGACATGGTGTGCCGGGAGCATTGGTTAGTGTCGTGGGTCACAATGGATTAAACAGAGTTTTGAAAGAGTTTAAAATTTCTGAGCCTTCTAAGATGTTAGATAAATTAAATGTTTTAGTTGAAGAGAGTTTTTCTACACACTCTGACTCTTCTATTAAAGATGGTATGGATCTATCCCTTTGTCGGCTTAACACTAAAAGCCTACTACTTTATTTTTCAGGAGCTAATAACCCTCTCTATTTAATAAGAAACGATAAGGAAGTAGATAAAAAACTCGCTCAAAAAGCCGACCGTATAATGGAAAGCTCAGAAGGGGTGTTGTACGAACTAAAAGCAGACAAACAACCCATTGGCAAATACGAATTTAGAAAGCCTTTCAACCAAGAAGAAATTCAATTAAGGAAAGGTGATATCGTCTACCTCTTTACGGATGGTTATGCTGATCAATTTGGAGGAGAGAAAGGCAAAAAACTAATGTACAAACCATTTAAAAGACTACTTCTTCAGCTTTCAACACTACCTATGAACGAACAAAATATGCAGCTAAACCTCCATTTTAGCCAATGGAAAGGAAGAATGGAGCAAGTTGATGATGTTTGTGTGATGGGGGTGAGGGTTTAAAGGCTCAAAAAACAACCTCCGCTTCCACAACTTCTTCTCCCCTTTTCACTTTCACTAAAGTAGTATCACCGCTTTTAAATTTGCTCAAGGCTTTCATATAAGCCATCATGCTGTCTACTTTGTGTTCACCCATTTGAATCACAACATCGCCTTTTTGAAAACCTGCTTTGTGCGCAGGACGCCCTTCCGTTACACCATCGATCTTCATGCCTTCCCCTTGAAACATATAGTCCGGCATAACGCCTAAAGTTACTTTAAAGCGAGGTGTGCTTTCACTTTCATCTTTGGTTTTAGTAAACTCAATTTTCTTTTGTTCAGGACTCAATTCAACTAGGTCAGAAATCAACTCTTGAATCAGTGCAATTCCCTCAATATTTACTTTATCTGCATCATCTGATGGTTTGTGATAATCTTCATGCTGACCGGTAAAAAAGTGAAGCACCGGAATGTCTTGCAAATAAAAAGAGGTATGATCTGATGGTCCTACACCTGACTCAGAGGTGATCAACTTAATACTATCTTCATTGGCTTCAGGAATTGCTTTCTCCCAAAAAGGAGAAGTTCCCACACCGTTAATCGCCAAACCTTTGTCTAAGTCCAAGCGCCCCACCATATCAAAGTTGAGCATAAAATTTACTGTACTTAAATCAACCGTTGGGTTTTTACAGAAGTAGTTTGACCCCCAAAGCCCTTTTTCTTCACCTGAAAAGGCGATAAATAAATAATTGTTTGCCTGAAAATCTTCGGGATCATCCACCATTTCTTCTGCCAAGGCTAATAATAGCGCTACTCCACTGGCATTATCATCAGCTCCATTGTGAATCTGAGGTTCTTTGCCTGCATAAAGCGAGCCTTCACCACCTTCCCCTAAATGATCGAAATGAGCTCCAATTATAATTGTTTGCTCTTTTTGATGATCTAAAAAGCCCACTACATTCATTCCATTAATTGGATCACCCACTTTATCCGACTCTGCTGCATGTGGGTTTGCCTTTGGCGTTACAGAAAAATGCTGAAAGTAGCCTTCAGTTCCCATGGGTTTCAAACCCATCATTTTCATTTTTGTAGCAATGTACTGTGCTGCCACTTCTTCTCCGTAGGTTCCGGTAGCTCTTCCTTTTAAAGCATCAGCAGATAAAAACTCTACGGTTTCTTGAATGAGCGGATACTTCGCTTCTTGTGCTTGACTAAACTGAAAGGCTGTCAATAAAACTAAACTGATAATCGATCTTTTCATGCTAATATTTTATTTCTCACAAAGCTACTTAATTGGTAATTTGAAAAATAAAATGTTTTCAAAAAACTTAACTTCGCGGCAAAATTTTAAAAAATCAATGAAAAGAGTCAGTTTTTTAGCATTTGCTATTGGAATACTAGCAGCTTGTGGGAGTCCTGCCCAAAAAGAGGAAGCAGATAAATCAAAAGAAATAGAAGAAAAGACAGCAGAAAAAACCACTGCCGACACCTTAATAAAAGAGGGGGAAACACACTTTAAAAATATGCGCATGCTGACAAATGGCGGCGACAATGCGGAGGCTTATTGGAGTTTTGACGACAGCAAACTAGTCATGCAAGTTACCAACCCGGAATGGGGCTTAGAGTGCGATCAGATCTATTATTTCGATTGGAGAAATGACGATTTGATGAGTGAAATGCCCAATTTGGTGAGCACAGGTAAAGGAAGAACTACCTGCTCTTACTTTATGCCCGGAGACACTACGATTGTTTATGCTTCCACGCATTTAGCTGATAGCGCTTGTCCGCCTGTTCCTGAAAAAAGAGATGGCAAATACGTTTGGCCAATCTACCCAAGCTTCGACATTTTTGTTGCTGATTTAGATGGCAACATTGTCGCTCAATTAACCGATGAAGAAGGTTATGATGCAGAAGCTACGGTTTCACCCAGGGGAGATAAAATTGTGTTTACCTCTATGCGAAGCGGCGATTTAGAGCTATATACTTGCGATATTGACGGAAGTAATGTGAAGCAAATTACCGATGAACTAGGCTACGACGGTGGTGCTTTCTTTTCTCCGGATGGTAGTCAATTAATTTTCCGTGCATCGCGCCCAAAAACGGAGGAAGAAATAAAAGAATACAAAGATTTGTTAGCACAAGGCTTGGTTCAGCCGACCAATATGGAGTTATTTATTTGCAATGCCGACGGTTCTAATTTACGTCAGTTAACCGATTTAGGCCAAGCCAACTGGTGCCCCTTCTTCCATCCTTCCGGAGAAAAAGTAATCTTTGCTTCCAACCATACTTCAAAAAGAGGATTTCCATTTAATCTCTACATGATTAACACAGACGGAAGCGACTTAAAACAAATTACCTACGACGATACTTTTGATGCCTTCCCTGTATTTTCAAATGATGGCAAGCAGTTGGTTTTTTCTTCTAACCGAAACAACGGAGGAACTCGAGAAACCAATTTATTTGTTGTAGATTGGGTAGAGTAAAAATTCCAATTAATAGAATTGAAAAGCCTCGCAAATGCGGGGCTTTTTTGTTTTCTAAATTTGCTCTGTCCAGTTTTTAGAGAAAACTGGACAGAGGGCAAAGTCTTGTTAATTTTTTGATTAAAAAATCATCTTCTTTTAAACGCCAACAACCAAATACCAAAGTAAGCCAAGAGTCCATTTAGAATGATAATTTCAAAACTAAACTCATAGCCATTAAACAGTGTTTTTGAGTTGTATTGCAAAAGGTAAGTCAGAATAGGTGAAATAATACAAACCAATGGAATCCATTTATCTCTCACTTTTTTACGACTAATCATTCCAAAAGCAAACAAGCCCAACAACGGACCATAAGTATAACCCGCCGCTTTAAACAGACTACTGATGACACTTTCGTCGGAGATTAGGCTAAAAATCATGATTACAATAAAAAGCATGAGCGACATAAAGAGGTGAACTTTTTTACGAAGGCTTGTTTGTTCGTCTACTTTCTTTTTTTCTATCTCTAAAAAGTCGATACACACCGAAGTGGTCAATGCTGTCAATGCTGAATCGGCACTTGAGTAAGCAGCTGCAATAAGCCCTAGAATAAATAAAATAGCTGCTGTGGTTCCTAAGTGTCCGTCTAATGCCAACATGGGGTACAAATCATCGGTGCGCTCCGGGATACCAATGCCAAGCTGATTAGCATACATAAAAAGCAAAACTCCCAAACTCAGGAAAAACAAATTCACAACAACTAAAATGGAACTAAATGAAAGCATGTTCCACTGTGCCTCTTTCAGGTTTTTGCAGCTTAAATTCTTCTGCATCATATCTTGATCTAAGCCGGTCATAACAATCGTGATAAATGCACCGCTCAGAAACTGTTTCCAAAAAAACTTACCATCGCGCCAATCGTCAAAGAAGAAAGTTTTAGATAAGGGAGAAGCATCAATTTGCTGACTCAACTCAGAAAAGCTCCAGCCAAAGTGTGCGCTTATTTGATAAATGGTAATTCCAACGGCAGAAAGCATAAAGAAAGTCTGCAAAGAGTCTGTCCACACAATGGTTTTAATTCCTCCTTTAAAGGTATAAATCCAAATGAGCAAAATGGTAATGGCTACTGTAAGCGCATAAGGAACTCCCCAGCTATCAAAAATTGCCAATTGCAACACATTGGCAACTAGAAACAGGCGAAAAGAGGCACCAATGGTTCTGGAAAGTAAAAAGTAAAAAGCACCTGTTTTATATGACCAAAAACCAAAGCGTTGCTCTAAATAAGTATAAATTGAAGTGAGGTTTAGCCGGTAGTAAAGCGGCAACAAAACAAAGGCAATTACAGCATAGCCAAGCAGATAGCCCAAAACCATTTGCATGTATGAAAAATTGCTATCGCCCACCCAGCCGGGAACACTAATAAAGGTTACTCCCGATAAGGAGGTGCCAATCATTCCAAAAGCTACCAAGTACCAAGGCGAGTTTTTATTACCAATAAAAAAACTTTTATTATTCGCTCCTCTTGAGGTAAGTTGACTAATTAAAATCAGTAAAGCAAAATAAGCCAGTATAATGCCCAATATAAGAGTAGAACTCATTGCTGAAATTTTATGCGAAATACGTAATTTTTTCTCGCTCGGTGTCGCTCAAAAGCTGTTAATTCTAATTCAATTTAGAAATTGCATTTCGTACTTTTGAAGCAAAATGTAGCAAATTGGAAGATTACCCCTCAAAACTACTCGCTGAAGCGGTTGAACAGTTTTCCACCTTACCGGGTGTAGGTAAGCGGACAGCCATGCGCTTAGCTCTTTTTCTTTTAAAACAAGAAAAGGGAGAAGTTCAGCGTTTTGGAGAAGCTTTTATTCGATTTAGAAATGAAATTAATTTTTGCGAAAGCTGCTTCAACATTTCTGATGAACAAAAATGCTCGATTTGCAGCAATCCGCTGAGGGATCAATCCACTATTTGTGTGGTTCAGGATGTAAGAGATGTAATGGCGATAGAAAACACCGGACAATACAAAGGTTTATATCACGTTTTAGGTGGAATTATCTCTCCTATGGATGGCATTGGACCTGCTGACTTAAGAATCGACGAGCTTGTTGAGCGCGCTAAAAATAGCGAGGTAAATGAAATTATTTTAGCCACCAGCACCACTATGGAAGGTGAAACTACTAACTTCTACTTATTTAAAAAGCTCAAAGAGTTTAATTTAAAAATCTCAGCAATTGCCCGTGGAATTGCCGTTGGCGACGAGCTGGAGTATGCCGATGAACTAACTTTAGGTCGCTCTTTGGTGAATCGTTTGCCTTATGAAAACTCACTAGCCGGTTAATTTAATGAAGTTAAGCGTTGTCATAGTTAACTACAATGTGCAGTATTTTTTGGAAAACTGCCTCAACTCTGTTGAAAAAGCGGCTAAAGGCATTAGCTGCGAGGTTTTTGTAGTAGACAACAATTCGGTTGATGGCTCTGTAGAAATGGTTCGCGAAAAGTTTCCGAACGTTCATTTAATTGCTAACAAAGAAAATTTAGGCTTCTCAAAAGCCAACAACCAAGCCATCCGACAAGCAAAAGGTGAGTACATTTTACTTTTAAACCCGGACACAGTTGTTGAGGAAAACACCTTTAAAACTTGTGTTGATTTTTTTGACCAACATTCTGATGCAGGTGGTATAGGTGTAAAAATGCTAGATGGGAAAGGCAAATTTTTACCGGAGTCAAAAAGAGGGCTACCCACTCCATCTGTCGCTTTTTACAAAATTTTTGGCCTAGCACAGTTGTTCCCCAAGTCCAAACGGTTTGGTCAATACCATTTAGGACACCTTTCAAAGAATAAAAACCACGAGGTAGAAATTTTGAGCGGCGCTTTTATGATGATTCGAAAAAGTGTGTTGGATCAAATTGGGCTACTCGACGAGAATTTCTTCATGTATGGAGAAGACATCGACTTATCATACAGAATAACGCAAGCCGGATATAAAAACTATTATCTGGCAGATACCTCCATTATTCATTACAAGGGAGAAAGCACTAAGAAAAGCAGCATCAACTACGTTTTTGTTTTTTACAAAGCCATGGCCATTTTTGCGCGAAAACACTTCTCAGCCAAAAACGCCAAACTATTTTCTTTTTTAATTCACCTAGCCATCTACTTGAGGGCATCTTTAGCTGTGATGTCGCGCACACTCAAACACGCTATTTTACCCATTTTAGATGCCGCTATTTTATTAATTGGCACTTTTTGGTTTACCAATTATTATGAAACAGAAGTAAAACAAACCCCTAATTATTATCCCGAGGAAGTTGATTTATATGGCATTCCTATGATGGTGGGGATTTACCTATTGGTCTTTTTGCTAAATGGAGCCTATCAAATTCCCACTAAATTCAATCGCATAATAAGAGGCGCTTTTAGTGCATCCTTAATTGTATTAATCATTTATGCACTTTTAGACGAAGGACTTCGCTTCTCGAGAGCCATCATCTTATTTAGCGTATTGTGGTCACTTTTTATAATTCCCGCCTATCGCTTTATATTACATTTAGCTCACTTTAGGTCATTTGAAAAGAATATAAAAAGCAGATTGGCTATAGTTGGAAGTGAATCTGAAGTTAAACGCATAAGCAAGCTAATTAAAGACACTATTCTAGAGCCGGAAATCATTTGCTACATTAATTCTAGTGAAGATAGTGATGAATCGAATTTTCAATACCATGGAAAAATCAATCAGATTGAAGATATCATAGAGATTTATGACATCAACGAAGTCGTTTTTTGCTCTCAAGACATTAGCTCAGCAGACATTATTGAAAAAATGGCGTCCATTAAGTCTGATGAAGTTGATTTTAAAATCGCTCCGCCTAAAAGTTTATACATTATAGGCAGCAATTCTAATCAGCATTCCGGAGAGTATTATATTATGAGTACTAACGCTCTCCTTAAGTCAGCCAGTCAGAGAAACAAACGGCTTTTCGACATTATTTTAAGTTTATTTTTCCTTCTCCTCTTTCCAATTTTTATCTGGTTTTCTGAGCATAAAAACAAGTACTTTGAAAATTTACTCTCTATTCTTATCGGTAAAATTTCCTTTGTAGGCTTTGCTTCCATAAATGAAATAAGAGACTACCATTTAAAAACTAAGAAGGGAATAATTACTCCTCTTGACCAATTAAAGTATCCAATATATGAGGAGGAACGAATTGAAAACCTCAACTTGGAGTACATAAGGAACTACAGTGTATTTAAAGATGCTGAACTCGTTTTTAAGAACTTAAAAAAGCTAGGGGCATAATTAAGATGAGACTAAAGCCTAAACACAAGTATTTCTTGTTCACTGCTTTATCCTTTATTTTGTTTACTATTATAGGAACAATTACCCACGAACTAGGACATTGGACAGCGGCAAAGTTGATGGGTTACGATGCGACAATTAATTATCGCAGTACCAATTACGACGATAGTGAGCAGCTAAATCAGCTGTATCAACTTTTTAGCGAAAAAAACTTAGCAGAAGAACAGTTAACTGATTTTACCAAAGAAAGCGAGTACTTGAATCTTAAAAAGGAAGTTGATCGAGATAGTTTTTACTTTACTTTAGGAGGAGTTTTGCAAACCATTTTGTTTGGAGCATTGGCTTTTATTTGGCTGATTTATCGCCGTAAAAAGTCAACTAATCCACAACTGAATTTCACAGATTACATTGCCATCTTTTTTTCGCTCTTTTGGCTGAGAGAAATTTTCAATCCACTAATTTCAGTTGTTCAAGGATTGTTTTTAAGTGGCAGTATCTACTTTGGCGGCGATGAGCCCAAACTCTCGAAGTATTTAGGTTTGCCCGAAGGAACAGTTTCCATCTTTTTAGCACTTATCGGAGGAGTCATTTGCTATTATGTAATTTACAAAATTCTGCCAAAAGAAAAACGCTCAACTTTTATAGATGCCGGATTAGTTGGCGGCATTTTAGGCTATCTGCTTTGGATGCGATTATTGGGACCGGTGGTTATGCCTTAAGTTACTTCAAATCACTTTCAGCAAGCTGCCCAACAAAAGCACCCTCAAGCTACGCAGGCTTTGGAGAGGTTTTGTAGGTGATCCTTTTTTACTTTTAAACTGTATTAATTTTGAAGATTAAACTTTTCCAAAGTTTTGTGGATAAAAGAATAAAGTTCTGCTAATAGTAGATAAGCCTATTCGCTAATTGACCGCTACCTACCAAATTGGAGAAGTTGCGTCCTAGTTTGAGGTATTGTTGGCAAAACGAGCTATTTTTATTATTACAGTCTTTGTATATCTTTAAATCGAGATTTTAATATCCTCTCCAGGCTCTTTAATTCCTTGTTGGTCAAGTTTAACCCTATTTCCAATTGAGCTCCCGGAAATTGAATTTTTTGCTCTATAATCGTTGTGTCTTTTCAAAGCATAGCAATTTGAGTTTTGGTTCAAATTATAAGTTAAAAAAGTGTAAACGATGTTTCTATAACTCTGTAAAGGATGTTTGTATATCGTACCCAATAGTGCCTAACGAATAGTGTAGAGTAAGTAGCTTTGATATAGCAGTGGCTTTTGCGGCTATTTACTTTACACGATGTTGTATTCTCGTCATTTTTATTTTCTTATTCGCTTATTCTATGTTCCAAAAATAAAAATAAATTAAATAACCTTCTCTCAATCATTTAATTTAATACGAGCTAGCCGTTGATTATTTTCACCCTTCCGAGAAAAGTTCCACCTTTTCTTGCTAATCTGCGCCTTTTAACAGCTCGCTATGAACTTTAGCTTTGATAGGGTTCGTCTCGAGCTGTGTTGACTTAAATTGTGACCGAAGGTCTGATTATTGACTGCTCGATTTTCATAGGGCTTTTGAATTTGTTTAGCCGAAGTTCGGCTTTAACTACTTGACATTCTAATCAAAAAAGCCGAACTTCGCCTTAACTTTAAGTCTTTTAAGACGTTCTCGACGTCTGAAAGTGAAACTTTCCACGGTCTCACCGTCAAGACTTAAGCGGCTCAAGTGAGCTTCATCACTTGAGCTATTCTAAAGCCAGAAAATCACCCTTCCTTAAGTCAAAAAGTAGCAGATTTAATCGATTGAAAATAAGCAATGGAATACAACGATTTGCATATGGCTTGTGGCGGTTTCGAAGCACTTTCCTGTCCACCGAAGCAAAGCTTGCTACGGAGCGAAAACCTTGCTGGCAGCCGTTTACCCGCCATAAGCTATATGTGTTGTTGTGCACAGTTTTTATTTATAATATCCCTTTTTACCAATTCCAATTGTCCAAAAATATTTAGCTTTTTGTTTGTCTTCTAAAACCCAATCTTCTTGTTCGGGATTTTCTCCATTCGCTTTCATTTCAGCAATCATTTCATTCACATCTGATTCACAAGAATCTCGGAAAACTCCTATTGAAGATTCAAGAAAGGCATAGCAATATGGTTCTTCAGACTTATCTACATGACCATTGTTCTTTTCAGTCAAAACTTCAAGCAATTCAAAACTCTGAGTTTTAAATGGGTTAATTTCATAGACTTCGATTTCAGTCTTTTCTGGAAAAGGTCCGTATATGAATTCAATAAATTCAATTTGTCCTTGATTGTCAAGGTCAATGCGTAACTCTAAATCATCATAAAAGAATTGATTTTCAAATTCACTTGAAGGCATTCCAAGTTTCTTTAGTAGGTCGAATTTGGAAGTTCCAAACTCAATTATTTCATTATTTTCTAACCTAATTCCCTTCAGTGGTTCCAAAATGATTTTTTTCACGCTCTGTTTTTCGTTTTAATTGTGCACAACGGTTTCGTGTATGAGCAGTAGCGGATTTTATGCACTACTTTTCGTTTAAGCACAAAGATTGTTAAAAGGTAGAAACTTGAAATTAAGCACTTAACCCGCTATTGCTTATAGCATCCATGAAAAAGCAGAAAGTCCAGTATCTTTAAAGTTCACAAAAACGATTAAGATATGAAAACTGAACAAACTGCTAAGTTAAAATTATACATTGGAATTGATATT
>Ga0207849_100118_pt1 | contig 62795 bp, 54 predicted proteins | sample TtaePargueraPR_12_FD_187277 | JGI IMG/M metagenome (GOLD analysis project Ga0207849, IMG submission 187277) | Aerobic enrichment media microbial communities from Bioluminiscent Bay, La Parguera, Puerto Rico - Tt and P2 (4) (SPAdes) | ecosystem: Environmental > Aquatic > Marine > Unclassified ...
GGTAAGGTTCTTCGCGTTGCGTCGAATTAAACCACATGCTCCACCGCTTGTGCGGGCCCCCGTCAATTCATTTGAGTTTTAACCTTGCGGCCGTACTCCCCAGGCGGTCTACTTAGTGCGTTAGCTGCGCCACTAAGAGCTCAAGGCTCCCAACGGCTAGTAGACATCGTTTACGGCGTGGACTACCAGGGTATCTAATCCTGTTTGCTCCCCACGCTTTCGCACCTCAGCGTCAGTATCAGTCCAGAGTGTCGCCTTCGCCACTGATGTTCCTTCCTATATCTACGCATTTCACCGCTACACAGGAAATTCCACACTCCTCTACCGTACTCTAGCCAGCCAGTTCTAACTGCAGTTCCCAGGTTGAGCCCGGGGCTTTCACAGCTAGCTTAACTCGCCGCCTACGTGCGCTTTACGCCCAGTAATTCCGATTAACGCTTGCACCCTCCGTATTACCGCGGCTGCTGGCACGGAGTTAGCCGGTGCTTCTTCTGCGAGTAACGTCACCCCCGATGGGTATTAACCATCAGGCTTTCCTCCTCGCTGAAAGTGCTTTACAACCCGAAGGCCTTCTTCACACACGCGGCATGGCTGGATCAGGGTTGCCCCCATTGTCCAATATTCCCCACTGCTGCCTCCCGTAGGAGTTCGGGCCGTGTCTCAGTCCCGATGTGGCTGATCATCCTCTCAGACCAGCTACGGATCGTCGCCTTGGTAGGCCTTTACCCCACCAACTAGCTAATCCGACATAGGCACATCCAATAGCGCAAGGTCCGAAGATCCCCTGCTTTCCCCCGAAGGGCGTACGCGGTATTAATCCGGGTTTCCCCGGGCTATCCCCCACTACTGGGCAGTTTCCTATGCATTACTCACCCGTCCGCCGCTCGTCAGCGGGGTGCAAGCACCCCCTGTTACCGCTCGACTTGCATGTGTTAAGCCTGCCGCCAGCGTTCAATCTGAGCCATGATCAAACTCTTCAGTTTAAATCATATAGAGATCCGAAGATCCCAAAATCATGCTCAAGACAAAACTCAATTTCGACGAGTCACTGTCCTGATATTTCGTATCCGAAATACCTCGGCCAGCGCCCACACGAATTACTTGGTTAACTTTTTAAAGAGCGTTTGAGCTGTTGCTCAATCAAGGCCGCGTATTCTACATCGTTCCGCCGCCTTGTCAACCGTTAATCTGAAGAATTTTAAAACTCGTTTTCTTCAGTATTTTCAAACGGTTACTTCTTGCGGGAAGACCGCTGTAAGTGGCTTGTCCCTCAGAAGTGGTGCGCATTCTACAGGCGTCAGGAAAACTGTCAACGAGGTTTTTGAATTAATTTATAGCGGTCTCGGTTTCCACGTACTTCGCTGCTCAAACACTGATCATTTCGTTCGGTTTTCAACCTGAAATCAGCCTCTGGCAAAGGGAATCAGCCCTCGAGCCCCACTCCATTTCCAGCGCAATGCCAGCAAACCCACGATAACCAGGCCGTAAGCGATCATCTCACCAATATCGCTTCTTGCCTGCCAGATAAAGTGGACCCACGCGGTAATGGCGATCAGGTAGACCAGCTTGTGCAAACCTTTCCAGCTTTTACCCAGCCGCTTCATCATTCCCTTGGTGGAGGTCAGAGCCAGAGGTACCAGCATGAGAAACGAAACTGCACCGGCCACTATGTAGGGCCTCTTGGTAAATGTAGCCCAAAGATCACTCCAGCCCAGGATAAATTGCAGAAACGCCAACACGTGCAGTACGGCATAGAAGAATGCAAACAGGCCGAGCATTCGGCGAACCCGGATCCAGCCTGACCAGCCTGACCAGCGCTTTAGCGGAGTCATGCACAAGGTCACGATTAATAACTGGAATGCGGCAATCCCGAGTGATTCCGTCACTTCCTGCCCCGGGTCAGGCCCCAGCGACTGCCTGGCAATATTGGCAGCCAATACCAGAAGAGGGACGCAGGCGAGAAACGCGACCAGAAGACGGAAAGCCAAGACAAAGCCTGGGCGATCCACCATTCGCTTACCGTTCATCAATAGAACTTGCTCAGGTCCATACCCTTGTACAGATCGGCGACCTGCTCCCCATAACCATTGAACTTGACGGTCTCCATCCAGTTAGGCGAAAGCAAACCGGAAGGCAGCCTCCGTTCCCGCTTCTGACTCCATCTGGGGTGGTCAACTTCTGGATTAACATTGGCGTAGAAGCCGTATTCCTGGGGCGCGAGCATCTCCCAAGTGGTTCTTGGCCGATCTTCCTGGAACCGTATCTTGACGATCGACTTAATGCTCTTGAAACCGTATTTCCAGGGCACCACGAGGCGAATGGGTGCGCCATTCTGGTTTGGCATGGTCTTACCGTAGAGCCCAACCGCCAGAAAGCTTAGTTCATTCATTGCCTCGTCGATGCGCAGACCTTCCTGGTATGGCCAGTCGATGGTGCTGAACAGTGAACGCTGCCCTCGCATCTGATCCGGATCATACAGCGTCTCGAAATACACGTACTTCGCCCGGGGATTCGGCTCAAGCCGCTTTAAAACGTCGGCCAAAGGAATCCCTATCCAGGGAATCACCATGGACCAGGCCTCGACACAACGCAGGCGATATACCCGTTCCTGATAATCGTGAGGCTTCAGAAGATCTTCCAAGGCATACTCACCGGGCCGCTCACATTCACCTTCGACCACTACAGACCAGGGATTAACGCTCATTTCGTCGGCGTACTTGGCCGGATCGCCTTTACCTGTGCCAAATTCGTAAAAGTTGTTATAGCGGGTCACATCCTCGAAAGGTGTTTTCTCCTCATCGGTAGAAAAGCCCGGCATTACAACATAGTCCAGCGCTTCCCCGGGCACCGGTAGCTTCGCAGCCGATAACAAACCCGGCATGGACAGGCCTGCGGCAACAGCGACAGTGCCGGACATGAATTTCCGTCGATCGAGGTAGACAGATTCGGGGGTAACTTCTGAGTGAGGCAGTGCCCAGGATGGGCGCTTCTTGATGAACATGAAAAGTCTCCGTCAGGGCGTCAGCCAGCTAGGGCGTTGACCGGAGACTGTGGTGAAAATTCCCGGACCCCACCACGAAGATCCGGGAAACGAGAATTCAGTCAGCGGCGCCTGAAGCTTTCCGGGGCTTGCCACGGAACAACGCACGAACAGGGCCGGACAACGCGTATATCAGAAATCCGGTAAAGAGTACGGTAGCCGGATCCAGCGCGATCACTACAAACACCAGGACCACAAGCAGAATAGCAGCAAAAGGTACCCGACCACGCAGGTCCAGATCCTTGAAACTGCGATAGAGAATGTTGCTGACCATCAGCACGCCCGTACCGGCAACCACCACCATGGTAAGCAGAGTGAGCCAGGCAGCGGGCTCAAAGAGATGGAAACACCAGACCAGGCCAGCAACGCACGCTGCGGCAGCCGGGCTGGGCAATCCAACAAAGAACTTCTTGTCGACCGAACCAATCTGGGTGTTGAAGCGAGCCAGACGAAGTGCGGCGCCAGCCACGTAAATGAAAGTAACGGCCCAACCGACTTTATCGAAGGCGTTCAGCGACCAGAAAAAGGCGACTAGCCCGGGGGCGACACCAAAAGCCACCATGTCGGCGAGGCTATCGTACTCTTCACCAAATTTGCTCTGGGTATTCGTCATCCTGGCAACACGGCCATCCAGACCATCCAGTATCATGGAGACAAAAATGGCAATCGCGGCGTTATCAAAGACGCCGTTCGCGGCAGAGACTATGGCGTAGAAGCCTGAAAACAGCGACGCCGTTGTAAGCGCATTAGGCAGCAGGTAGATACCCTTGCGGCGAACCGGCGCACCTTCCACCAGCTCTTCTTCAACCACTTCCCCAGCCTCTACCTCATAGTCCGGGTTCTGCTTGCCGTCGGCGGTTTTTCTTTCTTCAGTCATTCCCATTACTCCGGAAAGCGTTTGGGCGGAGTATATACGAAAAACGCGGCCACCCGGGCCGCGTTTTTCAAAACCAGGCGGAATTCCGCTTAGTTTTTGTCCTTATCCACGATCTTGTTCGCGGAGATCCACGGCATCATACCACGCAGCTTCTCACCCACGACTTCGATCTGGTGTTCCGCGTTCTGGCGACGACGCGCCGTCATAGACGGATAGTTCAGGGCACCTTCAGAGATGAACATCTTGGCATACTCGCCGCTCTGGATGCGCTTCAGCGCGTTGCGCATGGCTTCACGGGACTGCTCGTTGATGATTTCCGGGCCAGTCACATACTCGCCATACTCCGCGTTGTTGGAGATGGAGTAGTTCATGTTGGCGATGCCGCCTTCGTACATCAGGTCGACGATCAGCTTCAGCTCGTGCAGACACTCGAAGTAAGCCATTTCCGGCTCGTATCCGCCTTCCACAAGCGTTTCAAATGCCGCTTTAACCAGCTCTACGGTACCACCGCAAAGAACCGCCTGCTCACCAAACAGATCGGTTTCGGTCTCATCCTTGAACGTGGTTTCGATGATGCCGGTACGGCCGCCACCGATACCGCTGGCGTAGGACAGCGCCAGGTTCTTGGCGTTGCCGGAAGAGTCCTGGAAGATGGCGATCAGGTCAGGAATACCACCGCCGTTGGCGAACTCGGTGCGCACTGTGTGGCCCGGAGCCTTTGGAGCAATCATGATCACGTCCAGATCCTTGCGCGGAACGATCTGGTTGTAATGAATGGCAAAACCATGGGCGAATGCCAGAGTGGCGCCCTGTTGCAGATTCGGTTCGATTTCCGCTTTGTACAGCTGGGCCTGGTACTCGTCCGGAGTCAGGACCATAACAACGTCAGCAGCGGCAACGGCAGAGGGCACGTCGCTGGTCTTCAAGCCATAGGCTTCCGCCTTGGCAATGGAAGAAGAACCCGGGCGCAGACCCACGGTAACGTCAACGCCGGATTCTTTCAGGTTGCACGCGTGAGCGTGGCCCTGGGAGCCGAAGCCGATGATGGCAACTTTCTTGCCCTGGATGATGGAAAGATCGCAATCCTTATCGTAATAAACCTGCATGAGAAACCTCTGTTATTTGTGATGACCCCAGAGGGCCATAATGTTCAAAACCTGTTTGAAATCGTTAAAGGCTGAGCACCTTCTCGCCCCGGGCGATACCGGATACACCGCTGCGCACCACTTCCAGCACACCCGACGTGCCAACGGCCTGAATGAAGCCGTCCAGCTTGTCGCTGTCACCTGCCAACTGAACCGTGTAGACGGAGCTAGTCACATCCACGATCTGGCCGCGAAAAATGTCCACCGTACGCTTGATCTCGGCACGCTGGGAACCGGTGGCCTTCAGCTTGACCAGCATGAGCTCGCGCTCAATGTGGGCGCCCTCGGTCAGGTCCACCAGTTTAACGACTTCGATCAGTTTGTTCAGTTGCTTGGTGATCTGCTCGATCACCTTGTCAGACCCCGTGGTGGTCACGGTTAGACGGGACAGAGTCTCGTCTTCAGTTGGCGCCACGGTGAGTGTTTCAATGTTGTAGTTACGCTGGGAAAACAGACCAACAACCCGTGACAGGGCGCCGGGCTCGTTTTCAAGCAAAACAGAAATGATTCGACGCATGATCAGACCCTCTCCGTCTTGCTGAGCCACATATCCTTCATGGAACCTCGGGCAACCTGCATCGGATACACGTGTTCAAAGCGGTCCACGTAAATATCCACGAATACCAGATCGTCCTTCATTGCCAGCACTTCTTTCAGCTTGGTCTCCAGATCTTCTTTCTTCTCGATCCGGACACCCTTGTGGCCGTAGGCCTCCGCCAGCTTGATGAAGTCCGGGAGCGATTCCATGTAGGACTCGGCATGACGCGACTCATAGTTCATGTCCTGCCACTGCTTGACCATACCCAACGCCTGGTTGTTCAGATTGATGATCTTCACCGGCAGATTGTACTGCTTGCAGGTAGACAGCTCCTGGATGTTCATCTGGATACTGCCCTCACCGGTAATGCACAGCACTTCGTCATCGGGATGGGTCAGCTTGACCCCCATGGCAGCCGGCAAACCGAAGCCCATGGTGCCCAGACCACCGGAGTTGATCCAGCGGTTGGGCTTGTCGAACTTGTAGTACTGGGCCGCAAACATCTGGTGCTGACCGACATCGGACGTCACGAAGGCTTCGCCGTTGGTCAGGCGACACAGCATCTCGATGACTTCCTGGGGCTTGATCACATCCGGGCTGGTCTCGTAACGCATGCCGTGGAATGCCCGCCATTCGTCAATCTGCTTCCACCAGGAAGCGATCGCGTCTGCGTCCGGCTTCTCCTTGGCTTCCTTGACCAGCGCCAGCATTTCCTTGAGCACGGCGTCTACCGGGCCAACGATGGGCACGTCCGCATCCACCGTTTTGGAAATTGATGCCGGGTCAATGTCGATGTGGATAATGCGCGCGCCCGGACAGAACTTCTCGGTTGCGTTGGTAACCCGATCGTCAAAACGGGCCCCGACACAGAGAATCAGATCCGAATGGTGCATGGCCATGTTGGCTTCATAGGTACCATGCATACCGAGCCAGCCAAGGTGTTGCTTATCGCTGGCCGGGTAACAACCGATGCCCATAATGGTGTTGGTGATGGGGTAGCCCAGCATCCGGACAAGTTCCGTCAACTGATCCGAGGCCTTCCCCAGAATAACCCCGCCACCTGCGTAGATAACCGGTCGCTTGGCGGCCAGCATCATGTCGACCGCTTTCTTGATCTGGCCGGCATGGCCGCGAATAGCGGGATTGTAGGAACGCAGCTTGACCTTCTTGGGATAGGCGTACTCGTACCGTTCGTTCGGCGTGGTCATGTCCTTGGGGATATCCACAACAACGGGGCCAGGACGACCGGTGGCAGCAATGTAGTAGGCCTTGCGGATAATCTCCGGGATTTCCTCAGGATGACGGACACTGAGGTTGTGCTTAACCACGGGACGGGAAACACCCATCATGTCGGTTTCCTGGAACGCGTCCTCACCAATGAGAGTGGACGCAACCTGGCCGCACAGAACCACCATGGGGATGGAATCCATGAATGCGGTGGCAATGCCGGTGATGGTGTTGGTGGCTCCAGGACCCGAGGTCACCAGTACGGTACCTGGTTTTCCGGTTGCGCGGGCATAGCCGTCGGCCATATGGACCGCCGCCTGCTCGTGCCTTACCAGAATGTGCTTGACTTTGTCCTGCCTGAACAGCGCATCATAAATATGAAGGGCTGCACCACCCGGATAGCCGTATATGTATTCGATGCCTTCATCTTGAAGGGACCGGATCAGCATATCGGCGCCAGACAATAACTCCACGATTTTCTACCCTCTTCTACGAGTGAATGAGCCGGGACGGGTCCCGGTTGCCTGGATTCACGGTGTCCATGCTTCTTGTGGAAGCGGAACCGGCTGCTCCTCCACACCTTGTTAAGAGGTTGTCTCCTGGCCAGCCGCCCTCCTGAGGGTTGCGGAGAACGGCCAATCAACGGGTTGCACGTAAGCAACAACCATCCCGCGACGGATGCGCGGCGCGTTCAGTGTGGTAATTGATGGGGGATACTCGCTCGGGATTGCCTGCCGTATTGACCCCAGTCTTCAGGCAATCGGTAATTCTGACAGCGCGAAACTCCCTGTCAATAGCCGCTGCAGGTTTCTGTGCCTATACTCGCCGAAGGTCTGCCATACTTGACACAAATCCGATACAAAGATTTGAACCAGACAGAAGAAAATCCGCAACACTGGTGGCATGATAGGGAATAATAAGCTGAGAAAAAACGGGCCCGGTTTATCCAGGTTGTCTGCCTGCCCGGGAGCAGTGAACATACGCGAGTAGAGCCATGAACAGAAAAATCCTGACGCTGACCTTATTACTGGCCGTTGTACCTGGTGTCGCCATGAGCGCCTCTGTCTATAAATGGACCGATGAAAACGGGGTTACCCATTTTGGCGACCGACAGCCTACGGGCTCGAAGGCCGAACGAGTCAACGTTCGCTCCGGCACCTCTACCGATGCGTCCGGCAACCGGCAGAGCCCTCAAGAGCGTCTGCAGAATATGCAGGAACAGCAAAATGAGGAGGCAGAACAGCGCCAGGAGACGGCCGTTGAGGAGGCACGCAGAAAACAGCGGGAAGCAAACTGTGCGACAGCCCGCTCCAATCTGGAAGTAATTGAGCGCAATGCCCGGATTCGGGTCGAGGAGAATGGCGAACAACGCTACCTCACCCCAGAGGAGATTGCTGAAAAACGGGCAGAGTTTGAGAGGATTGCGGAAGAGAACTGCGGTCCAGAAGAACAGTAAGGTGAAAAAAGGGTCAGATGAAAGTCTTCATCTGACCCCGATTTCAAGCTCAAGCCTTGGCGAATGCCAGGTGGTGGTCCTCCACCGTCCCCTTTATAACATCCCCGGGCACGAACTCTCCCTGAAGCAGACGCTGGGCCAGCGGGTTTTCGATCATTTTCTGGATGGCCCGCTTCAAAGGCCGCGCGCCGTAGACCGGGTCATACCCGACTTCGGCCAGCAACTCCATCGCCGCATCATCCAGCTCAAGCTTCATATCCTGCTCTTTCAGGCGCTTGCTCAAAGACTCGATCTGGATCCGGGCAATACCCTGGATCTGGTTCTCCGCCAGCGGATGGAACACCACCACTTCGTCCACCCGGTTGATGAACTCGGGGCGGAAATGAGTGCCGACGACTTCCATGACGGCATTCTTCATGACCTCGTAGTTCTCCTCGCCAGCCTGCTGCTGGATGATGTCCGAGCCCAGGTTTGAGGTCATCACAATAACGGTGTTCCGGAAGTCGACTGTCCTGCCCTGCCCGTCGGTCAAGCGGCCATCTTCAAGCACCTGCAAAAGGATGTTGAACACGTCCGGGTGGGCTTTTTCCACCTCATCCAGCAGCAACACGGAGTACGGCCTGCGACGAACGGCTTCGGTCAGGTAGCCACCTTCCTCGTAGCCGACATAGCCAGGAGGCGCACCAATCAGACGGGCCACGGAATGCTTCTCCATAAACTCGGACATATCAATCCGAACCATGGCTTCCTCGGTATCGAACAGGAAGGACGCCAGGGCCTTACATAGCTCGGTCTTGCCCACACCGGTCGGACCGAGGAACAGGAACGACCCGTTGGGGCGATTGGGATCAGACAGCCCTGCCCGAGACCGACGCACTGCGTTGGATACCGCTTCAACCGCCTCATCCTGACCGATAACCCGACCGTGGAGCGCCTCTTCCATGCGCATCAGTTTGTCGCGCTCACCCTCGAGCATCTTCGACACCGGAATGCCGGTCCACTTGGAAACGATCTCGGCAATCTCTTCGTCGGTTACCCGGTTCCGGAGCAGCTTCATCTCCATCATCTCGGCCTGGCTGGCCATATCCAGCTGGCGCTCGAGCTCGGGAATCTGGCCGTACTGGAGCTCGGACATCTTGCCAAGATCGCCAGCGCGACGGGCGTTCTCCAGATCAATCCGGGCCTGCTCCAGGCGACTCTTGATCTTCTGAGAACCATGCAACGCCGCCTTTTCGGTATTCCACACTTCTTCCAGATCGGCGTATTCACGCTCGACACCGGTGATGACGTCGGACAGCTCCGACAGGCGTTTTTTCGAAGCGGCATCGGTCTCTTTTTTGAGGGCTTCGCGCTCGATCTTCAGTTGAATCAGTCGACGCTCAAGACGGTCCAGGGCCTCGGGCTTGGAATCCATTTCCATGCGGATCTGGGAAGCTGCTTCATCCACCAGGTCAATGGCCTTGTCCGGCAGCTGCCGGTCGGCGATGTAGCGGTGTGACAACTTGGCGGCCGCAATGATGGCTCCGTCGGTCACTTCCACGCCGTGGTGTACTTCGTAGCGTTCTTTCAGGCCACGCAGGATTGCAATGGTATCTTCCTCACTGGGTTCGCTGACCAGTACCTTCTGGAAGCGGCGCTCCAGGGCGGCATCTTTCTCGATATTTTCACGGTATTCATCAAGGGTGGTCGCGCCCACACAGTGGAGTTCGCCGCGGGCCAGGGCCGGCTTGAGCATGTTGCCGGCGTCCATGGAGCCTTCGGCCTTGCCTGCACCCACCATGGTATGGATCTCGTCGATGAACAGGATGATCTGGCCTTCCTGCTTGGAAAGCTCGTTCAGAACCGCTTTCAGGCGCTCTTCAAACTCACCCCGGAACTTGGCGCCGGCAATCAGGGCACCCATATCGAGTGACAGGACTTTTTTGTCTTTCAAGCCATCGGGCACCTCGCCGTTGACGATGCGCTGGGCCAACCCTTCGACGATGGCGGTTTTACCAACGCCGGGCTCACCGATCAGAACCGGGTTGTTTTTCCGCCGGCGCTGCAATACCTGAATGGTGCGGCGGATTTCATCATCCCGACCGATTACCGGATCCAGCTTGCCGGCCTCAGCTCGCTCGGTAAGGTCGATGGTGTATTTGGACAGGGCCTGGCGGTTTTCCTCGGCACTGGCATCGTTAACCGCCTCACCACCCCGAACCTCGTCGATGGCTTTTTCCAGGGCCGCTTTATCAACGCCCTGCTCCCGTAGCACCCGGCCAAGCGTGCCCCGGTCTTCCAGGGCTGCCAGCAGCATCAGCTCGCTGGAGATGTACTGGTCTTTGCGTTTCTGGGCGAGTTTGTCGGCAATGTTGAACAGTCGGCCCATGTCATTGGACATGGAGACGTCGCCAGCTGATCCCTGCACTTCCGGCAGGTTCTCGATTTCCCGGGCAATCGCCTGGCGAATGCGTCCGGGCTCTGCGCCGGCCTGTTTGAGCAGTGGTTTGATGGCGCTGCCTTCCTGGTCGAGTAGTGCCTGCAGCAGGTGAACCGGCTCAATGAAGTTGTGGTCTTTTCCGACAGCAATGGATTGTGCATCCGCTAGGGCGGTCTGCAACTTGCTGGTCAGTTTGTCGATTCTCATGTGTACTTTCCCCAAATTTCTGCGAATACCATGGTGCCATCGGCGGCGGATATTCGATTGCTTTGACAGTTAATGTAGGGGCAAGTAGGTGGACTTCAAGCGGGGGCTCGGTGTATTCGTCAGAAAATTGACGGCCGTCAGGTTTGAGTTTTGTGGAAGCCTGAGGCGGGAATGACTCTCCAGAACACGCCGTAAATACGTCCATGTAGGCTTGGCTGCAGCATCCATGCTGCAGCCAGTTCTGGAGAGTCATTCCCGCCCCAGGCCCGAGCTTTGGTAATAACGCAAAGATGACCACTCAATTGACTATTAATGATTAATTCAACCAAATCAACGTGGCCATCCGTCCTGTTTGACCATCCCTGCGGTAAGAAAAAAACCTATCCGGATCCTGAACGGTACACAGGCCACCGCCAGACACGCTGGAAACGCCAAGATGATTTAGCCGCAAGGTGGCAAGTGCATAGATATCTGCCATGAGGTGCCCTGGCCGAGCGCCTTCCGCTTTGAAGGCGTGGACGGCTTCCGGATCATGCTTGATGAAGGCGTCGCGGACTTCCGGGCCGACTTCGAAGCTGTCCGGTCCGATGCCCGGGCCGAGCCAGGCTTGTAGGGTTTCGGGTGCAACGGCCATGGCGCTCACCAGATTCTCGATAACGCCATCACACAGGCTTCGCCAGCCGCAGTGGGCGGCGCCGACGACGGTTCCTTCGCGATCGGCAAGGAGAACGGGCAGGCAGTCGGCGGTGAGGATGGCGCAGGCGATGCCCGGATGACGGGTGTAGCTGGCGTCAGCCTTGGCGACTTGTCCAACGTTATCCGGGGTCAGTTCGACAACATCGGTACCGTGCACCTGATTTAGCCAGCCGATCCGCTCGCTTTTAAGCCCGGTGGACTCGGCGAGTCTTCGTCGATTCTGTTGCACATGATCCGGGTTGTCTTCGACGTGACTACCGAGGTTAAGACTGGCCCAGGGTCGCCCGCTAACGCCGCCGGCGCGGGTTGTGCTGACGGCCCGCACTTTATCGGGCGCGGACCAGTCCGGCTTCAGGGCGTTGCTTTCAATAGTTACGGGTTCAATAGTCACGCGCTTCGAGCTCCCGGGCGTGTTTGCGCAGGGCTTCGATCAAGGCAACCATATCGTCAGGCAGTGGCACTTCCCAGGTCAGGATTTCACCGGTTTCCGGATGCTCCAGGGTCAGTTGCCGGGCGTGGAGAGCCTGGCGGTTGAACGCAGAAAGCGCCTCTCGAAGCTCTTCTGTGGTTCCCTTGGGCAGCCGCAAACGGCCTCCATACAGAGGGTCTCCGACCAGCGGGTGTTTTACATGGGCCATATGAACCCGGATCTGGTGGGTTCGACCGCTTTCCAGCTTGCAGCGGACGTGGGTGTGAGCCGCAAAACGCTCCACCAGTCGGTAGTGGGTGACCGCCGGCTTGCCGGAGGCGACGACAGCCATTTTCTTGCGTTCCCGCGGGTGCCGGCCTATGGGCGCGTCCACCGTTGCACCACCGGTGAGGGTGCCAACAACGACGGCCTCATACTCGCGGCCCATGGTTCGGGTCTGTAGCTGATCGACCAGAGACGTATGGGCAATCAGGCTTCGGGCGACGACCATAATACCGGAGGTGTCTTTGTCGAGGCGGTGAACGATGCCCGCTCGGGGCAGATTCTCGACTTCCGGTGCGTAATTCAACAGGGCGTTGACAAGGGTTCCATCGGCGTGGCCGGCAGCAGGGTGGACCACAAGGCCTGCCGGCTTGTTGATGACCAACAAGTGTTCGTCTTCATAGACGATATCGAGGGATATTTCCTCGGCCTGCCAGCTCACCTGAGCTTCCGGCTCGGCATCCAGCTCCAGGCGATCGTCCAGCATCACTTTGTCCCGAGGCTTCCGCACCTCACCGTTTACCGTTAATGCACCGCTTTTGATCCAGGACTGCAGGCGGGAACGGGAGTGTTCGGGCATCAGCTCTGCCGCAGCCTGGTCAAGACGCCGATCACTCAATTCCGGCGGCACAACAAAGTTGGCGAGGATTCGTTTTTCAGATGACATTAAGCCCCCAGGGCCTGTGTGTGTTACGTTTCGGTCAGATTATTGGAAACCGTGGGGATTGCTCTGCACATGGAGCCACTTCCCCGCTACAATGACTGCCCTTGAATTAATCGACATTATACGGGATTCCGGAATGAGATCAGGTCTTCGTTTATTGCTACTTTCCACACTGGTTGTTCTGGTCAGCGCCTGCGCCTCCAACAAGCAGGAGGAAGTGCTTCCGGAGAAGACCTATTATGAAAATGCCCGCCAGGCCATGAGCTCTGGGAACTTCAACGAGGCAGAGCAGAACCTGGACGCCCTGGAAACCTATTACCCCTTCGGTCGCTACGCAGAGCAGGCCCAGCTTGACCTGATCTATGCCCGCTACCAGAACCTCGACCTCGAGGGCTCCCGTGCTGCCGCCGACCGGTTCCTGCGTCTTAACCCGCAAAGCGACCATGCAGACTACGCACTCTACATGCGCGGTCTGGCTTCCTATAACCTGGACATCGGACTTGCGGCCCGCTATTTCCCGATTGATGTCGCGGCTCGGGATCCTGGCGAGCAGTTGCAGTCTTTCCGCGATTTTTCTGAACTGCTGAACCGCTATCCGGACAGCCAGTACGTCGCGGATGCCCGCCAGCGAATGATCGCGGTGCGCAATCGCATGGCTGAACTGGAACTCTACGCGGCCCGCTATTACATCAAGCGCCAGGCCTACGTGGCGGCCAACAACCGGGCGCGGTACATCATCGAGAATTTCCCGACTGCCACCGTTACCGAAGAGGCCCTGATCATCCTCGCCGAAACCTTTCGCTTCCTGGAGCTGAATAAAGGTTCGCAGGACGCGATCGCCATGCTCCGCACCAACTTCCCGGAAAGCGACGCGTTCAATGCGGACGGCGAGTTTGAGGTGGATCTGCTGCAGGGCGAAAACCGTTCGCTGACGAACGTTGTCACCTTTGGCTTGATGGGCGACGAATAAAGGCCGAACAGGCTGAAATTGGAGTCAGATGAAATTTTCATCTGACCCCGACTCCCTTGCTTACTTCCCGCTTTTCCAGCCATTAGTGATCGGATAGCGCCGGTCCTTGCCAAACCCGCGCTCGGTAATCCGCACGCCAATCGGCGCCTGCCGACGCTTGTACTCGTTAATGTCCACCAGGCGGATAACCCGCTCAACATCTGCCCGTTCAAAACCTTCGGCAACGATCGCATCGGAACTGAAATCCCGCTCTACATAAAGATTCAGGATCTGATCCAACACATCGTAACCGGGCAGGCTGTCCTCGTCTTTCTGGTCTGGCGCAAGCTCTGCCGAAGGCGGGCGGGTGATCACACGTTCGGGGATCACTTCGCCGTCCGAGAGCGTATTGCGGTATTTGGCCAGGCGGAATACCAGGGTTTTGGGCACATCCTTAAGCACATCAAAACCGCCAGCCATATCACCATAGAGCGTTGAGTAGCCCACTGCCATCTCGCTCTTGTTCCCGGTAGTCAGCACCAGCGAACCGAACTTGTTGGACAGGGACATCAGCAATACGCCGCGCAGACGGGCCTGCAGGTTTTCCTCGGTTGCGTCCGGCGTGGTGCCTTCGAAAGGCCCGGCCAGAGTTTCCATGAAGGCGTCGTACATGGGCTCGATGGAAAACACATCGTACTGCACACCCAGCGCAACCGCCTCGGCCTCGGCATCCTCGAGGCTCATACTCGAGGTATAGCGGAACGGCATCATCACCGCGCGGACCCGTTCCTTGCCCAGGGCATCCACTGCAACCGCCAGAGTCACCGCCGAGTCGATGCCACCTGAGAGACCCAGAACCACCGACTTGAAACCATTCTTGTTAACGTAGTCCCGAACGCCGGTCACGAGGGCGCTGTAAACATTGGCCTCAAGAGAAGGCTCTTCAGGCAACGGCTGGGATACTGGCTGGCAATGGTGCTCGCACAGGAAGTCGACCGGATATAGGCCTTCTGCAAATTGGGGAGCCTCCGCGGTCAGCACACCGGAATGGTCAAACACCATGGAGCCGCCATCGAAAACCAGTTCGTCCTGGCCGCCCACCAGGTTCACGTAAACAATGCTGACGAGGTTTTCCCTGGATTTACGCTCCAGCAGGGCTTTGCGACGGGCCTGCTTGTCGATATCGTAGGGCGAGGCGTTGAGATTCAGGATCAATCGGGCGCCAGCGACTGCACAGTCTTCCACCGGCCCCTCCTTCCAGAGATCTTCACACACGGTGATCCCTACCGGAACGCCCCGGATATCCAGAGTCAGGACATCCTGGCCTTCGGCGAAGTACCGCTTTTCATCAAATACCTGGTAGTTGGGCGGGAAACGCTTGAAATACCGACCAGTCATTTCGCCGCCGTCGATGACCACCGCCGCGTTGTACAACAGCGCACCATGGCGAAGTGGAGCACCGATAACGATCACCGGGTCCAGCTTTTCCGCCTGCAGCCTTTCCAGCGCCTCGTTGACCCGCACTTCAAGGCTCGGGCGCAACAGCAGATCTTCCGGTGGGTAGCCGGTCAGGCACAGCTCCGGGAAAACCACGATGTCCGCATGATGCTCGGATGATGCCCGGCGGGCAGCCTCCAGGATAAGCTCGGTATTGCCGGGAATGTCTCCCACCAGAAAATCCAGCTGGGCCATCACCACCCGCAATTTTTTAGCTGACACCCCGGTCGCTGCCTGGTTTCCGGACACGGACATAAATCGGCTCCTGTAACTCATTGCCATGAAAAGGCTATTATAACCCCGCATAGGCGTGGATTTCTTCCGATCAACAGCGGATCCCTGTAACTCATGGCAGCAGATACACCAGCACAATCGGCCGAAATGCTCGGCCAGCACCCTTCAACACCGTCCGGCCCGCAGCAGGCGAAGCTGTTCAGGATCTACAACCACTACCGCCTGGTGGTGAGCCTGATGCTGGTGGCACTGTTATTCGTGGACCCCGTCAACTTCGACATGCGTTTCCGGCTGCTGGATTACTACCAGGCAGGCGTCTCCGCTTACCTGGGCCTGAACGCATTTATTGCCCTGCTCCTGGTGGCCGGCTTTCACCCCAGCCAGCGCCACATCACTCTCTCGATCCTGCTGGATATCCTGATCATGCATGGCCTGCTGCTTACCAGCACAGGTATTACCAACGGCCTCGCCAATTTGGTGATCGTGTCCGTGGCAGCTGGCAACATTCTGACGCCAAGCCGAATGGGAACCTTCTACGCAGCTCTGGCTGCGATTTGCTCCCTGGGCATATCCGGATGGGCCGTGCTGGCGCTGGGAGAGTCCGCCGACGATATCGTACGGGCCGGTTCGCTGGGCATCCTTTATTTTGCAGCCGCTTTTGTCCTGCAGAGCATCTCCCGTCGAATGATGCGCAGCGAGGCTCTGGCCAGTAGCCGCGCCCGCAGCATTGCCGAATTGGAGCAGATCAATCAGCAGATTATCCAGCGCATGCGTACCGGCATACTCGTACTGGACCGTTTCGGCCAGATCCGCGTTGCCAATGCGGCCGCCGAAGAACTTTTATACGGCGCTCCCAAAACCTCAGTACCGATCAACCAGCGCGCAAACGTGTTACCCAAACCGCTCAAGCAGGGTCTGGATGCATGGCTAAAAGACCCTTCACAGCGAATCGACCCGTTCCAGCCCTCACCAACTTCGCCACTGCTGCAGGCCAACTTTACCCAACTGGATCAGGAACGGGGCGACCAGATCCTCGTGTTCATCGAAGACATGAGCAAAGTCACCCAACAGGCCCAGCAGATGAAGCTGGCATCACTGGGTAGACTCACAGCCGGCATCGCCCATGAAATCCGCAATCCCCTGGGGGCGATCAGCCACGCTGCCCAACTCATGGAGGAATCCCCCAACCTCGAGCCCGGCGACCGCCAGATGCTGGAGATCATCCGGCGTCATTCCCGACGAGTAAACGGCATCATTGAGAACGTTCTGGACCTCTCGAGGCGCCGGGCCGCAAATGCAGATTTGATCGAAGTGGCTCCCTGGCTCCAGGAATTTCGAGAAGACTTCCTGCAAACACAGGACGAGGGCTGCACCGCGGCAAATATTGTTCTGAAGATCGATCCGCAACTACCGCCGGCGCGCTTCGATAAAAGCCAGATTGAACAGGTGATGGTGAATCTTTGCGACAACGGATTACGCTACAGTGAACAGCACTCGGGACAGCGTAAGATCGGCATCCACGCAGGGGCAACCGAGGATGGTGAAAGGGCCTACATCGATGTGCGCGATATGGGTCCCGGAATTGCTCCGGAGAACAGGAATTCTGTGTTCGAACCGTTTTTTACCACTGACAAGACGGGAACCGGGCTCGGGCTTTATCTGGCCCGGGAACTGTGCGAGGCTAACCAGGCGCATCTTTCCCTGGTAGAAGATAACAAGCCCGGCTGCTGTTTTCGCATCACATTTGCCCACCCGGGGCGAATGATCTGAACCGGCGCCGGCGGATATCGGGCGCTTGAACAACGACACGGAACCGACGAATAAAGATGACCACATACACAGCGCTGATCGTTGATGATGAACCGGACATTCGGGAATTACTTGAGATCACCCTCACCCGGATGGGTATATCGACCCTCACGGCGCCCGACCTAAGCAGCGCCCGGAAATTGCTGGAACAGAACACCACCCATCTCTGCCTGACGGACATGAACCTGCCAGACGGCAACGGCATCGAATTGGTCCAGTGGATCCAAAAACACTCGCCCGCTACGCCTGTCGCCGTGATCACTGCCTACGGGAACATGGATACCGCGATTGAATCGCTTAAGGCCGGAGCCTTTGATTTTGTGTCCAAACCGGTGGAGCTGCCCCGACTCAGGGAGCTGGTTAGTAGTGCTCTCAAGCTATCTGAACCCAAGGCGGACGTAGAAGAAGTGGCAGATGAGCCGGGCCTGCTACTGGGTAAATCGACAGAGATACGCAAACTCCGGAACCAGACCCGCAAGCTGGCCCGGAGCCAGGCACCGGTGTTTATCAGCGGCGAGTCCGGCAGTGGCAAGGAACTGGTCGCCCGCATGATTCATCTGCAGGGCCCCCGCCGCGAAGGACCATTCATCGCGGTTAACTGCGGCGCGATTCCCTCAGAGCTGATGGAAAGCGAATTTTTTGGCCACAAAAAAGGCAGCTTTACCGGTGCCGTGGAGAATAAAGACGGCTTGTTCCGTTCAGCCAACGGCGGCACCTTGTTCCTTGATGAAGTGGCCGACCTGCCCCTGGCCATGCAGGTGAAACTGCTCCGCGCGATTCAGGAAAAAGCCGTTCGGCCGGTTGGCGATACCAAGGAAGTGCCCGTCGACATCAGGGTACTGAGCGCTACCCACAAGAACCTGCCGGAGCTGGTGCAGGAAGGCAGCTTTCGCCAGGACCTTTTCTACCGGATTAACGTGATCGAGCTGGCCGTGCCGCCACTGAGAGAACGGCCGGATGATATTCCCCTGCTCTCGAATCATATTCTTAAACGCATTGCGAAAGAGTATGAGTGTGAACCGGCTTCGTTAACACCTGCCGCCGTCGAAAGGCTAAGAAGCTATGAGTTCCCCGGCAATGTTCGGGAACTGGAAAACGTGTTGGAGCGGGCTTTCACTCTCTGCGACGCTGACCAGATTGATGCTGAGGATCTTCACCTGGGGAACGGAGTGCAACATGCCTCGTCTGCCACACAGATTATTGCTGAAGGCCAGGCTGGCGAGGGAGAGGGTGTTGCCGTTCCTGATGGTGAAATCGATCTGGAGGGGTATCTGGAGGGTATCGAGCGGCAAGCCATAGAGAAAGCGCTTGAAGCGACTCGGTGGAACAAGACGGCGGCGGCGAAGAGGTTGGGTATCAGTTTTCGCGCGCTTCGATATCGGCTGAAGAAGTTGGGAATGGAATAAAGCTCATATTCCAGGGAAAGTTCGCAGACAATAAAGCCCATGGTAGACTTGCGGCAGGTCTGACTCCGACAGGACGCCGGAGAGACTCTCCTTTAAACGAACAAGGAACGTTCATATGCCCTCACAAAAACGCGAGGCAGGCTTTAGCCTGCTTGAGCTAATCATTACCATTGTCATCCTCTCAATCGCTGCCGGCTTCACCAGTCAGGCGTGGGAATGGTGGATAAGCAAGACCAGACATCGGGTCATCCTCGAAAGCTACCATACTCTTTTCGCCTACGCTCGATGGACCGCCGCCAGCCAAAACACATTAGTGACAGTATGCCCACTTTCCATCAAGAACCGGTGCGTTGACGCCTGGGAACAACCCGTATCGGTTTTTTTGGATTCAGACAACGATAAGGCACCGGATGGAGGCCAGATACTTAATCAAATAAACGTAAATCTGGGCGATTACAGTCTGAGATCGCGAACTGCCGGGCGAGGATATTTCCAGTTTAACAGCAGAGGAATGACCCACGGAGCAATGGGAAGTCTGATTCTTTGTCCCCAAAACTTCAAAAACGGGGTGATGAGCTACATGCCTGTGAATATTGCTGGACGATTCCGGGCCGAACACGACGAGGATGGAGATGGCATAATACGCTTGCCATGGGGAACAAAGCTTAGTTGCTAGGTTTCAAACAGCTGGGAGGTCGAAATCATCACGAAACGACCTCCCGAACCAATCATTGCCAATCGTTTTCTCCAGCCCCGAAGCTACCATCACCACTTTCGTCCCAGCGCCGAGCTCCCGTAGAATCGAGCTCCAGAATGCCATTGCCCGCCTGGACACTCTTTGGAGTTGCCCTAAGAGTGTAAGAACTACCTGTTGCAGCAGTAATTGTTAGATCATAAAACTTATTATCGCTCTCGAGGGGTGCTTCGTCTGGAAAAATACCCGGGCTTCCCGTATCACTGCCACCAGTTGCCGCGCCCTCATAGGTATTTTGAGACGCATAATGGCGCTCCATCGCCGCTGCAAATTCCATTAAGGCCCCCTGTGCGTCAGCACGCCGAGTACGCTCCCCGTACTCGACATAGCTGGGATAGGCGAAAGCCGCTATTACGCCGACAATAACTACAACAATAAGCAGCTCTATCAGCGTGAAGCCGCGTTGCCGAACATCACCGAGTTTCAATCATCAATCCTCATACCAATAGGTTTCCACAACGCCCTGTACGGTCTCAATGGTCTGGCAATCTGTACCGACACAAATTACGTCGGTATCATCCACCCGCATCCGTTGAGGGCTCGAAGGCAGAGGAATTCCAAGCTCTACAGGCCGATCTTCCCGGGTTAATTCATCAGCCGGCTTTCCATCTCCCGTGTAATAGTTACGAACGGCTCGCCCGTCGAGCACGGACAGGTGATAAAGCCTTGATGTCCCAGTCGGAGGCAAACACGGATCAGAGCTCGCTTTAGGTTCGTAAGTCGTAATGAATACTTCATTATTTGCAGTCACGCTCTCCGCCAGTACTTTTTCACCAGGGTTGCTACTCAGGTCGATAAACCACCCTTTGGAAGCCGCCAGATCCTGTGCAGCTGTGGTGCGTTGGGCATCAGTGCCCTGCTGAATCAGGTTATCCGTGGTATCAAACAGGTTAGACTCAGTAATCGTTTGATAGAGGACACGAGTTTGTGTCGCATCTTTCGGATCGAGGGGCGCGGAGCTGACAGCCGGTATTTTCAACATGTAAATCCGGTCTTTGATGTCAGTATCCAGCGGGTGGGCCTGGTAACCCGAACCAATGATCAGTCCAAGATAGCGCGCTCCACCGATTTTAACCCCAAACAGATCAGGGCTATGGTAGAAACGACGATTGCCAGCTTCAGTCGAGTCCGCCAGATCCGCAATTCGTCCACCAGTGGCAAAGCTTGTAAGTTTTGCCGTATTACTTAAATCGAACCGGAAAATCTGCCCACCCATATCACCAACATAGATCTGGTCCGCCAACTTATCCCCGTTTACGTCTAGAACCTTAGGCGAGGCCGGTATGCTGTACTTCATTTCGGGCAGTTCCAGATCTGCGCCACTGCCTGTTGGCCCGGCCCACCAGAGCCGGACTCCAGTCTCGGCGTCAACGATATATACCGCACGTCCCATACTGTCAGCGGTACGCGTTGTTACCGAATCCTGGTTCGTATCGTAGCCGCCACCAAAGATCAGCACCTCATACAACTTGTTATTTATATTGACTTTAGTCTTTACGGGTTTGGACCACGTTTGCCCCATCTCCGCGAAGCTGGTGTTTGCAATACCTCCTGTGATCTGCCAAAGCAAAGACGGCGCGTTCCGGTTGGTGACATCCAGAGCGTAATAGCTCTTGCCGCCTCGACGCATACCTGAGTAGATATAGGCAAAGTCGTTATCTGCCGACTTGATTGCACCATCAAAGTTATCGTCATGTACCCAGCTGACGACGGTACCATCCATACCGTACTCCTTGCTGGATTTTTCGGTGCTATTCATCATTGCCGGCTGTTTCTTCAACAACTCCTTGGGAATGAAAGAGAAATAACTCTTGCCAGTCTCTCCATCTACACCATGAATATAGCCTTGATTGTCACCATAGTAGATAGTGATGTCCTGATTGGTCGCAGTGGTTCCGTCGTAAATTACCAGTTGCGGCACTGAATGGAGAGGATCTGCCAACAATTTTCGGGCTTCCGTCAAGTCGTTATCGCCGTCCTGATCAGTAACGTCCACCCCACGCGTCCATTGAACAAGCTTCGCGAATTCGGCATCTGACATATTGGTGTCACCAAAAAGAGCTTTTGTCAGATTACTGTTGGTCGCCACAACAGCATTGTTGTTGTCGGATAGAAGAGACTTTCTGGAATCAAGGTTCGAAAACACGTTACGGTCAGCAGTTGTATCCGGCAGTTGAGACGCTGCGCCTCCGAGCTTCACATTCGGTCCATCAGCGGTTGGGCTCCACCAGCTTTGCGCCGTGTCCTTAAAGAATCCGGTTGCTGGGTCAATCGCCGGGTTACCATTCTCATCGACGATAACTGCTTCTGCCTCGCCCGAGGAATTCGTCCGAATCTCAAGCTTGTAGCGCTTCAGATTACCGTTCCAAATAGCGCCCTTCTGGGATTGGAACAACGCGTAGTAAAGCATGTTCAGGTGATTAAGGCGGTCGAAGGTATTAACCGCGATGCCGGGAGCGACGTATGTTGTTGACCGCGCATTAACTTCATCAAAAACCTGCTGAAGGGCTGAGGTCAATTGCGTAGCGTTATCGGCAAGCAAATACTGCCCACCACCTTTGGTAGCCGCGTCACTCAGAAGCGTCTGATCTGTTTTAAAACCAATAGTGAAGGTCGCAACCTTCTGCTGGCCTGGAAAATCATCGTTCGGATCGTTTGCGGCCGGGATCATATCCTCAGTCCACATGTGCTCGGCAATTTCATCAAGGCAATTGCCAGTGCAGCTTCCGACTTCCGACTCAATCTCTGTCTGCCAATTTGTATCGGACGTGGGCTCACCATCCGTCAGAAGCAATGCGTAGTTCGGCTGACAGGAATACTCCACAGGGCTATCGAATACTGATGAATCAGTTGAAGATACAACGCCACTGCGCTGGGAACCATCCTCATCGGTGCTTCGAATGAAAACATCTTCCCCCTGATAGTAGCGCATGGTCTCAAATAGACTCTCGGACAACGGAGTGTTGCCACCCGCGAACAGACCATCAATCTTGGTGATCAATGAAGACCTTTGAGTATCAATATCGGCCACGGGCGCCTTAAAGTATGCACCCTCGTTGCCCCCGAAAATCATAAGTCCAACGTTCACGTCGTTTAAGCTGTTTACAAGATCTTTGGCTGCCTGCTTCATTACGTTGAGGCGCGTGTCCCCGTCGACATCCTGGGTGCTCATACTTCCCGAGGCATCCAGAATGAGCATGATGTTTGGCTGGACTACCTTTTGCGCATTGGTGAAAAAGATCTCTGTGTCATCACCCAATGCCGCAGTACCGGCCATGGAGAAGTATGCTGCCGAAAGTGCAGTAGTGAGAACGCGACTGAAACTTTTCATTGATCACCTCCATCGCCACGCGGCACCCAAAAGTCCACCTGCTCTACCAATTCGGAGCCACTTCCAATCACCAAGGTCGCGGGGTTCCCAATAAGGCCACTGGTCCTACGCATGTCAATCGTCTTTCCTTGCCGGGAAATCGACAGTTCCCTAGCCGGCAAGTAGCTGGACTTCGCACAAGACTCACAGCCCTCAACCCGCACCTGAACCACTTCTCCTGATGCATTGAAAACTAGCTCTACCTGATTCGCCTCTGCCGCGAAAACATCACCATCTAGCATCGACCGAGCGGTTTCGGCATTGGCAGTCCCGGCGGCCACGCCAAGTAGAAGTAGAGCTGCGCTAATCCGCAGCAAATACACCAATGAATATCTCATCATTCTCTCCCTCCCGACCAAGCGGGAATCAATAATATTCAATGCCTTTGAAAACACGCGCTTCGGCGCCGGTGTTCGCCATCGTTGCTTCGCCAATCAACTCATACCGATAGCCTTTCAACTGGTTTGAGCTTTCATCGGCATTCATTGAGCTACCACTCGTTATAATGATTTCCCCGAGGAACCGTGCCTGATAGCTACCAGTGATCCCGTTCCCTGAGTCCAGCGTGGTTACCGTAACGACGCTGCTCTCTTCGCTAGCGTTCTGCATCGACTCACGCAGTAAGGTCAAATCGTTTGCGTACAGTTGATTGGTTAATGCACTTACAGTACTTTCAGCTGCCTGGAAGGCCCGGTTCGCATTCTGCGAGTTAACAGCCATACGCTCCTGCATGACGGAAGTGTTCATTCCAGCCACACCAATCAGAGTGAGCACCAACAACACAATGAGACTCACAATAAGAGCAGCGCCATTTTGTCGATCGATAAACTCGAACTGCTTCGCTCTGTTTGTCATCAAACTACCCTTCGCTCGTTTTAGTCGCGGTTGCGTAACATAACGGTTGAAACAAACGCACGTCGCAATCGCTGATCCTCAGGATGGGTCACAGCAGAAGCACCCGCTCCTGTTGTTCCAACAATCTGCTCCCCCGGCAGAGCGTAAGTTGCCGTATCTGCGCTGTTCCGGGCGCCATCAGAGTCGCTGATTAACAAGCCAACACGAATAGCCACGACGTTCGCCATGTCGCCTACATTGTCGGCGGTCGTGTACCTTATATTGTTCGTCGCGAGCAGCTCTCCATACTCAATCTGGAGACTTTCAACACCCTCAACAATTTCGTCTACCTGGAAGTCTGGCGTTGCCTGATTAAGCAGGTTGTTAGTGCCCCGATAAAGCGCTCTGATATCGTTGCCTTGTGCATCATCCCGACCGGTGTCTGCTACAAAATAGACCGTGGCTGAAAAACGCATAATCCTTGCTGATTCGGTGTAAGCCTGGCTCAAACGATTGTCGGTGTTGACGTTATTCGCATGCGCCCAAGTGTTCGAGGTCGGTTGACTGGATATGCGGAAGAGGTCAGCGGCTTCGCAATCGGAAATCAGGACGATGTCATTCTGAGAGAAAAGACCGACCTCTGAACCGCCAACCTGGATATTGGCATTATCCGCAGTCATGTTGCCTGTAATTTCAACCTCAACAGACTCGCCTCGCTGCACCGCGAGCACATCACTGCCGATCAAAGCCCTGGACTCAATTGAATGGCCGTCAAACTCCGTGCCACTCGCCCAATTCGCGTCGTCAACTTCCCATCCGCGCAATGTAGTGGAAAAGAAATCAGAGGTCGGGGGATTCTCAGCAATTACATTTAGAGCAACATCATCTGGATCTGCACATCCCTGATAACCCACCATTCTCATATCCCGGGCCATAATATCCGTAGCAATACGACCAGACTCCTGAATTCTCGCCAGGGAAGTCGCCAGACGAGAAGTCTGGTTCGAATCCATATAAACCGTAAATACGCCCAGTATCAGTGTTGCGCTGAGCGCCAGGGCTATGATCAGTTCTACGAGAGAAAGCCCCTTTTGCCGCATCGGCTTTGTCGACAGTCCTGCGCCGCCTTTAGTCTTTCTCATAGAGCACCTCACAACGAAAACCTGACGGCATAGGAGTTGTCTCCCGCAATATCTTCACCAGCATCACCTGCACGACTGGCCTCGTCCCACTGGATAGTTACAGTGTATATTCCGGATGCTGCATCATGTGCAATGGTTCCCACACCACCGGGAAGCATTGCCATATCCCCTCCCGTGCCCTGCACCTGGAGCGTCCATTCAACCTGATCGACGGTTACTTGATCAGAAGGAGTACAGCCTGCGGCCTGGCCGGTGCACGCCGGAAGCGTCGTGGATTGAATGGTCGCGGTGGAAAAGCCCCCATAGCTACCACCTTGCGCTTCAGCTCTGTTAGCTCGCATACGATCAGCCATATCGTATGCCAGGATGCTGGCCTGCGTTCTCAAATAGGAACCCTGGTTGTTTCGCATGCCCTCGAAAAGCAAACCGGCGAGCCCCAGCAACCCGATTGCCAGGATGAAAAGCGTCACCAGAATTTCAATCATAGTGAAACCGCCGGCTCTCATTCTGCCGGGGCTAAAAGCTATCAATATTTGTCCGGACGATTGTTTAGCCATTTTTCTTTCCATCTTTACGGGCAAGTAATGTCTGCGTCATCGTGATCATTCAAAACCCCAGCTGTCCCACCGGTATCCCGTGCTAAGCGGGTTTGACCCGAGACATTAACAACGACAGCTCTGGCTTCAGCAGCGCCACGCTCATCACATACGATAAAGGTACCTGCATTGCTGCCAGTGGCCGACGGTATGGGAAACCCGTTGCTGGCAAACTGGACAAATCCTCCACCGTCACTCGTCAACCCCTCTATGCGAAAACTGTTACCCCCTGAGAGCGATCCTCCGACTTTAAGGACTTCGTCACCGTCACCACTGTCAACAGACCGGTCTCCATCCATATCACGGAAAATAATCCAGCCAGTTTCCCAAGCTGCATTTCCACTGCAGGAAGCACTATCGGTTGATGAACAGGCGGTGACGACCCCGCCCTGAAGCTTTGATGCCTCACTCCGCGCATAGCTGATTAGACTCGAGATCTCATTGATCTGGGCAGTAAGGCGATTATTCAGAACAGTTTCCCTAAATGAGGGCACAGCAAAGGAAGCCACGATCGCAAGAATGACTATCGTGATAATAAGCTCAAGAAGTGTGAAGCCCGATTGGCGCTGGAGTTCTGCCATATTTCAACCCTTTTTTGATTATCATAAGGGTAGAAGCAAGGTAACTAGCACTCCAGCACGTCACGATAAACGGCAAAATTTGCCTGACAAGTGGTTCGAGAGGTCACTAGAACATGACCCATCTCTCATCAGATGACTTTCGAGTGGTAGGCTAATTCGAAACTTGTTCTGTCCGTAATGCTTACGCTAAGTATGCAGGACTACTATCAGTCAAATAGTGTTATAGAAAGTCAATTACCCAACATTGACCGCATCAATCCGAAGCTCTTTTGGCATGGAGAACACAATATTCTCCTCACGCCCGGCAATCTCCTCCGGAACGCTCCCACCAAGCTCTCGCAGGCGAGTAATCACATCGTTTACCAGAACCTCGGGCGCAGAGGCGCCAGCGGTAACTCCAACCGAGGTCTTCCCTTCCAGCCAGGCAGCATCGATCTGGGAAGCCTCATCAATCAGATACGCAGGCGTGCCCATTCTCTCGGCAAGCTCACGCAGACGATTCGAGTTGGAGCTGTTCGGCGAGCCAACCACCAGCATAAGATCGCAGTCGCCGGCCAACTGCTTCACGGCGTCCTGACGGTTCTGGGTGGCATAGCAGATATCGTCCTTGCGCGGGCCCTGAATCTCCGGGAACTTTGCTCGGAGGGCATCGATAACCCGGGCGGTATCGTCCATGGAGAGGGTGGTCTGGGTCACGTAGGAGAGCTTGCCGGGGTCTTTAACTTCGAGGTTGGCAACATCCTCCTCGTTTTCCACGAGGTAGATTTCACCACCATTGCTGTGGTCGTACTGCCCCATGGTGCCTTCCACTTCCGGGTGGCCGTGGTGGCCGATCAATACGCATTCCCGGCCGTCGCGGCTATAACGCATGACTTCCAGGTGAACCTTGGTAACCAGTGGACAGGTGGCGTCAAAGACTTTCAAACCGCGGCGGGCGGCTTCGTTCTGTACCGCCTGGGAAACGCCATGGGCGCTGAAGATGACAAGTTTGTCGTCTGGCACTTCGTCCAGCTCGTCCACGAAAATGGCGCCACGGTTGCGCAGGTTATCCACCACAAATTTATTGTGGACCACTTCGTGCCTTACGTAGATCGGCGCTCCGAACACGTCCAGCGCCCGGTTTACAATTTCAATGGCGCGGTCCACGCCGGCACAAAAACCTCGGGGATTGGCGAGTCGGATCTGCATATCAACCTGCTGCTCTGGTTAGTGGGCCGGGCCTGCCGGTTCCACGTCAATGATTTCTACTTCAAACGTCAGTGTACGCCCTGCCAGGGGGTGATTGAAATCCACCTCGACTTCATCACCTTCCACGCGACTGACCACACCGGGCAACTCACTCTGGCGCGCATCGGCGAAGGAGATCATCACGCCCGGCTCCAGAACCATATCGGGGCTGAACTCATGGCGCTTGAAGGTCTGGACGTTATTCGGATTGTGCTGGCCAAAGGCTTTCTCCGGCGGAACCTCAAAGCTGTCCCTGTCACCGACCTTCATGCCCATCAGGTAGGCTTCAAAGTTTTCCGGCAGGTTGTCATCGCCGATTTCCAGGGAAGCCGGCTCATTCTCAAAAGTCGAATCAATCACTTCGCCATCCGGGAACTTCAGGGCGAAGTGCAGTTTTACCCGGGTACCCTTGTCGACAGGCAGTTCATTCATAAGAGTTACTCACTCCTTTGCGCATCCCCGTCCGAGTCGGCGGGTTTGCGAAACATATCGAGAATCATCATGGCGGCACCGATGGTGATCGCGGTGTCGGCCAGGTTAAAGGCGGGAAAGTGCCAGTCCTGCCAGTAAAAGTGCAGGAAATCGACCACGTAGCCGTGCACCACCCGATCGTAGACGTTGCCAAGGGCGCCGCCGAGTATCAGTACGATGGCAATGGCGGTCCAGGTTTCGTGGCGCTGCAGGTTTTTCAGCCAGTAGATCAGTACCACGCTGACCACCAGCGCCAGGGTGACAAAGAACCAACGTTGCCAGCCAGCGGCTTCGGCCAGGAAGCTGAACGCGGCGCCGGTGTTGTGAAGCAGCGTCAGATTGAACATCGGAATCACCGGGACCGGGTCGCCATAGGTCAGCATGGCGCTCGCCATGGCCTTGGTGCCGAGATCCAGAGCGATCACCAGCACCGCCAGCCACAGCCATTTCAGTTTGCTCCCGGTGACCTGCTCCGTCATGGTCGCGTCCATCAGGCGTAGGCGCGGGCTTCGCCGGGCCCTTCCACGTTGGTCACGCAGCGACCACAGAGATCGTCGTACTTGGCATTGCGGCCGACGTCTTCCCGGTGGTGCCAGCAGCGCTCGCATTTGGTGTGAGCAGCAGGCGTCACCTTCACGCGGAGACCTTCATGGGAGGTCATTTCCGCATCGCCAGCCTCTGACACCGGTTTGACACTAGCTTCGGAGGTGATCAGGACAAACCGCAGCTCCTCACCCAGGTGCTTCAGATCGGCAGCCAGGTCGCCTTCGCAGAACAGCGTCACCTCGGCACTGAGCGAACCTTTGATTTCACCCCTCGCCCTGGCTTCCTCCAGGCACTTGTTGACGGTCTCTTTCACACTGTACATCTCGCGCCAGTAGTCGCGGCCAAGCTCAGCGTTTTCCGGCAGTGGCGTGAGGCCCTCGTACCAGGTTTCATAGAATACGGTATCGCTGCGCTTACCCGGCAGATGCTGCCAGATTTCATCAGCGGTGAAGCTGAGAATCGGGGCAATCCAGCGAACGAGCGCTTCGGCCACATGGTACAGGGCCGTCTGGCAGGAACGACGCGCCAGACTATCGGCCTGGGTGGTGTACTGGCGATCCTTGATGATATCCAGATAGAAGCCGCCCAGGGTGGCTTCACAGAAGTTGTACACCTTCTGGTAGATCCGCAGGAAGGCGTAGTTGCCATAGTCCTCATGCAGCTCTTTCTGCAATTGCAGGGCACGGTCTACCATCCAGCGATCCAGCGCGATCATGTCTTCCGGTGCCACCATGTGCTGCTTCGGATCAAACCCGGTCAGGTTGCTCAGCAGGAAGCGGGAGGTATTCCGGATCCGGCGGTAACCATCGGCGGTCTGGCGCAGGATGTCCTTGGACACGGTCATTTCGCCGCTGTAGTCGGTTGCGGCCACCCACAAGCGCAGGATGTCGGCGCCCAGCTCGTTCATGACTTCCTGGGGCGCGATGACGTTGCCCAGGGATTTGGACATCTTGTGGCCCTTGCCATCGACGGTAAAGCCGTGGGTCAGAACCTGCCTATAAGGCGCCACGCCATTCATGGCAATGGAGGTCTTCAGGGACGACTGGAACCAGCCACGGTGCTGGTCTGAGCCTTCGAGGTACATATCCGCCGGGAACTGGCCCAGTTCCTCGCGAACCCGCAGGACTGACTCGTGGGTGACACCGGAATCGAACCAGACATCCAGGGTATCCGTTACCTTCTCGTATTGCTCGGCATCACTGCCCAGCAGGGAAGACGCGTCCAGCTCGTACCAGGCATCGATACCGCCCTCTTCGATCTGCTGGGCCACCTGCTCGATCAGGTTCTGGGTGTCCGGGTGCAGCTCCTGCGTCTCCTTATGGATAAACAGGGTGATGGGCACCCCCCAGGTCCGCTGACGGGAGATACACCAGTCCGGCGACTGGTTGAACATGGCTTCGATACGGTTCTTACCCCAGGATGGCACCCAACGTACACCCTGGATCGCTTCAAGGGCATCAGCGCGCAGGTTTTCCTTATCCATGCTGATAAACCACTGGGGCGTGGCCCGGTAGATCAGCGGGGTCTTGGTACGCCAGCAGTGGGGATAGCTGTGACGGAACTTCTCGGAGCGGACCAGCTTGCCCTCGCGCTCGAGGGCGCTGCAAACCGGCTCATCGGCCTTGTAAACGTGTACACCGGCCAGCTCACCGGCGGCCGAAGTGTAGGTGCCATCCGCCTGAACCAGGTTGATGGTGCCGATGTTGTAGGCCTTGCCCACCTCAAAGTCTTCCATACCGTGATCGGGCGCGGTATGAACAGCGCCGGTACCGGCGTCCGTGGACACATGGTCGCCCAGGATAACAGGGACCTGCTTGTCGTAGATCGGGTGCTGGAGAACCAGATTCTCAAGAGCCGCCCCAGCACAGGTTGCCAGCACTTCGTAGCTCTCAACCTGCCAACGAGCCATGATGTCTTCCACCATCTCGGCGGCCAGGATCATGCGCTCAGGTCCCTGGCCAACGTCGGTCTGCACCAACGCGTAGTCCAGATCGGCATTGAGCGAAACGGCCTGGTTAGCCGGAATGGTCCAGGGCGTGGTGGTCCAGATAACCACGGAGACATCACCATTGCCATTATCGGTGCCGAACAGTGACAGGGCTTTTGCCTGGTCAACCGCGGTGAAGCGCACATCAATCTGGGTCGAGGTCTTGTCCTGGTACTCAACCTCGGCTTCTGCCAGTGCCGACTGACCCACCACACTCCAGTAAACCGGTTTGTAACCACGCACGAGGTGGCCCTTGGCGACAATCTTGCCCAGGGCACGAACAATACCCGCCTCAACTTTGGGATCCATGGTCAGGTAGGGTTTATCCCACTCCCCCATCACGCCGAGGCGGATGAAATCGGTTTTCTGACCTGCAATCTGCTTGGTGGCGTAGTCGCGACAGGCCTGGCGGAAGGTCTTGTAATCCACCTTCACACCGGCCTTGCCAATCTCCTGCTCCACCTTGTGCTCGATCGGCAGACCATGACAGTCCCAGCCCGGCACATAAGGCGCGTCATAGCCCATAAAGCTGCGGGACTTGACGATCATGTCCTTGAGAATCTTGTTGACCGCGTGACCAATGTGAATGCTGCCGTTGGCGTAAGGAGGGCCATCATGAAGGATGAACTTTTCCCGCCCTTCACGCTGCTTGCGCAGGTTGCCGTAGACGTCGAGATCCTGCCAGCGCTTGAGCAATTCCGGCTCGCGCTTGGCCAGGTTGCCGCGCATGGGGAAGGCGGTTTCCGGCAGATTCAGGGTGTGCTTGTAGTCGCTCATGGTTTGTGTGCGTACTCTTTTGGTCTTGGTCAGTTTGAGTCAGTCATTTATTCGTTGGGGCGCAGCCGGGCGTTTCAATCCGCGCTTTTCACAGAGCCGTTTTCGGCAATCCACGCCCGGGCATGCTCGAAATCCCGGGCAATCTGTTCTTTCAGCTCATCCACGGAATCGAACTTCTCCTCGTCCCGCAGGCCTTGGCGGAACACCACCTCCAGATGCTGACCATAAAGTGTGCCAGCAAAGTCAAACAGGTGCACTTCCAGTGAGGGCCGCTTGCCGTCAACGGTCGGGCGTACACCGATGTTAGCAACGCCATCGAACCTGGAACCGTCATCCAGGGTAGCGGCAACCACATAGACACCGCGCAGGGCGGGTGTCCGGTGTAACAGAATATTCGCGGTTGGCGCGCCAATCTGGCGCCCCAGCTGACGCCCGTAGACGACCCGACCCCGGATTCGGTAAGGGTGACCGAGGAGTGACTCAGCCTTCTCCAGCCCGTTCACTGTGAGCGAATCCCGGACCCGGGTGCTACTTACCCGCTCCCCACCTACCGTCACCGTGCGCGTGTTCTCAACGGTGAATCCGGCCTCTTTGCCGACCTTTTCAAGGAGCGCAAAGTCTCCGGCCCGGTCGCAGCCAAAACGAAAGTCGTCCCCCACAACCAGATGCTGAACTGCAAGCCCTTGAATGAGAACATCGTCTATAAAGCCCATGGCGGAATAGCTACGAAACGCCTGATTAAAGCGAAGGCAAAGCACAATATCGATGCCTTCCGCCAGCAGGGCCTCGAACTTCTGGCGAAATCCCATCAGCCTTGGTGGTGCCTCACTGCCCTGGAAGAATTCACGGGGCTGGGGCTCGAAAATCATCACGACCGAGGGCACGCCCAGAGCTTCAGACTTGCTTTTGACCTGGTCAATAATGGTCTTGTGGCCAAGATGCACGCCGTCGAAGTTACCAATGGTGGCGACACACCCGTTAGCGAGCGGTGAGTCTTCCCGACGGGAAAGCATTTTCAGGTTGGTCAGGCCCCGGATCAGACGCATGCAATGCGAACCTTCAATTGCCAGCTAGCTTTCAGCGCTCACTTTTACCGCAACGCTGGTGAGAAAACGCGCGATTATACCTTACCTGTGGCGGAAATGTCTTACCCGAACCCCGGCCAGCGCCAGTGCAACAAAGTAGACGGCGACGCCCGCCCCTACCAGCATCGCCATGTCCGCTGCCCGCTGATAGCCGCCGTTTGCCAGCCACACCGACACCGGGGCGTTGAGCCAGACAATGACGGCCGCCAGGGCGCCGTTGGCAAACAGCAACTGCAGCAGGAAACGGGGCCAGCCGGGCTGACTCTGCCAGGCCCCTTCTTTGCGCAGCCCACGCCACAGAAGATAGCCATTGAGCCAGGCCGACAGGGAGGTGGCCAGCGCTAGACCGGCATGAGCCAGGGGAAATATCAGAATCAGGTTGAACACCATGTTGGCCACCATGGCGATGATGCCGATCTTGACCGGCGTTTTGGTGTCTTCTCTTGCGAAGAATCCCGGCGCCAGAACCTTGATCAGCATGAACGCCAGCAACCCTGCGGAATAGGCTCGCAAGCTCTGGGCCGACATGGCCACATCCCGATCGGTAACCGCACCATAGTGAAACAGAGTGGCAATCAGCGGCTCGGCCAACAGCGCAAGCGCCAGGGCGGCCGGGAGACCAATCAACAGAACCGCCCGAACCGCCCAGTCCAGGGTGGCCGCGAACTGGTCCGCGGACGCCGCTGCGTGTTTACGGGAAAGACTCGGCAGAATGACTGTCGCAATCGCTATGCCGAACACGCCGAGAGGCAATTCCGAGAGCCGATCAGAGTAATACAACCAGGAAACGCTGCCGGTCTGGAGAAAAGACGCCAGAACCGTATCAAGCAACAGGTTGATCTGGCTGACCGACACCCCGAACAGCGCAGGCGCCATCAGCTTGAGGATCCGGCTGACGCCTTCGTGGCGATAGTCCACTCGAGGCCTTGGCAACAGGCCCAGGCGCATCAGAAACGGCAACTGGAAAAACAGCTGCAGAGCCCCGGCAATGAAAACGCCCCAGGCCAAGGCCATCACCGGCTCATCCATCAGCGGCGTCAGCCAGATGGCGGCCCCAATCATCGCCAGATTCAGAAGTACCGGGGTAAACGCGGGTACAGCGAAGCGATCGTAACTGTTGAGGATGCCCCCCGCGAAGGCGGTCAGGGATATCAGCAGCAAGTAGGGAAAGGTGATGCGAAGCATGTCGCTGGTAAGCGCAAATTTCACATCATCGTCCAGGAAGCCCGGGGCAAAAACCGCCGTCAGCACCGGCGCTCCGAGGATGGCCACAAGCGTGACGCCCAACAACACCAAGCCAAGGGAGCCAGCTACGGCATTGACCAACCGCTGTACGTCCGAGAGTGACTGTTTCTCCCGGTAAGATGACAACACGGGCACAAAGGCCTGGGAGAAGGCGCCCTCGGCAAATAGTCGACGAAGGAAATTTGGAATCTTGAAGGCAACAAAAAAAGCATCCGCCCCGGCACCGGCGCCGAAATAGCGGGCGATAACCATATCCCGAACCAGACCCAGCACCCGGGACAGCATGGTCATGATACCCACAAGCCCCGACGACCTGAGCAGGCCGGGCGCCTTGGGCAGTTGTTTCTGTTCCGGGGTTGATTCAGGTTCCGACGACATGCAGGCCCTTGTCTGACATTCTGGACATCCTTTTGGCGCGGGTATTTCGGGAATTACCTGCTTCCCGGTCAAGCCCGCGTTCAGTGAGCCGCGAGTTTACCACAGGCCTTCTGTGTCGGGGCATGAAATGGGTTTTAGCCTTGACATTTGGAGGTTTGAGCGGCATAGTTCCGCGTCATTTATTTCGACGCGCTGGTTTTGGCGCGCCCGCGATGTAACGAATCATTCAGCAACGAATTTGAGATTTTCAGGAGTTTTACGGTGGCAAATTCCCCGCAAGCCAAGAAGCGCGCACGTCAGAACGAGAAGAACCGCAAGCACAATGCAAGCCTGCGTTCCATGGCTCGTACTTACATGAAAAAGATCCAATCCAAGATCGAAGCCGGCAACTACGAAGAAGCCCAGGCTGCTTTCCAGCAGGCCCAGCCGATTCTGGACAGCATGGTCAACAAAGGCATCTTCGCGAAAAACAAGGTTGCTCGCCACAAGAGCCGCCTGAGTGCCAAGATCAAGTCCCTGAAGAGCGCCTGATCCGCTTCTTTCAGGAACAAAAAAACCGGCCAGTCGGCCGGTTTTTTTTATGGGCGAAAAGCGATTACACGATCACCATATTATCCCGATGGATCATCTCCTCGCCTGACGTATAACCAAGAATTTCGGCAATCCGGTCGCTGGACCGGCCGGCAATGGCTCTGGCTTCATCGGCGTCGTAATTTACCAGACCCCGGGCAATTTCACGGCCACTCTGATCGAAGCAAGACACCATCTCCCCACGGCGAAACTGACCGGACACGCCCTTAACCCCCACCGGCAAAAGGCTACGCCCACCCAGACAGAGCACTTTCACAGCACCATCATCCAGGGTCAGCCTGCCACGGGTCTGCAAATGACTGGCGAGCCATTGCTTTCGGGCCGCAATCCGGCCCTGCTCGGGCAATAACAGAGTGCCAATCACATCACCCTGTCTCAATCGGCCAATCACATCTTCGATGCGACCACCGACAATGACGGTAAATGCCCCTGACCGGGCAGCAAGCCGCGCAGCCCGCAACTTGGTCTGCATGCCGCCGCGCCCGAGAACACCGGCACCACCACCAGCCATGGCATCCAGTTCGCGATCGCCGGCCCGGCGCTCGGTCACCAGGCGGGCATCCGAATGCGTCCTCGGATCCTTGTCAAACAACCCCAGTTGGTCGGTCAGGATAATCAGGCCGTCCGCCTCAATCAGATTGGCAACCAGTGCGCCCAGGGTGTCATTATCGCCAAACCGGATTTCGTCAGTGACAACGGTATCGTTTTCATTAACGATTGGCACCACACCCAGATTCAGCAACGCGCGAAGAGTGCCTCGGCCGTTCAGATAACGCTTGCGGTCGGAGAGGTCGTCATGGGTGAGCAGAATCTGGGCGGTATGAATATCGTGGCGCTTGAACTGTGCTTCCCAGGTCTGTACCAGGCCCATCTGGCCAACCGCCGCGGCCGCCTGAAGCTCATGGAGCTGCTCGGGCCTGACAGTCCAACCGAGCCGACTCATTCCTTCCGCTACCGAACCAGAGGAGACAACAACCACTTCCACGCCGTCTTCAATCAGCTCAGCGATCTGATCCACCCACAAACCCAACGCTGCCACATCCAGGCCACGGCCGTCGTTGGTCAGCAAGGCGCTTCCGATCTTGATAACCAGGCGGCGGGCCTGGCGCAGCTGTAGGCGTTCAGTCATGGTGCGTGGGCGATCTCTCTGGTATCAGTCCTGCTTTTACTCCGGGGCGTAAACCACTTCAACGTCGTAATCATCATCGTCAAAGTCGTCGTCATCGTCTTCTTCCCGGGCCGCGCGTCGAGCCTGGCGCTCGGCGGCAATACGGGCGCGCGCCTCGTCGTCCATCTGCCGGCGCCGCTCGGCTTCCCGTTCGGCGAATTCGGGGTTCTGGGCCTCTTCTTCGGCCTGTTCCTCAATCCAGCGCATGACGGCCTGGGCAAGGGACTTGGTACCCTCGCCGCTGAGGGCTGAAATCCGGAACACCGGCCCTTGCCACCCGAGCTCATCAATAATGGCCTGGCAGTGAGCATCGCGGTCTTCCTCGGCAACCATGTCGACCTTGTTCAGCACCAGCCATCGCGGGCGATTGGCCAAGGTTTCACTGAACTTCTCCAGTTCGTGCTCAATTGCCCGGACAGCATCGGCAGGGGAAGAGCCATCGTAAGGCGCCACATCCACCAGATGAAGGAGCAGCCGGGTACGAACGAGGTGCTTCAGGAAGCGAATGCCCAGCCCGGCACCTTCAGCGGCACCCTCAATCAGACCGGGAATATCGGCAATCACGAAACTCTGGTGCGCCTGTACACTGACAACACCAAGATTGGGCACCAGCGTGGTGAACGGATAATCTGCCACTTTCGGCCGGGCCGCGGAGACCGAACGGATGAAGGTGGACTTGCCGGCATTGGGCATGCCCAGCAAACCCACATCCGCCAGCACCTTCAGCTCGAGCCTCAGGTTGCGTAGTTCACCCTCGGAGCCTTTGGTGGTCTGGCGTGGCGCACGGTTCACAGAGGATTTGAAGCGGGTGTTGCCAAGGCCATGGAATCCGCCCTGGGCAACTTTCAGGCGCTGGCCAGCGTGGGTCAGATCCCCCAGCACCTCATGAGTATCCATATCAACAACCGTGGTGCCGACAGGAACCGGCAACACCAGATCCTGGCCTTTGTTGCCGGTGCAGTTGCGACCGGCGCCTGGCTCGCCATTCTGGGCTTTGTGCTTGCGCTGGAACCGGTAGTCGATCAGTGTGTTCAGCGACTCTTCGGCTTCCAGATACACGGAACCACCATCGCCCCCGTCGCCACCGTCGGGGCCACCCTTGGGAACGTATTTTTCACGCCGAAAGCTCAGACAGCCGTGACCGCCCTTGCCGGCTTCCACAATGATGGTGGCTTCGTCTACGAATTTCATGAATCAACCCTTTGCGCCCTGCGCATAAACTAAAAAGCCCCGCAGCCTCAAGGAAGCTTTGCGGGGCTCCGGATGGCTCTGGACACCTGATGATATCAGGATAACAGCGCCACCCAAGGTTCGACAGAACCGGATCGCCGCTGCTTACGCAGCCGGAACGATGCTCACGAACTTACGGCTCTGCGGGCCTTTGGTTTCGAACTTCACCTGGCCGTCTGCTTTCGCAAACAGGGTGTGGTCCTTGCCAATGCCAACATTGCTGCCAGCGTGGAAACGGGTGCCGCGCTGACGGATGATGATGCTACCTGCAGATACAGTCTCGCCGCCGAAGCGCTTCACACCAAGTCGTTTCGACTCGGAATCGCGACCGTTACGGGTACTACCTGCTGCCTTTTTATGAGCCATTACCAGCCTCCTTATTTAAGGGGTAATTCGAGAGCCTCAGCCCTTGATACCCGTGATCTTGACTTCAGTAAACCACTGACGGTGGCCCTGACGCTTCATGTGATGCTTACGACGACGGAACTTGATGATCTGAACCTTGTCGTGACGGCCGTGACTAACCACTTCAGCGGTCACTTTGGCACCATCAACTACCGGCGCGCCTACCTGAACCTTGTCGCCATCGGCGATCAGCAGAACGCGATCAAACTCAACGTTGCCGCCAGTTTCAACTTCCAGCTTTTCCAGCTTCAGGGTTTCGCCTTCTTTTACACGGTGCTGCTTACCACCGCTAACAATAACTGCGTACATTCACTCGTTCTCCACGATTGACCCATCCCTGCTCTTATCCACCTGGTTCTAAGGGAGGCGCTCTGGCGACCCTATAGCAGGGAGCGCAGGTTGGGATGAGTTGGGCGCGTGATTGTACGAAAAGACGCACCGCAACACAAGCCAAGTTGACACTCCCTTCGGCAATACCTAGCATTGCCGCGACCTGCCTTTAATATCAACGATCGTAACGACGATAACACCAGCAAGGGATCCACAAGCCGCATGACAGCCCAGCGCATTTACGACACCGTGGCCGACGACTTCAGCCGCGTTAATGATCTGATCATCCAGCGGCTTTCCTCAGATGTTCCCCTGGTGGAGAAAATCGCCCAGTACATCATCGAAAGCGGCGGTAAGCGCTTGAGACCGTTACTGGTTCTGCTTTCCAGCCAGGCCGCCGGCTACCAGGAAAACGACCACCTCAAGCTCGCCGCCGTGATCGAATTCCTGCACACTGCCACCCTGCTACACGATGATGTAGTAGACACCTCGGACATGCGCCGGGGCCGGAGCACCGCCAACGCCCGCTGGGGCAACGCGCCAAGCGTACTGGTAGGTGATTTCCTCTATGCCCGGGCGTTCGAGATGATGGTGGAGCTGAAAAGCCTGCGCATTATGGACGTGTTGTCCCACGCCACGGCGGTAATCGCCGAAGGCGAAGTCATGCAGCTGATGAACGTTAAAAACCCGGATCTGACCGAAGACCAGTACATGAAGGTCATTCACAACAAGACCGCCATGCTGTTCGAAGCCGCCTCCCACACCGGCGCCCTGCTCGCCGATGCCAAAGAGGAGCAGGAACTGGGGCTGAAAGACTACGGCATGCATCTGGGCCTGGCCTTCCAACTGGTTGACGATGTCCTTGACTACCGTGGCGACGCCGAAGCCATGGGCAAGAATGTTGGCGACGATCTGGCCGAAGGCAAGACTACCCTGCCCCTGATTTACGCCATGACCCATGGTACCGAGGATGAAAGGCAGCTTATTCGCCAGGCGATTCGCAAGGGCGGCCTGGACGACCTGCCACGCATCCTCCAGATCGTTGAGCGCTCGGGCGCCATCGAATACACCATGACCAAGGCCCGGGAGCAGGCAGCTTTAGCCGCTGATTGCCTGAAATGCCTTCCCGAATCAGCCCACAAACAAGCGATGGTGTTGCTGACTGATCTCGCGGTTGCGCGGGTTAGCTAGCGCGCCTTTTTTGATTGCGGTTTGTCGGATTACGGCTTTGCCTAATCCGACCTACGTTTCTCTACTGCTATCTGGTCCCGGGTAGGTCGGATTAGGCGGAGCCGTAATCCGACAATGCTCACCAGCAAATCACCCCAGTTTTTCCCTGCCATGGGGTGAATCAAAATCCAGCTCCGGCCCAACCGGCACGATCTGAGTCGGGTTGATGGTTCTCTGGCTCACGTAGTAATGGCGTTTGATCTGATCGATATCGACAGTCTCCGCAACGCCCGGCATCTGGTAAAGATCCCGAACGTAGGCAGAGAGCGCCGGAAAATCACTGATTCGCTGGCGGTTGCACTTGAAGTGACTGTAATACACCGCATCGAACCGGATCAGCGTGGTGAATAACCGCCAGTCTGCCTCCGTCAACTGGCCGCCCACCAGATAACGCTGAGAGGACAACCGTTCCTCAAGCCAGTCGAGAGAGTCGAACAGCGCACTATACGCTTCCTCGTACTTGTCCTGCGCGGTAGCAAAGCCAGACTTGTAAACACCATTGTTGACCGTGTCATAGATTCGGGCGTTTACCTCGTCAATCTCCCCCTGCAGTGCCTCGGGATAGAAGTCCTGGTCAGTTCGAACACCCTCGAGGCCATTAAACGCTGAGTTGAACATCCGGATAATCTCGGCCGACTCGTTGCTCGCAATCGTCTCTTTCTTCGTGTCCCAGAGAGTCGGGACGGTCACCCGACCGGTGTACTCAGGGGCCGCCTTGGTATAGACCTCATGCATGAACCTGAACCCATGCAGATGATCCCGATGCTGCTCACTGTCCGGCCTGAACTCCCAGCCATTCTCCACCATGTCAGGGTGCACCACTGATACCGAAATGTGCTTCTCCAGGCCCTTGAGCTTCCGGAAAATCAACGTCCGGTGCGCCCAGGGGCAGGCCATGGATACATACAGGTGGTAGCGCCCGGATTCCGCCTTGAAACCGCCTTCGCCATCCGGCCCCGGCGAGCCATCAGCGGTCACCCAGTTCCGGAAACGCGCCGCTTCCCGTTCAAACTTGCCACCGGTCTTGTCGGTGTCATACCACTTGTCGTGCCATTTGCCATCAATCAGCAGGCCCATAAAGCCCTCCCGTTAAAATTCCTGAACATGATGAAATCAATACAGGCAGAATAACGGGGACCCTGCTACCCTCTCAAACAAGCATTTCTGGCCAACAACCTCAGATAATTCGAACATGCATACAGCCATCACCATAGACGCCCTGAAAGTCCTTGATGCCATAGACCGCAAAGGCAGTTTCGCCGGGGCCGCCAACGAACTGTTCCGGGTTCCTTCCGCCATCAGCTACACCGTTCAGAAACTGGAAGAAGACCTGAATGTCGCCATTTACGATCGCACTGGCCATCGCGCCCGACTGACACCAGCCGGCCGATACCTCCTGGAAGAAGGCCGCACCCTGCTCGAAGCTGCGGAGAACCTCGCACACACCACCCGCCAGGTCGCCCAGGGCTGGGAAACCCGGCTACGGATTGGCTTCAACTCACTGCTGCCCGCGGAATGCCTGTTTCCCGCAATTCAGGAGTTCTATGGCCTGGGTGTACCGGTGGATGTACAGATTGTGGAGGAGGTTTTCGCGGGCACCTGGGATGCGCTGCAAAGCCGCCGTGTAGATCTGATCATCGGCGCCGATAATTTCAGCAAGCCTGCGGGGAACTACACCACAAAGCCCCTGGGGGACATGCCGTTCGTGTTTGCCGTTGCCGCCGATCATCCCCTGGCAGGTTCTGACACGCCGCTTTCCGAGGAAGACATCTCGCGTTATCCCGCAGCTGTGGCTGCGGACACTTCTCGCTCTTTGCCCCCGGGACACGCAGGCATATTTCACCGGCAGAGAACCCTGACAGTCGCCAACATCGATCAGAAGATCGCCATCCAGGTTGCCGGCCTCGGGGTTGGATGGTTACCCAGGGCAAGAATCGGCGAAGAGCTTAAGCAGGGAAAACTGGTTATCAAGGAAGTCCAGGAATCCCGCCAGCCAATTACGCTTCACTTGGCCAGGCATGCCGAGGACCAGGGCAAGGCCCTGATGTGGTTCTGGGAGCGGCTCAGCTCAGAGGGAGCCGTTTCAGGCTGGCTAACAGGCTGAAAATAAAGCAAACGACATGGCTGCAGGTCGAAGGCAAGCCAGGCAAATGAGTCAACCGTTTGCCGCGGCACTTCGTTTATACTGCAGCTGAAACAAACGCCGAAGGGAGCTCTCTGATGCGGCAACTGTCGGAACTGGATGCCTCTTTCCTGTATCTGGAATCGGAAACAACACCGATGCACATCGGAGGCATCTATCTGTTCGATGCCAGTGATCGGGAAAAACCCCTGGCCTTCAGCACCTTTGTCGCCTACCTTCGAAGCCGCCTGCATGTCGTACCGGTATTCCGCCAGCGCCTGAAAGAGATACCCTTTCGTCTGGGCCGACCTTACTGGATCGACGATCCGGACTTCAGCATCGAGCGCCACCTCGCCTACGTCAACCTGGGCGAACAGGGCCGCAGGGCCAGCCTGATGACCCTGGCATCCCGGATTCTTGAAGAACCGCTAAAGAGGGATCGCCCCCTTTGGCACATCACCTTCGTTGATGGCTTCAAACTGGACGAGGAAGACACTGGTAGCGACGGTTTTGCACTGATCATCAAGTTGCATCACGCTGCCATTGATGCCTTCAGCGGAGAAGAAATAATTGGCAAGCTGCTCGAGTACACGCCGCAGCCCAGCCCCATTGCGCCACCGCGACCCTGGCAGCCCAGGCCCGAACCTTCGGAAGAGCGGGTCATGCTTCAGGCGGGCGCGAACATTATTCGCACACCACTGCAGTTCACCTCTTTAGCGTTTAACGCCGCCGAAGCCACGGCCCGAGGCCTTATCCAGAAGCAGCTCAAAAAGCTGCCACTTCCGCTACCATTCTTCTCAGCACCGCACAGCCCTTTTAACCGTCAGATTACCGCAAACCGGCAAATTGTCGCTGCCAGTGTGGAACTCTCCAGGTTGAAAGCCATCAAGGCCTTCCTCGGAGACGTCACGCTCAACGATGTGGTTTTAGGCCTGTGCGCCGAAGCTCTGAAGCGCCACCTGATCAGCGAGGGCGCCAATGCCGACAAGTCTCTGGTAGCGATGACACCGATTTCTGTCCGCTCCAACAGCCTGCGCCGGGCAACCGGGAACCAGATGTCCGCCATGCTGCTGGATCTGGCGACTGATGAAAGCAATCCTGCCCACCGGATCCGCCGAATACACTGGAACGCGGTTGCGTCGGAACCCTACCGGGAGGCCATTGCCGCCGACCGCCTGACGGAACTGCTGCCGTCCACAATGCTGGCGCTGTCCGCGAGACTCTACTCGGAACTGCAGATTGCCCAGCGTTACCAGCCGGTCTTCAACCTGCCCATCACCAATGTTCCCGGACCACAGGTGCCACTGTACCTGCAGGGTGCGCGGCTGGTTCAGCAATACAATACGGCGCCGCTTTTCGACAGCATGGGGCTGGTGATTGTTGCGGTGAGCTATGAAGGAAGGCTGACACTTAATTTCACCACCTGTCCGGACGTGGTGGCTAACGGAGAGTCCCTGAAGGCTCACGTGGATGAAAGTCTCCAGGCCATAGAAACAGCCATGCAACGGCTGGGGGCCGACGACACCAGTGAGCCGATTGCCGCCTCGCCAACACAGACCATTGCGGATGATGCCATGACGGCCCTGGAGGGGCTGCTAAAGAAAGCCTTGAAACGTTTCCGGGCCTGAAGCGGCTCCGGAAACGTTTGGGGGCGGGTCAGGCTATTCGAACGCCCAGCGAAGAAACGCCTTCTTCTCTTCGTCACTCGCTGTTTCCCAGATGGTTTTGAGCTGTTCCAGCGCGTTATCACCCGTTGCCGCAGAGCTCTCCGGGCTAGAGGCCGGAATCGGCGTGCGAGAGGCCGTCATCTGCTCACTCGGATCCCAAACCGCTGAACTGGCCACAGCGATTCCTGCCGACGAGACGATCTCTGCCGAGAATTCCGGCATTTCCTGCTCGGCTTCCTGGCGCGACTCGGGCTTGTCGAATTCGAAACCATAGGTCTCACCGGCTTCCGCTTCAAAGCGAACGACCTGGGGCTCACTCTCAATCACGTGAACTTTCGATTCCCCATTTCTCACCACACCACTTTTCGCCCAGATAGTCTTGTAGACAAAAACAACCTCGTTCTCACCAGGTAACAGGGCGTAGTCCAGTGCCAGGTCGTCCATCAGGAAGTTGGTCATGACCCGGCCATTCACCCGGGTCACACGGATTTCTCCCGGTGTCTGGAGCGTGGCGGCATTGGACGCAGCTGCTGGATCGCCTTCCCAGGTTTCCACAACGCTGACGCTGGAAGCACACCCCACCAGAGACATGACAAACACCGCAACCAGTGCAGCGCGGACGCGAGCTACGCCTCGCCACCCCCCCTGTCTTATTGATTGGAAAACACCGATGACGTGAGAAATGTTCATTTACTCTCCTTGGCATGAGGATGGAAATGGCGTCAGGCTGGCGCCAGTTTCGTAGCATTCTGACGAGTGGATCTGACAAGGGCAAGACAACCGCGCGCTTCTCTGGCTCACTACGGATGTTTGATCGCTGATCTCTATTGAGAACCAACCCGTAAAATTGTAAAAAAATGTTGAATTCGCCCTGAATTGGGTTAATTTTAAACAGATCGGCAGATATTAACGCGGCGCCCGAGAAGCAAGAACGAAAAGCGGGCAGTACAGGAGACGCCATGGACACCCAACGCAGGACCGGAGAAGAAGGGCCGGTTCCCTTTCGCAGCAGTCGATTCTTCTGCGTGGGGAGCAAATGGTACTTCACCACCCGGGAAGGGTTTGACAGTGGCCCGTTCGCTTCTCGAGAGCGGGCGGAAACAGGCCTCAAAAGGTTTCTGCATGTTGTTCGGATGCTGCCGGAAGAACAGCAGCTTCATTGACAGTCACTGCGTGCCCGTCTAGACCATGACGGGCACCAGCCACACGTCCACTGCCCACAAGCAGATCAGGGCCATGAAGCCGGCAATAACATCGTCGACCATAATACCCAGCCCGCCAGGCAGGTGCTGGTCTAGCCAATTTATGGGCCAGGGTTTGGCGATGTCAAAGAGCCGGAACAGCGCGAAAGCGCCCAGAACCCCGTAAATGGTGTCGGGAAACAGGCCCAGCGCAATCCACATCCCGACGAATTCATCCCAGACGATGCCGCCATGGTCGTGCACCTTGAGGTCTTCGGCGGTCTTTCCGCACAGCCAGATACCCACGATAAACGCAATCAGGACCACCAGCCAGTAGCCGACAGGCGGCAACCAGGCGAAACCGTACCAGAGCGGAATCGCTGCCAGACTGCCCCAGGTACCGGGAGCCCTCGCGGTTGCGCCGCTGCCAAACCCAAAGGCCAAAAGATGCACCGGGTTTCGCAAAAAACCTGGCGGCAGTATGACTGCCGGCGCCTCCGGTTCCGGGGTCCCGCCTTCCTGACTCATGATTCACTCCTGAAATGATCAAACCCCGCGGGCACCGCTTCCACACTGCAATCGACACCATCAAGATAGAGGCGCGGCTCCACCTCAACAGATCCGATCACGGTAAGTTGGCTTTTCAGTGACTCCGGGGCGCGCTCCCAGTTTGCCGGTGAGAAACACAGGCAAAGTTCGTAATCGTCCCCGGAACGCAATGCGTAGTTGACGGCGTCAACGCCCTTCAGCCTCATCAGAGCTGGCGAAAGGGGCAGGCGGGCACTGTCAATGCGGGCACCAACTCCGGAGGCAGCCAGAATGTGGCCAAGATCGGCTAGCAAGCCATCAGAGATATCAATAGCCGCGCTGGCATATTGGCGGACAGACTGTGCCAGATCCAGCCTGGGCCGGGGATGGTGGTAGCGTTCGAGCACGGCGACCATGTCGGCGGAGGGGGCAGATTCCGTGAGATAGCCCAGGGCGGCGCCGGCATCACCGAGGGTTCCGGAAACGGCAATCAGATCACCCGGGCGGGCGCCAGAACGCCGAACTCCGGCCCCCTGCTCCAAACTGCCATGGACCTGCAGGCTCAGAGCGAGGGGGCCAGAGGTGGTATCGCCACCAGCAAGTTCAAGACCAAATGCGTCGCTGGCCGCTTTCAGCCCCTTGGAGAAATCTTTAAGCCACTGCTCATCCACCACCGGCAGCGTCAGCGCAAGCGTGAAGCATTCCGGGTCGGCACCCATGGCAGCAAGATCACTGGCTGCGACAGCGAGTGCACGCCACCCCAGGTAATCCGGGCGATAATTTCGGGGAAAGTGAACACCCTCCACGAGGGCATCCACGGAAAAGACAAGATCCCGGCCAGCGGGAATTCGCTGAATCGCGCAATCATCTCCGAGCCCCAGGATCAGAGAACGGGATTCCTGCCGCTCGCCAAGCGGCAGAAAGTAACGCCGAATCAGCTCGAACTCACCCATCGGCTAGCGGGCGCGGGTCTCGGCAAGGCGGAGTCGGCCGCTGAGCTTGTCGAGGATGCTGTTTACAAACTTATGGCCCTCGGTGCCACCGAAGCGTTTGGCCATTTCAATGCCTTCGTTGATCACCACCTTGTAGGGCACATCGAGCCGATGCTTGAGCTCATAGGCCCCCAAACGGACGATGGCCAGCTCCACCGGGTCAACCTCGTTGATCGGCCGATCAAGAAAAGGCTCGATCAGCTTGTCCAGCTCGCCCTGTTCTCGATGGACACCACGAAGCAGATCGCGGAAATACAGCAGATCAACCTTGCTCATGTCATTGTCGACCATGAACTCGGCTTCAATGTCAGAAATCGCCGTTTTGCTGAAATGACGCTGGTAAAGCCCTTGCATGGCCAGGGCTCTGGCGCGGCGTCGATCACCGGCTTTCGGTTGGCCGGACGGAGCCGGCTGCGGCGATGTACCTTCGGTTTCGCTCATTACTCACCCAGTTTCTTGAACAGGCTGACCATTTCAAGGGCCGTTATTGCCGCCTCAGCACCTTTGTTACCAGCCTTGGTTCCGGAGCGCTCGATGGCCTGTTCGATGGAATCCACCGTCAGTACACCGAAAGTCACCGGCACATCGGTATCCAGACTGACCGCGCCAAGGCCACTGGAGGCCTCGCCAGCAACGTACTCGAAATGGGGCGTTCCACCACGGATGACCGCACCCAGGGCGATGATCGCATCATAGTCACCGGTTTCGGCGACGCGCTTGACGGCCAGGGGCATTTCATAGGCCCCTGGTACGCGAACGATGGTGACATCGTCATCGGAAATACCGTGGCGGCGCAGGGTATCCAACGCGCCCTCGACCAGGCTTTCCACCACGAAGCCGTTAAAACGGCCCACCACGAGTGCGTAACGTCCGCTGCATTCGGTAAAATCACCTTCTATTACTCTGATATCTGCCATTGATGGCTCCTTCACGTGTCGCGGCATCGGAGCCACGACCGGGTTGATCATTCGGGGGTATAGGGAACGTATTCGACCACTTCCAGATCGAATCCGGAGATGGCCGAGAATTTGATCGGCGGGCTCAGCAGGCGCATCTTGCCGACGCCGATATCCCGAAGAATCTGGGAGCCAGTACCTACGGTGAAGTAAACACCGGAACTCCCCTTACCGGAAGAACCCTTACCCTCATCAAAGAATTCCTGGATCCGGTCTTCCAGGTTGTAGCTGTCCTCGGCACTGTTCAGCAGGACAACCACGCCCTTGCCTTCCTCCGCCACTTTTTCCAGGGCGTGATGCAGAGGCCAGCTGCGGGAATCCTTGCGGCGGGCCCCCAGGAGGTCCCGAAGAGTATCTGTGATATGAACTCGTACAAAAGCCGGTTCGTCGGGAGAGATATCCCCCATCAACATGGCCAGGTGAGTGGCTCCCTGGATGTTGTCGCGATAGGTCCGAAGCTTGAATACACCGTATTCGGTGTCCAGGTCATTCTCTTCCACACACTCAACGGTGCGCTCGTTCATGGTGCGGTAGTGGATCAGGTCGGCAATGGTACCAATCTTCAGGCCGTGCTCTTCGGCGAATCGTTCCAGATCTTCCCGGCGGGCCATTGAACCATCGTCATTCATGATCTCGCAGATCACACCCGCCGGCTCGCAGCCGGCCAGTGCGGCAAGATCACAGGATGCTTCGGTGTGCCCTGCACGGCTCAATACGCCGCCCGGATCAGACATTAGCGGGAAAATATGGCCAGGTTGGACCAGATCGCTAGCCTTGGCATTTCGGGCCACTGCTGCCTGCACCGTGCGAGCCCGGTCTGCCGCGGAGATGCCAGTCGTCACGCCCACTGCCGCTTCGATGGAAAGGGTAAACTTGGTTCCGAAACCGGAGGCGTTCTGCTGGACCATTAGCGGCAAACCCAATTGTTCGCAGCGGTTCCGGGTCATGGGCATACAGATCAGGCCGCGCCCAAAACGGGCCATGAAATTGATTGCCTCGGCCGTGCAATGCTCAGCAGCCATCACGAGATCGCCCTCATTCTCGCGATCCTCGTCATCCATCAGTATGACCATCTTGCCCTGACGGATATCTTCTATGATGTCTTCAATGCTGTTCAGTGCCATATGGTTTTTGCACCCTTGCGGCGTTCCGGCAACTATTGGCGTCCGGAACATCCTGAGTTTATGGATTACCGGCGGGCAAGGATCAGACGCTGATCCTCACCTACCTGACGTCGGTCCAGCACTTTCCATTGTACTTTATCTGCCATGGTCTCCAGCGGCAGATTTGCGGTTGGACGTCCCGTACTGCCGAGGAAAACCGGCGCCTGATAGAGCCAGAGTTCGTCGACCAGATTTTCGCTTATGAATGTGCCAGCCAGAGTGGGGCCTGCTTCAACGAGCAGCTCGTTGATCCCCAGCTCTCCCAGCGAGTCCAGCAGTTCGGCAAGATCAATGCCGTTATCCTTCCAGGCCACACCAGTAAGGCTGATGCCCAGCGCCGCCAGATCCTGAGCTGGCGCTGTCGCCAGGGTCGATGACGCGCAGAACACCTGCACGTTGCCGCCCTGGAGGATCTTCGCGGAGGATGGTGTACGCGCATCGCGATCGGCAATTACCCGAAGCGGCTGTCTGGACGGCTCCGTCGCGTCGCCAATATCCCCAAGCTCCTCCCGCCGGACTGTCAGTGACGGGTCGTCGGCCAGCACTGTACCTACACCAGTGAGAATGGCATCGCTGATCGCCCGCAGGCGCTGAACATCCCGGCGAGCCTCTGAGCCGGTGATCCACTGGCTCTCACCGGAGGCCATGGCGGTTCGACCATCCAGGCTTGCCGCCATTTTAAGTCGCACCCAGGGGCGCCCGGTGTTCATGCGCTTCATGAACCCCGGATTCAGGCGGGTAGCTTCTTCCGCCAGCAGGCCTTCGGTAACCCGCACACCTGCATCCCTCAGCATATCCAGCCCCCGGCCAGACACTGAGGGATTCGGGTCCTTGGTCGCGGCGTACACATGCGCGACACCGGCATCAATCAGCGCTCTGGCACAGGGCGGCGTGCGACCGAAATGGCTGCAGGGCTCCAGTGTTACGTACGCTGTCGCGCCACGGGCGTCAGTACCTGCCTGACTCAGAGCGCGAGTCTCGGCGTGGGCCTCTCCGGCACGCTCATGCCAGCCCTCACCAAGCACCAGATCTCCCCGGGCAATGACACAGCCAACTCGGGGATTAGGATGGGTAGAGTACCGACCGCGCCAGGCAAGCTGGACAGCCCGCGCCATCATGGCCCTGTCGCGGTTCTCGATCATGCCTTGCCTTTCGGGGCGTGGTTATCCGCCAGTGCTTTGGCGACATCCACAGCAGCCTCGCCATTGCTTGCCGATAACCTCTCGATTTCTTCCTTGAACTCGTTGATATCCTGGAAGCTGCGATACACCGAAGCGAAGCGGACATAGGCAACTTTGTCCAACTGGCGCAATTCGGTCATGACCTCCTCGCCCAGCTGCATGGATTTCACTTCCCGCTCACCCGTTGCCCGAAGACGGTATTTGATACGATTCAGGGCAGCATCGATCTGCTCGATGCTCACAGGACGCTTTTCGAGCGCTTTCATCAGCCCGGCGCGCAGCTTTTCCTCATCAAACGGTTGCCGGGTACCGTCCTGCTTGACGACCCTTGGCATCACCAGCTCGGCAGACTCGAAAGTGGTAAACCGCTCCCGACAGGACAGACACTCCCTGCGGCGACGCACCTGATCACCCTCGGCCACCAGCCGGGAGTCAATCACCTTGGTATCTGCTTCACCACAGAAGGGACAATGCATAGTCAGGAGCTCCGAAGAGGAAGCCGGGCCGAAAAGTCGGCCCGGCAGGTCATGCCTGTAGTCTAGCTATAAAACGATCAGCCGTAGACGGGGAAACGGGCGCAAAGCGCTCCCACCTGCTCACGAACACGGCTATTTACAGCCTCGTCGTCCACGTTATCGAGGATATCGCAGATCCAGCCGGCCAGATCACGACACTCGGACTCACCGAAACCACGGGTGGTGATCGCCGGGGTGCCGATACGCAGACCGGAAGTGACGAACGGTGACCGGGGATCATTGGGAACCGCGTTTTTGTTCACGGTGATGTGAGCACGACCCAGCGCAGCATCCGCATCTTTACCGGTAATGTCCTGCTTGATCAGGCTGACCAGGAACAGGTGGTTCTTGGTGCCACCGGAAACCACGTCGTACCCGCGATCAACAAAAACCTGTGCCATGGCAGAAGCGTTCTTCACAACCTGCTGCTGGTAGGCCTTGAACTCATCGCTCATGGCTTCCTTGAAGCACACAGCCTTGGCAGCGATTACGTGCATCAACGGACCGCCCTGGCCACCGGGGAAAACGGCGGAGTTCAACTTCTTCTGCAGATCGGCATCGTCACAGGCCAGGATCAGACCACCACGGGGACCGCGCAGGGTCTTGTGTGTCGTGGTTGCAACCACGTGAGCGTGGGGAATCGGATCCGGATAAACGCCAGCGGCAACAAGACCAGCCACGTGGGCCATATCCACAAACAGGTAGGCACCAACCTTGTCCGCAATCTCGCGGAAACGGGCGAAATCCAGCTCCTGTGAATAGGCAGAGAAGCCGGCAATGATCATCTTCGGCTTGTGCTCAAGAGCCAGCGCTTCGATTTCATCGTAGTCGAGAAGGCCTGTATCGGTATTGATACCGTACTGAACGGCATTGTAGATCTTGCCGGAGAAGTTGACACTGGCGCCGTGAGTCAGGTGCCCACCGTGGGCGAGACTCATGCCCAGAACAGTGTCACCGGGCTTGAGCAGAGCCATGAAGACAGCCGAGTTGGCCTGGGAACCGGAATGCGGCTGTACGTTGGCATAGGCAGCACCGAACAGCTCTTTGGCACGCTCAATCGCGAGATCTTCGGCAATATCCACGAACTCGCAACCGCCGTAGTAACGCTTGCCGGGATAGCCTTCCGCGTACTTGTTGGTCAGCACGCTGCCCTGAGCTTCCATCACCCGGGGGCTGGTATAGTTCTCTGACGCGATCAGCTCGATGTGAGCTTCCTGGCGCTTCTCTTCCGCCTGCATGGCGTTCCAGAGTTCGTCGTCAAAGCCGGCGATTTTCATTTCACGATTAAACATGGATGCGCTGCCTCTGTGTGCTTGGCTGGCCCGGAGAGCATTGGCAATCTCCGCAGGCTCCCTGAAAAATTGGGCCGCTATTCTATCTCACAAACGGGTGAAAAATCACCCTTTATACCGTCCGCAGATACCGGCATGCGGCCTACTCCGGTTTCTGCTCAATTGCTATCACTGGTGGGTTTCGTTACCTTAGCCGATTACTGTTCTCAGGTACCGGCATCGGTGGTGTCGGCCTCCGGGGCGGGCGATCCGGGATACGCTGTAAATACGTCCCTGTACGCTCGACAAAATCATCCATGATTTTGACGATCCCGGACCGCCCGCCCCGAAGGCCTTGATCAGGCACCTGACGTGTATTCATTTCTCAAGCGACTGTTTGATAAAAGGATTCTGCCAACATGGCTCAATACGTCTATACCATGAACCGCGTGGGCAAGGTGGTTCCACCCAAGCGGGAGATTCTGAAAGACATTTCACTGAGCTTCTTCCCCGGCGCCAAGATTGGCGTACTGGGCCTCAACGGTGCCGGTAAATCCACCCTGCTCCGCATTATGGCGGGCGTGGACCAGGATTACATCGGTGAAGCCCGCCCGCAGCCCGGCATCAACGTGGGTTATCTGCCCCAGGAGCCAGAGCTGGACGAAGACAAAACCGTCAAGGAAATCGTCGACGAGGCGGTTTCCGGCGTCCACGACGCCCTGGCCGAACTGGACCAGGTGTACGCCGCCTACGCCGAACCGGATGCGGATTTTGATGCCCTGGCCAAGAAGCAGGGCGAACTGGAAGCCTACATCCAGGCCACTGACGGCCACGATATTGAGCGCAAGATGGAAGTTGCCGCGGACGCACTGCGCCTTCCACCATGGGATCAGAAAGTCAGCGTTCTTTCCGGTGGTGAGCGCCGCCGGGTGGCTCTATGCCGCCTGCTGCTGTCCGGTCCGGACATGCTGCTGCTGGACGAGCCTACCAACCACCTGGATGCCGAATCCGTGGCCTGGCTCGAGCGCTTCCTCCACGACTACGAAGGCACCGTGGTCGCCATCACCCACGATCGCTACTTCCTCGACAACGTCGCCGGCTGGATCCTGGAACTGGACCGTGGCCATGGTATTCCGTTTGAAGGCAACTACAGCCAGTGGCTGGAGAACAAGGAAAAGCGTCTGGAGATGGAGTCCAAACAGGAAGCCTCTCACCAGAAAGCCATCAAGCAGGAACTGGAGTGGGTGCGCAGCAACGCCAAGGGCCGTCAGTCCAAGAGCAAGGCGCGTCTGGCCCGCTTTGAGGAGATGAGCTCCCAGGAATTCCAGAAGCGCAACGAAACCAACGAGCTCTATATTCCGCCCGGGCCGCGGCTTGGCAACAAGGTGATCGAGGTGGACGGCATCAGCAAGTCCTTCGGTGACCGTCTGCTGTATGAGGATGTGTCCTTCAGCGTACCGCCCGGCGCCATCGTGGGCATTATCGGTGGCAACGGTGCCGGCAAATCCACCCTGTTCAAGATGATCGCCGGTTTCGACAAGCCGGATTCTGGCGACATCACCGTGGGCGAAACCGTGGAACTGGCCTACGTGGATCAGATGCGCGATCTGGATGGCAGCAAAACCGTCTGGGAGGAACTCTCCGACGGCAACGACATTATCAAGGTGGGCAACTACGAGACACCTTCCCGGGCCTACGTTGGTCGTTTCAACTTTAAGGGCAGCGACCAGCAGAAACGGGTTGGCGACCTGTCCGGCGGTGAGCGCAACCGCCTGCACCTGGCCAAGCTGCTGAAACAGGGCGGCAACGTCCTGCTGCTGGACGAGCCGACCAACGACCTCGACGTGGAAACCCTCCGCGCCCTGGAAGAAGCCCTGCTGAACTTCCCGGGCTCTGCCCTGGTTATCTCGCACGACCGCTGGTTCCTCGACCGTGTGGCCAGCCATATCCTGGCGTTCGAGGATGATGGCGAAGTGGTGTACTTCGAAGGCAACTTCACCGAGTACGATGAGGACTTCAAGAAGCGCAAGGGTGATTCAGCCATGCAGCCTCAGCGCATGAAGTATAAAAAGCTCGCGTAAGATCCTGTGTCGGATTACGGCCCTGCGGACCTAATCCGACCTACCTATGGTCCAGAATGGTGATAGATCCCGCGTAGGTCGGATTAGGCGCAGCCGTAATCCGACAGCCAACCCCGGAAGGTAGCAACAACCCCATGGCCAAACCCAAAACCGCCTACGTCTGCACTGAATGCGGTGCCGACTATTCCAAATGGCAGGGCCAGTGCACCGCCTGCCAGGCCTGGAACACCATCAGCGAAGTGCGCGGCGTCAGCAGCAACAGCAAAGGCGCGCGCGGTGCCCGCTTTGAGGGATTCGCCGGCAGCTTGTCCGGGGTCCAGAGCCTGGATGACGTCAGTCTCGCAGAGCAGCCCCGTATCAGCTCCGGCATGCAGGAGTTCGATCGGGTCTTGGGCGGTGGTCTGGTCGAAGGCTCGGCTGTTCTGATGGGCGGCCACCCGGGAGCCGGCAAAAGCACCCTTCTTCTCCAGGCTGTCTGCCATCTGGCCGCAACGGTCCCCGCCTTGTATGTTACTGGTGAGGAATCCCTGCAACAGGTCGCTATGCGCGCCAAACGCCTGGGTCTGCCCACCAAAGACCTGAAGATGCTGTCCGAAACCAGTGTCGAACGGGTCATGCAGGTAGCCGAGACCGAAAAACCCCGGATTCTGGTGGTAGACAGTATTCAGGTGATGCACATGGCGGACATCGAGTCCGCCCCTGGCAGTGTCTCCCAGGTACGCGAAAGCGCAGCCTATCTGACCCGTTTCGCCAAGCAGACCGGCACCATCCTGTTCCTGGTTGGCCACGTCACCAAAGACGGCAGCCTGGCCGGCCCGAAAGTCCTGGAACACATGATTGACTGCTCGATCCTGCTGGAAGGCTCCAGCGACAGCCGCTATCGAACCCTTCGGGGGATCAAGAACCGGTTTGGTGCGGTAAACGAGTTGGGCGTATTCGCTATGCTGGAGCAGGGGCTGAAGGAAGTGAAGAACCCCAGCGCGATCTTCCTGAACCGTGGTGAAGACGCGGCCCCGGGAAGCGTGGTGATGGTGGTCTGGGAAGGCACCCGCCCGATGCTCGTGGAGATCCAGGCACTGGTCGATATGGCCCAGGGCGGCTACCCACGACGTGTTGCCGTTGGCCTGGACCAGAACCGACTGGCCATGCTCCTTGCCGTATTGCACCGCCACGGCGGCATGCACGTGTCCGATCAGGATGTGTTCGTGAACGTGGTGGGTGGCGTAAAGGTCAACGAAACCAGCGCCGACCTGGCCCTGCTGGCCGCCATCGTCTCCTCCTTCCGAGACCGCGCCCTGCCCCAGGATCTGGTCATCTTCGGCGAAGTCGGCCTCTCCGGCGAAATCCGTCCGGTGCCCAGCGGCCAGGAACGAATCTACGAAGCCGCCAAACACGGCTTCACACGGGCGCTGGTGCCGAAATCCAATGCCCCAAGGAAGGCCATCGAAGGCATGAAGGTGATTCCGGTGACCAAGCTGAGTGATGCGCTCTCAGCCTTGGAGGAACTCTAGGCCTTCGTGGTTCAGAGTTTACGGAGCGGTTGGCAGGGGGAGCTTCCAAAAACCGCTACAAGCCCCCCTCCGGGGTCCAGCCAGCAATCATAGATTGCTGTCGTTCGGCTGTCGCATGAAGCTTCGCTTCATAAACGCTCGGCCTCACCCATGTGCGCTTGTCCTCGGCCATCCCTGGCCTCCGACATTTTTGGAAGCTCCTATGCCAGTCTATCCTGCTTACTGCAGTGCAGGACTCCGATTTTTAAAATTCTAGAAGACGGATTCCGGAAGGCGAAAACTGGTAACAGACAGCCAAGTAGGTCGGATTAGGCTAAGCCGTAATCCGACAAAACCTGCCTAATCAATAAGATGCGCAAACTCCCTCTCCAGAAGAGCCTGATCACCAAGATTAAGTTCAACCAGACGTTTCAGATGAGTGGCACTGTCGAGGTCAATGTATTGGCACTTAAACCCCAACCGGTGGGGTTCTATGTGCCGCAACTCTACAGCCATCACAATACCTGCCTCATGATCATTCAGGTGAATAATCACTTCGCAGGGCTGCTTTAAAGGGACCTGCCAACCCTCCGGCCGTTTGACCAGAACACCTTTCAGCGAAATATCCAGCACCTCGGTCTTCCAGACAGACTCCTGGCAGTGAAGCTCGCAGGGCGCGTCAAACTCGATCCGGTGAAAACGGCGCTTTTCGGGGGTTTTGGTGGACAACGGGTTACTCCTGTTTACCGGTCTTGTTTTACCTGACTATAGACCGGACAGGAGATTGCATCCAGGGGAGTTTTTGAGTGGGATAGAGGTCGTCGGATTACGGCACGCGTTGCGCACCTAATCCGACCTACGGTACTGACTATGGTCCGGACGGTTTGATGCATCAAGGGGATCTTGAGCTCAGAAAGGGTCGTGGAATAGGCAGACATATCTCCGATGTATGAGCGAGGCTGTTGTGGGGCCCTTTCCAAAAATGTTGGAGGCCATGGACGGCCGGAGACAAGCCACAGGGACGTGCTCGTAGCGGTTTTTGGAAAGGGCCCCACAACAGACTCAGACTCCCGGCTCGAAGGCTAGGAACGACGCCTCAGCCTCAGCGGTGATACTCCGGGCTGAGTTCAACCACAGCCTCAATGAACGCCTTGGCATGCTCTGGATCGACATCCGGCGTAATGCCGTGGCCAAGGTTGAAGATATGGCCATTGCCGGAACCGAAGCGCCGGAGGATATCGGCCACTTCCTGGCGAATCCGCTCAGGCGGTGCATACAGCATGGCCGGGTCCATGTTGCCCTGGAGCGCCACCCGGTCGCCGATGCGGGCTCGGGCGTTGCCGATATCGGTGGTCCAGTCCAGGCCAACGGCATCGGCACCGGAATCGGCAATGGATTCCAGCCACTGACCACCGTTCTTGGTAAAGAGGATTACCGGCACCCGGCGACCATCGTTCTCGCGAATCAGGCCGTCGACGATCTTCTTCATATAGCGAAGCGAGAACTCCTCATAGGCCCAGCTGCTCAAAACGCCACCCCAGGTGTCGAAAATCTGAACAGCCTGGGCACCGGCCTTGATCTGTCCGTTGAGGTAATCAATGACCGCATCCGCAAGATGGTCCAGCAAGCGGTGCATAACTTCAGGCTGACCGTACATGAGCTTCTTGGCCTCCCGGAAATCCTTGGAAGAGCCACCCTCAATCATGTAAGTCGCCAGGGTCCATGGGCTGCCGGAGAAACCGATCAGGGGAACACTGCCGTTCAAGGCACCGCGGATGGTGGAAACCGCGTTCATGACGTAGTCCAGATCTACCTCTGCGTTGATCTTCGGCAGAGCCGCAACATCGGCTTCGGAGCGGATCGTATTCCGGAATTTCGGGCCTTCCCCGGTTTCGAAGTACAGGCCGAGACCCAGAGCGTCCGGAATGGTCAGGATGTCTGAAAACAGGATCGCCGCGTCCAGTGGGAAACGTTCGAGAGGCTGCAGAGTTACCTCGCAGGCCAACGGCGTGTTCTTGCACAGGCTGAGAAAGTCACCAGCTTTGGCCCTGGTCGCACGGTACTCCGGCAGGTATCGCCCTGCCTGTCGCATCATCCAGACCGGTGTGCGGTCCACGGGCTGGCGCATCAGGGCGCGCAGGAAACGATCATTTTTCAGCTCGGTCATAGGAAGTCCAGCGTGTTCTGTACTAAGGGGAAAATTGGATGGGGAGCCATAATACCCGGTTTGCGGGAATAAAAAAGGGCGGCTTTCCCTTAGGAAACCGCCCTTCTGATCAGGATCAATCCCCGAATCAGATATCGAGGTAATCCATGATACCTTCGGCAGCCTGACGGCCTTCCCAGATAGCGGTTACGACCAGATCCGAACCGCGGACCATGTCACCGCCTGCGAAGATTTTCTCGTTGCTGGTCTGGAACATGAACTCGGACTCCTCCGGCGCGGTTACCCGGCCTGAATCGTCGGTATTCACCTTCAGTTCATCAAACCAGTCGGCCGGGCTCGGACGGAAGCCGAAGGCAACCAGAACCGCGTCGGCAGGAATGACTTCCTCACTGCCCGGAACCACTTCCGGACGGCGACGGCCATTCTCGTCGGGATCGCCCAGGCGGGTCTGGACCACCTTCACACCCTCAACCCGGTCTTCACCAATGATGGCAATGGGCTGACGATTGAAGAGGAACTTAACGCCCTCTTCCTTGGCATTGGCCACTTCACGACGGGAACCCGGCATGTTGGCTTCATCCCGGCGGTAGGCACAGGTAACGCTTTCGGCCTGCTGACGGATCGAGGTGCGGTTACAGTCCATGGCCGTATCACCACCACCCAGTACAACAACCCGTTTGCCTTTCATGTCAATGAAGTCCGCTTCGTCTTTCTCGAAGCCGAGACGGCGGTTGACGTTGGAAACCAGGAACGGCAGAGCGTCATACACGCCCGGCAGGTCCTCACCCGGGAAACCGCCCTTCATATAGGTGTACGTGCCCATGCCCATGAAAACGGCATCGTACTCGTCGATGATGTCCTGCAGTTGAACGTCCTTGCCCACCTCGGTGGACAGGCGGAATTCTACGCCCATCTCCTCGAACACCTTGCGACGGCGGGTCATGACGGATTTTTCCAGCTTGAACTCGGGAATACCGAACGTCAGCAGACCGCCGATTTCCGGATAGATATCGAAGACAACCGGCTTGACGCCATTGCGAACCAGGACGTCTGCGCATCCCAGACCCGCGGGGCCGGCGCCAATGACGGCAACCTTCTTGTCTGTCCACTTCACTGCGGACATATCCGGTTTCCAGCCCAGGGCAAAGGCGGTGTCGGTGATGTATTTCTCGACAGACCCGATGGTGACTGCGCCATAGCCGTCGTTCAGTGTACAGGCACCTTCACACAGGCGATCCTGCGGACAAACGCGACCGCAGACCTCCGGCAGGGAGTTGGTCTGATGGCACAGCTCAACGGCACGCATGATGTTGCCTTCGGAAACCAGCTTCAGCCAGTTCGGAATGTAGTTGTGAACCGGGCACTTCCACTCACAGTAAGGGTTACCACACTCAAGGCAGCGGTGAGACTGGGATGCCGCGTTGTCTGCCGTGAAGGGGTGGTAGATTTCACCAAATTCTTTCTTCCGCTTCTTGGCCGGGACCTTCTTCGGGTCGACCCGCCCTACTTCAACAAACTGGAAGTCGTTACTCAGTCGTTCTTTCATCTGGATGCTCTCATCAACTCAATTTCGACAAGGGCGGCAGCCAGGCTGCTCGCCCCGAACCCTATCAGCTTCTTATTCCGGGCGGGCCCGGGTGCTGGCCAGCAGGCTACGCAGGTTCGCCGCCTTGGGTTTCACCAGCCAGAATCGGCCGATGTAATCGTCGAAATTCTCAAGAATGTGCTCAGCCCACTCGCTGCCGGTTTCCGAAATATGTTCCCGGATAACACCGCGCAGGTGATTACGGTAGGACTCCATATCTTCACTGGATATCCGCTGAATCTCGACCAGCTCGTGGTTGTACTTGTCCACGAAGGTGTTGTTGAGATCCATCACATAGGCAAAGCCACCGGTCATACCAGCACCAAAATTGTGCCCGGTAGAACCGAGTACAGTGACCAGGCCGCCAGTCATGTATTCGCAGCAGTGGTCGCCAGCGCCCTCTACAACCGCGTGTGCGCCAGAATTACGAACCGCGAAACGCTCACCGGCAGTGCCAGCTGCAAAGAGTTTGCCGCCAGTTGCCCCATACAGGCAGGTGTTACCGACGATGGAGGTTTCCTGGGTCTTGAAGGTGCTGCCGCGGGGCGGCTTCACCACCAGCTTGCCACCAGTCATCCCCTTGCCGACGTAATCGTTGGCATCCCCTTCAAGGATCAGATTGAGACCACCCACGTTCCAGACACCAAAACTCTGGCCGGCGGTACCGGTGAGATCCAGAGTGATGGGCGCATCGACCATGCCCTGGTTGCCATGGATCTGGGCAATTTCCCCGGACAGGCGGGCACCAATGGAGCGATCGCAGTTGGTTACACGGTAAGACCAGGCTCCACCACTCTTCTCCTTGATGGCTGCAGCGGTATCCTGAACCATCTGTTCCGCAAGTTTGCCTTCATCGAACGGGTGATTCCGTTCCACCTGACAGGTCTGCGGCTTGTCCGCGGGAATATGGTCGTTGGACAGCAGACGACTCAGGTCGAGCTTCTTCTGGCGCTCGGTATCGCCCGGCAGACGTTCCAGCAGGTCAACGCGACCGACCAGCTCTTCCAGGCTCCGTACGCCCAGTTTCGCCATCCACTCACGGGTTTCCTCCGCCACGAAGCGGAAGAAATTCATGGCCATTTCCACCGTACCCTTGAAGTGCTCTTCACGGAGATGGTCATTCTGGGTCGCGACACCGGTCGCGCAGTTATTCAGGTGACAGATACGGAGGTACTTACAGCCCAGCGCCACCATCGGCGTGGTACCGAAACCAAAACTCTCGGCACCAAGGATTGCGCCTTTCACTACGTCGAGACCAGTCTTGATGCCGCCATCAGTTTGCAGGCGGATCTTGCCCCGCAGGTCGTTAGCACGCAAGGCCTGCTGGGTTTCCGTCAGCCCCAGCTCCCAGGGCGAGCCCGCGTAGCGGATGGACGTCAGCGGGCTTGCTGCGGTGCCGCCATCGTAACCGGAAACGGTAATCAGGTCGGCGTAAGCTTTGGCCACACCCGCTGCAATCGTACCTACACCTGGCTCGGAGACCAGCTTCACTGACACCAGAGCCTGCGGGTTGACCTGCTTGAGGTCAAAAATCAGCTGGGCCAAATCCTCGATAGAATAGATATCGTGGTGCGGCGGCGGTGAAATGAGCGTCACGCCGGGCACTGAATAGCGCAGACGGGCGATCAGATCATTGACCTTGCCACCCGGAAGCTGGCCGCCTTCACCGGGCTTGGCCCCTTGGGCCACCTTGATCTGCATGACATCAGCGCTGCGCAGGTATTCGGCCGTGACGCCGAAACGCCCGGAAGCCACCTGCTTGATCTTGGAACGCTTTTCGGTGCCATATCGGGCCGGATCTTCACCGCCCTCGCCGGAGTTCGAGCGACCACCCAGAGTGTTCATAGCGACGGCCAGGGCCTCGTGGGCCTCTGGTGACAGCGCACCCAGTGACATAGCCGCCGAATCAAAGCGCGGGAAAATATTCTCTACCGGCTCAACCTCGGCAAGGTCGATTGACTTGAGGTCTTTCCGGAAACCCAGGAGATCCCGCAGGGTTGCCACCGGACGCTCATTGACCAGACCGGCATACTCCTTGTAGTGGCCATAGTCGCCACTGGTTACCGCCTCCTGCAGTTTGCCGACAACATCCGGGTTAAAGGCGTGGTATTCCTGGCCATGGACGTACTTCAGCAGGCCACCCTGGACAATTGGCTTGCGCGGTTTCCAGGCTACGGAAGCCAGTTGCTCCTGGTCCTGCTGGAAGTCATAGAACCCGGCACCCTGGATCCTGCTTGGCACACCCTTGAAGCAAAGGTCAACGACATCATCTGCCAGCCCGATCGCTTCAAAAAGCTGAGCGCCACGGTACGAAGTGATGGTCGAAATACCCATCTTGGACAGGATCTTCAGCAGCCCCTTGTTGATACCCTTCCGGTAATTGTTCTTGGCATCGATCGGATCCATCAATAGCTCGCCGGTACGGATCAGATCGTTCAGAACCTGATAGGCAAGGTATGGATAGACCGCCGTCGCACCAAAACCAAACAGCACTGCGAAATGATGGGGATCCCGGGCCCAACCGGTTTCGACAATGATGTTGGAATCGCAGCGAAGCCCCTTCTGGACCAAATGGTGGTGAACCGCGCCGGTTGCCATCAGTGCGTTGACCGGCAGCTCACCTTCTTTCAGGTCTTTATCGGTGAGGATCAGCAGCACCTTGCCGTCGCGGACAGCTTGCTCCGCCTCCTCGCACACCTGGCGAATCGCCTGCTCCAGCCCCTGCTCCGGACGGTAGCTCATGGAGATACGAGCCACCTCGAAACCCGGGCGCTCGTTGTTGGCGATCTTCAGGAACTTGGCCGGAGACAGAACTGGCGTGGTCAGGATTATGCGATCCGCGTGATCGGCGGTTTCCTCGAACACGTTGCGCTCGGCACCCAGACAGGTCTCCAGGGACATGACTATCGACTCACGCAGGGGGTCAATCGCCGGGTTGGTCACCTGGGCAAACTTCTGACGGAAGTAGTCCGCAACATGGCGTACCTTGCTCGATAGCACGGCCATCGGGGTATCGTCACCCATGGACCCCACCGCTTCCTGGCCGTTCTCCGCCAGCGGACGCAAGACCTGGTCACGCTCCTCGAAGGAGACCATGAACATCTTCTGGTGCACCAGAAGCTCGTCGGAATCCATCAGCCTGAAATCCGGGGTATCCTGGTTCAGCGTGGTTTCCACGCGCAGTGCGTTCTCACGCAACCAGCGCTTGTACGGCTGGGCAGTCTTCAGACGCTGATCGATGTCTTTGGTATGCAGGACTTCACCGGACTCGGTGTCGATCGCCAGCATCTGCCCCGGTCCGACACGGCCCTTGGCAACCACGTCGTCTGGCTGGTACCCGTAGGTACCAATTTCCGAGGCCAGCGTGATGAAGTCGTCTTTGGTGATAACCCACCGGGCAGGACGCAGGCCGTTCCGGTCGAGCATGCACACCGCGTACCGACCATCCGACATTACCAGACCCGCGGGACCATCCCAGGGCTCCATATGCATGGAGTTGTACTCGTAGAACGCCCGCAGCTCCGAGTCCATGCTGTCGACATTCTGCCAGGCCGGCGGAATCATCATGCGAACGGCACGGAAAAGGTCTACACCACCGGCAAGCAGCACTTCCAGCATATTGTCCATGCTTGAGGAGTCGGAACCTGTGAGGTTTACCAGCGGCTGCAGAGTTTGAAGATCCGGCAATTCCGGTGAGCTGAACTTCGCGGCCCTGGCAATAGCCCAGTTGCGGTTACCGTCAATGGTGTTGATCTCACCGTTGTGAGCCAGATACCGGAACGGCTGGGCAAGCGGCCAACGGGGCATGGTGTTGGTGGAGAACCGCTGATGGAACACACAGATCGCGGTCTCAAGGTCCGGATCGCCCAGATCCTTGTAGAAGTTGGCCAGGTCCGCCGGCATCATCAGGCCCTTGTAGGCGAGGGTCCGGTGCGACAGGCTACAGATATAAAATTCCGGATCGTCGGCCATATCACTCTCGGCGTGCCGGCGACCCACGAACAGGCTGATTGCAAAATCACGCTCTGCCTTACCGGCGGGCACCACGAAAACCTGCTCAATACGGGGCAGGCAATCCAGCGCCATGGGGCCCAGACAACTATCATCCACTGGCACTTCACGCCAGCCCAGGATTTCCAGGCCCTGTTCAGTCAGACGTTTCTCAACAGCCGCTCGACCGGCCGAAGCCTTGGCCTCATCGGGATTCAGAAAAACCTGTCCCACCGCGAAGAGGTCGCCTGGCTCCTTGCCAAACGCCGCCTTCGCCGCTTTCTTCAGAAACCCGTCCGGGCTCTGGATCAGCAGGCCACAACCATCGCCGGTCTTGCCGTCTGCAGCGATACCACCTCGGTGGGTCATGCAGGTCAGAGACTCGATGGCAGTTTGCAACAACTTGTGGCTGGCCTCGCCCTTCATGTGGGCAATCAGACCGAATCCGCAGTTGTCCCTGAATTCATCGGGATGATACAAACCTGTCATCATAAGCGTTCTCTCACGTAGAAATGCTTTTCAATCAAAGAGTTAATTGGCGCACGGCCATACAACCACCCTTTGACACTGAAAATGGGGGCTGGCTATTTTACACACGTAGAAATACGTACTCAAATCGGCGTGAGGTTATTGTGGGAAGCCGAAACCGGATTTACCAATCGACAAGGTTATGGAACAACAAGTTAGCACCGAAAACCGCGGCGCTATAAATTGTCGACCGGACGCACCCAGGGTGAGCGGGAGACCAACTCCTCCGGCAAGCTGGATACTGCAGCATTCGCCGCGCCCCGGGTGGGAAACTCGCCATAGAATACCATAAACCAGGGCTGACCTTGTCTTTCCCCGCGGGTGTATATCAGGTCGCCGAGCTCCGAATACCGGGATATGACATTCACCGCAGTCTGTTCCAGGTTACCGGCGACCAGCTGGATGGTCCAACCTCCACGCGCACGAATCCGGTCAATGGCTACAAAATGCTCCGCATCGGCAGGAGCGAACGCCGGTTCTGGCTCTGGCTCTGGCTCTGGCTCTGGCTCTGGCTCTGGCTCTGGCTCTGGCTCTGGCTCTGGCTCTGGCTCTGGCTCTGGCTCTGGCTCTGGCTCT
>Ga0207849_100139_pt1 | contig 53207 bp, 47 predicted proteins | sample TtaePargueraPR_12_FD_187277 | JGI IMG/M metagenome (GOLD analysis project Ga0207849, IMG submission 187277) | Aerobic enrichment media microbial communities from Bioluminiscent Bay, La Parguera, Puerto Rico - Tt and P2 (4) (SPAdes) | ecosystem: Environmental > Aquatic > Marine > Unclassified ...
GAGCCGGTCCAGCTTGCTCTGCACCAGGCAATAGGCAAAGTGATCGGGCATCAGGTCCAGGCTACGGCCATTCCCAAGCGGTTCTCTGGCCCGATGAAAGAAATCTGGGAACTGCAGATGCGACTGCCGCGCCGTCAGGGCAAACGGGCACTGGTTACCATGGAGCACCCCCGCTTCCGCGCCGCGTATGATTTCCTGCTGGTCCGGGAAGCCGCGGGGGAAATCGAACCCGGGCTCGGCCAGTGGTGGACCGACTTCCAGAACACCGATGACCGCGGTCGTGAACGTATGCTCACCCAGCTCGGCAGCGCCGCGCCCGCCAAACGCCGGCGGCGCCGCAAACCTGTAACCAGGAAACCGTCATGACCCCGGTTGACGCCTTTATCGGCCTGGGCAGTAACCTGGCCGACCCGGAGCGCCAGTTGGCGGCGGCCGTTACCGAGCTCGCCAGCCTGCCCATGACCACCCTGGTTGCCCAGTCGCCGTTTTACGCCAGCAGGCCAGTTGGCCCCCAGGACCAGCCAGACTTTATCAATGGCGCCGTCTGGCTGCGTACCGAATTGCCACCGCTGGCACTGCTCGACCATCTCCAGGCCATCGAACTGGCCCACGGCCGCGAGCGCATCCAGCACTGGGGGCCACGCACGCTGGACCTGGATTTGCTGATCTACGGCGACAACGTCATTAACGATGAGCGACTGACGGTTCCCCACCCGGAACTGGTTAACCGCGATTTCGCGCTGCAACCCCTGCTGGACCTCAAGCCGGAACTCACGCTGCCTGATGGCACATCGCTGGCCCGCGCCAGGGCGCAGTGCCCGGATAACGCACTGCGAAAACTGAATCCGCTACCCCGGGAAACGCAAGCTCCCGTATAACCGACACCCGACCGTGGCCTTGCCTCACGATCAGCCCGGGATTAACCTTAACCACTGATCGTGCCGGCAGCTCCGGCCCAGTCCAGGCATATCCACCCAAAAGGCAAGGATCCTATGGCTGTTACCATCAATACCCTGCGGGAATACAAGCAAAAGGGCGAAGCCTTCGCCGCCCTCACCTCCTATGACGCGACCTTTGCCCAGGTTGTCAGTGAAGCCGGTGTTGACATCATTCTGATTGGCGACTCACTCGGCATGGTTCTGCAGGGCAACGACAGCACCCTCCCCGTCACCATGGACCAGATGATTTACCATACCAGCTGCGTGGCCAAGGGTAACAAGGGGGCACTAATCATGGCCGACATGCCGTTCATGAGCTACGGCACCACCGAAGCCGCGCTGGAAAACGCGGCCGAACTGATGCGCGCCGGCGCCCACATGGTCAAGCTGGAAGGTACCGACTGGATGACTGACACCATCGCCGCCCTGAGCGAACGGGGCGTTCCGGTCTGCGCCCACCTTGGCCTTACACCACAGTTCGTCAACAAGTTCGGCGGCTACAAGGTCCAGGGCCGCGATGAGCATGCGGCCGAGATGATGATTGAGCATGCCTGTGAACTGGAAGCGGCGGGTGCCGACGTCATTCTGCTGGAGTGCGTTCCGGCAGTGCTGGCCGCCCGCATTACCCAGGCCGTCAAGGCACCGGTGATCGGCATTGGCGCCGGCGCAGATACCGATGGCCAGGTACTGGTGCTGCATGACATGCTGGGCATTTCCACCGGCGTCAAGCCGCGCTTCGTGAAAAACTTCCTGGCCGGGACCGACTCGGTATCCGCCGCTGTCGAGGCTTACGTCAAAGCTGTCCGGGAGCGCTCCTTCCCGGCAGAGGAGCATACGTTCAAGGCATGAGAACCGTACATACACTCAAAGAACTTCGCGCCATCCTCCAGGGCTACCGCCAGCAGGGTAAACGCATCGGGCTGGTGCCCACCATGGGCAACCTCCACGAGGGCCACATATCCCTGGTGAGACGGGCGCTGGAGGCCTCCGACGTGGTAGTCACCAGTATCTTCGTCAACCCCATGCAATTCGGTGCCGGCGAAGACCTGGATACCTATCCCCGCACTCTGCAGGATGATCAGGAAAAGCTCGAGGCCGCCGGCAATACCCTGGTCTTTGCTCCCGCACCGGATGAGATCTACCCGGAAGGACTGGCCAGGCACACCAAGGTGGTGGTACCGGAAGTCAGCGATGGCCACTGCGGCGCCAGCCGTCCCGGCCATTTTGAGGGCGTGGCAACGGTCGTCACCATGCTGTTCAACATCGTGCAACCCGATGTTGCCGTGTTCGGCGAGAAGGACTTCCAGCAACTGGCGGTCATCCGCAAGCTGGTCAAAGACCTGGTCATGCCAGTAGACGTCATTGGTGCACCGACGGTCCGGGAAGAGGATGGCCTGGCCAAAAGTTCCCGCAACGGCTACCTGTCCGCCGAGGAGCGCAACCGGGCATCGGCGATCTATCAGAGCATGCAGACCACCGCCAGCGCGCTGACCGGGGGCCAGACCGATTATGCGGCCCTTGAACGGGCTGCCAGCAACACGCTGAAAAATGCCGGATTCCGGCCAGACTACTACACCATTGTGAACAGCCTGACTCTCAAGCCTGCCAGCCCCGAGGACCGGGAGCTGACCATTCTGGCAGCTGCTTACCTGGGCACGACGCGACTGATCGACAATCTCTCAGTCACCCGCTAATCCCGTTACCCGAAAGGAATCACCGATGCCCCAGGCTCACGACCTTCTCAGCCGGCGCCCGGAATGGCGGGCACTGGCAGAGCATCAGGCCAGCATGCAGCAGGTTCACATGCGCGACCTGTTCCACCAGGACCCGGACCGCTTCCGTCGATTCTTCGCCGAAGCGGCCGGTATTTCCCTGGACTACTCCAAGAACCTGGTTACCACGGACACCATGGCGCGGCTGATGGCCCTGGCCCGCGCCTGCCAGTTGCCGGACCGGATCGAGGCCATGTTCCGCGGCGAGCACATCAACGCCAGCGAGGACCGACCGGCACTGCACGTGGCACTGCGTAACATGGGCAGTGAGCCGATCACCGTCGCCGGCGAAGACATCATGCCCGAGGTTCGCGGCACCCTGGCACGGATGGAAGAGTTTGTCTGGCGGGTACGCAGCACTCAATGGCGCGGCTTCACCAACAAGCCATTCACCGACGTGGTCAGTATTGGCATTGGCGGCTCTTTTCTCGGCCCGAAACTGGTGTCCGCATCGCTCAAGCCGTACTGGCACGGGCGCCTGAACTGCCATTATGTCGCCAACATCGACGGCAGCCACATCACAGAAGTATTGCGCCACATCAACCCGGAAACCACACTGTTCCTGATCCAGTCCAAATCCTTCAAGACCCAGGAAACCCTGGAGAATACCAAGGTAGCGCGGGAGTGGTTCCTCCATAACGGTGGCAATGAGGAACTGATCAGCAAGCACTTTGTGGCGGTCACCGCCAATACCCGGGAAGCTATTGACTTCGGCATCACCGAGGAGAACATCTTCCCGATGTGGGACTGGGTGGGTGGCCGCTACTCCCTGTGGTCCGCCATCGGGCTGCCCACCGCCCTGACTATTGGTATGGAGAACTTCCGCGCCTTGCTGTCCGGCGCCCACGCCATGGACCAGCACTTCCGCACCGCCCCACTGGAAGACAACCTGCCGGTGATCCTGGCCTTGCTGGGTATCTGGTATGGCAACTTCTGGCAGGCAGATGCCCATGCCATCCTGCCCTACGACCACTACCTGCGGGGCCTGCCGGCACACCTGCAGCAGCTCGACATGGAAAGTAACGGGAAATGCGTCACCCAGGCGGGCGAGCCCGTGGATTACCAGACCGGTCCGATCATCTGGGGGGGCGCCGGTGCCAATGGCCAGCACGCTTACCACCAGCTGCTCCACCAGGGCACCAAACTGTCACCGGCAGATTTCATTATCCCCCTGCACACACACAATCCGGTGGCCAATCACCACGCCATCCTGTTTGCCAACTGCCTGAGCCAGACCCAGGCACTGATGCAAGGCAAGACCGAGGCCGAGGCCCGTGCGGAGCTGGAAGCCCAGGGACTGCCACCGGAGGAAGTGGCCCGACTGGCGCCCCACAAGGTCATTCCGGGCAACAAGCCGAGCAACACCCTGTTGTTCGAACGAGCCACCCCGCGTACCGTGGGGGCCTTGATCGCCCTCTATGAGCACAAGACCTTTGCCCAGGGCGTGATCTGGGACGTGGATTCGTTCGACCAGTGGGGCGTGGAGCTGGGCAAGCAGCTGGGCAAGGACATTCTGGATCGGCTGCTCAGCCGGGATGCGCTGCCCGGTGCCAACGACAGCTCAACAGACGGACTGATCGAGCTGTTCCGCTCCCGCCATCACAACGGCAGCTGACAGCCAGCACCAACTGCGAAGAGCATTGCGCGAGGCGTCAGACGACGCCTTGTGCACGGGACACCCGCTGGCCACGCCAGTCGAAATCCACCGGCCAGAGCTTCTGGTCACGATCATACGCGAGCCAGAGATCGGCGTAGGTTTGGCCGCACAGCGGGTGCCGTTCGGTGGGGGCAATCTCCGCCAGCGGGCGCAACACAAAGGCGTTCTTCAGGATTTCCCCGCGCGGCAACTCAACACCATCCACCGGTCCGGTGGCGTCCCCGTAGGTCAGGATATCCAGGTCGAGCGTCCGGGCACTGAACTTCGGAACATCACGACGGCGGCCGTTATCCGCCTCCAACTGCTTGAAGCGACGACTGAGTTCCGCCACGGACAGCGAGGTTGTGACGCCGACCACCAGGTTGAGGAACGGCTCGCCATCAAAGCCCACAGCCTCACTCTCGTACACCGACGAAACGGTCAGCTCGCCAAACCAGTCGGCCAGCGCATCCAGTGCCGCGCGAACATAGTGCTCACGGTCCACATTGCTGCCAATACTGATGTACACCCGCTTACCCGCAACCATCACCGGTCACCCCGCTCGATACGCACACCCACCGCCTGTGCCTGGGGAACTGCACCGGGCTTGCGCAGGGTGAGCCGCAACCAGCGGACATTGAATTCATCCCGCAGCAACGCCGCAATGCCTTCCGCTGCGGTTTCCAGCAACTGCGGACACGCCCCCTGCAGATAGTGGGTTACCCGTTCACTGACCCGGGCATAGTCCAGTGCGTCGGCGACATCGTCGGAGCCTGCCGGCTTGCGGTTATCCCAGGCCATTTCGAGGTCGACCAACAGACGCTGGCACACCTCTCGCTCCCAGTCATAGACACCGATGACTGCCTCCACAGCCAAACCTTCGATCAGGACACTGTCTGTCAACGGCTTTCGTCTCCCGGGTTGCGACTCATTGATGATTGATTGCATTTCGTCCAGCGGCTAGTGTGAAGCCTTCCGCCGCGGCTTTGCGGTCCGGCATTTTCTCACAATTTACTGGCGTACGTCTTTGTCATGGATCTGATCCCCGCCCCGCTGCTGACCGTTATGCTGTGCGCGCTGGCCTACCTGCTGGGCTCGATCCTGTTTGCCTTGCCGGTATGCCAGCTATGGCAACTGCCAGACCCCAGGGCCCAGGGTTCAGGTAATCCAGGCGCCACCAATGTGTATCGCACCGGCGGCTGGCTGCCAGCCCTGGTCACCCTGGTCCTCGATGCCGCCAAAGGCTGGTTACCGGTCTGGCTGGCCCATCATGCCCAGCTGTCAATCCTGAGCCAGGCGATGGTGGCGCTGTGCGCCGTCACCGGCCACATGGTCCCGCTGTTTTACCGGTTCCAGGGCGGCAAGGGCGTGGCTACGGCCCTCGGGGGCGGCCTGGCACTGGCCCCGGTGACGACCCTGTTACTGGCGGCCATCTGGTCCCTGGTGATGTGGCGCTGGCGGATTTCCGCGCTGGCGTCCATCGTCGCCATTGTCAGCGGGCCGGTGCTCAGCGCCCTGCTTGAGCCCGAAACGCTGCCGCTGTTCGGCCTGCTTGCCATCCTGATCGTGGTGCGCCATCGCAACAACCTGATTCGCCTCGCCCAGGGGCGCGAGGCCCGCTTCTGAGCTGCCCCGGGCAGCGGCGCGTGGTCAGTCTGCCAGGCCGTTGGTACGGGGCTCCGCAACCGGCGGCAGGGTATTCATCGGCCACCGGGGCACTGCCACAATCCGCTCGCCGTCCCGTTGCCCCGCCAGCAACCGCTGACAGCCGGCATAGGCAATCATCGCGCCGTTATCGGTACAGAACTCAGGACGGGCATAGAACACCCCTGCGCCCAGTTTACCGGTCATCGCTTCGAGGGCATGTCGCAGGCGCTTGTTGGCACTGACACCCCCCGCAATGACCAGGCGCTTGCAGCCGGTTTGCTGGAGCGCGCGCCGGCACTTGATAACCAGGGTGTCGACGACTGCAGTTTCGAAGGCAAGGGCGATGTCGGCCCGAACCTGATCATCCAGCTCACCGGCCTCCTCCGCCGCAGTCACCGTGTTCAGGGTGAACGTTTTCAGGCCACTGAAACTGAAATCCAGACCCGGCCGGTCTGTCATCGGGCGAGGAAACCGGTAACGGCCTTCACGTCCCTGTTCAGCAAGGGCGGCAACCCGCGGCCCACCGGGGTAGTCGAGCCCCAGCATTTTGGCAGTCTTGTCGAACGCCTCGCCGGCGGCATCATCCACCGACTCGCCCAGCATTTCATACTCACCGATACCGTCCACCCGCACCAGCTGGGTGTGCCCACCGGAGACAAGCAGCGCCACAAACGGAAAGGCCGGCGGCTCGGGCTCCAGCATCGGGGCCAGCAGATGCCCCTCCATATGGTGGACACCCAGCACCGGCACACCCAGGGCGAAGCCAAGGGCATGGGCGACCGAGCCGCCCACCATCAGCGCACCCACCAGACCGGGGCCTGCGGTATAGGCAATGCCATCGATATCAGCGCGACCGCAACCCGCGTCCGCCAGAACCTGGTCACACAGCGGCAACAGCTTGCGGACATGGTCCCTCGAGGCCAGCTCAGGAACTACCCCGCCATAGTCCGCGTGCATATCGATCTGGCTGAACAGGGCATGGGCCCGCAGGCCGCGCTCGCTGTCATAGAGGGCGATGCCGGTTTCATCACAGGAAGTTTCAATACCAAGGATCAGCATAGATTCGGGCCACGATTCGGATCGGTTTGAAAACTGGGCGGCAGTTTAGCAGAAACCCGAAAGCCAACGGCAGATTCATCGAACAAACATTGACCTCGGCTACAGGCAGGCGCTATCATTGCCGGCCTTAAATACGCACTGGTCGAGTTTTAGCCAATCTGACCAGGTATGAGCCGGTCCGACTCGGTCGATCGGACAACACAGAAACCGAATCTATCAGGTAGGTGATTTTCGAATGCCAGCTGTTAAAGTGAAAGAGAATGAACCGTTTGACGTAGCACTGCGTCGCTTCAAGCGCTCCTGCGAGAAAGCAGGCGTCCTGTCCGAAGTCCGTCGTCGTGAGCACTACGAGAAGCCGACTTCCGTACGTAAGCGCAAAGCAGCCGCTGCCGTTAAGCGTCATCTCAAGAAGCTTCAGCGGGAACAGCGCAAGTTCGAGCGTCTGTACTAAGTTTTTAGCCAGACCTCACTTGACTGAAAGCTCCAAGCCGTATCGCCTGGCCTGCGCCGGGTGACTACGACCAAAAATGCCGCCGGGGCCTGGCTTCGGCGGCATTTTTGGCTATTGCGTCCGACACGCAGCCACGATCTCTGAGGCACTATTTGGCGGTACCGGAGACATCATGAGCGGACTGATCCCGCAACGTTTTGTAGAAGACCTGCTTGATCGCATTGATCTGGCAGAGCTGATTGGATCACGTATCACGCTCAAGAAAGCTGGTGGCAACTACAAGGCCTGCTGCCCTTTCCACGATGAAAAGACCCCGTCCTTCAATGTTCGTCCCGACAAGGGCTTTTACCACTGCTTCGGCTGCGGAGCCCATGGTGATGCCATCAGTTTTGTCCGGGAGTTCGACGGCCTCGGATTTACCGACGCGGTGGAGGAACTGGCCAAGCGGGCCGGGCTCGAAGTGCCCTATGACAAGACGGCACGCCAGGAGATCCAGCAGGCCAGAACCCTGACCGATGCGCTGGACTACGCCAGCCAGTTCTATCGTCAGGCACTGCTGGGCAGCCAGGGAGCCATCGCCCGGGATTACCTGAACCAGCGCGGGCTGGACCAGGGCATCATCGAACGCTACCAGCTGGGATACGCCCCCGGCACAGGCACTGCGCTGTTTGACAGTGCGCCGGCAGACCTGCGCGGCCCCCTGCTGGAAACCGGCACGGTCTCGGATCGCTATGGCCGGCCGCGGGATCTGTTCCGCAACCGGGTAATGTTCCCGATCCGCAATACCCGGGGACGGACCGTTGCCTTTGGCGGGCGCACCCTGGGCGACGACAAGGCGAAGTACATCAATTCCCCGGAATCGGATGTCTTCCACAAGAGCCGCGAGATCTACGGCCTGTATGAGGCGAAGCAGGCACTGCGGCAACTGGACCGCCTGCTGGTGGTCGAAGGCTACATGGACGTGATTGCCCTGGCGCAGTACGGCATTGATTTTGCCGTCGCGACACTCGGCACGGCAACCAACCAGGATAACCTCAGCGCATTGCTCAAGCAGGTGCGCCACCTGGTGTTTTGTTTTGACGGTGATGCTGCCGGTTACCGCGCCGCAGACCGGGCCATGGAAAATGCACTCGAGCTGCTCACTGACGGGCTTCACTTGCAGTTCCTGATGCTTCCGGACGGCGAGGATCCCGACACGCTGGTGCGCAAGGAAGGCCCCGAGGCGTTCCGCCAGCGGATTGACGGCGCCACGCCCCTGTCCCGCTACCTGTTCAACAGGCAAAGCGAAGGGCTTGACCTGTCCTTGCCGGAACACCGCGGTGAATTGCGCGCCCGCGCCGAGCCGCTGCTCAACAAGATGCCCAAGAGCACCCTGCGGGATGCCATGTGGCACGAAATGTTGCGGCTCTGTGGCGGACGCCGGGAGTGGCAGCCCCGTGATAACACACGCGATAACAGGGGTGCCGGCAATTTTGGCCGGGGCGACCGAGGCAGGTTTGGCGACCGCAGGGAGCGGATCCGCGAAGAGCGGATCGACGTCCGGCTGAGCAAGGACAGCATGCTGTGCCTGGCGCTACTGGAAGCACCGGACCTGGCCGCGGAAGTGGCCGAACTGTGCCGCAGCGACCGCCAGCTCCACCAGGCCCGCAGCTTCGCCGAGTGGATCCTCGGCCAGCAGATTGCGGGGCAACGCCAGCTGCTGCACACCCTGGCAACGGACGATGCTGCGAGGACGCGGTTCTACCGCCTGTTTGATGGCATCGAACACGTGCCGGCCCGGGAGAAAACCCTCGCCGGCGCCCGTGAACTGCTGACGCCCGACCAGGAAGCCAGCCGCAAGCAGCGGCTGGGCGCCCTGCTCACGGAAAAGCGCAGCCTGGCGGACCTCACCGAAGCGGAGCGCAACGAGTTGCGCGCCCTGAGCCGGCAGAGCGAAGAGTGAATTTGGCGGGTCGGATTCCGGGGCCCGGACGGACAACGAAAACCAGCGACAAGGGAGAAAATTCCCTTGCCCACTTGAAACTTGAAGGGTTGATCACCATCTAACCAATCGGTGGCAGAGCAACCGGGCGACAGCTATAATGGCTGTTTAACTTTTTTCCTTTTATAAGCGAGTTCACAGGGTGTCTATGTCAGGCAATTCGCAAAAATCACGTTTGAAAGACCTCATTGCACGAGGCAAGGAACAAGGTTACCTGACTTACGCCGAGGTTAACGACCACCTCCCGGAAGACATTGCCGACCCGGACCAGGTCGAAGATATCATTCGCATGATTAACGACATGGGCATTCAGGTGTGCGAGGAAACGCCCGACGCCGACACCCTGCTCATGACCGAAGGCGATTCCACCGCTGACGAAGCCGCCGCCGCCGAAGCTGCCGCCGCCCTTGCCGCCGTGGAATCCGATGCTGGCCGCACGACCGATCCGGTTCGCATGTACATGCGCGAGATGGGTACGGTTGAACTGCTGACCCGCGAAGGCGAAATTGTCATCGCCAAGCGCATCGAAGAAGGCATCCGGGATGTCATGGCCGCCGTCGCCCACTTCCCGGGTACCGCGGGCACCGTAATCCAGGCCTACGAGCGTATTCTCGAAAACGAAGGCCGCATCAGCGACATCGTGACCGGCTTCCTCGACCCCGATGACGCCGAACCGTTTATGGGTGAGGACACCACGGAAGACACCAGTGATGACACTGCCGCCGACAGTGATGACGATGACGACGACAGCACCACCACCGAAGACGACAATGATAACGGTCCGGATCCGGAAGAGACCCGGCTGCGTTTCGAGCTGCTGAAAGAAAAGCTTGATGCCGCTGACAAGGCGCTGGCCGCTCATGGTCGCTCAGACAAGCGTACCCAGGAAGCACTGAACGAACTTGGCCTGGTCTTCGCGCCCTTCAAGCTGGCCAACAAGGCGTTCGACGAGCTGGTAAACGTGGTTCGCTCCACCAACGACATGGTGCGGGAGAACGAACGGGCGATCATGCAGATCTGCATCAAAGACTGCAAGATGCCACGCAAGGACTTTATCAAGTGGTTCCCGGGCAACGAAACCGACCTGGAATGGGCCACCAGTTTCGCCAGCAGCAAGAAGCCATATGCCGCAGCGATCGTCGAGCGCGCGGATGAAATCGTGCGCCTGCAGAAGCGCATCCACAACATTCAGGCCGAAGTCGACCTGGATGTGGCTGACATCAAGGAAATCAATCGCCGCGTGTCTATTGGCGAAGCCAAGGCCCGCCGTGCGAAGAAGGAAATGGTCGAGGCCAACCTGCGCCTGGTTATTTCCATCGCCAAGAAATACACCAACCGCGGCCTGCAGTTCCTCGACCTGATCCAGGAAGGCAACATCGGCCTGATGAAGGCGGTGGACAAGTTCGAATACCGTCGCGGCTACAAGTTCTCCACCTATGCCACCTGGTGGATTCGTCAGGCCATTACCCGCTCCATTGCGGACCAGGCCCGCACCATCCGTATTCCGGTGCATATGATTGAAACCATCAACAAGCTCAACCGCATCTCCCGCCAGATGTTGCAGGAAATGGGCCGTGAGCCGACGCCGGAAGAGCTTGGTGAGCGCATGGAAATGCCCGAGGACAAGATCCGCAAGGTGCTGAAGATCGCCAAAGAGCCGATCTCCATGGAAACCCCGATCGGCGACGACGAAGACAGCCATCTGGGCGATTTCATTGAGGACATCCAGGCGCTGTCCCCGGTGGACTCTGCCACTGCCGAGGGCCTGCGCGAAGCCACGCGCTCCGTGCTGGCCGGCCTTACCGCCCGCGAGTCCAAGGTATTGCGGATGCGCTTCGGCATCGAGATGAACACCGACCACACCCTGGAAGAAGTGGGCAAGCAGTTCGACGTGACCCGCGAACGAATCCGGCAGATCGAAGCCAAGGCATTGCGCAAACTGCGCCACCCGTCCCGCTCCGATCACCTGCGCGGCTTTATCGACGACCAGGGCTCATAACTCTGCAGCATCAGTAGCGGGCGCCTACCCTCATGGGTATAATGGCGCCCGCTTTCTTCATACAGAAACGCGTCTTCCGGGCCTATAGCTCAGTTGGTTAGAGCAGGGGACTCATAATCCCTTGGTCGCTGGTTCGAGTCCAGCTGGGCCCACCACTCCTTTCAGTCGTGCTGAACCACAGCGCACTATTCCAGCCAAAAATCACGGATTTTTGTCGCTCCACAGGGCGCAAGCTTCGCTTCCGCAATTTCCTGTTCCGCCCAGCCGGGCCCACCACTCCTTCCCCTCCACCACCCTCTCGGGCCGTCGGATTTTCTTACACCCCTCGCCATCCACGGCATCCGTCCGCGGAATTTCCCTCGCTATTTCAGACCATTACAAATGTGGCATCCGCCTTGCTTCACCCACTTTGGAAGTCTCAGAGCGTCTCGATAACGGGAAGTACTCGAGAGATTGCAGTGGCACGGTGCCGCTGAAGGGGTAAAGGAGTGTCGCTTATGAAAATGAAAAATCTGCTTTTAAGTATGGGAGCGGCGGCTGCACTGGGCATCAGCGGTACAGCCTTCGCATATTCTGTCGGCAGTACCGACGTTGGTGGGCTCGATGATTATGTCGACCAAACCGGCGTACTCAGTGGTGAACAGGCCGAAACCGATTGGGTTTCGGGGGTTCTGGGCTTCGACGTCACGCTGACATCCAAGTCAGACCCGGCAGTTTTCCAGGTTACCGATGAGGATCCGAACGTCATTGCCATCGAGCTGTTGACCAGCCCGGGCTGGTACCTGGTCAAAGACGCCCAGACCACGATCCTGTTCCTGAACAATCCCAGCCTGGACTGGGCAGTGTTCAGCCTGCTGGACTACTTCGGTACCCACAAGCTGGAAGAGCTCCAGCTCAGTCACGTAACCGAGTTTAACGGCGGCACAGTGACCGTACCCGAGCCGGGAACCCTGGCCCTGCTGGGCCTTGGCCTGATCGGACTCGGTCTCCAGCGTCGCAAAAAACAAGCATCCTGATCGTTACTAAAAGGCCGTCAGTTTTCTTTACAGAAAGCTGACCGGCTGATTCGGGGCGCCATAATGGCGCCCCTTTGTTTTTTCCCTTCCGCAAGCCCCCCAATAGCCCAACGCCCGCACCACGACGTGTTCAGGTTCACCAAACTCCCGGCTTTACTGACAAATCTCCAACAAATCTCGGCGGGAAATATCCGAGCAACGCGGTCAACAATAGGGAGGTCGCCCCATCTACTGGACCCGGCGTGCTTCCGGAAGAATCCCGCGGCTCCGTTCGCCCCGGGCCCCTCCGTAATGAGCCGGGGTGGTTATTCAGACGTCAGCCGGTGTCATGGTGGCCAACGTCCTAAAAAGACAAGGTGGTTACACTCCGAAATAGAACAAAAGTACACGTTCTGAATTCCTGGTGCCTCGGGCTTTGTCGCGGGCACCGGCAGATGGAAAGACAAAAATAACTGGAGTCATATTCATGGTCGTTTCTTCCCGCTCTTCTGTCCGGGCACTGTCTCTCGCAATTGCCGCCGCATCAGCCGGCCTCTCGATGAATGTTGCCGCCAGCATGGGTAACATCGGTACTACCTACGGCATACTGCCTTCTGACATCGCCTCCGCCCAGGCCCTGTCCATGTTCAACACCCAGGTATCCGCCACCTACTACAACCCGGCGTACCTGGCAGCAGACGAAAGAGGCGAGCTGACCGGCGGCATCCTGCATGCCGAGCCGGAACTCCGGGCAACCGGGTCAGACCGCACCGGGGAAGTGCTGTCAGATCGCCCCAGCCAGCATGTGCTGATTGGCATGAAGACCAATCTGTCGTCGCTGACCCGAGTCAAGCACCCGATCTACCTTGGTTTTGTCGCTGGTGTCGAAAAATTTGGCAAGGAGCTGCTGGCTTTTGGATCCGAGACCTCCGATACCGGCCAGTTCCTGACCTATGACCGCCAGCCGCTGTTTCTCAACCTCGGCGGGGCGACTACGCTGTGGCGGGGCATCGATGCCGGCTTCTCCACCCGGATCACCCTGCACTCCGAGGCAGCCCTGAAAACCACCACCGACCTGGCCGGCAACACCGAGTACGAGTCGCTTTCAGTCAATGCGAAACCGTCGATCCGGTCCATTCTGAGTACCAGCATTAACCTCGGCGATACCTTCTGCCCGGAGTCCAGCTGCTTCCTGTCCGGCTTCGAAACCGCCTTCGCCTACCGCACCAGTTCCAATACCCGCACCACGGTCAGTGCCAACACGGTGATTCCCGGTCTGATTCCGGCCAGTGATCCACTGGTGTTCGCCATTACCACCTACGACTCCTACCAGCCGTCGGTCTATGCCTTCGGCATGCAGTACAAAGCTGAGCGCTGGCGCGTCGGCCTGACCCTGGAGCAGCAGAACTGGTCCGACCTCGAGGACGAGTTTGCCGGCGACACCGTCAAGAACCAGGCCATGGCAGAGTTTGATGACATTCTGATACCGCGAATTGGCGGCGAGATGAAACTCGGTGAACACTTTGCAGTAACCGCCGGCCTGGCCTACCAGGAGTCCGCCCTTAAAAGCGACAGTACCCTGGACGTCAATTATTTTGACAACGACAAGTACATCGTCGGCCTCGGTCTGAGTGCAGAATACACACGCACCCGCCTGCTCGCCTACCCGGTTCGCCTGGACATCGGCTACCAGCGGCAGATGCTGCAGGACCGGGACTTTACCATCAGCACCTCCAACCCTGACGCAACCAACAACGGCACCGTGATCAGCACCGACGGTGACGTGGATGTGATCAGCGGCTCCATCACGCTGAAGTTCTGAGGAGAGACGCTGCAATGAACTACAAAAACACCCTGGCATTGCTGCCTGCCTTGATTCTCGCGGCCTGCGGTGGCGACGAGCAGACCATGAACCAACCTGCCCTGCCCGGCTCGCTGATCTATTCGTTCCCGGCGGACGGCCAGGCCGAAGTCAGCCCGAAAGCGAAGCCGGTCTTGCGCTTCGCCAATGCCCTGACCGAAGACGAAGCCACACTTGCCGGCAAGATCCTGATTAACGGCCAGGCGAACCAGGCCAGCGTCACCTTGGTTGACGGCGGTCGAAGCCTGGAACTGACCCCCAACGCGGGCCTTTCGCTGGGCACCGATTACACCATCGAATTTGCCGCGCCTTTGTTGGCCGAAGGCAACCGGGAGATTGCTACCCCGAATGCCTTCGGTCCGGCCGGCATCCAGTTCAGTACCCGTGGCGGTCTGAGCGGTATCGCAGGGCTGGACAACACCAGCGATACCTTCGCCGTTGCCAAGATGATTCCGTCCGCTGACGGTTTTTTCCAGCCAATGGATTTCTCCACCTTCCGCCTGCGGCTGACCCAGCCCGTACATCCGCAATGGCAGACCTTGGGCGGCGCCATCACCCTGGTCGACAGTGCCGGGGAAACCGTTCCGGCAACCATCCTGGTGAAAGGCCGTTATATCACCGTCGATCCCTGCACAGTGGATGACCCGGCATCCTGCGGCCTCCAGCAGGATGCCCTGACCCCGGGCGAGACCTACACACTCAGGATCAGCAGCCTGCCGGCCCTGGGCGGCGACAGCCTGGATTTCAGTGCGGCCTTCACACCCCGCGAAACCAGCCCGACGGTGACCCTGTTCCAGGAAACCATTGATTCCGGATTGCTGGCGGGTACCGAACCGCAACGCTCGGTACTCAATGGCCAGATTATCAATGGCGTCACCCTCAACTCGGTGCTGCAAGGCGTGGCCGGGCCGTCCCAGCAAACCGGCGGGCTCTATGCAGAGCTGGCCTATGCCCCGAGCTTTCCCGGCGACCACCCGGTTCCCCTGCGGGTGCCCAAGGGCAGCGAGCTGCTCAGCAGCAGCCTCGATGTGAGGGTCAACGGCTTCGTACCGATCATCGATCCGGCCACCAACTCCATCCAGCAAACCGGTGAGATCAAGGTCACCATGCTGTCCGACGCCACCGGCTACCTGTATCCCAACCCCTACAGTGAGTCGGCCGAGGCGCCCCGCCACGTCAAGCTGTTCATGGATGTGTCGATGAACACCGCGGAAGCCCAGCCCAATGCCTCCCTGTCACAGGATCTGCTGGGGGTTGAGCTGAGTGGCATCGCGATTGTGAAGAACGGCGTACTGACCATTGATGCCATTGGCATGGTCGAACCAAATCTGCTGGGTCAGGAGTTTACGGATTCCACCATCGCCTTCCGCATTGAAGCCGATACCAATGCGGACGTGCAGCTGGATGCCCTGGATAACCGACCGCTGGATACCACGGGGCCGCAACTGGTGAGCTGGATGCCGGGCCCGGACGACGCGATTCCCGGCAACCGCGACCAGATGCAGCGCCCGGGTGACCCGATTGTGCTGAACTTTGACGAGCCCCTGGATGGCAAAACCCTGGCCGGCGGCCTGACTTTGCTGGCAGATAACAATCCGGTCGCCGCCGAGAACCTCCGCACCAGGCTCGACGGCACCGCGGTTGTGATCAATCCGGTAGGGGGCCTGCAGCACGGGGTGGCCTACGCCCTGCAGATCGGCAGCACCCTGACCGATCTTGCCGGCAACGGCGCGACCAGCCAAACCCTGGCGTTCGCACTGCCGGCAATCACCGACGCCACCAACCCCGAGGTCGTGTCGCCACTGGCACTGACCACCTACCCGGGTTACCCCTGCACCACCACGGCGGTTGACCTGGCGAACAAAACCCACGGTCGCTGCCAGGACGCTGCAGCAAACGGTCCCCAGGGTCAGATCCTGCCAATCACCACCCTCCCAGAAGACCGGCCAATCGTCGTGGTGTTCTCCCAGTCAATGAACCTGGACAGCATCCGCGCCGGTGAGACGTTCGTCGTTGAACAGGTCAATCCGGACGGCAGCGTTGCCGGTGCGGTATCCGGCCGGCTGGAGAAGAATAACCAGCGCATCCGCTTCTACCCGGACCAGCCCTGGCAAGTGGGCAGCTTCTACCGCTACACCATGAGATCGGCGACCAACGCCAGCCAGTGCAGCCAGAGCCCGAGCCAGGCCATCTGCTCTGCCGATGGCTTCCCGCTGCAAACGGACCTGCTGGTCGATACCTCGGCCGCAGGGGTCGGTGGTCCCGATATGACGATCTACTTCGAGGGCGCCGAAGCCGCCACTACCGTGTTCACCCCGCTGCGCAACCTGCCGATCCGGGATACCAATGCCAACTACGTGATTGACTGCGACGGTTCCGCGACCTGCCTGGAGCCCTTCAACCACGAAGAGGATCCGGCGAATCCGGGTGAGTTCCTGCCCTCTGCTAACGCAGCAAAGCTTGAGGTGACAGGCAATGCAACACTTCTTGGTGCCGAAAGCCTGGGCGCTAATGTCGGCTGTGCGCCAGGAGCCGACTGCCCGGAAAACAAGTTCATCTACCAGACCTATGCCCTCAATACCGAGATCATGGGCCCGGCACTCAATGAGGCGGGCGAGCAGATTGGTGTACGAGTGCTGCTCTACCCGACCATGCTGGCTACCACGTCGGCCAGTGTCTTTCTCGACCTTCTGGGCGAACAGGCAACGGGACCGCAGGTGCTGCGCATGACCTATGGCGAACCCACGGAAGACAACCCGATGGGCCTGGTGGAAGGCATCATTGTCGAGGGCGAAGATGGCCAACCCACCTTCATGACCACAGCAAATCTGACCCTCGATGCGCCCAACCTTGCCCTGCCGGATGGCGGCACCGTGCTGCAACACAACCTGTACAGCTATCCGATCACCCTGGAACTGAAAGGCCCCATCGTATTCTTCGACGATGGCCGCATGCAGGTGGTGCAGCGCAACACCAACGCGCCTTCCATCAATGTGCTGGTATCAAGCAGTAACGTATTGCTTGAGCCGGTACTTGACCTGGCGAGTTGTTTCGGAGGCTTGTTGTCATTCGATCTGACGGCCTGCGAAGCCCTGGTCAGCGGCGATTCATCAGACGTCTCAACGGTAGCCATTCCACTGGCAATCCCGGCCGACGGCGTCTACCTCAACTTCCTCTCCAACCCCATCAAGGAGATTCCGGCCCAGTACTGAGCCGGGCGATCTGATGATCAGGCCAGCCTCCGGGCTGGCCTTTTTTATGGCCGGATCTGCCAAGGAGGTGTTTTCCCCAACCCGATGAATCCTGCTAATCTGGTTGCCTGATGAAACCGGCCGGACCGGCCACGACGACGGAGAGAATCCATGGAAAACGGCACCCATTACCGCACCTGCCACCTGTGTGAAGCCATGTGTGGCGTTGCCATTGAGGTAAAGGATGGCCGGATTGCCTCCATCAAGGGCGATGCCAATGACCCTTTCAGCCGCGGTCACATCTGCCCCAAGGCCACCGCTCTGCAGGACCTTCATGAAGACCCGGAACGGCTACGCAAACCCCTGCGGCGCACCGCAGAAGGCTGGCAGGAAATGGAATGGGACGATGCCTTCGAACTGGTGGCCGACCGTCTGCACCGGGTACGAAAGGAGCATGGCCGCAACAGTATCGGCGTCTATCTGGGTAACCCCAACGTTCATAACCACGGAGCCCTGATTACCACCTTGCCGTTCCTGCGGGCGATTGGCAGCCAGAACCGTTTCTCCGCCACTTCCAACGACCAGCTGCCCCACATGCTGGCTAGCCTGGAAATGTTCGGCCACCAGGTCCTGTTTCCAATTCCGGATATTGACCACACCGACCTGTTTGTCTGCATTGGCGCAAACCCCATGGCCTCCAACGGCAGCCTGATGACCGTGCCGGACTTCCGCGGCCGGCTCAAGGCGCTGCAGGCACGGGGCGGCAAACTGGTGGTCATCGACCCGCGCCGGACCGAAACCGGCAAGCTGGCCGACGAGTTCCACTTTATCCGCCCGGGCAGCGACGCCTTGCTGCTGCTGGCCATGGTCCACACCTTGTTTGACGAGGACCTGGTGGATGCAGGCCACGCCGAGCAGTGGACAAAGGATATCGACCTCGTGCGCCTCGCCGCCCTGCCCTTCAGCCCGGCCGCGGTGAGCGCCCACACCGGCATCGCAGCCAGTGCCATCCGCGACCTGGCCCGCCAGCTGGCAGGTACCCGCAAAGCCGCACTATACGGCCGCATGGGCACCAGCACCCAGGCCCACGGCGGCGTTGCCACCTGGCTGATCTATGTGATCAACATCCTCACCGGCAAACTCGATGTGCCCGGCGGCATGATGTTCACCCAACCGGCGATCGACCTGGTCGCTCTCGGTGCACTGTCCGGCCAGCAGGGCCACTTCGGCAAGCGCTTCAGCCGGGTGCGCAAGCTACCGGAATTTGCCGGCGAATATCCGGCCAGCACCATGGCGGACGAAATGCTCACCCCCGGTGACGGCCAGATCCGTGCCTTTGTCACCGTGGCCGGCAATCCGGTGCTGTCCAGCCCCAACGGTGGACGCCTGGACCAGGCACTGTCGGGTCTCGATTTCATGGTGTCGGTGGATTACTACCTGAACGAGACTACCCGCCATGCCGATGTGATCCTGCCGCCCACCGCGGCCCTCGAGCGCAGCCACTATGACCTGATCTTCAGTATGTTCGCGGTACGGAACACGGCAAAGTTCAGCGATGCGCTGTTTACGCCGGAGGACGACAGTCGCCATGACTGGCAGATCCTGCTGGAGCTGGCACACCGGCTCGAGCAACGCCGCAATGGCGGTCGCCTGCCCCTGCGCAAGGAGCTCGGTTGGCGGGCCTTCAAACAGCTGGGGCCGGATCCGATCCTTGACCTGTTGTTGCGCAGCGGCCCCTACGGCAGCGATGTCGGCAAGCTGCGCGGGCTCGCCCAGCCTTTGACCGACCTGGTGCTGGACATCCTTCCGGAACGCCATCCGCTGCGCGGACTCGCCCGCCTCAGCCCGCTGAACCGGCACTGGCGGGATCTTCCCAAGGGCCTGTCCCTCAGCAACCTGCGACACCTTCCCCACGGCGTGGACCTCGGCCCGCTGCAGCCGGCGCTGCCGGAGCGGCTGTATACCCGCGACGGCATGATCAACCTGGCGCCCCGCCGCTATCTGCAGGATCTGCAACGGCTCCACGCCCTGCTGGCGAGCGGACCCGCCGACAACCTTCTGCTGATCGGCCGCCGCCACATTCGCAGCAACAATTCGTGGCTGCATAACAGTCGCCGGCTGGTCAAAGGCAAGGACCGCTGTACCCTGATGATCCATCCCAAGGATGCCACCCGTGTCGGGCTGCAGGCCGGGGACTGCGCCGAGGTTACCGGCGCCGCCGGCCAGGTAGTGCTGCCGGTGGAAATCACCGAAGACCTGATGCCCGGCGTGGTGTCGATTCCCCACGGCTGGGGTCATCAGCGTGAGGGTACCCGTCAGTCGGTGGCGTCCCGCCACGCCGGTGCCAGCATCAACGATGTGCTCGGCGACCAGGAGATTGATCCGCTGGCAGGTACCTCCGTACTCAACGGGCAGCCGGTGCGTGTTAAAGTATGGCGCACCGAACGCACCCGCAAACAGGCCTGACCTGCTATCGATGGAGGAAATTATGTCCCAGTGGTTGCAGTGGACGCTGATTGTTGCCGGGCTGGTTGCCATTACCGTGCTGGTTACGGTGATCCGGCGCCACTGGCACACCCTGCAGACCCACAAGCGGCACCAGGCCAGGGCTCGGCAATTTCAGCAGGAGCGTCGCGCCAGCATGGTCGAAAGCATCCGCGTGCTTGCCCTGGCCATCGAGGAAGATCAGGTGGAATACTCCGAAGCCTGCCTGCGCATCAAGGGCCTGCTCGATCACCTGGCACCGGAACTGCTCGAGGAATCCCCGTTCCGCGTGTTCCGTGAGGTGCATGAACGCATTCAGCACATGCCGACCCATCGCGCCCGGCAAGCCACCGATAACCGCTTTATCCGCAAGATGGATAAGGAACGGCGGGAAGTGGAAAGCGAACATACCGACGCCATTCGCCGGGCCGCCACCGCCATTCGCCTCCACCGCTTCTGATCCGGCGTCGAATCTGCGTGAACCCAACCGCGCGCGACACTTTTGTAAATTTTTGTAACGAGGCGTCCCGCCGGGCAAATTAAATCGCGTTGTAAATCAATTCGTTCTGCAACGGGTTAGCCGACCACTGTCCTGCCGGCAAAATCCTTTGCAACAGCAACCTTTTCTTTCCCGCGGCTTTGGCTAAATTTAAATCAGGCCGTCATTTGATTCGGACCTGATGACAGCCCAATCGTTGTTTTCTCCTGACACCCTGAGCGATTCCCGGGAAAGATCTGCAACAAGCGGGTGAGCCTGCCGGCCTTCGGGCCGGCTTTTTTGGGTTCGGTGGCCGTCAAACATCCCCGTAACGGGTCCGCTCGCCCAGCCAGCGGCGCACCAGGCCCTCCACACAGGCACGGTCTTTCAACAGCGCGGGCGCCATCTCCCGAACCGGCTCGATCCAGCCCTTGTCGCGCTCGAAATCCGCCAGCCGGAATTGCATCATGCCGGTCTGCCGGGTACCGAGAACTTCCCCCGGACCGCGGATTTCCAGGTCCTTTTCCGCAATAAAAAAGCCGTCCTGACTTTCCCGCAGCGCCTGCAGGCGGGCCTTGCCGTTGAGGGACAACGGCGGGTGATACATCAGCACACAATAACTGGCTTCCTCACCCCGCCCCACCCGGCCCCGCAACTGGTGAAGCTGGGCCAGGCCCAGCCGTTCCGGGTTCTCAATGATGATCAGTGAGGCATTGGGAACATCCACCCCCACTTCGATCACCGTTGTTGCCACCAGCAGGTCCAGCTCGCCGCGTTTGAAACTGTCCATCACCGCCGCCTTCTCAGCTGCCTTCAGGCGACCATGAACCAGGCCCACCCGCAATCCCGGCAAACGTTCCAGCAGGGACTGTGCGGTCACTTCTGCCGCCTGGCACTGCAAGGCTTCGGACTCCTCGATGAGCGTACAGACCCAGTAGGCCTGGCGACCGGCCTCGCAGGCACTGCGCACCCGCTCAATCACATCGTCGCGGCGACTGTCCGGAATGGCGATGGTTTCGATGGGCTTGCGGCCGGGGGGCAACTCGTCAATCACCGAGGTGTCCAGGTCGGCGTAGGCACTCATAGCCAGTGTCCGCGGGATCGGCGTGGCCGTCATGATCAGCTGATGCGGTGCCAGCCGGCCCTCCACGCCTTTCTCCCGGAGTGCCAGCCGCTGGTGCACGCCAAACCGGTGTTGCTCGTCCACGATCACCAGTGCCAGTCTCTGGAAATGCACATCGTCCTGGAACAGCGCATGGGTACCGATGACAACTGAGGCCTGCCCGGACGCGACCCGTTCCAGCGCCCCGGCCCGGGACCGACCCTTGACCTTGCCGGACAGCCAGGCCAGTTCGACGCCCAGCGGCTCCAGCCAATTGCGAAAGTTCTGGTAATGCTGCTCCGCCAGAATCTCGGTCGGCGCCATCAGTGCCACCTGGCCACCTGCCGAGATGGCCTGGATGGCCGCCATGGCAGCAACCACTGTCTTGCCGGAGCCCACGTCGCCCTGCACCAGTCGCAACATCGGTAACGGCTGACTGAGATCCTGGCGGATCTCCGCCAGGACATGGCGCTGGGCACCGGTCAGCCGGAAAGGCAGACTGTCCAGGAAACGCTCCGCCAGCTCACCGGTCGGCAACAGCGGCAGCGCCTCCCGGGCCTGAATCTGCTCCCGCACCTGCAACAGGCTGAGCTGGTGGGCCAGCAATTCCTCCATGACCAGCCGCTGCTGCGCCGGATGGCGGCCCTCCATCAGCAAAGTCACCGATGCGCTGGCCGGTGGTGAGTGTACCAGTGCCACTGCCTCGGTGATTGCCGGTAACTGGTAGTCCGCCAAAAGGGTAGGCGGCAGCCAGTCGCGAATCGGATACCGCTTCAGATAGCCCAGTGCCTGCTGGCACAGGCTGCGCACCCGCGGCTGCTGGATGCCTTCGGTGAGCGGGTAAACGGGGGTCAGGGTGGCTTCGCCTGTCGCCGGCATCGGCGGAGGATTCACCTGGTACTCGGGATGATAGAACTCGTAGCCGGCCCGCCCGGGCCGGACCTCGCCGTAGCAACGAACCCGGACTCCCTCCGCCAGCTGATTCTTCTGGGCGGCATTGAAATGGAAAAACCGCAGCACCAGGAAGCCACTGCTGTCCCGCAAGGTGACCTGCAGGCTGCGACGCCGGCCCATCACCAGGTCGGTTTTGACCACTTCCCCTTCTGCTACCCCGACATCCCCCACCCGCAGGCTGCCCATGGGGATAATCCGGGTACGGTCTTCGTAGCGGTGCGGAAGATGGAACAGCAAGTCCTGCAGGGAATGAATGCCCAGTTTGGCGAGGGTACCAGCAAGCGCATGGCCAACCCCTTTGAGGGTGGTAACCGGGATATCTTCCAGGGCCGTCATGGGGTACTCAGGCCCCGGCAACAGCCGGCGTGTCCCTGCTGGCCTTTTCGATCACCCGACACTGGCTGGCGGCCAGCGAAAGGACATCGATGGCCTTCGGCCGGGGGAAGGTCACCCGCCAGGCCAGCGCAACGGTGCGGAAGGGTACCGGCGGCGCAAACGGCCGGACTGCCAGGATGTCCTGGTGATACTGCATGCTGGTAGCCGCCGACAACGGCAATACCGTAATACCCAGCCCCGACGCCACCATGTGACGGATGGTTTCCAGTGAACTGCCCTCCGTTACCAAGGCAGGCCCGCTGGTGTTGTTACCGGCATGCTGGGTCACCGCCTCCACCAGCGGTGGGCAGGACTCCAGCACCTGGTCGCGGAAGCAATGGCCGGGGCCCAGCAACAACAGCTGCTCCCGGGCAATTTCCTCGGCGGTCAGGCTGTCCTTTGCCGCCAGTGGATGGCCCGCCGGCAGCAGCACCACGAACGGCTCATCGTAAAGCGGCAGTGTCACCACTTCCGGCTCCTCGAACGGCAGGGCGATAATGATGGCATCGAGTTCCGACTGACGCAGCTTCTGGCGCAGGCTCGCAGTATAATTTTCTTCAATGTACAGCGGCATTTCCGGCGCGGCACGGCGCAATTCCGGCAACAGGTGGGGAAACAGGTAAGGCCCGATGGTGTAGATGGCGCCCACTTTCAGCGGCGAATTCAGCTGGTTCTTTCCGTCCTGGGCCATGTCTTTGATGACCCCCACCTGATCCAGCACCCGCTGGGCCTGCTCGATGATACGCTGGCCGGTTTCGGTCACCCGGATGCTGCTCTTGCTGCGCTCGAACAGCGGAATACCCAGCTCGTCCTCCAGTTTCTTTACCGCGACACTGAGAGTAGGCTGGCTGACGTGACAACGTTCTGCAGCACGGCCAAAATGCTTTTCCCGGGCCAGGGTAACGACGTAACGTAACTCGGTGAGGGTCATGGTGAGCTCCGGTCAGCGTTTACTAATTTATGAGCTAAAGCATAAGGATTGAAATTGTCTATGGCAATCACTGCAAACCCCCAACCGCCAGAAAACCGCCCCCGCATTCTTGTCGCCGGTTGCGGTGCCCTGGGTGGCGCCATCGCCAGCGCCCTGCTGCCGGCCGCCGACGTGTTCGGCCTGCGCCGAAATCCCGACCGGGTGCCACCCGGCGTTCACGGCATCGGCGCCGATCTGCGCCAGCCTGACCAGCTGCGGGATGCCCTGCCCGCCGACCTCGACATCATCATCTACTGCCTGACGCCGTCCAGCTATGACGTGCAGGGTTACCGCGATGCTTACGTGGCGGGACTGCAGAACCTGCTTGCGGCGCTGCACGGCAAGCCAACCACCCGCCTGCTGTTTATCAGCAGTACCAGCGTTTACCACCAGGACGATGACAGCTGGGTGGACGAGCTCAGCCCGACCCGACCGGTGAAGTTCAGCGGCCAGCAGATCCTGGCAGGGGAACAGCTGGCCCTGAACAGCGGCATCCCTGCAACGATCGTACGATTCAGCGGAATTTACGGACCGACCCGCAGGCGCTTCCTCGACGCGGTACGCCGCGGCGAAATGAACCCGGCCAGTCCCGGCCCCTACAGCAACCGGATTCACGAGGCCGACGCAGTCGCCGCGGTGGCGCACCTTACCGAACGAGCCCTGGACGGCAGGCCGCTGGACAATTGCTATGTTGTCAGCGACTGCGAGCCGGTGCGGCTCGACGAAGTGGTGGAGTGGGTTCGCCAGCAGGTGCCTTGCAGTGCCCCGGCCGCCGGCGCCCGCACTGCAGGGCGGGCCGGCAGCAAGCAATGCCGGAACCGGCGCCTGCTGGATACCGGGTTCCGCTTCCGCTATCCGGATTACCGGGCGGGCTACGGCGAGATGATCCGCCGGCAAAGCGGACCGGCTTAAGCCATTCACCAGGAACAACCCGCCAGGAACAACCGTCATCAACAACAAGGGGCGCCAGTGGCGCCCCTTGTTGTTACGAGGTAACCGGGGAACTCAGCTGAGTACCATCACCGCTTCCATCTCCACGGGCACGCCCTTGGGCAGCTCCGCCACGCCAACTGCCGCGCGGGCCGGGTAGGGCTCCTGGAAATAGGTCGCCATCACTTCGTTGACGGTGGCAAAGTTGGCCAGGTCCGTCATATAGATGTTGAGTTTGACGATGTCTTTCAGATCACCACCGGCAGCCTCACACACCGCTTTGAGGTTCTCGAAGACCTGGCGTGTCTTGGCGGCGAAATCTCCGGCAACCACTTCCATGGTTTCCGGCACCAGGGGGATCTGGCCTGACAGGTAAACGGTGTCGCCGGCCTTTACAGCCTGGGAATAGGTACCGATGGCCTGGGGTGCTTTATCGGTCTGGATTACGGATTTGTTGGTCATGACCTTCCGGGTCCTCTCTTTGGTAACGGTAATATCCGCACGGGGAAAACCGCAATCGTCACCCCTCGCCGGCAGCTGTGTCAACCAGACCTGCGGCCAGCCTCAGTGCCGGACCCGGCTGATATTGGTAACCGCACGGATATTTTTGATGCGCCGCATAACCCGGGCCAGGTGACGACGGCCGTTAACATGGATGACCAGGCTGACAATGCCCAGGCGGGCGTTCTGTTCTTCCACGCTGATACGTTCGATGTTGCCGTCCGCCATGGCGACGGCATTGGCCACCTCGGCAATGACACCGCGCTGGCGTTCCAGTTCGACTCGCAGCTCCACAGAGAACTCGTCGGTGATGTCCTTGGCCCACTTAAGGTGGGTAAGCCGGGCGCGCGCCTCGTCCCCTTCCGGTAGTCTCGAGCAGGTATCGCTGTGGATCACCATACCCTTGCCGGAATCCATCACCCCGACCACCGGATCTCCGGGAATCGGCTTGCAGCAGCTGGCAAACCGGACCACCAATCCTTCGGTACCGCGAATTGTGACCGGCGCCCGCGACCCTGCGTCCGCCTGGGGCTGGTCCTGGTCCGCTTCCTCCAGCACACCTTCTCCGGACATCGCCAGTTGACGGGCCACCAGGTAAGCCATGCGATTACCAAGGCCAATTTCGCTGAGCAGGTCGTCAAAGCTCTGCACCTGGTTGTGGCGTACCACGGCGGCCACCTGTTCGTCGGCGATGAGGGACAGCTTGAAACCAAAACCGTTGAGTGACTTTTTCAGCAACGTCTTGCCCAGTTCAATGGATTCGGTGCGCTTCTGATGTTTCAGGACATGACGGATGCTGCTGCGAGCCTTGCCGGTCACCACGAAACTGAGCCACGCCGGATTGGGGCGGGCACCGGGTGCGGTAATCACTTCCACCGTCTGGCCACTCTGCAGCGGCTGGCTCAGCGAACCGAGATTGCGATTGATCCGGCACGCCACACAGGCATTACCGATATCGGTGTGGATCGCGTAGGCAAAATCGATCGGCGTTGCACCTCGGGGCAGCTCCATGATCTTACCCTTGGGGGTAAACACGTAGATCTCATCGGGGAACAGGTCGACCTTGACGTGCTCGATAAACTCCAGGGAGTCATCGGCACGCTCGCGCATTTCCATCAGCCCCTGAACCCAGCGATCGACCCGTTTCTGGTGCACCGTGAGCGTATCTGACGACTCGTTCTTGTACATCCAGTGCGCCGCGATACCGTTATTGGCGATGTGCTCCATTTCCTCGGTACGGATCTGGATCTCAATGTTTACGTGCATACCGAACAAGGTGGTGTGCAGCGACTGGTAGCCATTGGCCTTGGGCATCGCAATGTAGTCCTTGAAGCGACCCGGCAGCGGCTTGTAGAGACTGTGAACCGCACCGAGGATGCGGTAGCAGTCGTCCTCGGTGTCGGTAATGATGCGGAAGGCGTAGACATCCATGATTTCATGGAAGGATTTCTGTTTGAACTTCATCTTGTTATAGATGCTGTTCAGATGTTTCTCGCGCCCGATGATCCGCCCCGGAAGCCCTCGCTCCTCCAGCTTGTCTTCCAGCCTGGAGCGGATTTCCTCAATGATCTGCTGGTGGCTGCCCCGAAGCTTGCTGACCGCCTGGGAGATGTAGCGGGAGCGCATCGGGTAAAGGGACGAGAACCCCAGATCTTCCAGCTCGGTAAAGATCGAGTGCATACCCAGCCGGTTGGCAATCGGGGCGTAGATATCCAGGGTCTCGGTGGCAATCCGCAGGCGTTTCTCATAGGGCATCGGCCCCAGGGTGCGCATGTTGTGCAGACGGTCCGCCAGTTTCACCAGAATGACGCGGATATCCCGGGCCATGGCGAGGGTCATCTTCTGGAAGTTCTCTGCCTGCGCTTCGGCACGGGACCGGAATTCGATCTGGGTCAGTTTGCTGACGCCATCCACCAGTTCAGCAACGTCCTCACCAAACTGGTCTGCCAGGGCATCCTTGGGGATGCCGGTATCCTCGATGACGTCATGGAGCATGGCAGCCATCAGGCTCTGGTGGTCCAGTTTCAGCTCGGCAAGAATCCGTGCCACCGCCAGGGGGTGGGTAATGTAGTGATCGCCGCTGCGACGCATCTGGCCTTCATGGGCTTGCTCGGCGTAATAGTAGGCCCTGCGCACCTGGTTGATGCGACTGGTATCCAGATAAGTGCTGAGCTCTTCCGCCAGCCCTTCCACTGTTTCCGCCGTAGCCTCTGCCGACACCGCGCCTCCGCAGACAGTCTGTGAAATTGAGGGACAAAAAAACCCGAATGCAAGCATTCGGGTCCTTCCGATGTCCTGTACAGTTACACTATAAAACCGTCAGGACAGATTTCAATGCCTCAGCCGGCACTGAATCGGTTTTTACTCATCATCATCCTGAGTCAGCAGACTGCGAGTGATCTTGCCTTCGGCAATTTCACGCAGAGCAATAACCGTAGGCTTGTCATTTTCTTCCGGCACCAGCGGCTCGTAACCCTTGGTGGCAATCTGGCGTGCACGCTTGGTGGCCAGCATGACCAGCTGAAACCGGTTGTCCACGTTCTCCAGGCAATCTTCAACGGTAACTCGTGCCATAACTTCCCCGACTGTAATGATCAAATAGCTTGAGGCGCGCCCGCCAGCCTTGCGTCGGTGAAACGCAGCCGGCCAGCAGGCGCAGAAATCAGCAGACCGCACAGTTTACTGTGATCGGCTCAATTTGTATACAACTAAACGCCTGATCAGGCCCGCTGGGAGAGCCGGGCAAGCAGGTCTCCGTAACGGACCTGCTGCGCCTCCATTCGCAACCGGTGACTGCGGGCAATGGCCAACAAATCCTGCAGCGCTACCTGGAAATCGTCGTTGACCACCAGGTAATCAAACTCAACCGCATGACGACACTCTTCCTCGGCCTCGGACAACCGGCGCTCCACCACATCAGGGGCATCGGTGCCCCGACCGACCAGGCGCTCGCGCAGCACACCGGCGGACGGCGGCACAATAAAGATACTGACACACTCGGGGATCAGCCGGCGCACCTGCGCGGCGCCCTGCCAGTCAATCTCAAGAATTACATCCTGCCCTTTGCCCAGGGTCTCGCGTACCCACACCTGGGAGGTACCGTAGTAATTACCAAAGACATCGGCATGCTCGAGAAAGTCACCCCGGGCGATCATGGCCTCGAATTCCTCACGGCTGACGAAGTGATAATTCACCCCATCCTGCTCGCCGTCCCGCATCGGCCGGGTGGTGTGGGAAACCGACACACCCAGCCGGGAATCCGTCCGGAGCATCTCCGCCACAAGGCTGGTCTTACCTGCACCCGAGGGTGCGGAAATAACAAACAGAGTGCCCTGCTCACCGGCGTGGTTCATGACTTGCTGACTCCCGAAAGCGGTTAAACACCGGCACCGCCGGCGACAAAGCGGGAAATTATACGGGGTTTGACCTATGTCCGCATCCCGCACCCTGCGGGACGCTAATCAGGTCCGGCTTATTCCAGGTTCTGCACCTGCTCGCGCATCTGTTCGATGAGCACCTTGAGGTCCACCGCCACTTTCGTCACCCGGGCATCAATACTCTTGCTGCTCAGGGTATTGGCCTCGCGGTTCAGCTCCTGCATCAGGAAATCCAGGCGACGGCCGATCGCCTCATCGCTTTGCAGGGTATCCCGGACCTCGTGGATGTGGGTCTGCAGGCGATCCAGTTCCTCCGCCACATCGCTCTTCTGCGCCAGCATCACCATCTCCTGGGCAATGCGATCACTGTCAAGCTCCACCCTGGCCTTCTCGAAGCGTTCCCGCAGCGCATGTTCCTGGGCTGTCAGCAATTCCGGCATCCGCGTGCGGACCTCTTCAACCCCGCGGGCCATGGCCTCGAGGCGATCCTCAAACAGCGGGCGCAAACGCTCGCCCTCCCGCTCACGGACAATCACAAGCTCCTCCAGGGTGCGGCGAAACAGCTCATTGGCAGCTTCCCGGGCCGGACCGTAGTCCTGCTCTGCCACGGATAACACGCCGGGCCAGCGCAGGACATCCAGCGCGTTGATGTGCGCGGGGTTATCCAGCAAGCGATTGATGTGGTTTGCGGCGTCGTTGACTGCGCGGGCCATCTCATCACTGATCTCGAACCGGGCATCGGCGCCCTCCCTTGCCTGCAGGCGCATGGCAACGTCCACCTTGCCTCGCTTGAGCTGTTGGCGAAGGGTTTCACGGAAGCTGTTCTCCAGCTCTCGCAGGGCCTCGGGCAGGCGGAAGGATGGCTCCAGGTAACGGTGATTCACGGTACGGATCTCGCAGGTCAACGTTCCCCAGTCATCCTGGGTGTCCTGGCGGGCAAAGGCGGTCATGCTCCGGATCATTTCAGCTCCCCAATCGAGGCTTGGTGACAAAGACCTACAGTTTAGCAGGCACCCGCCCCCGGCGGCGAACCCGACCAAAGCCTCGCCGGGGCATCCCCGGACAAGCCGCCGACCATGCTATACTCCGCCCTCACTTCATACTTTCGGCCGGGACCATTCCCGGACACTCACCACAGACACCAGGACCTTTTATGCGACCCAGCGGAAGAACTCCGGAACAACCGAGAGATATCCGAATTACCCGCCATTACACCCGTCACGCCGAGGGTTCCGTACTGATCGAGTTCGGCGACACCAAGGTCATCTGCACCGCTTCGGTGGAAAACAAGGTGCCGCCATTCCTGCGCGGCGAAGGCAAAGGCTGGATTACCGCAGAATACGGCATGTTGCCGCGCTCCACCGGCAGTCGCATGGGGCGGGAAGCCGCCCGTGGCAAGCAGGGCGGCCGTACCGTCGAAATCCAGCGCCTGATCGGCCGTTCGCTGCGGGCCGCGGTGGACCTGAGCGCCCTTGGCGAGCACACCATTACGGTGGATTGTGACGTCATCCAGGCCGATGGTGGCACCCGGACCGCCGCCATCACCGGCGGCTGCGTCGCGCTGGTGGATGCCCTGAACCATCTGGTCGCGGAAAAACGCCTGAAGAAATCACCGCTGAAGCAGATGGTTGCCGCAGTGTCAGTGGGTGTCTACAAGGGAACTCCGGTGGTGGACCTGGACTACCCGGAAGACTCCGAGGCCGAGACGGACATGAACGTGATCATGACGGATCAGGGTGGCTTCATTGAGATTCAGGGCACCGCCGAAGGTGCGCCGTTCGTCCAGGAGGAGCTGGACAGCATGCTGACACTGGCCAGGCAGGGCATTACGAGACTGTTCGAGATCCAGCAGGAAGCGCTGTCAGCCTGACCCGCGGAGTCTAGAGCGTGTCCGGCGACCGACCGGTTCCGGACACGCTTATTTCACTGCAGATTATCAGAAGCCGATTTCGATGTCGTAATCCATCACTACCGGCGCATGATCGGAAAACCGGGTGCCATCGTCGATCCAGCCATCAAGAATGGTCTTGCGGATGCCAGGCGTCAGCAACTGGTAATCAACGCGAATACCCGCATTCTTGCGCCAGCCTTCGGCCCACTCCGGCCACCAGGTGAACTGATTGCTTTGCTTGTTGATCTCGCGGAAGGCGTCGATGCAACCCATCTCGTCGAACAGCCGGTCGAGCCACGCACGCTCGTGGGGCAGAAAACCGGATACGTCCAGCTTGTGGTAGCGGGAACTGGCGTCAGTAACGTGGTGTGCGGTTTGCAGGTTGGCGCAGAAGATGAACTGGCGGCGCTTGCGCAGGGTTTTCTGCATGTGCAGGCCAAACGCCTCCATAAAGTCATCTTTATGGTCCAGCGCGGTCAGGTCATTATCACCGATGGGATCGTCTTCCTTGCCCAGGGCACAGGGCGCAAGGACACACGCAACACTGACCTTGTCGAAATCGGCCTGGATGAATCGGCCTTCACGATCCGCCTGTTCATTGGCAAATCCGTACATGATGGCTTTCGGGAAATGACGGGTGTAGATACCGACACCGCCGTCCTCGTTCTTTTCGCCGTCAATAAAATAGGCTTCGTAGCCTTTGGGGATGAGATTGTAATCTTCGATCTCATAGGCGCGCATGCGGTGATCCTGGACACAGACCACGTCGGCATCCTGCGCGGCCAGCCAGTCAAAAAAGCCCTTTTCAACGGCCTGAGCCAGGCCATTGACGCTGATTGATACTACCCGCATACATGTTCCCTGATTCGGTTTGAGTGTATGATACCGTTTTTACGCGCTTTTGAAAGAACCGGACCCGCCAGAAACCTTGCCATGCACGACTATCAGCACGATTTTATCGAATTTGCCATCAGCCGGAACGTCCTTCGTTTTGGCGAGTTCACCCTGAAATCCGGTCGCACCAGCCCGTATTTTTTCAATGCCGGGCTGTTCAATACCGGTGACGACCTGGTGCAGCTCAGCCGCGCCTACGCCTCAGCACTCCGGCGCAGCGGCCTGAATTATGACATCATTTTCGGCCCCGCCTATAAGGGCATTCCCTTGGCCACCGCCACCGCGATGGCCCTTGCGGAAACCGGCGACAGCCGCCCCTTTGCCTTCAACCGCAAGGAAAAGAAGGATCATGGCGAGGGCGGCAACATTGTCGGCGCCGCCCTCCAGGGCAAGGTGCTGATTGTCGATGATGTCATCACCGCAGGCACCGCCATTCGCGAATCCATCGAACTGATCCGCGCCGCCGGCGCCGAACCTGCCGGCGTCCTCATTGCGCTGGACCGCCAGGAACGGGGCAACGGCGAGTTGTCTGCGATACAGGAAGTCGAGGCGGAGTTCGGCATTCCCGTGGTCAGCATCATCCAGCTCAACCAGGTACTGGACTACCTCAAGTCCCAGCCGGGCTTTGACGAGCATGCCCGCAAAGTCGCCGACTACCGGTCAACCTACGGAATCTGAGGCCTGTGAAACCGGGCATGGAACTGGCAGCCGGTTTTGCTATGCTAGCCAGGTCATTTGCCCGCTTTAACCGGAGTAAGCTGTAGACGCCATGAAACGCCTGACCCGACTTCCCGTAGCTGCTGCGATTACAGCCCTGATGCTGGCCGCTGCAACAGCCGAAGCCCAGATGTACCGCTATAAGGACGACAATGGCCGGACCGTGATCAGTAACACCGTCCCCCACGAGGCGTCCAAACGCGGTTACGACATTCTCAACAGCAAGGGCCGGGTTGTGGACACCGTTCCCCCTGCCCCCAGTGCCGAAGAAATCGCTGCCAGAAAAGCCGAAAAGGCGCGGGAAGAAGCCGCCCTGCGTCAGCGCGAGCAGGATGAACTGCTACTGAAGCGCTACAGTCACCCCGATGACGCGGTCCGGGCAATGCACCGCAAGATCCAGGAAATGCAGAGCCTGAACCAGCTCAAGCAGGGCAATATCACCCTGGTGACCAGCCAGCTCAACAATGAACAGAGCCGGGCCGCAGACCTCGAACGTTCCGGACGCGAGATTCCGGAACCCACCCGCAAGAAAATAGACCGGTTGCAGAACCAGATCCAGGATATTGAAGCGGAAATCGAGACGCAGAACCAGGCCATCGAAAACCTGAAAGCGGAGTTCGTCGGGGATATCGAGCGCCTCGAAATGGTTACCGGCAAAAAGCGCACCCTGCCACTGGAAAAACCCCAGGCCGAAAACAGCGACCAGCAGAGCCAGGACTGATCCCGCAACGCGCGCTAACCGGCCGAAAAAAAGCCCCGGCAGTGTGCCGGGGCTTTTGGTTTCAGCAAGTGACGCCCATCAGGCCGTCGTCGCCTTCTTGGCAGCAGGCTTGCGGGCAGTGCTCTTGCGGGCTGCCGGCTTCTTCTCGGCGACCAGACCCTTGGCGTCCTGCGCAGCCTCGGCAACCTCTTCAGCAACCTCGGAAACCGCATCCGCACCTTCGGCCGCTTCCTTCTCGATTTTCGCCACCAGATCGGCAGCAAAATTACCGAAACGGCTGTTCAGAGTGCGCAGCTGCTCGAACAGGCTGTCGCTATAACCGTTGTAACGCTTGCGCAGGTTCTTGACGCTGTATTCACGGGCCTCGGCTTCCAGCTTCTCGGCATACTCGAACGGCTTGGCCGCCAGTTTCTTCTGCTGCTCTTCCGCTGCGTTGATGCCCTTGTCGACGATTTCCTGCAGTTGTTCCTGATAGGTTTTGAGCTTACCCATGATAACTCTCCTGATCCTGACTGATGGATGACAAACACATCCGCAATTGGCCGGCACATCCATGCCGGAGCTCTAAGACAGGCTCAGGTTACGACTAAAAATTAGAGTGTTCATACTAAAAGCCGGCAGCCCGGCGGGAGCCCGGGCTACCAGCGGAAAATGACCCAGCTCGGGATCAGGGTCTGCGACTGGTCCTCCCGGATCCAGCCGCCTTCGGCAGGCACCAGGTAATAAGAGGGACCGACCGCGGGTACCACCTTGATCTCAACCAGCTCACCGTTGACCCGGTACTCATAGAACACCTCGTTGTCGCCCGGGCGAATGATAATCTGGGGGGCATCCGGCGATGACTGGTAGTCAGAAATCACTACCGGCTCTTTCGGTGTTTCAACAACAATTGGCGGCTCCGACTGCTGGGCAGCAGCCGTCAGTGGCAGGACACACAACAGCAGGGGCAGACCGGGGAATCGTTTCATTTTCATGTTACTCTTCAGGGCATTGAACAACGCAACCACCGTGCGCGTGCGGTTTGCTAAAGAGTTGCACATGCGCCGACAGGCTTCAATCTATATATCGGACCCGATTTGATATGAGTCAGCAGCAGACCCCGCCGGTCGTCCTTGTGGACGGTTCCTCCTACCTGTTCCGGGCATATCATGCCCTTCCCCCGCTGACGACCAGCAAGAACCAGCCGACCGGAGCGATCAAGGGGGTCATCAGCATGCTGCGGCGGCTGGAACAGGATTTTCCCGGCTCGAAAGTGGTGGTGGTCTTCGATGCCAAAGGCAAAACCTTTCGTCACGCCATGTTCGCCGAATACAAGGCCAACCGGCCACCGATGCCGGAAGACCTGGCCAGCCAGATCCAGCCGATCCATGACATTGTCCGTGCCATGGGCCTGCCGCTGCTGATCATTCCGGAGGTGGAGGCGGACGATGTCATTGGCACCCTGGCCCATGAGGCCACCCGCAAGGGCATCGACGTCGTCATTTCCACCGGTGACAAGGACATGGCCCAGCTGGTGAGCGACCATGTCACCCTGATCAACACCATGACCGAAACACGAATGGATCGCGACGGCGTGGTGGAAAAGTTCGGCGTTACCCCGGATCAGATCATCGACTACCTGGCCCTGGTGGGTGACAAGGTGGACAACATCCCCGGCGTCACCAAATGCGGCCCCAAGACAGCGGTGAAGTGGCTGGAGGAACACCACAACCTCGATACCATCATGGCCCGTGCCGATGAGGTGAAAGGCAAGATCGGCGAATACCTGCGGGAGGCCCTGGATACCCTGCCGCTCTCCCGCGAGCTGGCCACCATCAAGACCGATGTCGAGCTGGACTTCAGCCTCGAAGACCTGCCGCTGCCTCACCAGGACGACACCCGGCTGCTCGACCTGTTCCGCGAGTATGAATTCCGCTCCTGGATCAATGAGCTCGAGAGCAAGGACGACGCGGCCACCCCGGATGCGCCGCAAGCCGACGCACCGGCCGACAAACGCTACAGCATTATCACCAGCCAGGCCGAACTGGACCGCTGGCTGGAACGGCTCGCCAAGGCGCCGCTGTTTGCCTTCGACACAGAGACCACCAGCCTGCGTTATATGGACGCCGAAATAGTGGGGGTGTCGTTCGCCATTGAACCGGGCGAGGCCGCGTACCTTCCTCTGGCCCACGATTACATGGGGGCGCCGGACCAGCTCGACCGGGACCAGGCACTTGCCCAACTGAAACCGTTGCTGGAAGACCCGGACAAGGCCAAGCTCGGCCAGAACCTGAAATATGACAAGAACGTACTCGCCAACCATGGCATCCACCTGGAAGGCATTGCCGAAGACACCATGCTGGAGTCATACGTGCTGAACTCCGTGGCCACCCGCCATGACATGGACAGCCTGGCACGGGAATACCTTGGCGAGAGCACCATCACCTTCGAGTCCATTGCCGGCAAGGGCGCCAAACAGCTCACCTTCAACCAGATCGAACTGGACAAGGCCGGGCCCTATGCCGCGGAAGATGCCGACATCACCCTGCGCCTGCATCAGGTCCTGCGTCCGAAACTGGCAGAGACCGGCCGCCTGAAGTCCGTCTATGAGGAGATCGACCTGCCGCTGGTGCCCGTACTGTCCCGCATGGAGCAACGGGGAGCGATGGTAAGCGCCAGCACCCTGCGTCAGCACAGCCAGGAGCTGGCCGAGCGCATGGCCGAGCTGGAGCAGGAGGCCCACGAGGTCGCCGGTGAGAAATTCAACCTTGGCTCCACCAAGCAGCTGCAAGCCATTTTCTACGACAAGCTGGGCCTGCCGGTTATCAAGAAAACCCCCAAGGGCGCCCCGTCCACCGCCGAACCGGTCCTCCAGGAGCTGGCCCACGAGCACGAACTGCCCCGCCTGCTGCTGGAGCACCGCAGCCTGAGCAAGCTCAAGTCCACCTACACCGATACCCTGCCGGAGCTGATCCATCACCGCACCGGGCGCATCCACACCTCCTATCACCAGGCGGTCACCGCCACCGGACGGCTGTCCTCCTCCGAGCCGAACCTGCAGAATATTCCGATCCGCACCGAGCAGGGTCGGCGCATCCGCCAGGCCTTCATTGCGCCCGCAGGCTACAAGTTGGTGGCGGCGGATTACTCGCAGATCGAACTGCGGATCATGGCCCACCTGTCGGGCGATCCCGGGTTACTGACCGCGTTTGCCAACGGCGAGGACATCCATAAGGCCACCGCTGCCGAAGTGTTTGGCGTTGCCCTGGACGCGGTGACCAGCGACCAGCGTCGCAGCGCCAAGGCCATCAACTTTGGACTGATCTACGGCATGTCCGCCTTCGGCCTGGCCCGCCAGCTGGATGTAGCCCGCGGCGTCGCTCAGGAATACATCGACCGCTATTTCGACCGCTACCCGGGCGTGCTGAAATACATGGACAACATCCGCAAGCAGGCCCACGACGACGGCTTTGTGGAAACCCTGTTTGGCCGCCGCCTCTACCTGCCGGAGATCAATGCCCGCAACAAGCAGCTGCAGCAGGCCGCCGAACGGACCGCCATCAACGCCCCGATGCAGGGCACCGCCGCAGACATCATCAAGCGGGCGATGCTGGAGGTGGAAAACTGGCTGCTGACCGAGCATCCGGAGACCGCACGGATGATCATGCAGGTCCACGACGAACTGATCCTGGAGGTCCGCGAGGATGTTCTCGAGCCCATCCGCGACGGCCTGGTCAAACGGATGTCCGCAGCAGCCTCCCTTGACGTTCCGCTGCTGGTGGAAGCCGGCGTGGGCAACAACTGGGACGAGGCACACTGACAACCCGCCCTGCTGCAATCACCCGCCGGATACCAGGGTTCCGGCGGGCCTTGCGGCCAGGCGGGCTAACGCCTCACACCTGAGCGCCATAACGGGGCGCCGCTTTTCGGTAACGCACTGAAAAAAAGCACTTCCCAGCGTCTTCAGCCACGCGACAACCGTTTTTGCCGCCGCCGACGGGGCAAACCGTACCCTCGGCGCAACTTACCGGCAAACCGGCACGGAATTCGCTTTAGAAAGCATGTCTGACGCACACCCGGACCTGTATCCGGGGCCGCGCCCTGTTGTGACACTCCATTCCGAGGCTCGCTACCATGACTTTTCTGGCATCCGAACGCAGTTGGTTACTGGATCCAGGTTTGCTGAAACTGGTCCATCAATGTCGCCGGCTGATTCATTCCGAATTCGGCGTCAAACTCCATCTCACCGAAGAGCATCTGGAGCAGCAGCTGGCGGACTACGCCAGGAAAACCCGCTCAAGCCACCTGACCCGAACCTGGGAAACCCTCAGGGCGCAGGTGCCCCAGCTCAACATCGAGGAAGGTGACGGCCACCAGCGCACCTACCGCGGGCAGGTTATCGCCGATGACGGGACAGGGATTGCGGGAGAACGGGAAACAGCGGCAGATGAGAGCCGGCCCCGGAAGAAAAAAGTCATCTACCGGGGCCGGGAAGTCGGCTGACCCACGATTGCAGGCCCGCCCTTTTCAGTCACAACAGGGTCAGAAGGCCTTGCTGACCTGGACCGAGGCACTCCAGGCGCTCAGGTCATAGGTTGCCTGATAGTTGGCCGCACTGACCGGTGCCCCGGTCGGGTCCTCGTGGCTATATTCCCGGTCATCCACTTCGGCGTCATCCGAGAAGATCAGGGTGCCGACCGCAACATCCACCGCCCAGCCCGAGCCGGCATCTTTCCATTGAGTGCCGAGGGTCAGCCAGTGACGGTCCTCGGAAGGAATGCGGGCGGTAACGTTGCTTTCGTTCACCGGCGACTCATCAAACGCATACCCGGCCTTGAACGCCCAGGCCGGCGTTGCCTGCCAGATGGCGCCGACGTTGAACTGCCAGGTGTTTTCCCACTGCTCGGTAATGTGAGTGATGACGGCACCGGTAAACGGCGCACCAGCCACCTCACCGCCAACCTCGCGACTCACGATATCCAGCTCCTCAAAGCGACTCCACTTGGCGTAAGTGGCCCCTGCCAGCAGGGTAATGTCATCATTGAGCCGGTGACGCGCACCGAAGCTGACACTCTCCGGAATGGCCAGTGGCACCCTGACTTTTTCGGTCAGGGTCGTAGTCTGGGCAAAGGTCGGCGGGACCGGCACATTCGATACTTCCAGATCGCCCTTCAGCTCCAGCTCGGTTCCGGTCTGCGCGCTGAGGCCAAACTGGGTCTTGTCGGAAAGCTCGTACAGGAAACCGAAGCGGACCGTCATGCCGACATCGTCGCCTTCCACATCGGCGTAGGGTTCATCCAGCACCAGCGCCGCGGCACCGGCCTGGTCGCTGAGATCCTGGTACCGGGTCAGCCGCCCTTCTGCATAGATCACGTTGAGACCGAGCCCCATGGACAGCCCCTGGCCGTTATTCACGGCGATGGCCGGCGTAAAGGCGATGGCAGTCAACTCGGTCTTGTCGGCAAAGAACCGACCGGCAAACTCATTGTCGTAATCTGCGGCGAGGCCGTAGGGGGCATGAATACCGAAGCCGATATCCACATGCTCACTGAGCTCTTTCGTCACATAGAGGTTAGGCAGCACGGCCGGATCAGCAATATCTCCACCATTGCTGGACGGCTGAACCGGAACCGCGGGATTGTTGCGGGTCGTCGAGATGCTTTCGGCCTTCGCCTCGGCATCGATATCCAGCACCGCCGCACCAAACGAGAGGTTGGTACCGGACAACTGGCTCATGCCGGCCGGGTTAAACAGCACCGTGGTGGCGTTTTCAGGGTTGGCGGCAGCGCCGGCGTTGGCCACACCCATGGCGGACGCACTCTGTTCGTTGAGGGCAAAGCCTCCGGCGAAAACGCTGGCGGGCGCCGTGATGGCCGCCAGCGCAGCGAGGCGAATGGCAAGGCTGAGACGGGAGGGATTGTTGTGCATGGTATCTCCTTGTTAAGTCGGCGCGGAGTATACGCAGCACAGGCCAACGGCCTCAAATGCCATCCCTACAGATTCAGGACACTAATCGTTTTAGACTAAAGTCGTAAGCATCCGACCTAGTTCGGTCACCTTATTCAATCACCCTGGATCGACAGCTTGTCGACCGTGGACGACAGCTTGTCCGAGCCTGGCGCATCCGCACCGAGCTTGATCATCAGTCGCAGGTCGTTGGCAGAGTCCGCGTGGGCCAATGCATCCTCATAGGTGATCGCACCTTCCGAATACAGCCGGTAGAGGGCCTGGTCAAAGGTCTGCATGCCGGCTTCGCCAGACTTGGCCATCAGCTCCTTGAGCTTGTGGACCTCGGCCTTGCGGATCAGGTCGGCCACCAGCGGCGTATTGATCAGAACTTCGATAACGGCCCGCCGCCCCTTGCCATCCGGGGTCGGGATCAGTTGCTGGGCCACGATGGCCCGCAGGTTGAGGGACAGGTCCATCCAGATCTGGTTGTGCTGTTCCGGCGGGAAGAACTGGATAATCCGGTCCAGCGCCTGGTTCGCGTTGTTGGCGTGCAGGGTCGCCAGGCACAGGTGGCCGGTTTCAGCGAACTGCACCGCATACTCCATGGTCTGGCGGGTCCGTACCTCACCAATCAGAATAACGTCCGGCGCCTGTCGCAGGGTGTTCTTCAGGGCCACCTCAAAGCTCTCGGTATCGATGCCCACTTCCCGCTGGGTGACAATGCAACCCTGGTGCTGGTGGACAAATTCGATGGGATCCTCAATGGAAATGATATGACCACGACTGTTGCGGTTACGGTACCCCAGCATCGCGGCCAGCGAGGTGGACTTACCGGTGCCGGTCGCGCCGACAAACATGATCAGTCCGCGCTTGGTCATCGCCAGGTCCTTGACGATGTCGGGCAGCGACAGGTCGTCAATTTGCGGAATCTTGATCTCGATTCGCCGCAGCACCATGCCGCAGAGGTTGCGCTGGAAAAAAGCACTGACCCGGAAGCGGCCAATACCGCGGGCACTGATGGCGAAGTTGCACTCGTGGGAGGCTTCGAACTCGGCCCGCTGCTTGTCGTTCATCGAGCCGTAGACAAACTCCCGGGTCTGCTCCGGCGTCAGGGCATTCTTGGTGACCGGAAGCACCTTGCCGTTCACCTTCATGCTCGGCGGCACCCCTGCGGTGATAAACAGGTCCGAACCACCTTTCTCGACCATCAGCCGTAACAGCTTTTCAAATTCCATTGCTCTACCTTTATTCTGTCAGTTGCCGTGACTGCGGGACGGTCAGAAATTATCCGGCATCTTGGCCTTGGAACGGGCCGCCTCGCGGGAAATCAGGCCCTTCTGCAACAGCCGCTCAAGGCACTGGTCGAGGGTCTGCATACCGAGGGAGCCACCGGTCTGGATGGCGGAATACATCTGGGCCACTTTGTCTTCACGAATCAGGTTACGAATGGCCGCCGTGCCGATCATGATCTCGTGGGCCGCAATCCGGCCGCCGCCCACCTTCTTCATCAGCGTCTGGGAAATTACCGCCTGCAGTGACTCGGACAGCATCGAACGAACCATGGACTTTTCTTCCGCCGGGAATACGTCAACGACCCGGTCGATGGTCTTGGCCGCCGAGGTGGTGTGCAGGGTGCCGAACACCAGGTGACCGGTTTCCGCCGCGGTCAGGGCCAGGCGAATGGTTTCGAGATCCCGCAGCTCACCCACCAGGATGATATCGGGGTCTTCCCGCAGGGCCGAGCGCAGGGCTTCGTTGAAGCCGAGCGTGTCCCGGTGGACTTCCCGCTGGTTCACCAGGCATTTCTTGGATTCGTGGACGAATTCGATAGGGTCCTCGATGGTGAGGATGTGCTCGTAACGACTGTCGTTAATGTAATCCATCATCGCCGCCAGCGTGGTGGACTTACCCGAACCGGTCGGCCCGGTGACCAGCACCAGACCACGGGGCACCGAGGAGATATCCTTGAACACCTGGCCCATGCCCAGGTCTTCCATGGTCAGCACCTTCGACGGAATGGTCCGGAAGACCGCACCGGCGCCGCGGTTCTGGTTGAAGGCATTCACCCGGAAGCGGGCAACCCCGGGCACCTCAAACGAAAAGTCGGTCTCGAGGAACTCTTCGTAGTCCTTGCGCTGCTTGTCGTTCATGATGTCGTAAATCAGCCCGTGAACTTCCTTGTGTTCCATGGGCGGCAGATTGATACGGCGTACATCGCCGTCAACACGAATCATGGGAGGGAGTCCGGCAGACAGGTGCAAGTCAGACGCACCCTGTTTCGCCGAGAAGGCAAGCAGTTCGGTAATATCCATAGGGGTCCTCGGAAGGCGTTTTTCTTTTTCCCCGGTGCCGCGGCCGGTTGCCGCTGACCAGGGTGGCGTATCACTTGGCTTTTCAGTGACCTGCGGGTAACGTGTCAGCGTAGCAATGACAGACCCAGTACCGCCGGATTAACACAATGAGCAGCATAGCAGACAACATCGAGAGCGTAACCCGACGCATACAAAAAGCAACATTGGCCGCCGGACGGCCCGTGGAATCTGTGCACTTGCTCGCAGTCAGCAAGACCCGGCCTGCCGCCGACCTGCGGGAGGCGTTCGCGGCCGGACAACGGGCCTTTGGCGAAAGCTACCTGCAGGAAGCACTCGACAAGATTGCGGCCCTGGCGGACCTCGACGGGCTGGAATGGCATTTTATCGGCCCTATCCAGTCCAACAAGACCCGCCAGATTGCGGCCAGTTTTGACTGGGTCCATGGCGTGGACCGGCTGAAGATCGCCCGCCGGCTCAGTGAGCAGCGGGAGCCGCAACTGCCGCCACTCAACATTTGCCTGCAGGTCAACATCGATAACGAAGCGAGCAAGTCCGGCTGTCGCCTGGAAGAGCTTCCAGAACTGGTCGCCGGGGTTGGTCAACTGGCTAACCTGCGCCTGAGGGGGTTGATGGCCATTCCGGACCCACAGCAGGATGACCAAGGCCTGCGCAGCAGCTTTCACCGCCTCGCCGACGCCCTGGCGGAACTGCGCCACCGCTTTCCCGATGCGGGCCCGCTGGATACCCTGTCCATGGGCATGTCCGACGATCTCGAGCTGGCCATTGCTGAAGGTGCCACCTGGGTTCGGGTAGGTACCGCCCTGTTCGGCGCAAGGAACTGACCAACCGATCCTGCTATCATCGGTCACAATCGAATCAACCACGCCAGGCGGAGCAAATTTTGAGTAAATCACCAACCATCTCGTTCATCGGCGCCGGCAACATGGCCAGCGCCATCATCGGCGGCATGCTCGATAGCGGGTTCCGGGCGGCAGACATCTGGGTCAGCGCGCCGGACGACGACCACCTGCAGAGCATTCGCAAGCGTTTCGGTGTCAGTGTAACCACCGAGAACCGCTACTGCGCGCAACAGGCGGATGTGGTCATCCTTGCGGTGAAGCCCCAGGTCATGGCCGACGTCTGTCGTGATATCGCGCCGGTGGTGCAGAACACCCGCCCGCTGATGATCTCGATCGCGGCCGGACTGGAAGCCGCCACCCTCGATAGCTGGCTCGGCGGTGGCCTGCCACTGGTGCGGGTCATGCCCAATACCCCTTCCCTGGTCGGCAAGGGCGCGGCCGGTCTGTTTGCCAACAAGCAGGTCACCGAGCAACAGCGCCAGACCGCCGAGTCGGTGTTCAGCAGCATAGGAACCGCACTGTGGGTGGCCGACGAAGACCAGCTGCACGCGGTAACCGCACTCTCCGGCAGCGGCCCGGCCTATTTCTTCCTGATGCTCGAAGCCCTCGAGGAGGCCGCCACCGCCGCCGGCATTGAAGCCTCCACCGCCCGTCAGCTGGCCATCCAGACCATGGCCGGTGCTGCGGAAATGGCGGCCCGCAGTGAGCATGATCCGGCCCAGCTCAAGCGCAACGTCATGTCTCCCGGGGGTACCACCGAGCGGGCGATCCAGAGTTTCGAGGACGGCGGCCTGCGGCAACTGGTGGGCAAGGCCTACCGTGCGGCCTGCGAACGCTCGGAAGAAATGGCAAGGGAACTGGCCGGCAAGTCCTGATCACCCGGCCAGGGTTGTTTACCACCCCGGATGCCCCCATCTGGTCCGGGAAACCGATTGATAAATGGAGAAACGGCTTCATGCTGGCGGATATCCTGATTACCATCCTGCTCATTGCCTCGACGTTCTACCTGACCGTGGTGCTGCTGCGCTTTCTGCTGCAACTGGCGAGAGCGGATTTCTACAATCCGATCTGCCAGTTCGTGGTCAAGGCCACCAACCCGCTGCTGCGCCCGCTACGCCGCTTTATTCCGGGCTGGGGTGGCATTGACGGCGCCGCCCTGGTGCTGGCGGTTATCATCCAGGCCCTCACCTTCTTCCTGATCCTGATCACCCTCAACCAGGGCATTCCGGCAATCAACCCGATCACCCTGCTGGTCTGGTCGGTACTGAATGTGCTGGGACTGATCGTCAAGATCTATTTCTGGTCGGTCATCGCCGTAGTCGTGGTGAGCTGGATTGCCCCCGGCAGCCATCACCCGGCGATTCAGCTGGTCGCCCAGATCACCGAACCGGTCATGCGTCCGGTACGCAACCTGATGCCGTCCATGGGGGGGCTGGATCTGTCCCCGATCATAGTGTTCCTGATCCTCAATGTGATTTCAGTGATCATCAACCACATGAAGATTGCCGCAGGCCTCGGCGCCATCGGCCTGGGGCTCTGACCGGACGTCACGCAAAGAACGCAGGCCGGATCACAAATTCACAATTCTTTACAAACACTCACAGGGTCACCCACGGCCCACGCCGCTGACTCAGATCATTGATTCAGCGGCTTTTTTTTGACCTTACCCGGCCTCGCTGCTATAAAAAACCACCCTGGCCCACCCGGGCTCCGTAGGCCCCGCAGGAAACTCCCGCTATAGTCCTGCATTAACGCCAGTTAATAATTATTCCGCAGTCAGGAAAAGGTCAGTGCGATGAGCAAAGTTGGCAGCCTGTCACAACAGGTCGAGGCGTATCACGCATGGAAAAAAGAACTGATCCGGCAAATCAGCCGTTACCGTCTCTGGCTCCAGGACAACGATCTGTTCTCGGATGACATCAGCAACCGCATACGGCACGGCCTGGAACTGCTGATCGAGGATGAACTCACCATTGCCTTTGTGGGTGAGTATTCCCGAGGCAAGACCGAGCTGATCAACGCGCTGTTCTTCTCGGATTACGGCCAGCGCATGCTGCCTTCCCAGGCCGGCCGGACCACCATGTGTCCGACCGAGCTGTTCTTTGACCGGGCAGAAAACCGTAACTACCTGCTCCTGCTGCCCATCGAAACCCGCTGCGGTGATCTCTCGCTGCAGCAGCTGCGCAAGAAACCGGACCACTGGATCCGCCACGAGCTGGACGAGCACAACCCGGAGGTCATGCGCGAAGTGCTCGGCGAGGTCGCCCGGGTCAAGAGCGTCACCACGGACGAGGCCCGCAAGCTCGGTTTCGAGGAAGACATGCTGGAACATGACCGGCAGCTGCCCGGCAACGTGCTTATTCCGGCGTGGCGAAATGCCCAGGTCAGTATCCGCCATCCGCTGTTCGAGCGCGGGCTGCGCATCCTCGATACTCCCGGCCTCAACGCGCTCGGTTCCGAACCCGAACTCACCATCAGCATGTTACCCAGCGCGCACGCCGTGATCTTCCTGCTCAGTGCCGATACCGGGGTAACCGCCAGTGACATGACCATCTGGCAGGACCACATCGATACCGAGCATGCCGACCACCGTGCCGGCCGCTTCGCGGTGCTGAACAAGATCGACGTGTTGTGGGATGACCTTCAGGGCGACGACCACACCAGTGACGCTATCAAGCGGGTGCAGGCGTACACCGCCGACCACCTTGGCATCCGCCATCACGACGTCATTCCGGTATCCGCCAAGCAGGGCCTGCTGGCCCGGATCCGCAACAATTCCGCGCTGTTCGAACGTTCCAATCTCGGCGGCCTTGAGCAGCTGATCATCAATCGCATCCTGATGCACAAGGAACAGCTCATCACCCAGAGCCTGATCAACGATCTGCTGGGAATGCTGCAGAACAGCCAGGCAGCCATGCAGAGCCGCCTCGATGCGATGTCCGAGGAGCTGGATGCCTGCTCCGAAACCCGCATAGACAAGGATGCGCTCAAGCGCCTGGCCGACCGGGCCCAGCGCGATTACGACTTCTACTACAAAAAACTGATTACCCTGCGCTCCAGCCGCCGCCTGATGCAGTCCCAGGGTGAATCCCTGAACGCCCTGGTCAGCGAGGACCGGTTCGAAGCCCATGCCGCCAAGGCACGGGCTATCATGGCCAAGAGCTGGACCACCGTCGGCATCAACCGCGGGATGTTCTATTTCTTTGAAGCCCTGGAGAGCGACCTGAGCAATCTGATGGCAGAAGGACAGCTGGCGGAGAAAATGGTCGAGGCCATCTACCGCCGTTATAACGAGGACACCCGGGCCCGCCATCTGGAGCCCATCCCGTTGCGGGCCGGTCGCCACGTAATCGCCATCCGGGAATTGCGCAAGAAGGCGAACCGTTTCCGCGTCAGCCCGAAAAACCTGCTGACCGAACAGAACCTGCTGATCCGCCGCTTCTTCAACGTTATGGTGGGCGAGGCCCGCACCCTGCACCAGCGCGTCCGGTCTGATGTGGAGCGCTGGCCCTCCGAAGCCCTGCTGCCGATCATGCAGTACTCCATGGAACAGAAGCAGTTGCTGGAACACCAGATCCGCCGCCTGCGGGATACCGTACGTGGCGACCGCGACAGCCGGGCGGAACGGGAGCGCCTGCAGGCCAGCATTGCCGACCTGCAACGCCAGCTGGAACTGGCCGACACCATGCAGCGCCAGATCCGCAAGCCGGCACCCACCCTGATCCAGCAAAAAGTCGTTAACATAACCGGCATTGCCTGAGTAATCCGGCGCCCGCCAGGCGGGCGCCCCTCCCTCACCGGTTGCAGCCACGGGTGGCGGCCTTTAAACTGCTGGGCTGGCATCCGTTCCGGCTGCCACCACGAAGCTCCAGATCTTTTTAGGACCGAACCAGGAAACTGTCGCGCCGATGCCCGATTCCCTGCCCACGGATTCTGTTGGGATAGTCACCCCGCAGACACTGCACTTTGATGCTCCCATCACCCTGGCCTGCGGGCAGACCCTGGACAGTTACGACCTGGTGGTCGAGACCTACGGCGAGCTGAACGCGGATGCCAGTAACGCAGTGCTGATCTGCCATGCACTCAGCGGCCATCACCATGCCGCCGGCTATCACCACCCGGAAGACCGCAAGCCCGGCTGGTGGGACAGCTGTATCGGTCCGGGCAAGCCCATCGACACCAACAGGTTCTATGTCGTCAGCCTGAACAATCTGGGTGGCTGCCACGGCAGTACCGGCCCCAACTCCATCAATCCGCAAACCGGCCAGCAATACGGCCCGGACTTCCCGGTGGTGACGGTACGGGACTGGGTCCACAGCCAGGCGCTGCTGGCCGACCGCCTCGGCGTCCGGTGCTGGGCGGCCGTGGTTGGCGGATCCCTCGGTGGCATGCAGGCCCTGCAGTGGAGCCTCGATTACCCGGACCGGCTGAAGCATGCGGTCGTTATCGCCTCCACGCCGCGACTGACCGCCCAGAACATCGCCTTCAACGAAGTGGCACGCCAGGCCATCACCTCAGACCGGGAATTCCACGACGGCCGTTACTACGACTTTGATGTGGTGCCCCGCCGCGGCTTGATGCTGGCACGCATGGTGGGCCACATCACCTATCTGTCCGATGCCTCCATGGGCGAGAAATTCGGCCGCGAACTGCGGGACCAGGCCTACAAGTTCGGTTATGACGCCGAATTCCAGGTTGAGAGCTACCTGCGCTACCAGGGCGAACGTTTTTCCGAGTCGTTCGACGCCAACACCTACCTGCTGATGACCCGGGCGCTGGACTACTTCGACCCGGCCTATGACACTGACAACGATCTGGCAAAGGCCCTGGCGCAGGCCAGCTGCGAGTTCCTGGTGCTGTCGTTCAGTACCGACTGGCGCTTCACGCCAGCGCGCTCGGAAGAGATGGTCAACGCCATGATTTCCGCCCGGCGCAAGGTCAGCTACGCCGAGATCGAGTCACCCTGGGGACATGATTCGTTCCTGATTCCCACCCCACGGTACATGGACATCTTCACGGCTTATATGGACCGGGTCGCACGGGAGGCCGGCGCATGAGACCAGACCTCGAAATTATCGAACAATGGATCCGCCCCGGCAGCCGGGTGCTGGACCTGGGCTGTGGCGACGGCACCCTGCTTGACAGGCTGCAGCGGGAAAAACAGGCCAGCGGCTATGGTCTGGAGATCAACCCGGACCACATCACCACCTGTATGAGCAAAGGCGTCTCGGTGATCGAGCAGAACCTCGACACCCAGGGGCTGGGCAATTTCGAAGACCAGACGTTTGACGTGGTGCTGATGACCCAGGCCCTGCAGGCCGTGCGCCGGCCCGACCTGGTGCTGGATGAAATGCTGCGCCTGGGTCGGGAGGGCATTGTCACCTTCCCCAATTTTGCATACTGGCGCCTGCGCTGGTACCTGATGAGCCATGGCCGGATGCCCGAATCGGAGACCCTGCCGTATAAGTGGTATGACACTCCCAACATACGCCTGTGCACTTTCCGGGACTTCGAGGCGCTGTGCTACCAGAAAAACTTCCGCATCATGAACCGCGCGGTGGTTGACGGCCAGCACCGGGATCGCTGGTTTCATCGCCTCTGGCCGAATATGCTGGGACAGATCGCCATTTACCGTATCAGCCGGCAGGAGAACTGAACATGACAACGCAGACCCGACACCTGACAACCTTGACGCTGCTTGCCAGCCTGCTTGCACTGGCCCTCGCCGGTGGTCGCGCCCACGCCTCGTCCGTGGATTTCGGCGAGTACCAGGTCCACTACAGCACCTTTCCCAGCACCTACCTGACCCCGGAAGTGGCGAAGCAGAACAGCCTGCAGCGCAGCCGGGCCATTGGTATCGTCAACATCGCGATTATGCGCAAGACCGCAGATGGCGGACTGGCGACGGTCAGCGGCCAGGTTGAAGGCAAGGTACTGAACGATATCCAGCAGGCGAAGTTCCTCGCGTTCCGCCGCATCCAGGAAGGTGACGCGGTGTATTTCATCTCCGAATTCCAGTACAGCTCCGGCGAACTGCTGACCTTCCAGATCACCGCGCGCCCCACCGGGGCAAGCCGGGAGTTGCCGATCCGCTTTGCCCAGACGCTGTTCAACGAGGAGTGAGCCTTACCGTGCAGAAGCTCGTCATTGCCAGCAATAACCGCGGCAAGATTGCCGAACTGACCGGATTACTGACACCACTGGGGTTCGAGCCGGTGGCCCAGGGCGAACTGGGCGTGGACGAAGTGGAGGAGCCGGCGGTTACCTTCATCGAGAATGCCCTGATCAAGGCCCGCCATGCCGCACAGGTGACCGGCTTGCCGGCACTGGCGGACGACTCCGGACTGGCGGTGGATGCCCTGGGCGGCCAACCCGGGGTGCGCTCGGCGCGCTACGCCGGCGACAATGCCACCGACCGGGAAAACCTCGAAGCCCTGCTGGCGGCCATGGCCGGGGTGCCGGATGAGCAGCGCGCCGCCCAGTTCCACTGTGTGCTGGTGTACCTGCGCCATGCGGATGACCCCACCCCCATCGTTTGCCACGGCGTCTGGCCCGGCAGTGTGCTGCGGGCCCCTCGCGGGGACGGCGGTTTCGGCTACGACCCGATATTCCTGGTGCCTGAACTGGCGGTCAGCGCAGCCGAACTGAGCCGCGAGCAGAAAGGCCGGATCAGTCACCGCGGCCGTGCCCTGCAGGCCCTGGTTGCCCGGCTTGGCGGCCAGCTCAGCAGTGACTGCTAGCGATCCCCGGGGGGGGATGTCCTCACTCCCTCCCCTCAGTCTCTACATCCACGTACCCTGGTGCGTGCGCAAGTGCCCGTACTGCGATTTCAATTCCCACGCTGCCAGTGGGACCTTGCCGCAAGAAGCCTATCTCGCCGCGTTGCTGGACGACCTGCGGGAGGATCTTGCGCTGATCCAGGGTCGTGACATCGCCACCGTGTTTATCGGTGGCGGCACACCATCGCTGTTACCGGGGCACTTCTACCAGCAACTGTTCCGGGCGATGGGCAGCTACCTGCGCTTTGCCGCGGACGCTGAGATCACCCTCGAAGCCAATCCGGGTACCGTCGAGCATGGCCGCTTCGAAGACTATCTCGAAGCCGGCATTAACCGGCTCTCCCTCGGCATCCAGAGCTTCAACCCGCGCCAGCTGGCTATTCTGGGCCGCATTCATGACAGCAGCAGCGCCCACCGCGCAATTGAAGCCGCGCTCAGGGCCGGTTTCGACAATTTCAACCTGGACCTGATGCACGGCCTGCCCGGACAGACGCCGGCCGAGGCGGTCGCCGACCTGGAAGCCGCGCTGTCGTGGCAGCCACCCCACCTGTCCTGGTACCAGCTCACGGTAGAGCCCAATACCGAATTTTACAGCCGGCCACCGCAATTGCCGGACGACGACCGACTGTGGGACATTTTCGAGGCCGGTGCCACCCTGCTGCGCGGTCGCGGCTACCAGGATTACGAAGTATCGGCCTGGAGCCAGCCCGGGCGGACATCCCGCCACAACCTGAATTACTGGAGCTTTGGCGACTACCTGGCGCTTGGTGCGGGGGCACACGGCAAGATAACCTTTGCCAGCGGGGAGATTCGCCGTTACTGGAAAACCCGCCAGCCCGATGCCTACCTGAACCGGATTGGCTCACGCACCGCCGGTAGCCAGATCATCGAGGACGCCGAACTGCAGCTGGAATTCATGATGAACGCCCTGCGTCTGACGAGCGGCGTTGATGAACACCTGTTTACGGAACGTACAGGTTTACCTCTGAGCCGGCTAACTGCAATACTCAGGCAGTTACGCCAGGAAAACCTGCTCCACCCCGGGCGCCTGCAGGCCACGGAACACGGGCAGCGTTACCTCAACAGTTTGCTGGAGCGATTCCTCTGATGCACAGCTCGACCTTACCGCCCCTGCCGCGGAGCCTGAAATGGGGCATGATACTGATGCCGCTGCTCTTCGTGGTGCTGGTCATACTTAATCAGCCACTGCAGACCGGCGCCGCCCCGCAGGGCATGATCAGCTTCCAGCTGGCCGGCTCCGCGCAACAGGCCGCCGCCATTCTGGCCAGTTGGGGCGATACTGGCGTTAACCGGGCCTGGGCCGCCCTGCTGGTGGATTTCATCTTCATCCCGGTTTACCTGCTCACCCTGCTGTTGCTGACCACGTACCTGACCGCAGATCGCCCCGGCATTCGGGAGCGCAAGGTGGCGCGCTGGGTACGGTTGCTGTTTGTCACCGCCGGAGTGAGTGACGTGGCGGAAAATGTGTTGCTGATGAATAATCTGGAAACGCCGACCGACGCCATCGGCGGCGCAGCGGCGGTCTGCGCGCTGGTCAAGTTTGCGACCCTGTTGCTGGGCGCCGCCGGGCTGGTGGTCATTCGTGCTGCCCGGCGCCACCCACTGAGTTCCTGACAGGGTGCAGGTCAATTGGTACGGCGGAACAGCAGATCCCAGACGCCGTGCCCGAGACGCTCTCCCCGTTTCTCGAATTTGGTAATCGGCCGGTGCTCCGGGCGGGGTGAATACTGACCGTCCGCCTGGGTGTTGGCGAAGCCTTCGGAGGCCGTCATCACTTCCATCATGTGCTCGGCGTAGTTCTCCCAGTCGGTTGCCAGGTGCAGGATACCCCCCACCCGCAACTTGTGACGGATGCGCTGGACAAACTCCGGCTGCACCAGGCGACGCTTGTTGTGCTTCTTTTTATGCCAGGGATCCGGGAAGAACACCATCACCCGGTCAACAGCGGCATCCGGCAGGCACAGATCTATCACGTCGTTGGCATCAATGGCATAGACACGAACGTTTTCCAGACCGCGGTCCTCGATCTCCTTGAGCAGGGCACCCACCCCCGGCAGATGCACTTCAACACCGATAAAATCCTGTTCCGGCGCGGCCTCGGCCATGTCTGCAAGGGACTTCCCCATGCCGAAGCCGATTTCCAGGTTGAGCAGCGCATCGCGCCCGAATACCTCGCGGGGATCGATCATGCCCTGCTCACGGGTCAGGCCGAATTTCGGCCAGCTGCGCTCGTAGGCTTTCTTCTGCCCCTCGGTCATGCGGCCCTGACGCAGGACAAAGCTACGAATGCCGCGACGGGTGGTCACCGGGGAATCGCCGGCGGAATTGGTCTGGTCAGTCATCTGGCTTCCTTCTGAATTTGGCCGTCCGCATACTGCGGATGCGGATCAACAAGATTGGCCCACAGTTTACCAGAGACCGCCGCCGGATGACGTCTTCCATCCCCCGCTGCCTGCCCGGCGGTCAGGCCGAAACCAGCGGGTTCTGTGCCGGCTGGCGATCCAGCTTGCGGTAGCCCAGGGCCTCGGTCAGGTGAGTCAGCTGCAGCTCGGCGCTGCCTTCAAGATCGGCGAGCGTTCGCGCCACCCGCAGGATACGGTGCAACGCCCGGGCCGACAGCCCCAGCCGCTCCATCGCCCTGACCAGCAGGGCTTCACCTGCCGCATCCAGCCGGCATGCCTCCTGCAGCACCGGGCCCGCCAGCCGGGCATTTACGCAGCCCCGGGCCTGCTGACGCTGACGCGCCGCAAGGACCCGCTCGCGGACCCGCTGGCTGCTCACCTCGCCCTCCGCCGGCTTCATCAGCACGCCCGCTGCCTGCACCGGTACCTCCACGTGCAGGTCAAAGCGGTCCAGCAGCGGGCCGGACAAGCGGGCCTGGTAACGCATCACCTGCTGCGGCGTGCACTGGCACTCGATTGCCGGGTGGCCACGATAGCCGCAGGGGCACGGATTCATTGCCGCAATTACCTGGAAACGGGCGGGATAGGTTACCTGCCGTGCCGCCCGGCTGATCACAATTTCGCCGGACTCCATCGGCTCCCGCAGCACCTCGAGCACCCGGCGGTCAAACTCCGGTAATTCATCGAGAAACAGGACACCATGATGGGCGAGGGAAATTTCTCCGGGGCGCGGATTGCTGCCACCGCCCACCAGCGCTACCGCCGAGGCGGTGTGGTGCGGGGCCCGATAGGGTGGCTGGCGCCAGCCCCCCTCACGGGCCGCCAGCCCGGCCACCGAGTGAACACTGGCCACCTCCAGCGCAGCCTCATCCTCCAGCGGTGGCAATATGCCCGGCAAGCGACTGGCCAGCATACTTTTGCCGGTACCCGGGGGGCCGAATAACAGCAAGTTATGGCCACCTGCCGCGGCCACTTCCAGAGCGCGCCGGGGCACGGCCTGACCACGTACATCAGCCAGGTCCGGCATATCCCGGGTCGCGCATTCCAGTGGCGCCGGCGTTACCGGGGCCAGTGGCGAAGTCCCGGTCAGGTGCTCGCATATCTCCAGCAGGTGACGGGCCGACAACACATCGTCCCCTCCGGCAAGGGCGGCTGCGTCCCGGTTGTCATGGGGAATCAGCATTCGTCGCCCGGCTTTGCGGGCAGCCACCACCGCCGGCAGGATGCCTTTCAGAGGGCGCAGGGCGCCGTCGAGCGACAACTCTCCGACGCATTCACAGCTCTGCAGGCTGTCCGCAGGGAGCTGGCCTGATGCTGCAAGAATGCCAAGGGCAATCGGCAGGTCAAAGCGGCCCCCCTCCTTGGGCAGGTCGGCGGGAGCCAGATTGATGGTGATGCGCTTGGCGGGAAACTCGAAGCCGGCGGTCAGCAGGGCACTGCGGACGCGCTCCTTGCTCTCGCGGACGCCGGTTTCCGGCAATCCGACGATGGACAGCGCAGGCAGCCCGTTGGAGAGATGAATTTCAACAGTAACGGCAGGTGCCGCGACGCCCAGACTGGCGCGGGTGTGAACAGTGGCAAACATGACAACCTTCCCTGGTTGAATGGGGCACGGATAAGATCCGGGGGCCCGGCGGCAGACCCTCGCCGCCGGCGGGCTTCAGTCTTGCTGCAGCCGCGCTTCCAGCTCGGCAACTCGGGCCTCGAGGGCTTCAACTTTCTCGCGAGTCCGCATCAAGACGGCCTGCTGGGCATCGAACTCCTCGCGGGTAACCAGCTCCAGTCGCGCCAGTACCGCCATGACGGTGGCCCGGGCCTGGGTTTCAAAATCCTCCCGGGCGGCTTTTGCCATATCGGGAACGAACTGACCAAACTGACCCTGAAGCTGGGCAAGAAAATCCTGGGGACCTTTCACTATACACCTCGATCGTCGGCTGGCGCCGGCAGCTGTGTCGGCCGGCGGCTGGGCAATTTTGGCGAG
>Ga0207849_100141_pt1 | contig 51079 bp, 44 predicted proteins | sample TtaePargueraPR_12_FD_187277 | JGI IMG/M metagenome (GOLD analysis project Ga0207849, IMG submission 187277) | Aerobic enrichment media microbial communities from Bioluminiscent Bay, La Parguera, Puerto Rico - Tt and P2 (4) (SPAdes) | ecosystem: Environmental > Aquatic > Marine > Unclassified ...
CCGGCAGCCCCATGTTTGAAGTGCTGAACCACTTCCGTGACGGCATTGAGGCGTCTGATGTGCTGGAGCGCCTGGGACTGGAAGCGGGCAAGTTCTTTGTGGTGAGCGCTCATCGGGAAGAGAACGTGGATTCGGACAGGAACTTCCTGGCCCTGGTAGACACCCTGAACGCGGTGGCGGAACAATACGGCTACCCGGTGATTGTCTCCACTCACCCCCGCACCCAGAAGCGGGTGGATGCCATGGGGGTGCAGTTCCACCAGAACGTCCGCTTGTTGAAACCGCTGGGTTTCAAGGACTACAACAAGTTGCAGCTGAGCGCTAGGGCGGTGTTGTCGGACAGCGGCACCATTAACGAAGAAGCCTCCATCCTCAACTTCCCGGCGCTGAACATCCGCGAAGCGCACGAGCGCCCCGAAGGCATGGAAGAAGCCGCCGCCATGATGGTGGGTCTGGGCACCGAACGGGTACTGCAGGGCCTGGCCATTCTGGAGAACCAGGGCCGGGGTGATGAACGCTCTCTGCGGCTGGTGGCAGACTACAGCATGCCGAACGTGGCGGAAAAGGTGGTGCGGCTCATCCACAGTTACCGGGATTATGTGATGCAGACGGTTTGGAAGCAGTATGAATAAGGGTAGGAAACTCGTAGCCTACGTTGGGCCGTATAGCTTCCCCGATGGGGGAGCGGCTGCAAGAAGGATTTACGGAAATTGCCTGTCACTTTGGAGTGCAGGTTACGATGTGGTTGTTAGCTCAGGTCAGCTCGCTGATTCCCAAGAGGAGATGTTCAATGGAATTCCAGTAGTTTCGCTGAACGAGCGACGCCACGAACATCTGCCAACTTTGTTAAAGCACTTAATGTATTTTTCGGCAGGCAAGAATACGATTAGTTGGCTGGATTCTCTCGAGAGAAAGCCAGACGCGATTATTCTTTACAGTGGTTATTCTCCATACTTGATTCGCTTGCTACCTTGGGCGCGTAAAAATAACGTTAAGCTAATATTTGATGTTGTTGAGTGGTACGACCCTCCGAATTGGCTCTCCAGATTTATGTCGCCGTACTTTCTTAATATTGAGTTGGCGATGCGATTTTTGATTAAGAAGTGTGATGGCTTGATTGTTATTAGTGAGTATTTGAAGAAATACTACGCCCATCAAGTTAAAAATATAATTAAAGTCCCTCCAACCGCGAACTTGGCATGCGGCGATGTGGTTGAGCGGGATAGTTCCGATAATGCCGTGAAGTTCGTATATGCGGGTACTCCAGGGAAGAAGGATGCATTATCGTCAATTATTCTGGCTATACTACGCGCAGGTGCATCAGGGCAGAATGTCGAATTGCACATAGCCGGAGTTTCCAGGAATAATCTGGGTGATTTCATCCCTGTTTCTGGTTTCAGTCAGTCTGAAATAGATAAAGTGATAAAGTGTCACGGTATATTGAGTCATCGGGATACTATAAGTCTCGTTCGAAGCTCGGATTATTCGATTATCCTTCGCCCCAATATTCGGAGCGTTCAAGCCGGCTTTCCCACCAAATTTGTTGAAAGCATGGCAGTTGGAACGCCCGTAATTGCCAATCTCACAAGCGATCTTGGTGTTTACCTGAAAGACGGAGTCAATGGGCTCATTTGTCCAAATTTTGATGTTGAAAGTCTTGTTAAGGTTATCGCGCGAAGTGTGGATCTTGCACAAGATCAAATAATGAGAAAAAGGGCGAAGGAAACCGCTGACGTATACTTTTCGCCAGATAATTATTCTGAAGAATTCATCAAGCTTATTGGTTAGATAAAATGATTGTATATCCGGAATTACTGGAACATCTCAAGCGTAATCCTAGAGCATGGCTTATTACCGGCGTTGCAGGATTTATCGGATCTAATTTACTGGAGCATCTGCTAAAGCTGAATCAGACAGTAGTAGGCCTGGATAACTTCGCTACCGGCTATCAGCGCAATCTGGATGAGGTTAAGTCTCTGGTCACCACTGAGCAGTGGCGACGCTTTAAGTTTATCGAAGGCGATATCCGTAATCTGGAACACTGCCAACAGGCCTGTGAGGGTGTGGACTATGTGCTGCATCAGGCCGCTCTAGGCTCGGTGCCGCGATCCTTGAATGACCCCATCACCACCAATGCTGCTAATATCTCCGGGTTTCTGAATATGTTGGTGGCCGCGAAGGATGCGGGAGTGGGGAGCTTTACTTATGCGGCCTCCAGCTCCACATACGGTGACCACCCAGCGCTGCCGAAAGTAGAAGAAAACATAGGCAAGCCGCTTTCGCCCTATGCTGTCACCAAATATGTGAACGAACTTTACGCCGAGGTCTTTGCCCGCAGTTACGGCTTCAAGGCGATTGGTTTACGTTATTTCAATGTGTTCGGCAAACGACAAGACCCGGGCGGTGCCTACGCCGCGGTGATCCCGAAATGGACTGCTGCGATGGTGAGGGGCGAAGAGGTATTCATCAATGGAGACGGCAAAACCAGTCGCGACTTCTGTTTCATTGAGAATGCAGTGCAGGCCAATCTATTGGCGGCGACGGCCGAAGATGGTGCAAAGAACGACGTTTACAATGTAGCAGTAGGGGACCGCACTACATTGAATGACCTTTTCGCTGCGCTGAAGAGCGCGTTGGCCGAAAATGGTGTGGAGTATGACAAGGAACCGGTATATCGCGATTTCCGGCCGGGAGATGTGCGGCATTCTCAGGCAGATATTGGGAAGGCCGCCCGAAATCTCGGATATACCCCTGAGTTTCGGATTGTTGATGGGATTGCCAAGGCTATGCCTTGGTACCTTGGTTAAGAGTCTCGCAATCATCAATCCGGGCCTGGAGTGTTTTCGGCATTGAATACGTTTCTATTGATAGCCAGTTTTCCTGATTCGCTGATCAAGTTTCGGGGGCCTTTACTGCGAGCCCTTGTTGCGAAGGGGCTGAGGGTGCATGTTGCTGCTCCGGACCTCTCCAGTGCTACCGCCATTAGTGATGAGTTGGCGGCTATGGGCGTACAGGTACATGAGATCGGGTTGCGCCGAACTGGAACCAACCCATTGGCAGACCTGCGCACGGTTGCGGAGTTGCGACGTCTCATGGTGCGTATTAAGCCCGATTACGTGCTTGGCTATACAATCAAGCCTGTGATTTACGGTTCGATTGCAGCTTGGCTGGCGAGGGTGCCCTATCGCTTTGCCTTGGTAACAGGGCTTGGTTATGCCTTTACCGGCGAGGCGTCCGGGAAGCGCGGGTTATTGCGCAAGTTGATTCAGCGGTTGTACCGTTTTGGCCTCTCCAGAACACATAAAGTGTTCTTCCAGAACCCGGATGACGAAGCATTGTTTCGGAATTTGCACTTATTGCCTGCGAGCATTTCTTCCCGTGTGGTCAATGGTTCCGGTGTGGATGTAGCGGATTATGCCGTGGCCCCGCTGCCAGAAAATCCTGCGTTCCTGCTGATTGCCCGCTTGTTGGGTGACAAGGGTGTTCGTGAATACGCTCGGGCCGCTCAGGAAATAAGGGCGCGTTTCCCTGCGGTCCGTTTCCAACTGGTGGGCTGGATAGACGATAACCCCGATGCCATAGCTCAGCAGGAACTGGATGATTGGACGGAGTCTGGCGCTCTGGAGTTCGTCGGTAAAGTGTCAGACGTTCGCCCTGCAATCGCGGAATGCAGTGTGTACGTGCTTCCGTCGTATCGGGAGGGTACGCCACGAACTGTACTCGAGTCGATGGCTATGGGGCGTCCTGTGATTACCACGGATGCGCCTGGCTGTAGGGAGACCGTCGAGGACGGCAAAAATGGTTTTCTGGTGCCGGTTCAGGCGGTTGATGAATTGGTCGAGGCGATGGTTCGGTTTATTGAGACTCCCGAACTTACTGCGCGCATGGGTGAGCGTTCACGTCAGATTGCAGAAGAGAAGTATGATGTACATAAGGTGAATAAATTTATGTTGAAAGAAATGGGGATTAAGTGATTAAGCGTAGCTTTGATGTTGTGGCCGCTTCCTTTGCGTTGGTGTTGCTACTGCCGGTTATAGCTATGGTTTCGCTTCTGATTCACCGAAAGCTCGGCTCTCCCGTTTTTTTCCGGCAAACCCGCCCGGGCAAAAACAGCAAGCCTTTCCAAATGGTAAAATTCCGCACCATGCTGGACGCCACAGACAAAGACGGCAATCCGTTGCCAGACAATCAGCGGATGACGCCTTTCGGACATTTTTTGCGTTCAACCAGTCTGGATGAGTTGCCGGAACTCTGGAATGTTTTAAAAGGCGATATGAGTTTGGTGGGTCCACGCCCGTTGCTGATGGAGTATCTTCCCCTATATTCCAGGGAGCAGATCCGTCGCCATGAAGTTCGTCCAGGAGTGACCGGCTGGGCTCAAATAAATGGCCGGAACGCGATTTCATGGGAAGATAAGTTCAAGCTCGATGTGTGGTACGTAGACAACCAGTCTTTCTGGCTGGATGTGAAGATACTGTTTCTCACGGTGAAGAAAGTATTGGTGCGTGATGGCATCAGCGGAGAGGGTGAGGTGACTATGTCTAAGTTCACCGGGTCGAAAGATTGATGCGGCTGGCGATTCTTGGTGCCAGTGGTCACGGAAAGGTGGTGGCCGATGCGGCTTGTCTGAGTGGTTGGGACGAAGTGGCTTTTTTCGATGACGCTTGGCCGGCCGTTGCTAAGAACGGCCCTTGGGAAGTCGTTGGCAGAAGTGCGGATTTGTTAGCTCAGGCTACAGGATTTGATGGTGTGGTTGTTGCTATTGGCAATAATCGTATTCGGATGGCCAGGCAGCAGGAATTGGTGGATGCGGGTCTGAATATGGTTTCTGTGGTTCACCCTTCGGCCGTTATCAGTCGCCATGCTGTGGTTGGTGCCGGTAGCGTAGTGTTTGCAAATTCGGTGGTTAACGCCTGTGCTTCTGTGGGAGCCGGATGCATTGTGAATACGGGTGCCATAGTGGAACACGACTGCGTGGTTGGTGATTTTTCCCATCTTAGCCCGAATGCTGTGCTTGCCGGTGGCGTCTCGGTGGGGCAGCAGGTTTGGGTGGGAGCTGGTGCTTCGGTAAAACAATTAGTGATTATAGGTGATGAAGTTACGGTTGGCATCGGTAGTGTGGTGTTGCGAGATGTCCCAGCCGGTAAAACGGTTGTAGGCGTTCCGGCTCGTCCCGTTAATATTCAGGATTGATATTTTATGTTGAATACTGCGTTTTCGCCCTGGCCGTCTTTTACTCAGGAAGAGGCCGATGCTGTTTCTGCAGTTTTGCTATCAAACAAGGTGAATTACTGGACTGGTACTGAAACCCGCGAGTTTGAGAAGGAGTTTGCGGGCTTTGCCGGTACTGAACATGCGGTAGCGGTTGCCAATGGCACCGTGGCGTTGGATTTGGCGCTCAAAGGCCTGGGTGTTGGCGTCGGGGATGAGGTGATTGTTACGTCCCGAACTTTCCTGGCGTCCGCGTCGTCCATTGTGAATGCCGGTGCGACACCGGTGTTCGCGGATGTGGATCGGGATTCCCAGAATATTACCGCTGAAACGGTACGCCCGTTGGTAACTGAGCGAACCCGGGCGATTATTGCGGTGCACCTGGCCGGATGGCCGTGCGATATGGACAGCTTAAATGCGCTGGCCCGGGAGCATGATCTGTTCGTGATTGAGGATTGCGCCCAGGCGCATGGGGCGACTTATAAGGGCCGGCCGGTAGGTGGTTTGGGGGATGTTGCGGCCTGGTCTTTTTGCCAGGACAAGATTATGACCACTGGCGGGGAAGGTGGCATGGTGACCACCAATAACCGCGAGTTGTGGTCGCGGATGTGGTCGTTCAAGGATCATGGCAAGAGCTGGGAGGCGGTGTATGAGCGTGAGCACCCGCCGGGGTTCCGTTGGTTGCATGAAAGTATTGGCACCAACTGGAGGATGACAGAGATTCAGGCGGTAATCGGCCGGATCCAGCTGACCAGAATGGCAGACTGGACCCGTGCAAGGCGGGCTAACTGTCATTTAATCTGGGCCGCAGCGGCTAAGTACAAGGGTTTGAGAGTTCCTGTCGTCCCTGACGACATTGGTCACGCCGGCTACAAGTGTTATGTATTTGTGGACCCTGAGGGTTTGAAGCCAGGCTGGAGCCGGGACAGGATTATGTCAGCGGTGACTGAACATGGTGTGCCTTGTTTTTCGGGGTCTTGTTCCGAGGTTTATCTGGAGAGGTGTTTTCAGGACGCAGGGTTGGCACCGGATGAGCGCTTGCCGGTAGCCCGTGAGCTGGGCGAAACAAGCCTGATGTTTCTGGTACATCCTACATTGACCGAAGCGGAAATGGCTAAAACGGTCGACGTGCTTTCTCAGGTTATGACAGAGGTATCCTTCTGAGACAGGGATTGGTGGTGAGAAACAAAGTCATTAATCGCATTTTGCGTTTGTCCCGACCAACGAAGCGTGCAATTTCCGTGGTTTCGGATTTTGTGTTGCTGTCTCTGGCCATCTGGGCGGCATTTGCTTTGCGCTTCGAGAATTACGGCTGGATGCCTTCAGACAAACAGCTCTGGGTGTCGTTTGTTACGGTGGTGGTCACTATTGGGGCGTTTGTAAAGCTTGGGCTTTATCGGGCGGTGATTCGCTACATCAGTGAGCATGCGCTTCTGGCCATTTTTATGGGGGTTGTATTTTCAAGTGTAGCCCTGATTGTTCTCGGCTTTTTGTTCCAGACTCTGGTTCCCCGTTCCGTGCCCGTTATCTATGGTGCTTTCGCATTCATGTTGGTGGCGGGTACCCGATTTGGGGTGCGTACAATTGTCCGGCGCCGTAATGATCGCTCCAAAGACGGTGTTTTGATTGTGGGTGCCGGGCCGAAGGGGATGCAGTTGGCTTCGGCTCTGGCTCAGGGCGTGGAGTACCGCCCGCTTGGTTTTGTATCGATGCTGAATGCCAATCATAAGTCCATGATTGGCAATCTGCCGGTGTACGCGATCGATCACATCGAAAAAGCGGTACGGGATCTGGATGTGTCACGTGTGTTGCTTGCCGTTGAAGATGACGAGCCGGTAAACCGCAAAGAACTCATGCGAATACTCGAGGGTCTCTCGGTGCCCGTCCAGACGGTACCTTCCATGTCCGAGCTTGTCGCCGGTGTGGCCCGCATCAACGACATCCGTGACCTGGAAATCGAAGACTTGCTGGGCCGGGATCCGGTCCGCCCGGACACCGCCATTGTTGCGGACAGTCTGTATCAGAAGTCGGTGATGGTGACTGGTGCGGGTGGTTCCATCGGTTCCGAGTTGTGTCGTCAGATTCTCCGCCACAAGCCCAGTACCCTGGTGCTGTTTGAGCAGTCGGAGTTCTCCCTGTATTCCATTGAGCGTGAGCTGCACTCGATCAATGAGGTGGAAGGGCTGGGGGTTTCCCTGCATCCGGTGCTTGGCAGTGTGGCCCACCGCCGCCGGGGCGAGGCGGTGATGCGGGCGTTTGGTATTCAGACGGTGTATCACGCGGCGGCCTACAAGCATGTGCCGCTGGTGGAGCACAACGTCATCGAGGGTGTACAGAACAACGTTTTTGGTACCTGGCACACTGCGGAAGCGGCCATTGCGGCGGGGGTTGAGCGGTTTGTGCTGATTTCCACGGACAAGGCGGTGCGCCCCACTAATGTGATGGGCGCGAGCAAGCGCCTGGCGGAGCTGGTGCTGCAGGGGCTGGCCCAGCGCCAGAGCAAGACGGTGTTCTCCATGGTGCGGTTTGGCAATGTGCTGGGGTCGTCCGGCTCCGTGGTGCCGCTGTTCCGTGATCAGATCCGCGATGGCGGCCCGGTGACGGTGACCCATCAGGACATCATTCGCTACTTCATGACCATTCCCGAGGCCAGTCAGCTGGTGCTGCAGGCCGGCAGTATGGGGCGGGGCGGCGAAGTGTTTGTGCTGGACATGGGCGAGCCGGTAAAGATTGCCGACCTGGCGCGCAAGATGATTCACCTGATGGGCCTGGAAGAGAAAACGGATGACAACCCGGCGGGGGATATAGAGGTGGTGTACACCGGCCTGCGCCCCGGCGAAAAGCTGTATGAGGAGTTGCTGATTGGCGACGACCCGCAGGGTACGGCCCATCCGCGGATCATGATGGCCCGGGAGGTGTCAATGCCCTGGGACGAGGTGGCGCAGTTGCTGGAGCGCCTGTCCTCGGCCAGTCACACCTTCGATTGCGGCAAGGTGGTGGAGTTGCTGCGCAGTGCACCCACCGGTTACGCCCCCAATGGCGAGGTGGTGGATCTGGTGTGGTGTAATGGCGAAGCGCTGAGCGCGCCCGCTGTAGCGGTAGACGGAAAGGTTCATCGGCTGAATCCCTGAGTGGACGCTGAGTGAATGCTGAGTGGGGTGCATGGATTGCGAACCGGCCCTGGATGCGGGCTGGCATTACGAATTACAGGGATGGTATGAATGATCGATGTTAAACACCACGGCGCCACTTCTGGTGTCACCGGCTCCTGTCATGAGCTGGTTGTCGGCCATGCCGGCATTCTGATTGATTGTGGCCTGTTCCAGGGCCAGGAAGAGGGCAACGGCGCGACCGCCACCGACCTTTCCATTGATTTCCCCATCGCCCATATCCGTGCCCTGGTGGTCACCCATGTTCATATTGACCATGTCGGGCGGATTCCCTATTTGCTGGCCGCTGGATTCACTGGGCCGATCCTCTGTTCCGAGCCGTCGGCCCTGCTGTTGCCGGAGATGCTGGAAGATGCCCTGAAAATCGGCTTCACCCGGGATCGGGAACTGATCGGGCGGGTGCTGGGGCTGATTCGCTCCCGCATTGTGGCGGTGCCATACGGGCAGTGGCACCCGGTGTTTGAGGAGCGGGGTGGCGCTGGCGAGGCAATGGCGAGTCTTGCCATTCGCCTGCAACGTGCCGGGCATATTCTGGGCTCCGCCTATGTGGAGTGTGAGGCCAGGGTTGGTGAGACGGCGGAGCGGATTGTATTCAGTGGGGACCTGGGCGCACCCCATGCGCCGCTGCTGCCCGAGGCTCGTCCACCGGAGCGGGCCGATCGCCTGGTGATTGAGAGTACCTATGGCGACAAGGATCACGAAGACCGGCAAACCCGGCGCTTCCGTCTCAAGGCCATTCTGGAGCGTGCCCTGGCTGACAGGGGCACGGTGCTGGTGCCGGCCTTCAGCCTCGGGCGTACCCAGGAACTGTTGTACGAGATTGAGAGCCTGATCGCGGAGTTTGGTAACGAGGGCATTGCGCAGGTTGCCGGCAAACCGCTGCCCTGGAAGGACCTGGAAATTGTGGTGGATTCGCCGCTGGCGGCCGGGTTCACCCGGTTGTACCGGGATTTGAAGCCCTACTGGGATGAGGAAGCCCTGGAACTGGTCAGCGCCGGTCGTCACCCGTTGTCGTTCGAGCAGCTGACGGTGATTGATTCCCACGACGATCACCTTAAGGCCGTGGATTATCTGGCCAGCTCCCATCGCTCCTGTGTGGTGCTGGCGGGCTCCGGAATGTGCGCCGGCGGGCGGATCGTCAATTACCTGCAGGCGATGCTGGGAGAAGCCCGCAACGACGTGCTGTTTGTCGGCTACCAGGCGGCAGGCACGCCAGGGCGGGACATTCTGACCTACGGTCCCCGTGGCGGCTGGGTGGAGCTCGAGGGCGAGCGTTACGACATCCGTGCACGGGTTCATCAGGTGGGTGGTTATTCGGCCCACGCCGGGCAGTCGGATTTGCTGCGGTTTATCCGTGGGATTCCGGTCAAGCCGGCGGAGATTCGTATTGTGCATGGTGAGCAGGAGGCGAAGACGGCGTTGCGACGGGAGTTGGCGGCGGCGGGTTATACCGGGATAATGATCCCCACTTAATTCTATTCAGGCAGGGTGTGGTGTCTATTTACCCGCTGTATCCTGCGCTTCAATTAATATCGATGGATGATTTATGAAAAAGATTGCCGTGATTGGCCTGGGATATGTGGGCCTGCCTTTGGCTGCTGCGTTTGGTGAAAAGCGGGAGATTGTCGGCTTTGATATCAATGCAAAGCGCATTGCGGAACTGAAAGACGGCGTCGATTTTACCCGTGAAGTCTCCCGCGAGGAGTTGGCGGCGTCTACCGGTTTGTCGTTTACCGACTCCCTGGAAGAGGTTCGGGACTGCCAGATTTATATTGTCACGGTGCCAACGCCCATTGATGAGTTCAAATCCCCGGACTTGACGCCGCTGGTCAAGGCCAGTGAGAGCGTGGGCAAGGTGCTCAAGCAGGGCGATATTGTTATTTATGAGTCCACTGTGTATCCGGGGGCCACGGAGGAAGTCTGTGTGCCGGTACTGGAGAAAGTGTCCGGGTTAAAGTTTAACCAGGATTTCTTTGCCGGTTACAGTCCGGAACGGATTAATCCGGGCGATAAAGAGCATCGGGTGACCACCATTAAAAAGGTCACCTCCGGTTCTACCCCGCAAATCGCCGATGAAGTGGATGCCCTTTATGCCGGTATTATTACCGCCGGTACCCACAAGGCCAGTTCCATAAAAGTGGCGGAAGCGGCCAAGGTGATTGAAAACACCCAGCGGGATTTGAACATTGCGCTGATGAATGAGCTGTCGATGATCTTTGCCCGTCTGGGCATTGATACTCACGAAGTACTGGCTGCGGCGGGTACCAAGTGGAACTTCCTGCCGTTCAAGCCCGGCCTCGTCGGCGGCCATTGTATCGGGGTGGACCCCTATTACCTGACCCACAAGGCCCAGGCCATTGGCTATCATCCCGAGATTATCCTGGCGGGCCGCCGGGTAAATGACAATATGGGCCCTTATGCAGCGGCGGAGCTGGTTAAATGCATGATCAAGGCCGGTCAAACCGTGGCCAATGCCCGGGTGCTGGTGATGGGCCTGACGTTTAAAGAAAACTGTCCTGATTTGCGTAATACCCGGGTTATTGATGTGGTTAAAGAGTTGGCGGATTTTGGTTGTCAGGTCGATGTGACGGACTGCTGGGCAGACAATGTGGAAGCCCGCCATGAATATGGTATTGATCTGATCGATACTCCGCAGCAGGCGCAATACGATGCGGTACTGATCGCCGTGCCCCACGATAAATACGCACAAATGTCGGTAACCGATTTCCGCGGCTTTTTAAAAGAGCGTGGAGTGTTGTTTGACCTCAAGGGTATATTGCCCCTTGGCGAGGCGGATTTGCGTTTGTAAGCTTGCGTTGTATGTTTTTGAAACCAGCCTCCGGGCTGGTTTTTTTATGCCCGGGATTAGCCGGTTAATTGTCAAATTTGGTGTTGGGGATAATATTATTACCAAGCTGTAAAGAGTTTACTTTGCCAAATACTATTTGTTCATTTATTATTCCGGCATGACGTTTTGTCATCTCCCTTTGTTTTTCCATTGAATAAGGTTTTATATCCATGGCGAAAATCAACGATTACTACCAGAAAAAACAGCTTATGGAAAAGCTCTCCGAGGAACTGCGTAAACTGGAGCAGGACACCGCACTCAAGCGTGAACTCGAGTTTGAAGAAAAAGTTCGCGGCCTGATGAAGGAGTATGACAAGTCCCCGAAAGACGTACTGCAGATCCTCGGCGCCATCGATCCGTCTATCGGCGGTTCGAAAGCCGAAGCCCCGGCCGCGGCCTCCCGCCCGAAGCGCCCGATGAAAACCTACAAGAACCCGAACACCGGCGAAGTTGTCAAAACCCGCGGTGGCAATCACAAGACTCTGAACGAGTGGCGTGAGAAGTACGGTAAAGAAACCGTGCAGAGCTGGCAGCAGGACTGATATTTAAAAGGGACTGACCGCTGGTCTGTCCCAAAAAAGCTGCGGTCCAGTACCGGGGACAGACCCAAGGTCAGTCCCCTTGGTTTGGAGTCGGGGACAGACCGAAGGTCAGTCCCCTTGGGGTGGAATCGGGGACTGACCTTGGGTCTGTCCCCGATTATTATTTCTCTGCCCAAAACGTGACACTCCCCCGGAATATCCCCTCGGACCTTCAAATTCCCCCTCGTTTTCCGGTATTATCCCGCTGGCTCAGGATGAGCTTGGCGTTGAAGGCTAATTTCTCTCAGCAGATCTTCAGGGACCGAAGACATGCCCCAGGCAAACGGATTGCAGTTTACCGCCGTGGTTGGCGGCCTTTCTCATGATCTTTTCTCGGTAGTTGGTTTCGAACTTTTCGAAGGGTTGTCGTGTCTCTTTCACGGGCGGCTGGAGCTGGCGAGCCCGGATTTCGGCATTGGCGCAGCAGATGTTCTGGAGCAGTCGGTTGCCCTGACAGTTTGGCAGGACGGCCAGCCATTGCGGCGGTTCCAGGGCGTGGTGTCCGGGTTTGCGGTGCTGGGTACCGGTCACCACTGGACCCGTTATGAGGTGGTGATGGAGCCATCGATGTGGCGTCTGGGGCTGATGCATAACAGTCGCATCTTCCAGTCCCTGAGCCCGGACCAGATCATCCGTACCTTGCTGGAAGAGCGGGGCATCGTCGATGTGGGGTTCGACCTGCGACGGCCGGCCGCCGAGCGGGAATACTGCGTGCAGTACCGTGAGAGCGACTTGGCGTTCGTGGAGCGGCTGGCGGCCGAGGAGGGCTGGCATTACCGGCTGAGCCACGAGGGTGACGGGCCGGCGCTGGTGTTTGCCGATCATCACGGCAATGCGCCGACGCTGGCAGACGCCCTGTACAATCCTGCGGCCGGTGGCACCCAAGGCCAGCCCCGCGCGTACCGCTTCAGCCAGACCCACCGGGTGCGACCGGCCTCGGTGGTGCTGAAGGATTACACCTTCCGCAATCCCGCCTACGCGCTGATGCATGAACGCCTGAGTGACGGCGACCGCGCTAACGGCCAGCGCCCGGATTATCAGCACTTCGACTACCCCGGCCGGTTCAAGCTCGATGCCAGTGGGGAGGCGTTTACCGCCGCTCGACTGGAGGCCTTGCGCAATGACGCCAGTACCGCGGAAGGGGTCAGCAACCGGCCGGACTTTGCCCCCGGGGCACGGCTGACTATCACCCCGGTAGCCGACGACGAGGCTGCCTCATCCTGGTTGCTCACTCATGTACGTCATACCGGCACCCAGCCTCAGGCTCTTCAAGAGGAGGGCGGTGAGGGCGTGACGGCCTATCACAACGAGTTTGCTGCGGTGCCTGCCGGCGATGGATGGCGCCCCCGGCTGCCCCGCAAACGTCGTCCCTTGATCGACGGCCCCCAGATTGCCATCGTGATCGGCCCCCCGGGGGAGGAGATCCATTGCGACGAATACGGCCGGGTTCAGGTGCGATTTCCCTGGGACCGGCGCCTGGGCGCGGTCGGGACGATCAGTGCGACGAACGACGACCTCGGCAGCGCCTGGTTGCGGGTCAGTCAGGACTGGGCGGGCGGCCAGTACGGCGTTCTCGCGTTACCCCGGGTGGGGAATGAAGTCATCGTCAGCTTTCTGGATGGCGACCCTGACCAGCCACTGATCACCAGCCGTACCTATCACGGCGTCAACCGCCCTCCGTATCCGCTCCCTCAGCACAAAACCCGGACAGTACTGAAAACCAGCACTCACAAGGGTGAAGGCAGTAACGAACTGCGTTTTGAGGATGAAGGCGACCGTGAGCAGATCTTTGTCCACGCCCAGAAAGACCTGGACCTGCTCACCGAACACAACCGCACGGAAGTCATCCGCGGCGACAGCCACTGCACGGTAGCGAACCATCAGTTCAGCCACGTTCACGGCGCAGAGCACCGCACCACAAACGGTGACCGCCGCACCGCCATTGGCGCCGACTGCAGCCAGGTGATCGCCGGTAGCTACCACCAGAAAACCGCCTCCACCACCGCCAGCGAGGCTGGTACCGAAATCCATCATAAGGCCGGCGCCAAAGTCGTTCTCGACGCCGGCACGGAGCTGACCATCGCCGGTGGCGGCAGCTTCATCAAACTCGACCCCAGCGGCGTGACCCTCAGCGGCCCGGGGATCCGGATTAATTCCGGCGGGAGCGCCGGGAGTGGGCGGGGGCAATCGGCGTTGATGGCGGGGTTGCCGCAGGGGGTGGAGGAGGTCAAGTCGGGTTCTTCAATGACCGTTGGCTTGGCGAATGTCGGCCAGCGAGAGGCGGCGCAGCCTGATGAGGCCAAGTGGAGTCCGTTGCCGGATGCCGAGCGCAAGCTGATCGTTGATGTGATTGGTGGTGATGTTGAAAGGCAGGCGGTAACTATTGTTGATGGATCGATTGCGGAGGGAAGCGCATGAGTAACGCTGTGGCTTTTACCGACGAACCCCTGGAGCGTTCCGTTCGCCGCAGGGCGGAGTATGACGAAAGTAATCCTCGTGATCTTGTGCTGTCGGTCGCCAAGCGCAACGGCGGAACGATCACGATCCCGCTGTTGAGCAATGCGCACTCCAATATTGAGCGGGAAGATTATCAGGATAATACCCTGCTTCGAATCAAACCACTTGCGACAGTGAGAAGTGATTTGCCGGTGTCGAGCGGCTTCGAAGCACCCGTTTATCAGGGCAAGGGCGTTGCCTTGCTAAGGCCCGGTTATCTGTATGTCTTTCGGGGCGATATTTTATGGCGGGAGTTGGAGGTCGATACCTTCGGCCGGGTAAGCGATATTGACCTTGGTGCGTTCCGGGCAGGTCTTGAGGGAGCTGGCGCCACTACCGGTAGCCAGCGAATGGCAGAGGGTGAGTGGCTGAACGATGTGCTAGTGCCGGTTTTCCTGCAGGGGCGAGCGGTAATGCACGAAACCCGAATGGCCTATAGTGAAGTGCAGTGGGACTGGCAGTACATCCAACGGCTGGAGACAGATTCCCTTGCCCGTGAAGCGCGCACCACTGGAGTAGGGCATGCTTGGGCGGTGACAACGGTGGATTCGCTCAATTTTGAGGGCGGGTTCCCGGCATCGCGCATTGAGGATGTTGTAGAGTTGAGGGCCCGTGATCTCGGTGTCGAGTTGATACTGGAGCGCCCGAGCGATTTTGTGCCGGGCTTCGAACGCCCGAGTGGGGCAGAGCTTTTTACAAGACTTGCCGATCGCATCCGTCAGAGCCAGCCGCAATCCGCTGAAGCCATCGATCTTGAGTTGAAATGTGGCCCTGGAGAAGATCTTCTGGCCCGGTTTCGGGAGCAGAAAGGGGTGGTGTGTGTTGCCTTGCCAGACCCGCTGTTCACGCTGCGCCACTCACTGGCTCAGTTGCACCTGGCCCTCCACTACCTTGATGCGGTGGATGTCTCGCTTCAAGACCGGCCGATGGCTCATTCTGCGATGCTGATACGCCAGGCGGTACTTGATCCGAGACCCGATGGTCGTCCATCTCCACTATCTCGGTATGCGAGTGCGATTGACCGCGACAAGCTTGACGAGGTGCTGGACACCCTTGAAAAGGATCATGCCATCCGAATTATCGATAATCATACCCGCCAAATCTGCAGATTATTGGAGACGCAAACACTTACTGCAGCCCTGGAGGATTATCGTGAGTGCCGTGACGTTGCCATAGGTGAGGCCTATTTGCTGCTTGCTGACAGTCTGAACGTGTTGCAGCAGATTCCTGGGGTCGTAAGGGCGCATGGTCGAAAAGCCGATGACAGTCTCTTTCTCATTTTGAAGAACTGGTTAACAGATGTGCAGTTCCTCAGAGCCTGGGCTCCCGAAGAGCCAGTAGACGGCAGCGACAGTGCAGAATCAAATGGCTTTTTACCGTTCGAAAAGCTCGCACAGCTGACTCAGTGCCAAACCGAAATTGACGAAAAGTTGTTGGATCGGTTGAATCTCCAGTCCCTCGCCTATCTGGAAAAACAGCTTCAGCAAAAGAAATCGGGTAACAGTGTTGCGAAAGATGTCTCCTCAGCTGGAAAGATCGGCGGTCTGATCACCGGCGCCCTGAGTGAGTGGAGTACTGCGATTCTTTCGGTTTGCAGACGTTTAATGGAGCAGGGCGCAATTCAGCAGGTGGAGCTTCAGCGCGTAATGCAAGCGGCTGTTTCGAATTTTGCTCTGGCAGATCCGGACTTGAAAGGGATTCAGGTCATGAGCCGGGCTGGCGCCGAAGTCAATGGCTCAATTCTGGGAGTCTCCAGTGAGGGGCTTAATAGAGGTTTGACCAATTTTGACCGTACTGAGGGTGTGCTGACCCGGGCCAAGGACTACCTCTATGCCGATCTCGTTGATGGTTCCGGCCAGACAGTGGCATCAACCAGTCCAGCCCGTGCGGTTGACGAGGTTGAGGAAGCGGTCGGGCGCATTGCTGGTGGAACATTGGTCTTTTTCGTTGCGGATGGTCACGAGGAAGCTGCGAAGCTGAGTCTGCTTAAGGTCGACTTTGCCAAACGTGTTGGCAAGGTAGTGGATGGGCCTGCGGTTTCTCGTGGGTTGGTTGTTTTGGCAGGGTTTAATTTGTTTGTGGAAGCCCAGTCTGTTTGGAAGGCGTGGAAATCGAATCCGGGAGATTTACCACTGGCACTTGCTAAGACGTTCGCAGGTGCCGGGGCAGACTTAGTTGCCGCGTCATTAAAACTCAGTCAAGTTTTGGGGGATCTACTGGGCAGTTCCGGTGAGACGACTAGGATGTATAGGGTGGCCACTCGGCCGCTCTTTGACGTCAAAAGTGTGCTTGTAATTGGTGCGCGGCTGCAGAAGTTAGGAGCACCAACTTTGGTTCGTACTGTAGGCTTGGCAAGTTTTGCTGCTGGTGCTGTTGGAGTCGTAATCAGTAGCTGGGAAATGCGCTTAAGCTTGTCCAACAAGGATTATGATGCCGCGACGGGTCACGCAATCGCTATGGTTGGAGGGACTATTTTCTTGGCTACACCGATGATGGGGGCGCTGTTGGGAATCCCTGGTTGGGGCTGGGCGATTTTTGGTATGGCTTTGGTTGTTGGTGGTGGAATGTATGCGGGGGCTGTAACCGACGACTCATTTGAAAAGCTGATCAAGCGTGGACCTTGGGGGGTCTTTCCCAATGATGCAATAACTGGGAGTGACGATAAGGCCTACTACAGTCAATTGATTTCTTTGTTATCGCCGGTAAACATAACTGCCCAGACATATGCACATGTTGATCCAGACCCGGCATTGTCGCACCCCGATTACTCGCCCGATCCTGATGATTATGTGATCACGGTGCAGCTTCCTCTGATCAGTCGGTTGAAACTGAGTCGCGAATGTCAGTCTGACCTTCCTGTCAACGCTTTTAATTTGGTTGTCCAGGAAGTGGCTTATATGTCATCAAGTGCAAATGCTGTTGGCCCTGGAGCAATGATGCCGGCGACCACCACATACCTATTAAAAACCACACCACTCACAAAAGTTATTGCCCGGCAGTCCCTGCCTCATCAATCTGCCGTTCGGTTCTTGGTGAAACGAGAGTTTCGGGATCGTGAGTATCGCAGTTTTTTGTACCAGGAATCAGTAACGACGGCAGTTAGGGTGGGGCTGCAGGCTATTCTGGAAACGGAAGTTGGACATATAGTGTTTCCTGCGCCAGTCCATGAGAACTTTGAGCCATTTGACTTGTTGAAACACGGTAACCCTCCCCCAAAGGCTAGAACGGTTCTCAATCCCCACGACCAACCAAACGCTCCCTACTGGTATTTCTCAGAGGTAACGACATGATCAACGGGCATGGAGTTTCCGTGTTTTCTGATACCGCGTATAGATCATCGAAGATCGGAGATTTGCCAGAAAGTCCGAGAAAGCGCATTCGGGTTGGTGATGAACTTCAGCCTGTTGGTTCTTATGCGGGAATTATCCCTTATCAAAGGACAGTCGAGGATGTAGAGGCACTTCAGGATAATGAAAAGACGGATCCGAAATTCGAGAGTAAAGACTGGTGGTGGGATCACCAAAAGATTCGGTTTCTGAATGGGAAACTTGGTCTGAAGGCATTGATATTGATCGTTCCCGTTACCTGGGTTCTGTTTCTGTGGTTCGGAGGCATAGGTGTTATTGGCTGGGGCATGGTCCACATTCTCGAACAGCCAAACATTACTGACATTGGCGCGATACTGGTAATAATTTCGGGCCTGTTAATGAGTTTGTCTTGGTTTGCCTTTGCAATCTGGATTACTCCCGTCACCACTAATTGGCTCATGAGTACCGGCTTGTCCTTTTTGCTCAAGCAGTTTGAGAAAACCCTCAATAAAATTTTCGATCAAACCCTTGATGACGGCTGCAGCGAATTTAACCGTATTACAGGCCAGATTCGTTTCGCCCTGGGGAGAAATCGCTATTTTGAAGCGCCCTTTGTCGAGTTTGATGCCTATGTTGAGCGGGTTATACAGAAAGGCGGTATTTTCTACCGGCTAATGTTTGTCCACCGATATACACAAAAGACGTTCAACCAAACCTGGCTGAGCGGCATCGAAGCGTCGAAAAGCGAAGTATTGGCATTATGGGATATGTTGCAACGCTACATGGACGTCACCCAGCCGCTTCCCGATGTCCCACGGCTCGAACCTTTCCGTCACCTCGACCCGGTCACCCGGGAACACGACAAAAAGCATGGCCGCAACCCCCGTTATTGGCGGGATCTGGATCTGACAACCTGGAAGGAGAACGACGGCGCAGCACTCCTTCATAAACAGCGCGAATATCCGTGGGGCAGTCGCCAGTGCAAGCTGACATCGCAGTTGGGAAAAATAACGCTGCAGGAGTATCGCCAGCGACGACCGGCGAACGCCTGGCCAATCTAGGGCGTGGACTTGGTTTTGGGTGGTGCTAAATGAGGCTGGAGGTCTGCTCTGAAATGGAAGTTGAATTTGGAGTTTGGGGACAGACCGGAGGTCAGTCCCCACGGGGGTAGGTGGTGATTGAGGTAGAGGGTAGACATCAGGTCTGTCCTAAAAGGTCGGCCAGTTGGGTCGGAATGGCGATGTCCAAGCATTACGATGTGAGGGTGGCGCATCTGGTATTTGAACTGTTCGGGGTGCGGCCATTGCTAATAAACTATCTGCCCCTGATCCCATGGAAGGATAACCTATGACAGAACAATCCCTGCGAGCGGGCGAGCGCCGAACGGCTGCGGATGGCGATTTGCTGGCACTGAGCCCTCTGCCGGTGTCAACCGGAGCCCGGCCTGCGGATCCGGCGGACTGGATTCGTCGCAAGAATGCCATCTGGATGGACTTGCAGGGCGGGAATCTGGTGTTTGCTGCTGAGTTGTCGTTGATGTTTTTGAGCCTCAGCCTGATAACGATAGGGATAGGATTCTTCTTGTCTGCGGAGTCTGCGTGGAGGAATAACTCGCATTTTGACTGGTGGTTACCGGGGAGCCTGATTGTTGGAAATGTACTTTGCAGTCTGCCTTTTGCTCTGGTTTTCCACTACAACACCAATAAAGCGATCAAGGAAGGCCCCCCTGTTCGATTAAACCGGCAGAAACGTGAGGTCGCCGTGCCACGTTGGTTAGCGGGTAGGGAGGTCAAAATTCCTTTCTGGGGTGAACAGGCTTCTGTATTTATTTATTTAATCTACCTCATCACCTTTTTCTTTGTGATCAGCGCCTTCATGGTAGATGGGCCCGTGGATGATCGGGGCTGGGCTTTCTTTAAGGGTGGCCTGCTGGCCTTTTTCATCGAAAGTCTCATCTTCATCCCTTACATCGCTATCGGCTTACATCTCCACAAAAAACACAAACCCCGCCTCCAATATGTCTATTATCCCTGGGAACAACTGGTGGCCTATGTCCAGAAACAACAGGACATCGGCCCATCGATCTTCACCGAATGCACCCTGCTGACGCTGGCGATACCGGATCCCGACAACCCGGAAACGGCCTTGGCGGCAGCGTCGATTGCTGTGGGCCACGAAACTGCCGGCCTGGCTCAGTGGGAAAGCATTCGCCGATTCATGGAAGACGGCCCCGACGCCTGCCCCGACCCCCGGGATTACGGCACCTTGGCTCACTACCGGGAAAGTTGCCGCAAAGCCCGCGTGGAAATGCCGCTGGTGGCCTGGCTCTGGAAGAAAGTCGGCGACTGGTTCTTCCAGCGCAACCTGGCCCACCGGCTGACGGAGTGGCGAGTTAATCATCTGATTCCAAAATCCCTGCCCACTGAACTGCAGGCTTGGTCCCAGCCAATAGCCGATGAGCAACACGCTAAACCCTCGGCGGCCTTGCTCGAAGCACACCGCAAGGCCCAGGCACTGCGCAGGAAAAACCGCGGAATAACGCCGCAGGCAGTACTGGAAATGCTGCACAAGGAAGCCACGGAGGGCGATGTTCTGCTGGCTTGAGTACCTGGAAGCCGGAGCATGTGGGATCCCTTAGGCAGGGGACAGACCCAAGGTCAGTCCCCAATTTAGGAATCGGCTTCGGATCAGGGGACTGACCTTGGGTCTGTCCCCGAAAGGGAGTCGAATTTGGATTAGGGGGCTGATCTCCGGTCTGTCCCCGCCCGGTAATCAAGAAAACGGATTTTTCGTTGAGGGTTGAGATTGGAGAATCAGGCGGTGCGTGAAGCCATAGAAAAGTTACTTGACCAGGGATACTCCCGCCATGCGGTATTTGAGCAACTGCGAGGTCAGGTGGGTAATGAGTTGCGGCTGGCCAACCGGATTGCGACTGTTCGTGTTCAATGTGAAACCGGTGTGCCTGTAACCCTGAACCGGATTCTCCTGTGCTTGTCGATCATCCAGGCATTGTTTGCTGTCTGGGTACTGCAAAGTGTCTGGATTCCGCTCGATCAGGTTATTGTGCTGCTCGGCATCTTCGTGGTCTCCGTGTTGACAGTGTTGTACCTGATCGGCCTGGCTCGTATGGCTTTTATTGGATACACCGCGTTTTTATTTTTCTGTTTTACCGTCGCGGCCAACTATATGTACGCCTTTCAGTTCTTTCCGGTTATTTCGCTGATGGGGCTTTTGTTGGCGCTGATGAATGGCGCACTAACCTATTACCTGAAAGTTTTGATTTATCCCCATATGGGAATGTTGGATGTTCGTAAAGATGGCCGGGGGCGATATATTCTGGAATAGGCTGCGCTGTGCTTTGCGACAGGTGTGACGAAAGTCTGTCCGATGGTTGGTGTTGACGATAACATGGGGATTCCAACGGGCAATGTGCCCCCGTCATTGAAGAGACGCACTATGCTAGACCGCCAATGGAGCATGTCCCCGAATCGCGAACGAGCGCTGATGTTGGCGCAGCGGGAGGTGTCAGTTTTTGTCTACGATGCCGTTCGCCTGGAGGGGATCAATTTCACCCTGCCGGAAGTGCAGACCCTGCTGCAGGGTATAACAGTGGGTGGGCACCGGCTATCCGATCAACAGGTGGCTGTCAATCAGGGCGAGGCCTGGAAGCTGCTGTTCAGCATGATTCGTGACCATCGGTTCGAGATAAGTCAACGTTGCGCCTGTGAGCTTCATGCAGTAGCCGCTAAAGAGGAGGCATTAGAGTGGGGCGCGTTACGATCTGGAGGCGTACTTATCGCGGGCACACAATATGAGCCGCCTCAGGCCGGGGATTTGCCGGAGCTGTTTGATGAAATGGTCAGGGAAATCACCCGATTTGAAGATGTCTACGACCAGGCCATTCATCTTTTTCTCACCATGGCCCGCTGCCAGTTTTTCTATGATGTTAACAAACGCATGGGCCGGTTCATGATGAACGGTCACATACTCAATCATGGCTTCCCGGCGATCAATGTTCCTGCCTCCAGACAACTGGAGTTCAATGAGAAAATGCTTCGCTTTTACGACAGCGGTGATCCGTCAGAAATGAACCAGTTTGTCCGCAGTTGCATGGACGACCGGGTCGTAAAGATTATGAAAGGATAACTTGGCTCCGCGTGCCGATCTCGCTTCTATTAAGGGCTGACGTTCGGTCTTGCTATGACATACCACTCCTGATCACAGCCGGTCTCGTTATGCGTTTTGTCAGGGACAGACCCAAGGTCAGTCCCCTATGTGGAGGTCGGCTCTGTGTCAGGGGACTGACCTTGGGTCTGTCCCCGGTCTTTCCTCTGATGGCTGATTTTGTGACGCTGTCCATGGTGACTACCTGGGAAATTGCGTAGTTTCGTCGATCATGGCACGCCACGGACTTGGCCTGCCCGTAGTTCGCATCCCACCAGGACGGGATGCTGTCGCTTTACAGGGAACGTTATGCGAATCAAACCTTTTTACCGGCTCCAGCCGGCGGAGCTGCCGCTGACGGAGAGCCCGTCTGCGGCCGCGCGCACGGTCCGGCGGGAACTTTCCGGTCCTTCCGCTGGCCGTTGGCTGATGCAGAACCTGTCGGATATCCCCGGAATTCATCCTGGTACTCCACAAGAAACCCTTCACCAAACCCTGATTGTCCGAATCGCCGTCGGTGAGCTGTGCCTGGTCCATAGCGGCATTGGCACGGATGTTCCCCTGCAACCGGTCGTGTCATGGTCTGAACCCTGGCAAGTAGAAAGGGGCAGGCCTGATGGTAGTCAGTGGCGCTGCGAGGCGGAGGGGCAGCAGATTGCCGGGCTGGTGGGCGCTGTCGCGGAGTTGAATCGAAGGGGAATGACGCCTGCTGATTTGAGGGCGGGTGCAGGCATGGGGGCGTCATCGTCCCAGCCTCAAGGAGTCTCCCGCAGTGATGCTCCTGGCTTTGCTTCCACCCGGGATCAGGATCACAGGTTGTCGTTGCCACTGGGGGCCGCGGCAAATGTTGCGCCTTTGGCTTCCCAAAACGCACCGGAGCAATCTGCTCAACCACCCTCTGGAGTTCACCTCGTTGCTGGGCTATTCACCGATGGCACCCTGAACAATGTGGAAAACATCAAGCGATTCCAGGAGCGTCTGGTTAAAGAGTGTGTGGAGCCTTTAAAAACGGATCCGTCCAGATTGGAGGAGTGCCGAGAACGGTTGGCCATGCGGCTGGGTGAGAGTTATGCCAGCGGGCCTACTAATGTGGTGAAGTTGTACGATTTATATAGGGATCAAGACGACAAGGACGGGGCCCGGAGAACGGTTACTGTCAAAGCCTATGAGGCGGGGGCTGGCACTAAAACGGGGGATGATGATTCGGTCTTGGGTACAGCCACAGGGCTTGGTGAGACGGGCGTTCCAGCGCAAGTTCGCAGGCTGTTCAGAGCCGTCGTAAGGGAAATCGTGCGGGTCACCGGGAAACAGGTTATCGAAAGTTTAACTCTCGATCTGTTTGGATTCAGTCGTGGCGCGGCAGCTGCGCGTCATGCCGCACAGGAAGTGCTTAAAGGCAAGGAGGGTGAGCTCGGTAAATGTTTGAGTGCTCAGGGCCTGGGCTGGCCAAAACAACTGGACATTCGCTTTATGGGGCTGTTTGACACTGTTGCGGGAATTGTCAATGTTCCCGGATTGGACATCTCTGCCGGTAATAATCGAAACGGTCCGGTCGAGCTCTATCTGGATTCTGGTGCTATCGGTCAGGTCGTTCACCTGGTTGCCGCGGACGAAAGGCGAGCGAACTTTGCCCTCAACAGTGTTCGGAGCCAGGATGGGAGCCTTCCGGCTAACTTTCGGGAAATCACGTTGCCGGGAGCACACTCGGATATAGGAGGCGGGTACCATGATTTGGAAACAGAGGAGGTGTTGCTTCACCCGACACTGACGATCACCGGAAGCGCGACCCGCTCGCCCAGGGAGACTATGGAGTGGGATAACCTTGAAAGTTTGCGAGTGCAGGTGGAATCCGAAGGCTGGATCGGCAAGTACAGCTTGCCGTTGCCAGATGGTCTCGACCCAATGTTGAACCTTGAGGCGGAGCGGGATGAGCATCCCTTGCCGGACGGTCGCGTCGAGCTATCGCTGCGAATGACGCGGCGGGTCAGGGGGGAATACTCGCGGGTTGGATTCCGTTTAATGCATGAATTGGCCCGTGAGGCCGGTTTGCCGTTTGACAGTATTGATAAATCCGATCCAACAATGTGTCTTCCAGAAGAGCTCGTTCCTTTATCTGCAGAAATTTTTCAACGGGTTAGAGAGGGCGAGCATGAGCCTGAGTTTTCAGCTGATCAAAATGCTCTGCTCCGACAACGCTATATCCATCACTCCGACCATTACAACCTGATTGAGTGGTTGATAGCTGAGCAAGTTGCCGGACTGGAAGTGCCTTCGCCGGAATATTTCCATCCATTACGACCGAGCGCTTCCGGGGAGCGGACGATCTACCCAAACAAAACTTAAGGATAAATCATGAAATATGCTCATGGACTGATGATGGCTATTACTCTTCTGGTTTCCGGCTGCAGTACGTTCTCGGCCGCTGAGGAAGAGACTACCTGGTATTTTCAGTTGGCGACGCCCAAGCATTACGACGTCTGGGTAGAGCATCTGGAGTTTGAATTGTCCGGGGTGCGTCATTGGTGGCACCCTGCCGGTAGCATGAGTTGTTGCTGGAAGGGTCCCTACGGTCCCGCAGGTATTGCCGGGCGCATGGAGCCCTTTCCGAACTTCGTCGCAATTCAGTGGTTTTCCTTTGCTGAGCAGAAGTTCTATCAGCGGCTGATTGAACTTCCGCCTGAGTGGAAGGAGCAAATGATGGAATTGGCTCCGCTGGTCACGCAGGTGGATGTTCGCATGGAACCCCGGGATACGCTCACTTTCGGCCTTGCCCCCGGCGGAGAAATTGTCGTCTGGATCATGAACCAGGTGGGCAATGAGATAGAACTGGCCCGGCTACAGGCCAATGAGATTGAGGGCGAGCCGTCGCATTATCAGACACGGACTCGGGACTATCTTGAAGAAAACGGCGACTACCTTAAAAAACACGGAGTGCAGTTAAGCGGTTGGTAGGCTCCCGCTTTTCGAAGATAGACAATGGCCAGTCCAGAAATCATCCGATGACTGCGTGTCGACGTCGAGACCCCCGGGGTAAAAGCTGGTAATTTACCAGTGAAGATTGTGGTGGCGGGCGTGACATCGACAGGGCCTGCTTCCGTTTGTTTGCACAATTATTGGGCGGGCAGGGCGTGCTAGGCACGGGCCTGCCGTACCGGTCGTCAGAATTGAGAGGACTTCATACCATGCGATATCTCCACACTATGATCCGCGTTACCGACCTCAAGCAGACACTGCACTTTTTCTGCGATTTGCTGGGGATGAAGGAGATCAGTCGGAAGGACAGTGAGAAGGGCCGGTTTACGCTGGTGTTCCTGGCGGCACCGGACGATGAGGCGCGGGCGCGGGAGGACAAGGCGCCGATGGTTGAGCTTACCTACAACTGGGATCCCGAAGAGTACACTGGCGGACGCAACTTCGGGCACCTGGCGTATGCGGTGGATGATATCTATGCCCTGTGCGCGCACCTGCAGGCCAATGGAGTAACCATCAACCGACCGCCGCGGGATGGTTATATGGCGTTTATCCGCACCCCGGACAACATCTCCATTGAGTTGTTGCAGAAGGGCGAGGCGCTGCCGCCGCAGGAGCCGTGGGTGAGTATGGAAAATACTGGTAGCTGGTAGGTGGGCAGGTGATCGAGGGGGACAGACCCAAGGTCAGTCCCCTGGGGTAGTCTGCGGGTTGTGGGGACTGACCTTGGGTCTGTCCCCGGCCGGGTGCGGGCGGGCATTTAGTGCGGGTTTGGGTTAGAATTCGCAAAATTTTTCACCAAGGAAGTCTCATGCTGGCAGTGATCCTTTCAGGCGGTTCCGGTACCCGGTTATGGCCGCTTTCTCGCGAAGCCTATCCCAAGCAGTTTTTGCCGGTGGTGTCGGACGACTCCCTGCTGGCGGAGACGATTGATCGTGGCCTGGCGTTGGATGAGACGGCACGGGTGCTCGCGATTACCAACGAGGATCACCGTTTTGTGGTGGCGGCCCAGTTGCAGGCGCAGGCCAAAGGGCGCACGGCGGGGATTATTCTGGAGCCGGTGGGTCGTAACACTGCGCCGGCTATTGCGCTGGCGGCACTGGCGGCGGCGGAGGAGAACCCGGAGGAGCTGCTGCTGGTGATGCCGTCGGATCATGTACTGCGGGACCTCGCGGCATTTCGTGCAGCAGTGGCAGTTGGCGCCGCGGCAGCCAATTCGGGCAAGCTGGTGACCTTCGGGATTGTGCCGAATGCACCGCACACCGGTTACGGCTACATCAAGGCGGGTGCGGAGCTCGGCGGTTGCAATGAGGTGGCGGCGTTTGTGGAAAAGCCGGACGAAGCCACCGCGCAGCGGTATCTGGATGAGGGTGATTATTTCTGGAACAGCGGAATGTTCCTGTTCCGGGCAGACCGGTACCTGGAAGAACTGCAAGCCCACAATCCGGCCATGCTGGACGCCTGCCGTGCTGCCTGGGGCGAGAAGCAGGCGGACCTGGACTTTGTCCGGGTCGGTCGTAAGGCTTTTGAGGATTGTCCCGACGATTCCATTGATTACGCGGTGATGGAGAAGACCCGGGACGCGGTGGTGGTGCCGCTGGATGCCGGCTGGTCGGACGTGGGTTCCTGGTCGGCCTTGTGGGAGATCCAGCCGCAGGATGAGCACGGTAATGTCTGTCGTGGTGATGTGATTACCGAGGATGTGACCGGTTCCTATATCCACTCCGAGGGTCGGCTGATTGCTGCGCTCGGCATCAGCGATCACGTGATTGTGGAAACCGATGACGTGGTGCTGGTTGCCGACCGCTCGCGGGTTCAGGAGGTCAAGAAACTGGTGGCCAAGGTGAAGGAGCGCGGGCGCATGGAGCACCGCTTCCACAAGAAGGTGCATCGACCCTGGGGCACCTACGAAGGCATTGCCATGGGGGAGCGCTTCCAGGTCAAGCGCATTACCGTTAATCCCGGGGCTTCGCTGTCGCTGCAAAAGCATCATCACCGGGCGGAGCACTGGGTTGTGGTCAAGGGGACCGCAACGGTGAATCGTGGCGAGGAGACCCTGCTGCTGACTGAGGACCAGTCCACCTACATTCCTCTGGGCGTAACCCACCGCCTGGTTAACCCTGGGGTGATTCCGTTGGAACTGATCGAGGTGCAGACCGGCAGTTACCTGGGTGAGGATGATATTGTCCGGTTTGAGGATACTTATAACCGGGTGTGAGCCTGGGTACGGGGGGTGCCTCGGGGGACAGACCCAAGGTCAGTCCCCTGGGGGCTGCATCTGCCCCCTTGTTTTTTGAGCTACTGCAACATGGACAGCATCAGGACGATGCGCCAACCAACAGGGAGAAGTTGATGGAAGACTGGCAAGGATGCCTGGCCCCCCAATGTCAGAATGCGCTGCAGCGTGCCCGGGACAGTATTGCCCGGCGCGGTGGTTATGCGATCACGGTTGAAGATTTCCTGCTGGCCTTGCTGGACGCGGAGCCTGCGATTGCGGGTTTTCTGCGGGGTCGCGGCGTGGATCTGGATGAGCTGGTTCGTACTGTCCAGTGTGAACAGCCCATTGTGACGGAAGTTGGCGGTGAGGGCCTGCTGTCGGCCCAGCTGCAGTACTGGTTTGCCCGCGCCCGGGAGTTGTCCGAAGCGCCGTGGCTGGACTGGCCGTTTTTGTTGCGGGTGCTGGTGGCCGGGGCAGAGCGGTTTCAGGGCAAGGCCTATGTCGCGGTGCTGGAGCAGGTTGCGCAGTGGCCGGAGATTGCGGAATCCGGCGGAACTGCACCGGATCCGGACCTGCCTGGAGAGTCGCCCATTGTGATCACCGACTCAACCTGGTTGGGGCTGGCCGAAGATGTCAGCGTGACGCTGTCTGCGGTGGCTGACTCGCTGGTCTGGGTGCGTGGGGCGAGGGGATCGGGCAAGTCCTCGTGGCTGCAGGCGCTGCTGCCGTCGCTGGACATCGGTTTCCTGGTGCTGGATCTGCGTCGGGAGGATGAGGTAATGGCCTGTGACCGCCCGGTCTTTCCCGGTGAAGCGTGCGAGCGCCAGCGGTATCCGGTGCTGGTGCTGGATAACACCACCCCGGCGGACCTGGCCGCCTTGATGTCCCGCGATTCCCATTTGGCCAGTCACCTGTTACCGGGACATCAGGGGCCGATCCTGTTGCTCGGCCCGGATGGGCCGGAGCAGGGAGCGGCGGGGAGGCATCTTGAACGGTTGCTGGGACGAACCCTGGAGGTGGTGAACATGCCGGGCTCCAGTGCCGGCCAGAACCTGGCAATTCTGACCGCCCATCAGGCAGCCATCGAGAAACGCTGGAATGTGGAGCTTACCGGTACCGCCATCGGTTATGCGGCGGGGGCGAGGCGACCGTTCGGGGGTTCGCCCGGTCTGATGTTGCGCTGGGTGGAGCGGGCGGCGGCCCGATTGTCACTGTATGCCAGCCGGGGGTCTCTGGCCGGCCAGGCGGTTGCCGGCAAGGTCGATACGCTGCGGCGTCAGACCCTGGTGGCCATGGCCAGACAGCATCCGCTGGCGGACTATGAGCAGGCGCTGGAGCAGCTGGCGATCGAGCGCGCGGCCGCGGAGGTGGATTGGCACGAGCGCAAGGCAGCCGGCACGCTGCGCCGGCTGACGGTAAATGATCTGCGTTATGAGCTGGAGCGGTTTGAGAGTGGCGCGGAGGGTCCGGGGACGGCGGTGCCGACGCTGGAGGTGGTTTGCTGATGCCGTGGTTCAGGGGACAGACCCGAGGTCAGTCCCCTACTGTCCCCCGATCTTGAAGATTAGGGGACTGACCTTGGGTCTGTCCCCGGTAACGGATGTTGAAATGTGCGTCGTGAGCCTTGCAGCCAGGCGCCGTCCGGTACACTATGACGACTGTTTTTCTCAGCGGACACCTTGAACCGAGCGGGAGTGATGAGCGTTGCAGGACCTGGAAATCTACATTCGTGATCTGGAGCTGGCCAAGCTGACCGAGTGGCTGGGTAATCAGCTTGATAACCTGGTGCTCAGTGAGCCGGCATCGGCCACCGCTGCGATCAAGGGTGCTGGCGATTACCGCGGCCACCGGGTGCGTATCAGCGCCTATCCCGGTGCCTCGGGCAAGCGTTATACCTCTCTGGTACTGGAAGCCGATGAATTACCCTGGAATACCGATCTGGAGTGTGCCCGCAGTGCCTGGCGCGCGATGGATGGTGAGATCCGCTGCAGTCAGGGTGAGTGGCAGGAAGGCGAGCCGGTTGAAGAAGAAAAGTGGTGGCGGCTGGATGACCGGGGTGAGCAGCTGGTGGTGTGGAACTGAGGGGTAGCCGGGGACAGAAGTCGGGGACAGACCCAAGGTCAGTCCCCTTTTTCAGGGACTGACCTTCGGTCTGTCCTCTGACAAAGGGCTTGGATAAAGAAAGGGGCGGTCCATGTCAGATGGACCGCCCCTTTTCTATTCAGGAGGCTGATGCGGCCTGGGTTGCTGGCCGCATGGGTGGCCTCACTCGCTCAGGATCGACACGTTGTCGGCCTGCAGGCCTTTGTCGGCATCCACTACGTTGAAGCGGACCAGCTGGCCCTGGCGAAGGACGCGACGGCCACGGCCGCGGATGGCACGGAAGTGAACAAACACTTCGTCGCCGCTGTCACGGACGATGAAGCCGAAGCCTTTCTTCACGTTGAACCATTTGACGGTGCCTTCCTCGTCCCCTTCGGGGCCTTCATCGTCCATGCCTTCGTCGTCGTCATACTCGTCCTGCGGACGGGACTGCCGGCGCGGAGCGCTCTGGCGGCTGCCCTGGGACTGGCGCTGGGCGAAGGTGATGGCGAGGAAGCCGGCGAGGCCGAACAGCACCACGCTGATGATGTAGGCCGCGATGCTCTGTCCGCCGCCGAGAATGAACGGAACGCTGGACGCCTCTTCGCTGGAACCGGACTGGGACAGGATCTGGAAGACTTCCGGTGTAAAGGTGGCCAGCACGAAGGCCAGGACGAACGGTGCGGGAATCGCGATCAGGATGGCAAGGAGGATCGCTTTGACTGGATTACGCATTGATTCGGGTTTCTCCATTATTCAAACACTAACCATAAAAAACCGGTTATCAGGTAAACTTGGATAACCGGTCGGTGAAGACCGCCTGATGAACGAAATTGCGACATCGGGGCGGGTAAAAGCGGCATGATACCAGATAACCCGGAACTCTGACCAAGCCTGTGGCCAGAGGGGCAAACCGGATCACAGAATTTACGGAGCAGCAGCACACCCGATGAGTAACAGAGACCTCGAAGCACGGCTGGACGAGCTGGAAACCCGGCTGGCTTTCCAGGATGACCTGATCAACACCCTGAGTGAACAGGTTGCCCGCCAGGAGCTGGATATCCGCGAGTTGTGGGCTGCCAAGCAGTTACTGCACAAGCAACTCAAGGAGGTGTCACCCTCCAATATCCGCCGGGAGGAGGACGAGACGTCGCCTCCGCATTATTAAACCGGGAGTTCTCAGGCCAGCAGCTCGACCAGGATCTGCTCGTAAATCTCCGACAGCGTATCCAGATCCTCGGCCTTCACACACTCATCGATTTTGTGGATGGTGGCGTTGATGGGGCCGAGTTCCACCACCTGGGCGCCGGTAGGCGCAATAAAGCGGCCGTCCGAGGTGCCACCGGAGGTGGACAGCTCGGTTTCGATGCCGGTGACGCTGCGGATGGCGTTCTGGCTGGCGGTTACCAGGGCGCCCTTGTCGGTGAGGAACGGGCGTCCGCTGAGGTGCCACTGCAGGTCATACTTCAGCTGATGGCGGTCGAGAATCGCCACCACCCGCTCTTCCAAGCTTTCTGCAGTGTTCTCGGTGCAGTAACGGAAGTTGAAGTGCACCAGCAACTCGCCCGGAATGATGTTGCTGCCGGTACCTGCCTCGACGCGGGTGATCTGGAAGGTGGTCGGCGGGAAGAAGTCGTTGCCGTTATCCCAGAATTCGTTGGCCAGGGCATCCAGCGCCGGCGCGGCGGTGTGCACCGGGTTCTCTGCCAGGTGCGGGTAGGCCACATGGCCCTGCACGCCGTGGACGGTCAGGTAACCGTGCAGCGAGCCCCGGCGGCCGTTCTTGATAACGTCACCCACCTGGTGGGTGCTGGACGGTTCGCCGATCAGGCACCAGTCGATCTTTTCCTTGCGGGCCTCCAGGGTTTCCACCACTTTCACGGTGCCATGCTGGGCCGGACCTTCCTCGTCACTGGTGATCAGCAGGGCAATTGAGCCGCGGTGGTCGGGATGTTGCGCCACAAACCGTTCGCAGGCGGTCACGAAGGCGGCGAGGCTGCCTTTCATGTCAGCCGCCCCGCGGCCATACAGGTAGCCTTCGTGGATTACCGGCTCAAAAGGCGGGTGCGCCCAGTTCTTCTCCGGTCCGGTGGGAACCACATCGGTATGGCCGGCAAACGCTAGCACCGGGCCTTCGCTGCCCCGTCGTGCCCACAGGTTGTCGGTATCGCCAAAGCGCATGCCTTCGCCCTTGAAGCCCAGCGGTGCCAGGCGGGACATCATCAGGTCCTGGCAACCGGCGTCATCGGGGGTTACCGACGGGCGGCGAATGAGATCGATGGCGAGGTCCAGAGTGGGGGAGTTGGCCATGTAAGCGGTTCCGGGCTTTGGGGGTTGGAAGAGATCGGGGTTGTTATAAAACGGCAGCCCGGCCAGGCCGGGCTGCATCGGTCAGTTCACTCAGTTGTTGGCGTGCAGCTCTTCATTCAGCTCGATGGCTGACTTGTTGGTCTTGCACTCCACGGCACCGGTCTGGCTGTTGCGGCGGAACAGCAGGTCCGGCTTGTTGGCCAGGTCACGGGCCTTGATGATTTCCACCAGCTTGTTGTGGTCATCCAGCAGCGCCACCTTGGTGCCGGCGGTGATGTACAGGCCGGCTTCCACCTTGCAACGGTCGCCCAGCGGGATGCCGATGCCGGCGTTGGCGCCGATCAGGCAGTTTTCGCCCACCGAGATGATGATGTTGCCGCCACCGGACAGAGTGCCCATGGTGGAGCAGCCGCCACCCAGGTCGGAGCCTTTGCCGACCATGACGCCGGCCGAGATGCGGCCTTCGATCATGCTGGTGCCTTCGGTGCCGGCGTTGAAGTTGATGAAGCCTTCGTGCATCACGGTGGTGCCTTCGCCCACATAGGCGCCGAGACGGACCCGGGCGGTATCGGCAATGCGCACACCCTTGGGGACCACGTAGTCGGTCATCTGCGGGAACTTGTCGACGGATTTCACTTCCAGGGTGCGGCCTTCAATGCGGGCCTGCAGCTGGCGCTCCGGCAGTTCGTTCAGGTCGATGGCGCCTTCGTTGGTCCACGCCAGGTTCGGCAGCAGGCCGAAGATGCCGTCCAGCTTGACGCCGTGAGGCTTCACCAGGCGGTGGGAGATCAGGTGCAGCTTGAGGTAGACCTCGGGGGTGCTGGCCGCGGTGTTGTCCGCATCCAGAACGGTAACCACGACCGGACGGGTGCTGTTGGCGGCTTTTTCGGCCAGGTTGGCCTGTTCGACCTGGCCGGCCTGGCGCAGGGCCTCGGCCAGCAGGTGCAGTTGCTCGGCACTGGCTTCGACCGCCTGGTTACCGGCGGCGCAGTTCAGGGTGTTGCGGACAACCTCTACCAGGGTGGCGTCTGGCATCAGCAGTGGCTGCTGGTAATACACCTCCAGCCACTCGCCTTGCTGGTTCTGGGTTCCGATACCGATTCCGAATGCGAAGCTCATTGTCGCGGTTGCTCCTGTCAGCTGTTTACTTGAATTGGGTGGCCCAGTCGTCGGCATTGAAGCCGACACTCACGTTTCCGCCCTGCTCCCGGCCGCTTTCAACGACGGGGCGTTTGATGATGGACGGGTTGTCGAGCATGATCTGGTGGGCACTTTGGGCGTTAATGGTATCACGAACCTCGTCGGGAAGTTTGCGCCAGGTGGTGCCGCGGCGGTTGAGCAGAGCGTCCCAGCCGATGGCGTTTTCCCAGCGGGTCAACAGAGCGTCGTCCAGACCGTCTTTCTTGAAGTCGTGGAAGTCGTAGGTGATGCCGTTGTCATCCAGCCATTTGCGGGCTTTCTTGACGGTGTCGCAGTTCTTGATGCCGTAGAGTTTCATTCGGTCAGTTCCGGTTTTTCACAAATCGAACGATGCGTTCGGCCGCTTCCACGCACTCTTCCAGCGGGGCCACCAGGGCCATGCGCACCCGGTTCTCGCCCGGGTTGTAGCCAGCCACCGCCCGGGACAGATAGCGGCCGGGAAGCACGTGGACGTTCTGTTCGGCGGACAGTTCGCGGGCGAAGGTCTCGTCGTCGATGGGAGTTTGTGGCCACAGGTAGAAGCCGGCGTCGGGGAAGTCCACGTTCATCACTTCCCGCAGGATGGGCACCACCGCCTCAAACTTGGCGCGGTAGGCGGCGCGGTTTTCCTGCACGTGGTCCTCGTCCTGCCAGGCCGCAATGCTGGCGAGCTGGTTGTGAATCGGCATGGCGCAGCCGTGATAGGTGCGGTACTGCAGGTAGCCCTTGAGGATGCCGGCGTCGCCGGCGACGAAGCCGGAGCGCAGGCCTGGCAGGTTGCTGCGCTTGGACAGGCTGTGAAACACCACGCACCGGGCGTAATCGTCGCGGCCAATGGCGGCACAGGTCTGCAGCAACCCTTCCGGCGGGTTGGATTCGTCCGGGTACAGCTCGGAGTAGCACTCGTCGGATGCCACGATGAAGTCGTGGCGATCGGCCAGTTCGATGACCTTGATCAGGGTCTCGCGGGGAATGACCGCGCCACTGGGATTGCCCGGCGAGCACAGGAACAGCACCTGGCAGTCCTGCCAGACTGCCTCCGGTACCGCGTCAAAGTCCGGGATAAAGCCGTTGCTGCCGTCGCAAGGCAGGTAGTGGGGTTCGGCGCCGGCGAGAAAGGCCGCGCCTTCGTAAACCTGGTAGAACGGATTGGGGCTGACCACCCTGGCGGGCTTGCTGGCATCCACCACCGCCTGGACCAGGGAAAAAATGGCCTCGCGGGTACCGTTCACCGGCACCACATGGTCGCTGGCGGTCAGCGAGCCGGGGCGGAGCTGGAATCGCCGGGTTGCCCAGGCACTGATGGCCTCGCGCAGTTCGTCCATGCCCTTGGTGGTGGGGTAGTTGGCCAGCTTGTCCAGGTTGTCTGCAATCACCTGTTTTACAAAGTCGGGCGACGGGTGCTTGGGTTCGCCGATCCCCAGGGAGATGGGCCGCAGGTCGGCCGGTGGCACAACCCCCGCTTTCAGTTTGGCCAGTTTCTCGAAGGGGTAGGGATGCAATCGGGACAAATTCGGGTTCATTGGGTGTCGTCCAGCATTTGACAGAGATCGTCCCGCAGGGCCAGGCAAACGCCCGGGTCGCGGATGGGGTCGCCGTGTTCGTCGGTCACAAAGAACACGTCCTCGACCCGTTCGCCCAGGGTGGCGATCTTGGCGTTGGTAAGGCGTACCCGGTGGTCCAGCAGCACCTGGCCGACCCGGGCCAGCAGGCCGGGGCGGTCGGGTGTCACCACCTCCAGCACGGTGCGCTGGTTGATGGTGTCATTGGACAGGGTGACTTCGGTCGGGAACGCAAAGTGTTTGAGCTGGCGCGGTGTGCGCCGGTGGATAATCTCCGGGTAGTCATCCGGGTCGTCCAGTTCCTCGATCAGCCGCTTCCGCACCCGGTCCTTGCGGGCCGGGTCGAGGCCCAGGGGTTGGCCCTTGTCGTCCAGCACCACGTAGGAGCTGATGGAGTAGGGGCCCTCGCTGGCGCTGATGCGGGCGTCGACGATGTTGAGGTTGAGTTGTTCCAGTACCGCGGTGGTGGCGGCAAACAGGGCGACCCGGTCCTTCATGTAGATGATGATCTGGGAGTAGCCGTCGGTAGGGCCGCCGCGGGTGTCGCGGATCAGCACCAGCGGGTCCGGGTTGTCGCCGTGGCGGATAATCGCGGCGGTCTGCCAGGCGATATCCACCGTGGAGTCCTGCAGGAAGTAGTCCTCGTCAAGGGTGTCCCACAGGGCATTGATCTGGTCGTCGGAGAAGTTCTGGGCGTGGAGGATTTCCCGCGCCTCCGACTGGGTGGCTTCCACCCACTCATGGCGGTCCACCGGGGTTTCGGTGCCGCGGCGCAGGGCGCGGCGGGTCTCGATATAGAGCTGACGCAGCAGGGAGGCCCGCCAGGTGTTCCACAGTTTGGGGTTGGTGGCGCTGATGTCGCACACCGTCATCACGTACAGGTAGTCCAGGTGCACCTGGCTGGGCATCGAGCGGGCGAAGGCGTGGATGATGTCCGGGTCAGAGATGTCCTTGCGCTGGGCGGTCATCGACATCAGCAGGTGATTTTCCACCAGCCAGGAGATCAGCTGGGTATCCCGGTCGCTCAGGTGGTGACGGCGGCAGAAGTTTTCGGCATCGATGGCGCCCAGTTCGGAATGGTCGCCGCCGCGGCCCTTGGCAACGTCGTGGTAGAGCCCGGCGATGTACAGGTCTTCCACCTTGGGTAGCCGGTGGATCAGGCGGGACGCCAGCGGATAATCCTTGCGGGCTTCCGGGCTGTTGAGCCGTACCATGTTGCGGATCACCCGCAGGGTGTGGGCGTCCACGGTATAGATGTGGAACAGGTCGTGCTGCATCTGGCCGATAATCTCGCCAAATTCCGGCAGGTAGCGCCCCAGCACGTTGTACTTCTTCATGTAGGACAGGGTCTGGTCCAGGGCGTGGGGCGTGCGCATCAGTTCCATGAACAGCGAGGTCACCGCCAGGTCCGAGCGGAAGGCATCGTCAACCAGGTGGCGGTGGGCTCGCAGGGAGCGGATGGTGGTGGCCCGGATACCCTTGATTTCCGGGTGCTGTGCCATCAGCACGAAGATTTCCATGATGGCGTAGGGGGCGTAGGCGAAGACCTGGTTGTTGATGGCTTCGATGTAGCGGTTGCGCACCTGGAAGCGCTTGTTCAGCGGGTAGATTTCCTCTTCACCGGCGTTGGTGAGGATGGCTTCGTCGTAGTGCTGCAGGATCACGTCGGCCAGCTCATTGAGCGCCAGTACCGTGCGGTAGTAGCGCTGCATCATGATCTCGACGCCGAGGCGCTTGCCTTCGTCCTTATAGCCGAGCATCTGGGCCAGTGCCCGCTGGTGGTCAAACAGCAGCCGGTTCTCATTGCGGTCGGCAATCAGCTGCAGGCCGTAGCGCAGTTGCCAGAGGAAGGTTTCGCCCTTGAGCAGGACCCGGTGTTCGCCCTCGGTCAGGATGCTGAAGCGGGTCAGGTCGGTAATGCTGTGCAGGCCAAAATGCCGTTTGGTGATCCAGCCGATGGTCTGGATGTCCCGCAGGGCGCCGGGGGAGCCTTTGACGTTGGGCTCCAGGTTGTATTCGGTGTCGCCGTATTTCTGGTGCCGTTGTTGCTGTTCATCACGCTTGGCGATGAAGTACTCCCGGTCGGTGCAGACGTCGTCGGAGTAAACCTGCTCGCTCAGGGTGGCTCGCAGCTCGTCGGGGCCTGCGATGGTACGGGTTTCCAGCAGGTTGGTGAGGATAGTGACGTCGCCCCGGGCGGCCTCGCGGCTTTCGTCAATACTGCGTACGCTGTGGCCGATGTCGAGCTTGAGGTCCCACAGCAGGGTAATGAAAGCGCCGAGGTCTTCCTGCCACTCATCGTGGACGCCGTTTCGGGTCAGCAGCAGCAGGTCGATGTCCGAGTGGGGGTGAAGTTCACCCCGGCCGTAGCCGCCGACCGCCACCAGGGCGATGTCGGCGGAGCTGGCAAACGGATAGCGATTCCAGATCAGGCCGAGAACCCGGTCGACGGTGTCGGCCCGGGATTGCACCAGTGCCCGGACATCGGCACCGTTGCGGAAGGCCTCCGCATCAGCCTGATAGCGTTGCTTTAAAAGCTCGCGGGCCGCCACGACGGGCGACGGATCGTTACTGATGCGGGACTCCAGTTCGCTAAGGTCCACCTAGAATGACTCTTCCGATCGTTTGGTCAGGATTTCGCAGCCATCCGCGGTGACCAGGATGGTGTGCTCCCACTGGGCTGACAGCTTGTGGTCCTTGGTGACCACGGTCCAGCCGTCCGGCAGCAGTTTGGTCTGGTACTTGCCCTGGTTGATCATCGGCTCGATGGTGAACGTCATGCCTTCGACCAGTTCCATGCCGGTGCCGGGCTTGCCGTAGTGCATCACCTGGGGCTCTTCGTGGAACACCTTGCCGATGCCGTGGCCGCAGTAATCACGCACCACCGAGTAATGGTGTTTCTCGGCATGCTGCTGGATGACGTGGCCGATGTCGCCGAGGCGGGTTCCGGGGCGGACCAGTTCAATGCCTTTATATAGGCACTCCTGGGTAATCCGGATCAGTCGCTCGCTGCCGGGCTTGGGCTTGCCGACGATCCACATCTTGCTGGTATCGCCGTGGTATTCGTCCTTGATGATCGTGACATCGATGTTGAGGATGTCGCCGTCCTTGAGGATTTTCTTGTCCGACGGGATGCCGTGGCAGATGACGTGGTTGACCGAGGTGCAGACCGACTTCGGGAAACCCTTGTAGTTGAGCGGTGCGGGAATCGCCTGCTGGACGTTGACAATATAGTCGTGGCAGAGGGTGTTGATTTCCTCGGTGCTGATGCCCGGCTTGATATGCTCGTCGATCATCTCGAGAACTTCGGCCGCCAGCCGGCCGGCAACGCGCATCTTTTCGATTTCTTCCGGAGTCTTGATCGATACCTGCATTGGGGTTCCTGTTAATAAGAATCAAACCGGCATTTTAAGGGTCGCGGGTCCAAGGCACAAGGAAGGGCAGTACTAACCCCGATGCCGGTCAGGGCCAAAAGTGATGGAATCGCGCTTGCCGTTTATGGTATAAACGCGCCCGCCGGAAACGAATCCGGCAAATTCACACACGTGTCGGCACGTTGTCCCAGGGTGCCTTCTCCCGTTTGCGGGAGGAAGGTTGGGGCAATCGGACGCGTGGAGGACTAACCCGAAGCTAAAAGGTAAATATCATGGCTCAGGTAAATATGCGTGACCTGCTCAAGGCAGGTGCTCACTTTGGTCACCAGACCCGTTACTGGAACCCGAAAATGGGTAAGTACATTTTCGGTGCCCGCAACAAGATTCATATCATCAACCTGGAGCAGACTGTTCCTGCCATGAACGAAGCTCTGAACTTTGTTCAGCAGCTGGCAGAGAACAAGAACAAGGTTCTGTTCGTAGGTACCAAGCGCGCTGCTGCCAAGATCATCAAGGAAGAAGCAGAGCGTTCCGGCCAGCCGTTTGTTAACCACCGCTGGCTCGGTGGCATGCTGACCAACTACAAGACCATCCGTCAGTCCATCCGTCGCTACCGTGACCTGGAAACCGAGAGCAAGGACGGCACGTTCGACAAGCTGACCAAGAAAGAAGCTCTCGAGCGTACCCGTGAGATGGAGAAGCTTGAGCGTTCCATCGGCGGGATCAAGGACATGGGCGGCCTGCCGGACGCACTGTTCGTCATCGACGTGGACCACGAGCGTATCGCCATCAAGGAAGCCAACAAGCTGGGCATTCCTGTTATCGGTGTGGTTGATACCAACAGCGATCCCGACGGCGTTGATTTCGTGATCCCGGGTAACGATGACGCCATCCGTGCCATCCAGATCTACGTTAAAGCCGTGGCAGATACCTGCCTGGAAGCCTCTCAGGCTGGCGGCGCTGACGAGTTTGTCGAAATCAGCGAAGACGTTGAAGGCGCCGCTCCGTCCGCCGAGTGATGCTTTTCCTTCACGTTTGAGATGTAAGGTTGCCCGGGGTGATCCCCCGGGTGAGCCTCCCCACCGAATTCGAAACAGTTAAGAGGATTGAACATGGCTGCAATTACCGCTGCAATGGTCAAAGAGCTGCGTGAGCGTACCGGCCTTGGCATGATGGAGTGCAAGAAGGCGCTGGTTGAGGCTGACGGCAGTGTCGAAGCTGCAATCGAGGAGCTGCGCAAGTCTTCCGGTCTGAAGGCTGCCAAGAAAGCCGGCCGTACCGCCGCTGAAGGTGTTTCCCTGATCAAGGTGTCTGACGACAACACCGTTGCTTTCATTCTGGAAGTGAACTCCGAAACTGACTTCGTTGCCCGCGACGACAACTTCATGAACTTCGCCAACGACGTTCTGAACGTTGCCTTCGAAAAAGGCGAGACCGACGTTGCCAAGCTGATGGAAGGCGATCTGGAATCCAAGCGCGAAGCGCTGGTTCAGAAGATCGGCGAGAACATCACGGTTCGTCGTGTGGTCAAGGTTGAGGGTCCGGTTGTTGGTGGCTATGTCCACAGCAACAGCAAGATCGCTTCCGTGGTTGCCCTGACTGCCGGCGACGCTGAAATTGCCCGCGATGTTGCCATGCACGTCGCTGCGGTAAACCCGCGCATCGGCAAGCCGGAAGATATGCCGGCCGAAGAGCTGGAAAAAGAAAAGGAAATCATCAAGGCCCAGCCGGATATGGAAGGCAAGCCTGCTGAAATCGTCGAGAAGATGATGGGCGGCCGTATCAAGAAGTTCCTGGCCGAGAACAGCCTGGTTGAACAGCCGTTCGTCAAGAACCCGGACCAGACCGTGGGTCAGCTGATCAAGGCTGCCGGCGGCGACCTGGTCGGTTTCGTTCGCCTGGAAGTTGGCGAAGGCATCGAGAAGGAAGTTGTCGACTTTGCTGCTGAAGTAGCTGCTGCTGCAGGTACTGGCAAGGCCTGATCCTTCCTGTGACCTGTGCCGGTCTTCGGTGCGGGTCTCCTGAGTCTGCCACGTTGGTCGGGGTAACCCGGCCCTCGTGGCGGGCTTGTATCTGAGATACCCCTTTTTGCGAGGGGTATGTCAGATACAAGTCTGTATCCGCCAAACCATGACAAAGGGGAGCATCATGCCGAAATCATCACACACCCAGCCCAGATACAAGCGAGTACTGCTCAAGCTCAGTGGCGAAGCCCTGATGGGTGAGCACGATTTCGGTATTGATCCCAAAGTTCTTGACCGCATGGCACTGGAAATCGGTGCGCTGATCGGTATCGGCGTCCAGGTGGGCCTGGTGATCGGCGGCGGCAACCTGTTCCGCGGTGCTGCACTGAATGCCGCCGGCATGGACCGGGTAACCGGCGATCACATGGGTATGCTGGCCACCGTGATGAATGGCCTGGCGATGCGTGATGCCCTCGAGCGCTCCAACATCCGCACCCGCGTCATGTCAGCCATTCCCATGAGTGGTATCGTGGAACACTATGATCGCCGTCGTGCCGTGCGGGATCTGAAAGACGGCGACGTGGTGATTTTCTGTGCCGGCACCGGCAACCCCTTCTTCACCACCGATTCCGCGGCCTGCCTGCGGGGTATCGAGATCGAGGCGGATGCCGTGCTCAAGGCAACCAAGGTGGACGGTGTATACTCTGCAGATCCGGTCAAGGATCCCACGGCCGTCAAATATGACCACTTGGGCTACGATGAAGTACTGGACAAGAAACTCGGTGTGATGGACCTGACCGCCATCTGCCTTGCCCGCGACCATGGCATGCCGGTGCGGGTGTTCGATATGAACAAGCCGGGCGCGCTGACCCGGATCGTAACCGGTGAGCCGGAAGGCACGCTCATTGAGTAAGACAGAGCCGACAACGAATTGAGGAAACTGCAGTGATTAACGAAATCAAGCAAGATGCCGAACAACGGATGAAGAAGAGCCTGGAGGCTCTGGCGGCGGCGTTCAACAAGATCCGCACCGGTCGCGCCCACCCGGCGATCCTGGACAGCGTGATGGTGAACTACTACGGCCAGGAAACCCCGCTCAGGCAGGTGGCCAACGTCAACGTCGAAGACAACCGGACGCTGTCGGTTGCACCCTGGGAAAAGAACCTGATCGGTGCGGTCGAAAAGGCCATCATGATGTCCGACCTGGGGCTGAACCCCTCCAGCAACGGCGAGATCATTCGTGTGCCGATGCCCATGCTGACCGAAGAAACCCGCAAGGAAATGGTCAAGCAGGCCAAGGCCGATGCCGAGCATGGCCGGGTTTCCATTCGCAACGCCCGTCGTGATGCCAACAACGACCTGAAAGAGCTCCAGAAAGAAAAGGAGATCAGCGAAGACGACCAGCGCCGCGGTGAAGACGAGATCCAGAAGCTGACGGATCGCTACATCGCGGAAGTGGAGAAAATGCTGAAAGCCAAGGAAGAGGACCTGATGGAGGTCTGACCCTCCGGGCTCTTTCATTGTTGACGATCAGCCGGCGGCCCCGGGGCTTGCCGGCTGAACAGGGGATTGCATGACGGAAAGCGTATCCGCACAGATCCCGGTGCAGGCAGACAGCCGGCCCCGGCACGTTGCGATTATCATGGACGGTAACAACCGGTGGGCCAAGGCGCACCGGCTCACCGGCGTGTCCGGGCACAAAGCCGGCGTAAAAGCGGTGAAGGCCGTGGTTGAAACCTGCGCCCGGGAAGGGGTGGAGGTGCTGACGTTGTTCGCTTTCTCCAGCGAGAACTGGCGCCGGCCGGAAGACGAGGTATCTGCACTCATGCGGCTGTTCCTGTTCGCCCTCGAGCGGGAAGTGAAGAAGCTGCACCGGAACAATATCCGCCTTCGCATTATTGGCGACCGCAGCGCGTTCACCCCGCGTTTGCAGGAACTGATGGCGGAAGCGGAAGAACTCACCTGCAATAACACCCTGATGACCCTGGTTATTGCCGCCAACTACGGTGGCCACTGGGACATTGCCCAGGCGACCCGCCAGGTGGCGGAGAAGGTGCGTGCCGGGCAACTGGCGCCCTCGGATATCACCGACGACCTGATCCAGCAGCACCTGAGCATCGGCGACCTGCCGATGCCGGACCTGATGATCCGTACCGCGGGCGAGCAGCGCATCAGCAATTTCCTGTTGTGGCATCTGGCCTATACCGAACTGTACTTCTCACCGGTGTTCTGGCCTGATTTCCACGAGGCGCAGATGCGTGAGGCGTTGCAGTCCTATGCCGGGCGGCAGCGCAGGTTTGGTCAGACCGACGACCAGATCGCCCGGCGCCAGTCACAACAATAACGACGGATAAGCGAACTGCACCGTGCTTAAAACCCGCATTATTACTGCCCTGATTCTTGCCCCGATAGCCATTGGCGGCATCTTTTTCCTGCCGCCGCTGGGGTTTGCGCTGTTTACCGGCGCCATTATCACCCTGGGGGCCTGGGAGTGGGCCAATATGGCGGGGCTGACCAGTCAGGCCGCCCGGATCGGCTATGCCGCTGCGATCGCTGCAGTGCTGTTTGCCCTGTTGCATGTGCCGGCGCTGGCAGTGTTCTGGCTGGCGCTGGTGTGGTGGGTGGTCTGCCTCCAGCTGGTGCGCCGTTACCCGGCGGGTTCGGAGGGCTGGGGGTCGGTGCCGGTTCGCGCCCTGATGGGGCTGCCGGTGCTGGTGCCGGCCTGGGTCGGCCTCAACCACCTGCGTACCGGGGGGCTGAGTTTCGGGGAGGTGGACAACAACCTGCTGGTTATCCTCTATGTGTTCTGTGTGGTGTGGGTGGCGGACATCGGTGCCTATTTTGCCGGCCGTGCCTTCGGCAAGGCCAAGCTGGCGCCCCGGGTCAGCCCCGGCAAGTCCTGGGCCGGGGTTTGGGGTGGTCTCGCCGCTGTCGCTGTTTTTGCCCTGATTGTCAGCCAGCTGGCGGCTGCCAGCGGCAGTGAAACGCTCCTGCTGGTGCTGGCGACCCTGGTGACCGGTGCGGTCTCGGTATTGGGCGACCTTCTCGAAAGCATGCTCAAGCGTTTCCGCGGTATCAAGGACAGCAGCCAGCTGCTGCCCGGCCATGGCGGCATTATGGACCGGATTGACAGCCTCACCGCAGCGATACCGGTGTTCGCGCTGATCATCACCCAGCTCGGCTGGCTGGCGGCGGGGCAGTGGTAATGCCCGCAGTGCGTCAGGTTACCCTGCTCGGAGCCACGGGTTCTATCGGTCTGAGCACCCTCGACGTAATCCGTCGCCACCCCGACCGTTTCGGCGTTTATGCCCTGACCGCCAGTACCCGGGTGGCCGAGATGGCGGCCCTGTGCCGCGAGTTCCGCCCCCGGTTTGCGGTGATGGCGAGCGAGGCGGCTGCGGCGGAGCTGGTCGCGGAGCTGGCCGGTCTGCCGCACACCGAAGTACTGGCAGGTGAGCAGGGTTTGTGTGAGGTGGCCGCGGCGGCGGAAGCCGACACCGTGATGGCGGCGATTGTGGGTGCCGCCGGCCTGATGCCGACACTGACCGCGGTGCGGGCCGGCAAGCGGGTGCTGCTGGCCAACAAGGAAGCCCTGGTCATGTCCGGCCAGCTGTTTATGGATGCGGTGGCGGAGTCCGGCGCCGAACTGTTGCCCATCGATAGCGAACATAATGCGATTTTCCAGTGCCTGCCGCCGGCCCGGGTCCGTGACCTTCCGGCGGCGGGCGTGCGGCGGATCCTGCTGACCGCGTCCGGTGGTCCGTTCCGCAATCACAGTGCGGAAGCCCTGCGTTCGGTATCGCCGGCACAGGCCTGTGCCCACCCCAACTGGTCCATGGGGCAGAAGATTTCGGTTGACTCCGCCACCCTGATGAACAAGGGGCTGGAACTGATCGAGGCGTGCTGGCTGTTCAATACCACGCCGGACACCATCGAGGTACACGTTCATCCGGAGAGTATTATCCATTCCATGGTGGAGTACCTCGACGGCTCGGTGCTGGCCCAGCTGGGCAGTCCCGACATGCGTACGCCCATTGCCAATGGTCTGGCCTGGCCTGAACGTATCGATGCCGGTGTGCCGGCGCTGGACCTGTTCGCCCTGGGTCGGTTCCACTTCGAGCGTCCGGACCTGGAACGCTTTCCCTGCCTGCGCCTGGCTGCGGAGGCTTTCTGTGCCGGAGGTACCGCCCCGGCCGTACTCAACGCCGCTAACGAGGAGGCGGTGGCTGCCTTCCTGGATAACCGCCTTGGCTTTACCGACATTCCGCGGGTGATCGAGCGCACGCTGGCGGCGATTGCGGTGGGGCCGGCCAGCAGCTTTGATGTTATCTTTGCCCGGGACCGCGAGGCCAGGCAGCAGGCACGGGAACAGATTCGCCGGCTGACTGTCTGAACCGGCTGGGGTACTCTTACCCCGACCATGCACTGAACCGAGAGTGATATGCAGATCGTCCAAACCATACTGGCGCTGGCGCTGACCCTGGGCATCCTGGTGACCCTGCACGAGTATGGCCACTTCTGGGTGGCCCGCCGTTGCGGCGTCAAGGTGTTGCGCTTTTCCGTGGGGTTTGGCAAACCGCTGTACTCCTGGTACGACCGTCATGGTACCGAATTTGCCGTTGCTGCCATTCCGCTGGGCGGTTACGTGAAAATGCTCGACGAGCGGGAAGCACCGGTCGCGCCGGAAGAACGCCACCTCGCCTTCAATACCAAGTCGCCCGGGCAGCGCATTGCGATAGCCGCGGCCGGCCCTGTTGCCAATTTTGCGTTCGCCATCCTTGCCTACTGGGTGCTGAGCGTGGTGGGGGTGACCTCAGTGGCGCCCATTGTCGGGCAGGTGCAGCCGGGCTCCGTTGCCGAGCGCATCGGCCTGGTGGAAGGCATGGAGATTGAGGCGGTGGATGGCCGCCGGGTGTCCTCCTGGCAGGATATCAGCATGCGCCTGTTGGAGCGTGCCGGCGAACAGGGCGACATTTCGTTCCGGGTGGCAGACGGCGGTGCCAGCGGTACCCTGCAAACGGCACTGGGTGGCTGGCGGTTAAGCGAGGATACCCCGGATCCGGTGGGCGAGTTCGGGATACGGCCATGGCGCCCGGAGATTCCCGCGGTGCTGGAGCAGATTGCGGCCGGTGAACGTGCCGAGGCCGCGGGCCTGCGGACCGGTGACCAGGTGACGGCGGTGGACGGCGAGCCGGTAGCCGACTGGTTTGAACTGGTCGATCATATCCGCGATGCACCGGAACAAACCCTGACCCTGACGGTCCTGCGGGACGGCGAGTCCCTTGAGCTGGCGGTCCGGCCGGCTGCCCGTACCAACGAGGATGGCAGTGTCACCGGCTTTGTCGGTGCCGGCGTGCGACCGGTCGACTGGCCGGAAGAGGTGTTGCGGGAGGTGAGCTACGGGCCGCTGGCTGCCATTCCCAACGCCATCGGTGAAACCTGGAACGATACCCGGCTGACCCTGGTAGCGATCGGGAAAATGGTGACAGGGCTGCTGTCACCCTCTAACCTGAGTGGCCCGATTACCATTGCCCGGGTAGCGGAAGCGAGTGTGAGCTCCGGTTTTGAGGATTTTGTCCGTTTTCTGGCCTATCTCAGTGTCAGCCTGGGTGTGCTGAACCTGTTGCCGGTACCGGTGCTGGATGGTGGCCATATCGTGTATTACACCATCGAAGCGATCCGCCGGAAGCCGCTGTCCGAGCAGGCCCAGGCCATCGGGTTACGAATCGGTATGGCATTGATTCTTACATTAATGGTGTTTGCACTTTACAACGACCTGATGCGGTTGTGAGAATTGCGACCTCCTTACGCGCAATTACAGGCGAATTAACTGAATGAGACGTTCTCTTTTCGGCGCAGCTTTGAGCCTTGTGGCAGTATCCCTCGGCGCAAACCCGGCGCATGCCGACGAATTCACGGTTTCGGACATCGAAGTAGAGGGCCTGCAGAGGGTTTCTGCGGGAACTGTCTTTTCTGCCTTTCCGGTCACCATCGGTGAACAGCTTGACGAGCTTGAACTGGCCGCTGCCATCCGCGACCTGTTCCGTACCGGACTGTTTACCGATATCGAGGCCAGCCGCGACGGCGAGGTTCTGATCCTGACCGTGCAGGAGCGTCCCTCCATCAGCTCCATTGAAATTGAAGGCAACAAGAACATTGAGACCGAGATGTTGCGGGATGCCCTCAGCGGGGCCGGCCTCGATGAAGGCCAGGTGTTCCGCCGTGCCACCCTCGAGCGCCTGGAGCTGGAAATTCTCCGTTCCTACGTCAGCCAGGGCCGTTACAACGCGCGGGTCAAGGCCACTGCCGAGGAGCTGCCCCGTAACCGGGTGGCCATCCGCCTGGATATCAATGAAGGTTCGGTGGCGGCCATCCACCACATGAACATCGTCGGCAACGAGGCCTTCAGCGACGAGGAGCTGCTGGGCCTGTTCGAGCTGGAAACCACCAGCTGGTGGAATTCGCTGACCAATTCCGACAAATACGCCCGCGAACGTCTCGCCGGCGACCTGGAGTCCCTGCGTTCGTTCTACCTTGACCGCGGTCATATCGACTTCACCGTGGAGTCCAGCCAGGTTTCCATCTCGCCGGACAAACAGCAGGTGTTCATTGCCATTGCGCTGGATGAAGGCCCCCAGTACACGGTGTCCGAGGTGCGCCTGCGGGGTGACCTGATTGTCGGCGAAGAAGAACTCCGCAAGCTCATCAATATCAAGGAAGGGGACGTGTTCTCGCGGGCGCGCATGACAGCCACCTCCGAGCTGCTGTCCCGCCGTCTCGGTCGTGAAGGCTACGCCTTTGCCAATGTCAACGCGGTGCCGGAAACCAGCGACGACAACACGGCGGTGGTGACCTTCTATGTGGAGCCAGGCAAACGGGCCTACGTACGCCGGATCAATTTCGAAGGTAACGTTTCCACCCGCGACGAGGTGCTGCGCCAGGAAATGACCCAGATGGAAGGCGGTGTTGCCTCCTCTGACCGGATTGAATTCTCCAAGACCCGCCTCGAGCGTCTCGGCTTCTTCAAGACCGTGGACGTGGAAACCGTGCCGGTGCCGGGCACCGACGACATGGTGGACGTGAACTACAGTGTGGAAGAGCAACCCACCGGCAGCCTGTCTGCGTCGGTCGGTTTCTCCCAGACCTCCGGGGTAATCCTCGGCGCCAATGTGGCCGAGAACAACTTCTTCGGCAGCGGCAAGCGGGTGTCCTTCGGGGTCAACGTCAGTGACTCGGTGAAGAGTGCCAATTTCGGCTACACCAACCCCTACTACACGGTGGATGGGGTCAGCCGCGGTTTCAGTGTGTTCGCCCGGGAAACCGATTACGAGGAAGAGGATATCTCATCCTACCTGCTGGACGAGTATGGCGGTCGCCTGAGCTTCGGATATCCCATTGATAACATCACCCGGCTGAACTTTGGCCTGGGCTATACCCTGTCGAAAATCCAGGCCGGCAGCTTCACCTCCGAGGAGGTGCGGGACTTCATCGTGGAGGAAGGCGATTCCTTCAACAATTACTTCCTGTTCGGTTCCTGGCGTCGCAGCACCCTGAACCGGGGTGTGCTGCCCACCGACGGTTACAGCCACTCGGTGTCGGCAGACGTGGCGGTGCCGGGCAGCGACCTGACCTACTACAAGCTCAGCCACCGCACCGATTTCTATCAGCCGTTGAACAATGCCCAGAGCTGGGTGCTGCGGGCACGCAGTGAGATCGGTTATGGCGATGGCTATGGCGATCGCAATGTCATGCCGTTCTACGAGCACTTCTACGCCGGCGGCTATGGCTCGGTACGGGGTTTCGAGGCCAACTCCCTTGGTCCGCTGGCCACCAACAGCCCCAATGATTTCTCGGATCCCGACCCGTTCGGCGGCAGCTTGCTGACCGAGGGCAGCCTGGAGCTGATTTTCCCGACGCCGTTTGCCGGGGATTCCCGTTCCATGCGGACGTCGTTCTTCCTGGATGCCGGCCAGGTGTTTGATGCGGACCGGGATTACGATCCCGCGTTCAACGAGATCCGGGTGTCGGCGGGTGTCGGCTTCCAGTGGATAACCGCGGTTGGTCCGCTGGCGTTCAGCCTTGCCAAGCCGCTGAATGACAAGCCGGGTGACGATACCCAGATCTTCCAGTTCTCGCTCGGCCAGACCTTCTGACGGTCAGTGGCGGGACAGATTGACAACAATGAGGAGAAGAAACATGTTCAGGATGCCCCTGTTAGCCGGCTTGCTGGCCCTGCTGGTAGCCGTACCCGCGGCTGCGGAAACGCGGATCGGCGTAGTGGATCTGCGTCAGGCGCTGTTCTCATCCAACGATGCCAAGGCCTTCAGCGAACAGCTGCAGAAGGATTTTTCCGGGGATGAGTCCGAGGTACGCCAGGCCCAGGAAGCGGCCCGCAAACTGAAGGAGCGGCTGGAAAAGGATGGTGCGATGATGAACGAATCCGAGCGCACCAAGCTGGCCGGTGAATTCCAGGAAAAGGTGAAGGAGTTCAACTTCCTCAAACAACGGCTGGACTCCACGGTGGCCAATCGCAAGCAGGCGTTCCTGGAAGAGGCCCGGCCGGAAGTGGATGCCGCAGTCAAAGCGCTGCTTGAAGAGCATAATCTGGACCTGATCCTGCCGGCCGAGGCGGTGGTGTATGTCAAGCCGGAGCTGAACCTGACGGACGAGCTGCTGAACAAGCTGAACCGCTGATAGTATGGCCGGGGATCACCGGAGGGTGGTCGCCGGGTTGCGACGGAGTAAGACATGAGCTCTGAGAGTTACCGGCTTGGCGAGATTGCCGAAGCGCTGGGTGCTGAACTGCGGGGTAATGAGGACACCCGCATCAGTGGTATTGCCACGCTGCAGGCCGCCCAACCTGGTCAGTTGTCGTTTCTGGCCAATCCGGCCTACGCCCGTTATCTTGCTGATACCCGGGCATCGGCGGTGATTCTGGCACCGGCTATGGCGGACCAGGCAACCGGCGATGTACTGGTGCTGGATAATCCCTATCTGGGCTATGCCCGCCTCAGCCACTGGTTTGATCCGGCCCCGGTACCGGCGCCGGGAATTCACCCCAGCGCGGTAATTGCTGCGGACGTTGCCATTCCGGACAGTGCCAGTATTGGTCCGCTGGCGGTGCTGGAGGAGGGTGTTGAAATTGGTGAGCAGGTAGTTGTCGGCGCCGGTTGCGTCGTGGGTGCCCGTTGCCGTATTGGCGCCGGTTCAGTGTTGAAGCCCCGCGCCGTGCTTGCCCACGACGTCATTCTGGGTCGGCGCTGCCACATCCTGAGTGGTGCGGTGATCGGTTCCGACGGCTTCGGTTTTGCCAACGACAAGGGGGTCTGGAACCGGATTGCCCAGATCGGTCGTGTGGTGTTGGGGGACGACGTGGAAGTGGGCGCCAACACCACCATCGATCGCGGCGCCCTCGATGACACCGTGATCGGCAACGGCGTGAAACTGGATAACCTGGTGCAGATTGCCCACAACGTGCGCATCGGTGACCACTCTGCCATGGCCTCCATGGTCGGTATTGCCGGCAGCACCAAAGTCGGGCGGCATTGTGTATTCGGAGGTGCCGCTGGTATTGCGGGGCACCTGGAAATTGCCGATCAGGTCCATCTCACCGGGATGACCATGGTCAGCGGCAACATTGATGAGCCAGGGGTGTACTCCTCGGGTACCAACGCAGATAAAAACCGCCAGTGGCGAAAGAACGCGGTTCGTTTCCGTCAGCTCGACGACATGGCTCGCCGGCTGCGCGAACTGGAAAAGAAATTGGAAGGCTGAGGCCGTTTGCTGATGATGAAAGTTGAAGAAATCATGGAGTACCTGCCCCACCGCTATCCGTTCCTGCTGGTGGACCGGGTGACAGAGGTGGAGAAGGGGGTATTGATTACCGGCTACAAGAACGTGACCATCAATGAGCCGTTCTTTAACGGGCATTTTCCCGGCAAGCCGGTGATGCCCGGGGTGCTGATTATCGAAGCCATGGCCCAGCTGTCCGGAATCCTCGGCTTTGTGACCGCTGACAAGAAACCTTCTGACGGCGTGATACACTACCTCGCGGGTTCCAACAAGGCGCGATTCAAGCGCCCGGTGGTGCCGGGAGACCAGCTGCGCCTTGAGTCCAGGCTGATCTCCGGCAAGCACGGAATCTGGAAATTCGACTGCCGCGCACTGGTCGGTGACGAGGTTGCCTGCGTAGCAGAAGTGATGAGTGCTGAGAGAGACGTTTAATGGCGACGAATAACTGGTCGGGAGTCCATCCGCAGGCAATTGTAGATGAGTCGGCCAAGCTGGCAGACAACGTAACTGTTGGCCCCTGGAGCTACATCGGTCCCGGTGTGGAAATCGGTGAAGGCACCGAGATCATGTCCCACGTGGTGATCAAGGGGCCCACGGTCATCGGTCGAAACAACCGCATCTTCCAGTTCTCCAGTATCGGTGAGGAGTGCCAGGACAAGAAATACGCGGGTGAGCCCACCACTCTGGTGATCGGTGACCACAACGTCATCCGTGAAAACTGCACCATTCATCGTGGAACCGTCCAGGATCGCGGCGAGACCCGCATTGGCAGCGGTAACCTGCTGATGGCCTATGTGCACGTCGCCCATGACTGCATCGTTGGCGATAACACCATTCTGGCCAACTGTGCGACCCTGGCCGGCCATGTCACCGTGGGTGACTGGGCGATTCTGGGTGGCGGCACCATGGTGCACCAGTTCTGTCACATCGGGCCCCACAGTATGGCCGCCGGTGGCAGTATCGTACTCAAGGACATTCCGGCCTATGTGATGGCGAGCGGACAGTCCGCCGAGCCCCACGGTATGAACGTGGAAGGCCTGAGACGTCGCGGTTTCAGCAAGGACGCCCTGCTCAACCTGCGCCGTGCCTACAAAGTGATCTATCGCCAGGGCCTGACCACCGAGCAGGCGCTGGCAGAACTCGAACAGAACTTTGCCGACCTGCCGGAGCTGCTTCCGCTGATCGAGTCATTGCGTGGTACCGACCGCGGCATCATTCGCTAGGATGGCCCGGTGACCAGTCAGCTTTCCCGGGTTGTCAGCAATCGCAGGATCACCGTCGGCATCGTTGCCGGGGAGGCGTCAGGGGATATCCTTGGCGCCGGCCTGATCCGCTCTCTCCGCGCCCGATACCCCAAGGCCCGCTTTGTCGGCATCGGTGGTGACGAGATGGTTGCCGAAGGTTTCCATTCCCTCGTGCCGATGGAGCGGCTGTCGGTAATGGGGCTGGTCGAGGTGCTGGGGCGCATCCGCGAGCTGTTCAGCATCCGCGACCGGCTGATGGATTACTTCCTCGCCACGCCGCCGGACGTGGTCATCGGCATTGATTCTCCGGACTTTACCCTCGGCGTTGAGTTGCGGTGCCGGCAGGCGGGCATCCGTACCGCCCATTATGTCAGTCCCTCGGTGTGGGCCTGGCGGCAGAAGCGGATCTTCAAGATTGCCCGTGCCGTTGACCTGATGCTGACGCTGTTTCCCTTTGAAGCCCGGTTCTATGAAGAGCACCGGGTGCCGGTGTCGTTTGTCGGTCATCCGCTGGCGGACCGGATTCCCCTGGAACCGGATACCATGGCTGCCCGTGAGGCACTGGGGCTGGATAAGGCGGCTCCGGTGCTGGCGATTCTGCCGGGC